>Ga0315336_1005233_pt1 | contig 14384 bp, 10 predicted proteins | sample ASW5metaG_FD_204512 | JGI IMG/M metagenome (GOLD analysis project Ga0315336, IMG submission 204512) | Ammonia-oxidizing marine archaeal communities from Monterey Bay, California, United States - ASW #5 | ecosystem: Environmental > Aquatic > Marine > Intertidal zone | place: USA: California...
TGATCCAACGAGCCAGCGCCAGCCGCCTGCCGGTGCTCACACGTGGATAGACCGGACCCAGTGGCTCGTAAACTGCTTCCCCTTCCTTGGGAGTTTGCCGCGATGCCTCCAACTGCTGCTTGAGTTCATCAAGCCGTTTTTCAGCCTCACGAAGCGCTTGCTTCGACTCGACCGTGTCGTAATCGCGATTCTCGTGGAGGACATCAAATCGCAGTCCACCCAGTTGATGGATCGTGGCCAGGAGTTTTTCGTCGATCTCCGCCATCTGGACGCGACGCTGAGCGTCGCCAGCAGCCTCGGTAAGCTTTTGCATGCTGGCCGCATCGAGGGGAGTCTCGGTGGTTTGGGCCGGATACTTTGCCTGTTCAGCAGCCAGACGCAACTCCAAAGAGGCGAGCGTTGCAGTTGCCAGGTGCAGCCTCTTTTCAGCTAGTTCCACAGCTTCTTTCGCCTGTTTGTAATCCAGAGACACGTCATCCGGTTCACGATCTCCGAACTTCTCCTTTTGTGCATTCAGTTCTGCCTCTGCCGAGCTGACAACGCTCTGCGCGGCGCTGATCATTGCCCGGGTGACAAACGGGCGGAGCGTCGGATAAAAACTGGAAAGCGGTAGGGCGACCGGTTGGATGTCGAGCAGGCCGCCGAAAACAGCCGGCCCACTCGGGTTGAGCTTGGTGCTGGTGTCGGGCTGGTTGGCATTCCCTCCTTCAAACAAGTACGTCGGTGCTTCAGGCTGGGCATCGTAGATGCGTGCCAGGCCGTCTTTGCTCGTTTCCAGCTCACCAAAGATGCGGTCTGTGCGGACGTCGTATGGCTCGAACACCGCCCGCAGACGATAGTACTCGGGCTGAGAGATTGGATCATACTTGTGGTCATGGCACTTCGCACATTTCATCGTCACGCCCAGGAAGGCCTTGCCGGTGTGCTCCACCACATCATCCAACCAGCTGTTGCGATCAAAAATGTACCAGTTACGGGCAAGGAATCCCGTAGCGCGGATCTCATTCTCGTTATCCGGGTAGAGCTCGTCGGCCGCCAGCATTTCCAGAATCATGCGGTCGTAGCCCTTGTCGTCATTGAGCGACTCGATAATCCAATCCCGCCACCGCCAGATGTGCCGCCGGCTGTAACGGACCTGTCCACCGAAGCCGGACCAATCGCTGTAGCGCCAGACATCCATCCAATGTCGGCCCCACCGCTCGCCATACCGCGGGCTGCTCAACAACCGATCGACTACCCTCTCATACGCCCCGGGCAATTTGTCTTTCCGGAATGTGACCAGTTGCTCACGCGTTGGCGGTAGACCGATCAAATCCAGGTAAACCCGGCGCACCAGTACTTCTGGCGCGGCCTCGGGAACAGGGGTAAGACCGAGTTGATCGTGCGAGGCGGCGATAAACTGATCCAACGTATTACTCACCCAGGCCGGGTTATTCACCGCCGGCACGGGGGGGCGAACCGGTGGCTGATATGCCCAGTGTTCAGCAGGGTCGAGGGGAATCGGTTCGTCCGGTGCAATCGCCCCTTCGTTGATCCACGCCCGTATGGTTGCAATTTCCGCAGGGTTCAGCGGCAAGTTTTCGTCTTCGGGAGGCATCCGGTAGTCAACGTCTGCGGATGACACACGCTCCACCAGCAAGCTTGCATCCGCATCGCCAACTTCAAGAATCGCCCCGCTATCCCCTCCCTGACGAATGAGCGAAGCAGCATCCATCCGCAAACCGGCTTCCTGCTTCAGTGCACCGTGACAGTTGAAACACTTCGTCTCCAGAATCGGCTTAACACTGCTCACGTAGTCAACCGGCTCTCCCCGGAGCGGACTGTGGATCGCGATGCATAAAATCAAAGCGGTCCCAGCGGCTACACAGCTGACTGCGCCATTTTCGTTATGTCGATGCCGCATGTTCAGTCCAGCATACAAGTTGCACAGGAGAATCTGGTAAACCGATGGCCTTGTTCCAGCTTACCATGCGAGCTTCTCTGGGTAATCTGCAAAATTTTCGGAAGCGGGATCTCGTTCATCCCCATTTACCAGTTGAAAAACGTGAAAATGGCACTTGAAATTGTATCGCGGATCGGCGGAATTTACGACTGGTGGCTGATACCCACGCCCAACGCAACCATGATGGTCCCCCGCAGTTCACAACCCTTGGGCACCTGGTGAGACGTCCCGGCCGAAGTCAGCAAAGTGGCTTCCATCCAGAAGAACCGATCCGAATACAAGCGCGATCGGGATCCACTCCAGCGGCTGCATTACTCAGGAGAGTGGCGGGTGGCACTTGCCACTTCTCACGCCATGCTTCGCTTCCGCAGTGCGATCGCGGCATGGCCGATGAGCACCATCAGCACTACGCTTGACGGTTCGGGAACGGCCCCACTGCTGCCGGTGCCGGAGGACCCGAAGTTCTGCTTCCACAGATCGTAGTCGGCTTGCACAACCGTTGCCGCGCCGGAACCGTTGCCGTTCAGGACCGCCGAATCACCACCCAGGTTGTCCCGAAAGATGGTGTAGTCGGCCGCATCGACGGTGCCGTTGCCGTTGTAGTCGCCAGCCAGGCCAGCGCCGGCGGTCATCAGCATGATCCAGTCGTTGGTGGTGTCGATACTCATCGTGAACGATCCCGCATCGGAGCCGCCCAGCGTCAGTCCGAGGTCGGTCAGTTCTCCGCTTGCGGTGAGCACCTTGAAGGTGTTGCCCCCACTTGGCGTAAAACCGTCAATGAGCGAAACGCTCAGGGTCCCGGCCAGCGAGACATCGCCCAGGACCTGGAGCACGTCATACTCCACCCCGGCTTGGGTACCGCCGATTTCAATCGCCAGTGTCCCGCCCGACGTCTGGTTGTAGTGGCCATCGATCGTCAGCGCGCCCGGGCTGTTGCCTGGGGCGACGGTGCCGCCCGAGTTCTGAACATCCCCGCCAATCGAACCACCGCCTCCCAGTACACCGCCACTATTGACAATGGTTCCACTGCCAGTATTGAAGCTGTTATTGACCAGTAGCGTGCCGTCGCCCGTTTGGGTTAACGTGTTGCCGCCCAGGTTCAACCGGTTCACAAATTCAAGCGTCGCCCCGGCGGCAATGTCGGCCGTGGTATTGGCCTGCAGGTTGACGTTGGCCTGGACCTGGTGCGAGCCCGCAGTGGCACTCAGTGTGGGGAAACCGAAGGCATCGCTCGGATCATCCGGATCCGTTTCCAGGTTGACGCTATACAAACCAGCGATCGCATACGGCTGCGTACTGTTGAATTCGATACGATTTACGGTAACGTCACTCGTCAGGACGGCAGTCGTCGGGCCGGTGGTTGAGTTGCCAAACACGGCAGTATGGGTCGCGGCGTTGGGGCTACCCGGGGGCGTCCAACTGGCGGCGCTAGACCAATTCCCTGAAGTATCGGCCGCCCAGGTCAAGTTTATGGGAGGCGAGCCGTCATTGAACAGCGCAACAACCTCGTTGACGGTCAGTGCGGTGTCGTAAATTTCCAGTTGGTCCAGCTGACCATAAAATTGTTGATGGCCTGAAATATAGGGGTTGCCGCGAGCCTGGCCAAATTTCAGGGAGGCGTGGCCGTTCAATATACCGTCGCTAGTTGCAGTCTCGGCCAAAACTCCATCGACATAAAAATTGTCCGTACGTTGGCCCGCGTTACCATCCCAATTGCTGGTATAGACCAGGTGGTACCAGGTGTCGGCCTCAACGATGTTGTTGTCGCCGTGGCAGCCACCGTCGCCGGGGCCGGTTCCACATAGGTTGGCGAAATGGCGAGTCGCGTAGGGTGGTAAATTGTGATTGCCCGTAAAGTCGGAATGCGATTGTAAGTGGTTGACCAGCCGGTTGCCAAACTCGTTGTGGCTGTTAGTCAATAGCGAGCTGTAAATATTGGTGGCGAATCCGTCGAACTTGAGCCAGTACGCGACGGACATATCGTTCATGAACCCTTCCGGGAGATCATCGCCGGGAGAACCAGGGAACTGTAGCCTGATGTACTGGCTGTTATTGAACTGCAACGCCGTGCCACGCGGGGACGAGACATAGGTACCGGCGATGGGGGCGGTGGGGCCTTCCAGTAGGGAATCCGTTCCTTGCACTTCCTCCCGGATCGCACTGCCGGAATCCACATTCAATAGCCACTGCGCCCACAACTCGGCCTGGACCTGCTGCGTGCAGACCGCCATGATCCCCACGACAGCAAACAGGACGACTACTGTTAGTTCAGTTCTCATCGCAAGTTCTCTCTTTTGTAGTAATCGCCCCAGCTGCCAAACGTGACGCTACTGTTCGCGTAGTAGTTCCAACCCGGTGCCGAGGGGTTCGTACCACCGGCAGAACCATCTGAAAAGTCGCCTGACAGGTCGTAGAGGTTGACCGTGTGCAAACTTGCAGGGAGAAAAACGCGTGTTAGAACTTGGGCCGAAATCTTCAGCGCCCGAACTGCTTGAAACTGTCTCATCATCAGCACCCACTAAGTGATTCTTAACTTTTGTTGGGCACTCGAACCTGTGTGACTTCTAACCACTGCGAGGCCACCAACCAGCCCTCTTGGCGAGGGTGAGAATTTAAGTTCTGATTGAATGGATTATAATTCTTGTTTCCGTTAAAACAAGTTTAAATAACAACTTAATCCGTCCTGAAAATTCTTAAGGGGACCGGCAGATGCCTTGCCATAGGGAGCGTAATTGTAACTAGACGAGGATTTCCCACTTGGGTGGTTCTGGAACCGCTCCAGGCTCGGAATGTCGCCTGTTGTAACAGTGTGCGTCCCCAATTTCTCTCATGCTGCCTTCGCGAGTTAAGCATATGACCAGTGCCTACTTGTGGTACGCGTCGGTGCACAGGTCGACGGTCTTCGCTTCATGGGCTGCATCCTCGACCGATAGGCGTTCAACGAGCACGCGGTAGACCAACCAGGTAGCGCCCACATGGTTCACCGAACCACACCGCAACATAACGACTCGACTCTCGTCTGCCACGGCTTTGCCAAGCGGTTCGGTCCGTGGGAAGTCAACTTCCCGAAACGTTCAAACACCCCGCCCGAAGTGCTCCATGTCGCGGGCAAAATGGATGGACAACAGCTCAATGTTTTGACAAGAGGGAGCCTCTCGGGTAGGTTCAGCGGCGGGATGGAGATGGGACTCGTTATCAGTTATTCAGTTGACTACGAGATTTGAAGCACCGCAAAATGTTGGACAACACCTTGGTCGTGTTTACGACAGGGTTCGACCGACATCCACGAAAACGTCGTGCATTCCATTCTTGCAAGAAGTTCGACACCCCCCGATGAGCCCTGTTATGCAGCCCCCAGCTAAAAACGTCTGTCGCCGCAAGCTGCCGGCGTGCGGATCGACGAGCCGGCAGCTTGTCGTTACGGACAACCCAAAGCGTCGGAGGTATGTTTCGAAGCACCATGCATTTTGGGGTGTCGTGGTCGCCTTCTTTTTTGCGTTGCCAGCGCTTGCCGACAAAACGCACGTTGATGTGTTCGTTTCCGGTACGGAGGGATACCACACGTTTCGCATTCCCGCCATCGAGACATCGCCAGACGGAACACTGCTGGCCTTCGCCGAAGCGCGAAAACATAATGCTCAAGATCCGGGCTATGGAAAACAAGATATCGATTTAGTTCTCCGGCAAAGCAGCGACGGCGGTGTGTCTTGGTCAAACATGAGAATTATTGAAGATCCGGGCGAAGGGTGGTCGGCGGCCAATCCGGCTACCGTCGTAGACCAAGACACGGGTCGCGTGTGGGTTCTATATCTCCGCAGCAAGCCAGGCCGCAGTGAGTTCACATCGCGACCTGGGACGGATGACATGCAGACGTTTGCCCGCTACAGCGATGACAACGGCAGCAGCTGGTCCGACCCGATCGATCTGACAGATGTTGCGCGTGACATGAACGATCCCGGGTGGAGGTGCAGCGTGACAGGTCCTGGCGGTATGGTTCAGACACGTGACGGGCGTCTCGTGGCGCCTGCCTGGAAATCACCTTACGCAGTATTTGCAATTTTCAGTGATGACCATGGCAGGACCTGGCAACGTAGTCAGTCAATGCCGGGGGGGCAGCTGGCCAACGAGAATCAGATCGTGGAACTGGCGGATGGGCGATTACTGATGGATTGCCGACAAAGTGAAGGGACACATCGCTGGATTACGACCAGTGAAAACGGTGGCGCAACGTGGTCGGTTCCAGTTCCTGGCGAAACGGTGTCTCCGGTAGCCTGTGCAATCCAGCGGTTGACTCTCGCGGAAGGATCGAGGGGACGAAACCGCATTATCTGGACCGGTCCCAAGGGTCCCGAGCGAAACCACCTGGTCGCCCGCGTGAGCTATGACGAAGGGAAAACGTTTGTTGGGGAACGGACGGTCAGCGAAGAGCCGGCCGCCTACTCAGATATGACGATCACCAAAGATGGCCACGTTGGTGTCTTGTGGGAGCGAGGCGGCTACAAGTTTCTCACGTTCACCCGGTTTTCGCTTGGGTGGCTGGAAGCTGACAATTAAGCAGGAGCATCTCCATGACGATTGCTGATCGCCGTAATTTCCTGACGACCGCCGCGGCAACGGGACTGTCGTTGGCCACAGCAAGTGGTCGGGCTGCCACTGGCAAGAAAGAGAAGATCAAGATCGGGCAGATTGGCACCGGGCATGGCCACGCCTGGAGCGTTTTCTCAGAGTTGCGTCAGGTCACCGATGATTACGAACTGGTCGGCATCGTTGAGAACGACCCGGAGCGTCGAAAGGCACTCGATGGCTCGTTCCAGGACGTGAAGCTGATCAGCGAAGAACAGTTACTCAACACGAGTGGCCTGCAGGCGGTGGTTGTCGAGACCGAGGTACAGGATCTGCTGCCGACGGCACGGCGGTGTGTCGAGGCGGGCATGAACATCCACCTCGACAAGCCGGCGGGTGAAAACCTGAATGACTTCCAAAAGCTGCTCGACGAAGTGCAACGCCGCAAACTGCACCTGCAGATGGGATACATCTATCGATACCACGCAGCCTTTCAGTTTTGCTATCAGGCCGTGGCCGATGGCTGGCTGGGTGACGTGTTCGAGGTGCACGCGGTCATGAGCAAGAAGATCAGTCCATCGTCCCGAAAGTACGTGTCGCGATTTTCCGGGGGATCAATGTTCGAGATTGGCTGTCACGTGATCGACGCGATGGTGCGAGTCCTGGGCAAGCCAGCCAAGACAACGACTTTTGCCCGACAGACGCACCCGAACCAGGACCAACTGGTCGACAACCAGCTGGCCGTTTTCGATTATCCCAATGCGATTGCCTCGATTCGCAGTTCGTTGGTCGAGTACGGAGGTTTCGAGCGCCGGCAGTTCACAGTGTGCGGGGAATTCGGCACGTTTGACCTCCGGCCGTTGGGTGAGCGTAGCTTTCGGTTGGCCCTGGAGCGTCCCCAGGGAGAGTACAAGACGGGATACCAGGACGTGACCGTGCCAAAAGGCCCCGGCGTTTTCATCAGCGCCTTTCGCGACATGGCCGCCGTTGTTCGCGGCGAAAAGGAAAACGATTATCCGCTCTCCCGTGAACTGGCCACGCACGAGACGATCCTCAGAGCCAGCGGATACAGTATCGGTTAGTTTCTCTTGCGAAACTCCAGGTACAAACGGCAAGAAAGAAATTGCCTGTATGTCCTGATCCAATTTTTATGGCTTCTCGAAAACGAACCGGCCGAACGATTGCGGGTCGCAGAAGCCGCCGGAACCGCCCTTGGACCACTGTTGAAGCCCGGGGTTCTCCCGGGCAACGTTACCGAGCCACACCTGGCCCGGTAACGGTGTCGGGGCATTGATGTCTTTGAAAGGCACTTTCATCTCGATCGTCCAGATCTTCCTGGCCTTGTCGATTTGTAGTCCGTACCTCAGGCCCGGCGCGTTCCAAGAGTAATCCTGGTCATGCCAGTTGCCCAGCGTGTTAAAGCCGGTGCGGTCATCATAAATCGCGTCTTTCGTGGCGGCGATGATGAAATGATAATAGCGCTGGGACAGCCGTGTGCTCTCTGGATCGACGAAGAGTTCGATGCACGGCAAGAGACAAACGTCGCTGTCCCGAGCAACATCCTGCACCTTCATCTTTTCGATGGCCGGTTCACTGCAGGCAAAGGCAGCGTAGAGGTTGTCTTTATCGTAGAGCGCTTTCACCTCGGTTTTGACATCCCCGTGCATGAAGACCGGCGTCGCCTTTTTCCAGGCGGCCTCGTCCAGCTTGCCGTCGAGCGTGGTGGCCTGGTCGGTCCAGGCGACTTTGAGCGCGCTCTCGACTTGCTCGCCGTCAAAATTGAGCGTCAGTGGCTTGCCCAGCGAAGACCAAAGGAAACCGATTCCAGTACCGGGAATGTCGTCGATGTTCGTCCTGTCCTTCACGTCCGCCCAACTCATGGCGTAGTTGGCGCCGCTGATGGGCACGGTCAAGAAGTTACAAAGATAGCCGTGGCCGGGAAAATAGTCGCGGACATATTCGCCCTCGTAGGAGCACATTCGCCGGCGGTAGATGTCGAACTCCTGGACCGCTTCCTTGAGTTGTTGAAGATCGCCGACATCCTTGTTGACGAGATAGCCGCGATAGAGCGCGAGTGCCCGGGTGAGCAGACGGATGTAGTCCCATTCGTCGCGGGTGACCTGAACAAACGTCTTTTCGCGGTCGGTGACCGTGGCGGCTTCCGCCTTCTGCAGCCGTTCCTCGCACGCCTCTACGAAATCGGGCGGGTAATAAAGCATAAACCGGTTCGCAATGGTCATCTCCCGATCCTGTAATCTGAAATCGGACTTGGTGTGGAGGAGGGCGAAAAAGGACTTCATCGCCTCGGCCGCATTGCCGTAAAGACCGTTGCAGTATTGATCCGTAAGTTCTTCCAGCTTGAGGTTCGGGTCACCCATCAGCCGTCCGGTGACGTAGAAGGTCATGCCCATCAGTCCCCAGTTGTAACCCCCGCCCCCATGGATCCCGCGTACCCCACTAGCAGCGTAGAACTTGATCATGTCCGCGGCCTCGCTGGGGGAGACGCGCACTCCAATTCCGCCACACAGGGTGTGGTCGTACCAGTAGTGATAGACCGTTACACCGTCCGCGATTCGCCCCCATTTCTGGATCGCTTCGCGGGTACCGCCGGTCTCCTCGATGATGCAGTTCTCCGGCAGGCGGTCGTACGCGTTGGACGGAATCCCCGTCGCCCCGTAGACCAGCCAGTGGATGTACTTACCCTTCGGATACCGCTTCAACAGGCGTTCGGCGATCTGACGCTGCGGAATGTTGACGCGATCCCAGGGATGGGTTTCGTGATAAGTAGTACGCTGGGCAAGCCCCATGTCCTTGGGGAGGTCTTCCATGCGGCCGTCAAGCGCGCGGCACTTGTCGCACTCGCAGGGTTGGTAGCCGTCCGCAAGACCGAGCTGGACCAGGTCAGATCCGCTCTCGAAATGGCTCGCTAACCCTGCTTCGATGAGGTCCTGTACCTCACGATTCGACATGCAGACATGATTGCCGATCGGCGTGCGGGCACCGTCGACCATGGCGAAGTATTCCGGATGCTCATCGAAAAGCGACGCCGGCACCCAGTTCGGCACAGGGTGTCCGCCCTGGGTGTAGAGTTTTGTGGACACGCGGTAGTTGTTCGCCCACGCCGCGGGGCGACTCAGCGGGCTGCCGTAAAGACTGCGGTTGCTGTGATAGATGAAGAATGGCTCGAACGATCGGTTCAGATCCGACGGCACGGCAATGGTTTTCATGTGGGGGATGTACGTTCCCTGCGGACACGGCATCAGCCATCTCACACCGCAGATCTCCTCGAGGAACCATGTGGCGGCGCGGCAGGTCCCCTTGGCGCCGGTGTCGCCGTAACGCTGCAGGACTTCCTTCTCGTAGGACCACGTACCGATGCCACTATTGGGACTGGGCCTGCAGCCCGTGGTGTCGCGGCCGATGAGGTAGAGGACATTGCCCTTGACCACCATCTTGCATCCGTCGTGATTCAAATCGGTGGCCGTCACGCCCGCTCGGTCTGCGAGCCTGGTGTGACCGATGGCGATGAGCGCACCGTCTGGTGCTTCACTTTCGGCGACAATGGTCAGCTTTGCACCGCTTGCCTTTTCGACGTACTGTTGTGTCCAGCCCGCCGCCATTTTTGTCCAGGCGTCCATTTTCTCCGCCTCCCACTGCTCGCGCAAGCTCACCAACTCGTCGCGGAGTTCTGCCATCTCTTCATTGATATCGGCTAACCGCCGGCGGGCAGGTTCTGCGGTTTCTTCGGCCAGTTGGCGGGCCGCCAGTTCCAATTGCGTCACCCGCTGCTGGACCTCGCCGATTTTTTCCGGCACGTTCTCGAGCTCCATCGCATTGTCCGGTATGACAATCGTGGCTCTTGCCTCTCCATTCTTGACCAGTACCAGCCCGCCGAAAGGTTCCGCGGACATTGCCGTGCCCATTCCCACCACCGAGCCCAGCACGAAGGAAACCAGCCAAAGAAGCGACATCCCATTGCATAAAGAATGGGGGCATGTTGTTACAGACCCCGTACATTTTTCATCGACATCGATTGTTTTCATGGTTCGTCGTCCCTTTGATGGATATATCAGCTTAAACTTGCTGTTCAATCACAAAAGTCTTCCCCGTCTGCTTACCACTCGTTAAATCCGCCCATGTTCCTGGCTTGTCATTGAGTGTCAGGGGAATCATACCCTGTGCCTTTCCTGCATTCTGCAGTGAGGCTCCGGCTGTAGGGCTGCGATGCTACCAGCTCTCTGAGACTGCCTGATTCTCTCAAGTGCACCAGCCCGTTGCCATGGATCCGGGTGTTGTACTAGTAAAGTACTTCTAGAGTAACTGACCTCAAAAAACGCGGCAATGAGGAGCGTGGTCCCATGGCCCGGCTCCCTTGGCTGCGCCAGTTGGGCATCGCCGACGTTGCTGCCAGAAGTAGAATCATGTCTTCCATCAACCGGGGATTTCCCATTTGGATAGTCCCGGAACCGCGGCCGGCTTGGTCAGATCATTGCATCGCCTTGAACTGATCTAAACAATCGGCTACAGCTGCTTTGGCGTCAAAATCGGCTGGTGAGGCTGAGGTGTGGAAGAGCAATCCGTAGCGGAGGCGAAAGATGTCGCCCTTTTTGACGACGACCTTCTTTTTCTCACCTCCAAAAGAGGTGCATCCGAACGGATTGCCGGCCATGAAACCAGTATTACGCGCATGCCACCAGCATGGCCCCACGATTTCGGGATCCGGAATCATGGTGATGCCTACATACTTGCCTTGGACAGGGCCGCTGTAGTCACACCAGGCGGCCCGTTTGCCCCATACTTCCGGTTCGTTGACGCGACCAGCGCTGTCGTTGATCTGTCCGTGTTGGTCTACCGCGACGGGCGTGAAAATGCGGAATGCGAGCCCCATTTCCTCCTGGTCGCCAAAGTTGAGATCCATGGTACCGGAGTGGAACTTGCTATCCCAAATCATCAAGTAACCGGTTGGGCGCACAACGATTTTGATGGCACGGATTTCAGTACAAACGGTCTCGCGCCCGTCGCTAGTAAGATATCGATTTCGGGTCACAAAAGAACCTTCACCAGAACCGCCTTTGGGCTTCTCTACGAATCCATCGTGAGCAATGCGCGCCTTGAGCCGCCAATAGTCATGACCACTGATGTCACCGAACGCCATCCAAACGCCCGGATGAAATGTGGGATGGTCTTCGGCATCTTTGCCAGGGACGGGAGGAAAGCTGCGTGTCACCTGAATACCACCAGGAGCATGGACATATTTAAAGTACGGACGAATGGTGACCTCATCTCGATAGTTGTAGGTCCCAAAATACTCGTCGCCGATGGTAATGGATAGCTCACCAGGTTTCTCAGTAAACGCCACTTGGGGGACGTCGCCAGCCCAAGCGATGCCCAACGCATTCAGACTTACCAACAAGAAAACAACATGGCACCGGTGTATCATAGGTTTTATTCCGCGCGAAAGATTAGCGTGGCTGCCGCTACCAACCGAAGGGACTCCGAAATATGCGCGAACGGCGCGCGCATGTTACGATGATAAAACTCTACGCTTTGCCGCCGTGATTTCGGACCCCTGCCTGCCGGTCAGCCGGGTGAATGCGTTTGATGGCCAGGTGCGTTTTTGTCGATGTGGGTAGTGGAACAGCCGAATCGTGGAACTGACGGTCAAATCTTGAACCGTCAGTGGACAACTCTATGCTGATGAATGCGGCGCCCATGATCAACCCCCCGAATGCGAATCCCGGTTCGAATTGCTTCGTACCCATGCGCGCACTGGCAATACGGGTACGAGGCAATTCAGAACAGGAGTGGCGGCTGTCTACTTGTCAGGATTCTCCGGTAGGATACCTTTGGTGCGAGGTTTCACTTGCGACCACGGTTGCCAACCAGGCGGCACGATTCTGCCAGTTTGGCGGGTAAATACCGATGTGTGTCATTTCTGTTTCAATGTCAGTTTGGTACCGTCACCAGGAGTTTCGCCATTTTGTGCGAGGCTTCGTCTATTGCAAGAACATACGATGAACCGACCAAAGACTGCTCTTTGTCGCGACGCATTGATTGTGGCACTTGTTGTTGCTGTCCTGGATTATTGCCCGGCCAGCGAGACACTAGCATCTGATTCAACAAGGACCGGTTTTTCGGTCGTACTTTTGCCCGATACGCAATACTACGCGCTAGAATACCCAGAGACGTTCATGGCGCAGGCAGAATGGATCAAAGAGCATGTGAAAGCGGATAACATCAGGTTCGTGATCCACTTGGGCGATATCGTAGAGACCAATACCGAGGGAGGAATGGAAACGTGCGGACAAGGCAATGCGTGTTCTGGATTCGAGCGTTCCGTATAGTGTTCTACCGGGCAACCACGACATGACGACCGGGGACAAACAGGACGCCACCTCTACGCTTCGATACAACAAGTACTTTGGCCCTGCCCGGTATCAAGGACAGCCGTGGTACGGCGGGCACCTGGGTAAACGCAACGATGACAACTACTGCTTCTTCGAAGGTGCCGGAATCAAGTTCATGGTCATCAATCTCGAGTATGCTCCTACCGATTTAGATATTCAGTGGGCCAGCCAGATCGTAAACAAGTACAACAACTTCCGGGTAATCCTTGCTACACACTGCTACATGCAAACGCATCGGCGCGACACCATTTGTGGAGGCGGTGGAGGGGCAACCGGCAACAGCGGAGAGCAGATTTGGGACCGGTTCGTTCGCAAGCACGCAAACATATTCATGGTCGTCAGCGGTCACGTGGATGGTGTCGTGAACCAGACAAGCGTGAACGATTTTGGTGGGAAAGTGATAGAGATTCTCACGAATTATCAATGCCTTGACAACGGCGGCAATGGTTGGCTGCGTACGCTGAGGTTTGTTCCAAGCGAAAACAAGATTTACTCCGAAGCCTATTCCCCCATGCTGAAACAATACAAAAAAGACCCTGGGGAGAGTTTTGTACTCGACTTCGACATGAGCTGTGCAGTGAAGAAGAAGGAACCATAAGCGTCCTCTACCAGTCTCGCTATCGGTCGCAGAATATTGCAAACCACGGCTTGCAATCGACTGTTTTTCAGAACGAACGCGCCGACCGCTTTAGCACAGATGCGGTTTCATGAGGCGTTCGCGAGCGCGGCTTTGTTGAACTGCTGGATGGACTCGTGGGATCAGGTCGGGTCGTCGGTGACGGCCTTCAGCGTTTTCCGGGTTCGCGCCCATGCTTCCTCCAAGCTGCCACGGGTTACCAGAATGCATCCCTTTATTGTCTTTGACGTCCCCGGCTTGATTTGACCGAAATAAGGGTTGGCGTGAATGCAGTAGTTGGATGGACGTTGATTGGCCTGCAGATGGTGGACAGGTTCAAATGCCTTTGTCAGCACGGTAGATCCATCTTCGCTAACCACGGCAATGATTCCATCGTCGCTCTGTTTCAGCGTGAAACCCCATTTGTCTTGATGCCGTTGGCTGCGGCGAATTTGCCGGCGGCCCTTGACGAGGCTCATCTGATAGATCTCTTTTCCTCCTCCACGCTTGCGACCATGATACGCGAGGTATTCTCCACCCGTGCGATAGTACGTTCGTTTCCAACCCTTATCTGAAAAATCGCTACTCGTGTTCAGCCGCAGGCAGACCACGGCAACTACATCCTCCCAAGGCTCTGGTGATCGATTACCGACCGTGAGCGACAGGATCCATCCGTCTTCGATGGCCTTTGACTCTGCAGCCCAGGTCATATCCTTCTCCTCGGCAAAGAAGTCATAGTGCAAGCGGCCCGAATCTTCCTTCGACCACCGGTACGCGCGGCTACTGAAGGAGCCTTGGTCGGTGTCCCCAAACACGATCAATTCGGGGAATTCCAACAGGGCAAATCCATCGGATC
>Ga0315336_1005235_pt1 | contig 14382 bp, 11 predicted proteins | sample ASW5metaG_FD_204512 | JGI IMG/M metagenome (GOLD analysis project Ga0315336, IMG submission 204512) | Ammonia-oxidizing marine archaeal communities from Monterey Bay, California, United States - ASW #5 | ecosystem: Environmental > Aquatic > Marine > Intertidal zone | place: USA: California...
CACCGTGGTGTAACTTGACCCGTCTGCGAGCCAGCGTGCAGGGCCGAAGGTGTCAGGGATGAGTTCGTCAGAACTAAATACCCGCTCTAGAGTGAGCTGCGGCCCGTCTACGGTCTGTGCAGCAAGGTGAATTCCGCCGCAGAGGGTCCCGATGGCGGTATAGGCGAAGAATTTCGTAAGCTGGTTCAGCATGGTGAGTAGTTCCGATCCTAGGAAGTGCCAAGAATTGATTAATCGTTAGAGCCGGATTTCGACCCAATTGTATTACCTACAGCAAAAAAATAGGATCTAGCCTAGTTTTGCGCCGCCGCCTCTTCAGCAAGGGCTGCGGGTGTAAAGAGCTGACCATGATCATTGCGAGTTTCATTATTTTTCTTCTGGTGTTCGTTGCCATCGGGGTTGCCTCGACTCTCCGGAGCGACAAGAGCAGCGCTGATTACTTGGTCGCCAGCCGGACGGTTAGCCCCTGGTTGGTCGGTGTTTCCGCAATGGCCACCAACAATAGTGGTTACATGTTTATCGGAGCCATTGGTTACACCTACGCCAGTGGCCTTGAGTCGATTTGGGTGATGTTTGCTTGGATGGCCGGCGATTTCCTAGCGAGCTTTTTCATCCACCAGAAAATGCGAGTGGTTTCGCAACAACGAAAGAGTTTGAGTTTTGGCTCCCTGGTTGCGACCTGGGGCGGACATGATTTCAGAAAGGTCCGCTTTCTGGCGGGCATTATCACGGTGCTCTTTTTGGGGGCCTACGCCGCGGCGCAATTCACCGCGAGCAGTAAAGCCCTGTATGTGGTTTTCGGCTGGGACTACAGCATCGGGGCGACGCTCGGTAGCGTCCTTGTTTTGCTGTACTGCCTCTTTGGCGGAATCCGTGCGTCCATTTGGACGGATGCAGCCCAGGTCATGGTGATGTTTGCAGCCATGGCCATGATGCTTTTCGTCGGAATAAATGAGATTGGTGGGACTGAGACATTCTTCACAAAACTCAGTAGTGTCTCACCTTCCTACCTCAATCTGTTCCCAGCTACCGTAGAACTCAGTGCCGTGCCCATTGCGCTGTTTATCCTGGGTTATGTCGCTGGAGGAGCAGGGATTATCGCGCAGCCCCATGTCATGATCCGATTCATGGCCCTTGATGACCCAGGCCACATGAGAAAAGCACGAACGTATTACTACAGTGCGTATTTCGCTTTTTGCGTATTGACCTTTTCGGTAGGCCTCAGCGCACGGTTAATTTTTCCAGACACGTCGGCGTTTGACCCAGAGTTGGCCCTTCCGATGATGACCACAATGCTTCTTCCGGAAATTCTGGTTGGGTTAGTGTTGGCCGGTGTTGTGGCAGCCTCGATGTCGACTGCGGATTCTCAAATTCTCGGATGTAGTGCGGCCCTGACGGAAGACATCGCGAATCAAGCAGAGAGTTCTGTGTGGTTTAGGAGACTCGCGACGGCCATTGTGACAATGATCGCACTCAGCATTTCACTCTTTGGGATTGATAGTGTCTTTGTGCTCGTGTTGTATGCCTGGTCGGTGTTAGCTGCAGCCTTTGCTCCACTGATCATCATTTATGCTCTCGGCGAAAAACTCACGGAAACCAAAGCTCTGCTCATCATGACTAGTTGCACGGCGATTGCCTTGGGCTGGAGAGCACTTGGATGGGGTGTAACCATTTATGAGGTTGCCCCGGCGATGTTCTTTGGGATCCTGAGTTACTTTGTTCTGATCAAACCGTTGTTGAGCGACTCGGAGTCACAGTCTGAACTTTAGGCTTGGCGCACTGAACTTCGGACACTCTGACGAGTCCTGGTCTAGGCTCTTCACTCTTCCGGTAATATCTCAATCTGGGAAGGGCCATCCGTGGCGTCGTCGAGGGCTTTGTTTTTCGGTTGTGTCACCTTGAGCTCAAGCAGCTTTCTTCCCGCTGGCGCGATCCGCTTTTGGTAACTCGCCTCTGACTTGTTGTAGGCCTTGACCGCCTTGGTCAGACTCTCACCGACCTCACCATAATGTCCCATCCACGTTTCGACTCGGTCATACAAGGTCTGAGCCGCAGTAGCGATTTCCTGCGCATCACGATTGGTCTCCTCGTGTTTCCAATAAATTCGAACCGTGCGTAACAAGGCCACTAGTGATACCGGACTGGTGATCAAAATACCTTTTGTGAGTGCTTCATCCTGAAGCCCGGGATGCTTATCCAAGGCCGCGGACAACAAGTGATCGCCAGGCATGAACATGACCGTGCAATCGAAATCGCCACGGGTGAATTCCGAGTAGTCCTTTCGGATTAAATCGTTCACGTGTCGTTTGACCGCGTCTCCGTGCGCTTTCATCAAGGCATTAACTCGCTCAGGGTCGGCTTCTTCTTTGGCCTCCGCATAGGCCGTAAATGGACACTTGGCGTCGACGGGGATCCCGCCCCCTCCGGGCAGATTAATCACCATGTCTGGAACACCACCATCGGGAAGCGTGACCTGTACCTCGAAATTGACGTGTTCTTCCATGCCAGCGAACTCGACGATGTTTTGTAGAAGGTATTCTCCCCAGTTGCCGCGTGCTTGGCTGGAGGTCTTCAGTAAGTTCTGCATGTTCTCTGAACTCGTCTGCATTTTCTGGGATGCGGACAGCATGCCCTTGATTTGCTCGCTGAGTTCGCCGTAGGCAGTGGCCCGCGTCTTTTCCAACGCGTCGGCCTTGGTCTGAAACGCGCTCAGGGCATCGGTCAGGGGCTGCAGCTTGGCCTGGGTGTTTTGCAGGAACGCGTCTTTGTTGTCTTTCAGGGCGTCACGGGCCGCGCCCTGGAAGATGGATTCCATTTTGCTGAGGCTGGTGTCAAAAAACGTCTGTTGCTGCGTAGCTGCTTTTTCACGTTCCTTCAGGGTTGCGGCGTAGATGTTTCGTGCCAACCACCAGCCTAGCAAGAGGCCACCCGCAAAGGTTGCGAGGGCAATCACCCATTCCATGCCTGCTATCATAAGGGGTTCCTTCCTTATCGGGTTACGTTTGCTGCGGGAGCCGTTAGTGGTTCGACCGCTCGGTGAGTCGAAGGCCTCGGCTCCGAGTCGGTGGCAACAGAGGGCGCAAGGCGGCGTCCTTGCGCTGAAGTATTGGGGTGCTGGTTCCGTTGTTCCTGCCTCAGGCGACGCACCTTTTCAAGCTGGGCTCGAAACCTCGGAAGCATCCATGCGTGTGAGGGCTGTAACACGTGATGTTCTATACAAAGTGCCTGGAGATTGACGTGTCGATTATCGCTCTTCACTCCGTTCCGATGATGCGTGTGAAGCAACGAGCGATGTTCTTCGGCTGAGCAGTCGAGGCCACACCCCTTCTGTTCACAGCGCCAGAAAGTTTTCTGACGATAATGTTTTGAGATGGTGTTCCACTCTTGCGAGTATCCACTCGGCGGCGCTGTCAAATCGCTGTAGGTCGGCAGTTGAGAGAATTCCGACGTGTCCTCTCGAAAGAATTGTTCCATGTCGAAATTCAGCCAAATCTGGTCCCTGTTTGCGACTTCGTTGTAGCCAGCAAAGTTCAGCGTGGACAGACAGTTCTTGCAGGGAAGTAAATGCACCAACACCTCGTCCATTTCTTGCGTAGACCAGTCATAGGCGTCTACATAAAACTTCCCGTCCTGTCTTGAGGTCAACACGTAACGGTCAAACCTGTTGGCTGCTTTCATTCCGGCGATCGTTCGACAATCAGCGAGATGATACCGGGGCCCCTCCTTCGGCTCAGCCAGGGTCGTTTTGTCACGTCGGGCATCCTTAATGTAGAGAACGATGTGATGCCCGTGATAGTAGAGTCTGCCGTCCGGTCCGGTCTCGACTTCGGCTAGGTCGGTCACGATCTTACCGGTTGTTTCCAGCGACCGTTTTAGCTCCATCGGGTCCAGTGGGTTCCAGGTGCTGTCCCAGTGCACAGGGGCTGCTCCCATTTGGTGAACCAACGACCTAAGGCCGGTAAATTCGAGCGGGAGCTTCATCGGGTGGCCCCTAGCATCAGGTCGAGGCGGTCCTCACTGTTGTCGCGAACACGAAATTCAACGCGACGTGACAGCGCCACCTCTTCTTGTCCGTCGTGGCCAAGAATCAGGTCACTGGAGGACAGGCCATTCGCGGTTATCAGCGGTTGTGCCCATTCTCGATAGGGCGCACCGGCTGGCAGCGGCAGGCAAAACCTCAACACTGACCTTGTGCGCCCTTGAGACAACTCCAGATTTCCAAAGTAGGCTTCATCTGGCGTAGCCGCTTGGTGCCACTCTGATGAGGTGTGTCCTTCAATCCGGATTTCGGCAATCTTGGTTTGAAAGGGCTTAAGGACCTTGAGGTATCTCGGAAAGAAATCCCTCAAGATGTCCTGAAAGAGTGGCCGTAGGTCGATCGACCCTTGAAGAAACAGTACCTCCGGGGCGTTGAAAACGACTGAGAGGGTGTCTCGCTTAAGGACGGCGTTCCACTTCGCCAAGTCATCATGAAATTCTCGCAAGAGCGCCTGGTAAATCTCTTCCCGGGTTTCCTCATAATTTGTGAGGGGCTGGGTGATCGCTTTCATGTAGAACACTGCGATAAAGAGAAAGACGACCATGAGTCCAGCCATTAGGTCGGACACTGACATCCAATGTTCGTCTGCTTCTACTTGCGAGGGTCGAAGCCCGTCAAAAATCTGCATCAGGTGCGCCTCCCAACCTCGACCCACTCACGCAGTCTGTCTGTGAGGGGCGCGTAGTCATCCACAAATTTCTTGGACAGCGACCCTAAGTGGCCACCCATGGTCTCAACCATCCGTTTCACTTCCTCCTGCATTTCTCGGTCAAGCTTTTCCACCTGGTCGGCCAGCGCGCCGGTACTGTCAGTGATGGCCTGCTCGACGTTGGTCCTGAGCTGACCAGTCAGCTGCTTCATCTCATCGGCAAATGCCGTGGAGGTTGTGGCCATACGCTCCTGAAGCTCCGTGGCGCCTTTTGCCGCGAGGCGCTGGTGCTCAGCGAAGCCCTCTTGGAGAGTCTGAGCCGCCGCGGCCTGGTGGTCCGCGAGCGACTGGGTGCTATCGGTGATCGTCTGTTCAACGTGCGTGCTGAGGTGGCCCACCACCCGGTCCATCTCGTCAGTGAACGTTGTCGCCACGGTTGAGAACTGCTTCTGTAATGCCTCAGCGTCTTTGGCCGCCTTGCGCTGTGTTTCTGCGAGGGTCTCTTGAATTGCGTGGAACGCCTCGTCCTGCTTCTCGAGTACGGTATCAATGCGTCCAACGCTCCCGACAACCGCTTCTGAAAAGTTCTTGGTGAGTTGGGTCACGGTTGTTTCGATGACCGGAAATGCCTGGCAGGCTGAGTCCTTGAGTGCGCTAAACGCTTCAAGATGCCGCTGCAGCTCGCTGGTCTGGGCGTTTGCGGTCTTAATCAATGCCTGAAGGTCCTCGGCGACAGTGGATATCGCCCTGGTTTGATTCACAATCTGCGACGTTGAATCTGCGACTTGTTGCAGGCTCGTGGTGGATTGGTTAAAGCGTTCTTCGAGGCGCTCGACGTGGACTCGGTAATGGTCTTGCCAATCGACCATGGCGCCGACGGCGTGGTTCAACTGCTTGAAGTTGTCGCCAAACTGGACGGTGAGCTTCTCGTTAAAGTCCTGAATTACCTGTTCGAGGGCACCGATTAATGCTTTCGCGTTGTTCTCTGACATTTGGTGTGCGAAGTCACGGAATTCACCGACTAAAGTCTTGAACCCGGTCGTCAGCGCATTACTCAAGCCGTCGAGGTGGTCGGCTTGGGAGGTGCGAAGCTTCTGCATTTGTGTTATCAGAGTGGAGTCTCCCTCGCCCACAAGGCTGGTCTGCACTTCGCGAAGGAGGTCGCGTTGTTCGCGTACGATGGCCATGAACTCCACTGCGTCATCGCCGGCCTCTTCAGGTTCCGAGCGACCGCCTTGTCGAAGGGTCTTGTAGAGCAATGACAGTGCCATTCCCACGATGCTGGTGAGGAAGACGACCTTAAGGGCCGACAAAAACCCCTGAATACTTTTGTCTAGGTTGGCGACATCGAAATGTTGAAGAGCAATATAGACTCCCACGAATGTCCCCAGGACGCCGAGCGTAAACAACGTGGAGGTGACAAAGGTGTCAAACGGGAGGTTCGCGTGTCTGGCAGTCCCGCGGGGTCGGCTGATTGCGTAGAGGAAGAATCCGCCCATGAGGACCAGGAAGAGCGTGGTCACGGGGTTTGGGAGCCAGTTGGTTACGGCCTCCAATGTCAAGACTGTCCTCCTGCGGTGAGCGACGTTTGTATTTCCATTCGTGCGGGTCGGTGAGAGGACCGGTTCTGCGGACACCGTGTCTGACGGGCTTGGTCCATTGATGAATGTAAGGGCATCGTAAATAACCTCTCAGTGAACGATTCTTAGGTCGCTGGCTGCGAATGGGACGCGGTTGGCCAGGGGTTCGAGTTCGCTGTAGTAGATGATGTCCGTGGCTAGTTGCGCGCAGCGTTCCCTTTGTTCTTCTGGGGAGCCTGACTCCTTTGCGACACACATTGCCGCGCCCATGGCGGCCTGGATTAGCTGACCCACCGAGAGTCCTCGCTTCTTGGCGACAGCCATGATCTCGTGCCCAAAGGCCATGCCCGCTCGGATTTCGTCGGTAGTGAGGCCTGTGTCCTCAGCGTATGCATCAATTGACTCCTGGTCGTATTCGACCGAGAGTTCGAGGAAGTAGGGAACCGCAGCATGTTTTTTTTCCGCCATTACGACACTCCTAATTCGGCCTCTTCATGCGCGCCAGGCAAGTATTGGCGTCCACGGCACGGGGGCAACGAGATCCCCTCCTCGTCGGTGAACACCCCTCTGAGGCCGTAGTCGAGCAGGCGGGTGAGAACCTGGTGTGCGTTCGGGTCCACGACTTCACGGAATATGACTGAATGCTGGTTAAGGTCAGTAGCGTTCATCATGACCTTTGATAAAGCACGATCCGTGCCAACTAGATATTTATGGTGAATGCAGTCATTTTAAGGAAGGCAATTGAACGGCTTGATTTTGTGCTCATAATCTCATTTGACTACATAAAAATATCTATGTATAAATAAAAAATCTTATGTTGAAAGGACTGAACAACTCATGACGCGAGTCCTACTGTCGTGGATTGGACGAACGGACCTCGATTCCGCGAAGGATGGTGCTGACGGCCCTGGCCCTCTCGGGAGCGTGGTCACGAACCGTGCTTTTGATCGGATAGAGCTTCTTTACAACTATTCACCCGAAGAGGTCAGTGGCTTTCTTTCATGGCTAGGCAAGCGGACCGATGCTCCGGTGGCGGCTCACTACTTCGCACTTGAGTCACCTATAGACTACGAAGCTATCTATCGAGCAGCTGTGACTCGGCTGGAAACAATAAACGAAGAGCAGAGCTCGGAGCTGCCTTATTTCACCTTTCACCTGAGTTCAGGCACTGGGGCGATGGAGGCCGTATGGGTCCTCCTCGGGAAGACAAGCTTTAAGGCTGAACTGCTCCAGTCATCGACACAGAGAGGGGTAGTAGCGCCCAAACTCCCCTTTGAGATCTCTTTGGACTTCCTTCCATCCTTACTTGCCGAACCAGACCGTCGACTGGCTCGGCTATCAGAGGGGCTGCCACCACCGACTCCGGAGTTCAAGCAGATCATCCACCAAAGTGAGGGCATGAAACGAGTGATAACAAAAGCCAGAAGGGTGGCTCTCCGCAAGATTTCCGTAGTGATCGAGGGCGAATCCGGAACAGGAAAAGAACTTCTCGCACGTGCGATTCATTACTCCAGCCCGCGTAAACGAGGCCCGTTTCAGGCCAAAAACTGCGGTGCTATTCCAGCTGACCTTGTGGAGTCTGACCTCTTCGGACATGAAAAAGGGGCCTTTTCTGGTGCCCACGCTACTCACCGGGGGGTGTTTGAGGTGGCTAATGGTGGAACGGTATTTCTGGACGAAATTGGCGAACTGCCTTTACTGGCTCAGGTGAAGCTACTCAGGGTTCTTGCGGAAGGGGAGGTTACCCGGCTAGGGAGCACGACTTCCCTGCGGGTCGATGTTCGAATCATCGCGGCAACCAACCGGAAACTAGTGGACGAGATGCAAGCGGGACGCTTCAGGGAGGATTTGTTCCACCGTTTGGCCGGACTGGTGGTGACTCTTCCGCCGCTACGCGAGCGCACTGAAGATATTCCACTACTACTAGATGAGATGCTGACGAGGGTGAATAAGGAGTGCGAAAGCGAACCGGGCTATGAACCTAAAGTGCTATCCGTGGCTGCAAGAACTCACGCTAAGCACTATCGCTGGCCGGGGAACGTCCGAGAGCTTTACAGTACGCTTTTGCGAGCTGCAGTATTTACACCAGGGTCGCGCATAGAACTGGCCGATTTCCAGGAAGCGCTCTTGGCAGTTGATAACCATCCGCGTGACCACCTGCTTGAACGACCTCTTGGTGATGGCTTCAGTCTGCCGAAGCTGCTCAGTGAGGTGGAACGGCACTATCTGTCACGGGGCATGGACGAGGCGGGAAAGAATATGACCCAGGCTGCTGAACTGCTGGGATTCGCCAGCTATCAAACGCTTTCGAATCGTTTAAAGAAAAACGGGCTGTATTCTTAGTGGCATGAATGTTGCTACTCTATAGGTTATCCATTTTAGGGTAACGACTACTACCTGAGTTCGTCGCGGCCTCTCGGATGAAGTGGTTGTAGGGAGCACGAAGCGGGAGCAACCAAGAGCATGAAAGAAGCGGATATCAGGAAAATTTGTAATTTAACGTATCGATCGGGGGCTTCTCCTGAGCCGCTTGACCTGGCCGAGCAGTTCAGCCATTTTGTCTTTCTCAAGCTGCTCGATGAATACGAAGAAGAGGGAGGCCTTCCCGGTGGAATAACGCACGAGCACCCTGATGGTGCCAGACAACCGCTTTTTCCCGGACAAACGGATCGGTTCCGTTGGCGAAACTGGTGCTCTAAAAAGGGCCAGGACCTTAAGAACTTTGTAGCCAGCGAAGTTTTTCCATTTTTGGCCTCTACCGACACTCATCCTCTAGTGAGTGAATATTTTTATGATGCGGACTGTGACGTTCTTGATGAAGACATGGTCGAGCAGTTGGTCGAGGTGTGTGAAGGGATTGATATCCATTCCAATACTCCTGAGGGGAATGGTGACTTTTTCAACAGGACGCTTCTTACCCTAACCAGTAGCCTCGCCACCGTTGAATTAAAGAGCAACGCGCGATACCTCTCCCTCGCTACTGAAATGCTCGCACCGACGCAGTCTGACGATATTTACGACCCGGCGTGTGGCATGGGCAGCTTTTTAGTTGAAGCCATAAAACGGACGACCGCCGCGCCTGCGCTTCCGGGCAGGATTGTAGGTGAGGATGTTTCGTCAACAATGACCAGGATCGCCACGGTAAATCTACTCCTTCATGGTGTAGTTCCCGGACGGGTCGTGATGAGACATGCCAACGTATTGGCCGATTCGCCTGTCGACGACAACAATTCACCCGACCCGGGTGAATTTCCCAAGTTTTCGGTGGTCGTTGCCCAACCCTCTTTCAATAGTGGTTCTAGTGATTTTGAAAAGTCGAGCGACAGCTGGCGCATTCCGCACGAACAGGAGTTGCATGGCACGGACGGCAATAGTCTCTTCCTGGCGCATGCAATGCGGTGCTTAAAGGAAGGGGGGCGTTGCGCCATAGTGCTTCCGAGAGCATTCTTTGAAGTTGGAAGAGACCGCGACAGCAGAAAGTTGCGGAGGGAGCTATGTGAGAACTTCGAGGTGCTGGCTGTAGTGGAGCTTCCTGATGAGCGCTCAAAGGTCCAACCAGCGGGACCGGACGTTCTTGAACGTTGTCTGGTGGTGTTTCGTCGTCCAGGGGGTGAGGCTGATACCGACTGGGCCCGAGTAAGGGAGGCTTTACGGCAGAAGGACTTTCTGACTGATGCAATCCCTTCCCAGCACAAGCTTCCGGTCATCACGAGCGCACCCTCGACGGGGCATGTGTGGTTTTACCGCATCGACGAGTCCGAACCTTCAGACAATACGAAAGTAAGGACTCCAGTGACGATGCTCTCATCCTGGGAAGCATATCGCGCGCGTGGCTTCAAGGGGCCTCCAGGTATCGATGCGACTGAGCTTGCTTCCCACGAGGGCGACTTGTCAGATGGCTGGCACGCTGAGATTTCCGTTATCGCCACTAACAACTACCGTTTGGACCCTCGGCTCTATCAACCTGTTGTTAGCGATACCCATGACATCCATGGTCAGCTATTGGACCCTCTGCAACTCGTGCGAGAGGCTCGTGTTGGTCACAGTTCGGCTGAAAAAGCTCTTGAGATCGTGTACCGCATGCTACAAGAGCACGAAGGAAGACAGAAGGTTGATAGCGAACACCTTGATGTCACCGTGGAAGAGGCTTGTGTTCGCTTAACCAGTGGTATCCACCAGGGTGAAGTGACGTGGCTTGATTCTGAAAGAAAGATTCGGGTGCGCCGCGGTATCGCAAGCTTTGGCTTCGGGAAATACCGCGGTGTTCCACTACAGGAAGTCCTAGAGTCCGACCGTAACTATTTGGAGTGGGTGGTTGGTGATTCGAGTGATCACGATGAACTTGTCAAAAGCATTATCAGTGACGTGCTTCAAGGTAAAGTGAGCGGGTTTACTTCCCGAAGTAAAGGGGACATCCCTTACGCGAGGACAGTGGCGGATTTATCGGGCGGACTTGACGAATGCTCTGACGCAATCCCCCGGGCTATGTTCAAAAGAGCTGCTGATCGCAATCGAATTCCGAAGGTTGGGGATGTTCTTCTCACGAGACGTGTTATGAGGAGTGACGCCCAGTATGAAACCCATGTGGTGACGGAGGAACGGGAGTTTGCGGTTGGGTTCCCCGTTACAATTTGTCGTCCAGATTCCAAGCGGCTCGATAGTAAGTATCTTGCGCAGGTTTTTAGCTTAGGTGGTTTGATGGCGCAAATTCCTAGGCTTCGTGGAAAAACTTTACAGATGTCAACTGCGACAGTGAAAGTGTTGCCTCGCTTCTCGACAAAAGAGTTGGGACGCTTCAAGTTTCCGCTCCCACCCCTTGAAAGGCAAAGAGCCCTAGTCGTGCTGTTTGAACAAGTGGAGCAGTATCGACAGCTTTCAACAGAGACTTCGTCAGTCGCCCTCAAGATTTTGCGTGCAGTGTTTGGAGCGAGCGGGAGAGGCCTCCAAAATGATTAACGGTATTCGCATCGCAAATTTCAAGGCCTTCGGTTCTGGCATTCAGCGCTGTCCCATTAAACCGATCACGCTGCTTTTTGGGCCAAACAGTGCAGGTAAGTCAAGTGTGATCCACAGCATGGCTCTGGCGCATGAGGTGTCATGTGTTGATAGCAATAACCTTGACGTTGTTGGCACACGTGTTGGCGGCCGTACGATCGACCTTGGTGGATTTCGGCAATACCTTCACCGGGGCCTTATAAAGGAGCGAGTTCTTTTGGGGTTCGATGTGGAAGTATCGGGCTCTCGACTGTTGGTAGGAACTCAGGTATCGGTCGAAGTCAAGTTTGGACTGGAAGGTCCGCTTCCGCAAGGAGACCCGCGGGTGATCCAGATTCGGATATTGGTGCGAAACGAAACTTGGAAAGACATGAGTGCCGATGACGAGCAATTTTGCGTTATGAGTCTACGTCCCGGCACAGGGGGGTTTGCCATCGATCGCCTCAATACGGATCACCCGCTTTACCGTCTCTTCGTGGCGAATGCCATCCAGGTGGTATGGGAAACTAATCCTTTTCGGACTCCCAAAGATAAGGAAGACAAGTCGGATAAATTCGATTGGTTGCCCGATGAAATGCTTAGTGATGCGGGGGCAGTCGTTGATGCGATGATCCCTGATTGGGAAGTCACGGTAAATGGATTGCTTCCGGAGCGCCTTGGCCTAGCGGATAAGAAGGCCTCAAGCTTAAGGATGACCGACCTGGGCCCGGCTAAACTTTTCCGAGAGCCAGAAGGCTCAACTGAGGGTAGTGAGGGGTATTTTGGATTAGTGCGGAAACTTAATCAGATTTCGCGTCCTCAGCCAACAACTATAGAAGACCTCGAAACCTTCAAAGGGGCGGTACAGGCCGGCTTACCTGTAATCGTTGACCAGTTCATTGCTGATGTTTCCGAGTCTATTGTGAAGAGCATCAAGGGCTTCACATATCTCGGACCGATCCGGTATTACCCGACGCGACATGCGTCCCTTCAAGAATCCGATCCCGATTATGCGGCCGGGGGTGGGCCGTTTTGGAGACTCCTCCTCGAGAACGAGAACGTGCGTCGCAGGGTTAACGCGTGGCTGCAGCAACACCAGGATCCGGCTAGATACGAGCTTCGTCAACGGACTTACCTCCCGAAAGAAGAACTCATGGAAGAGCTTAAGGGGAGCCTTCCTGATTTCCTTGCGCAGCTTGACGACGACTTGCGGTACTACTGGAGTCAAGGCGTTTCTTACCGGGAATCACTTTGGGACCCCGATGAGGAGGAGCCTAACCCCTATGAGGACGACGACGACGAGGAGGACTATCAGCCAGAACCTGAAAACCAAGAAATGACGGATGAGAAAGAGGTTCAGTATCGCGATGAAGAATCGGAAAGTTTCACTGCGGAGACGATTAAACGTGTCGAGCAGAGGCTAAAGGAAAAAACCAGGCGTGAATTAATTGTTCATGATCTCGACAGCCATACCGACCTGAGTGCCCGAGACATTGGTCTCGGCTTCAGTCAGCTCATACCGATTCTTGTTTCGGCTTTCGCTCGCGGACAGCGCTTAATTGCAATTGAGGAGCCGGAAAGTCAGCTGCACCCAGCGTTAGCCGCCGACCTTGGCGATGTATTCATCGAATCGGCATTGGGAGACAACCGTAACAGGTTTATTCTCGAAACCCACAGCGAGCACCTGATGCTTCGACTTCTGAAGCGCATCCGGCAAACAAGTGAAAACAAGCTTCCGGAGGGTTGTCCGCCGGTCAGCCCGAATGACGTTGCGGTCCTCTATATTGAGCCAGGCGAGAGTGGCAGCAGGGTGATCGAGATTCCTATCGCTGAAGATGGCGAATTTGAAACATCGTGGCCAAAAGGTTTTTTCGACGAGCGACTCGAGGAATATACGTCATGATCCATCCGTTCGCTATCCAGCCCGAAGTGGTTCTTGGGTGGGGAGCAGACCCTGCAATCTTTAGTTACATAAAAAAATCCTTTGGTCGCGGTTCTCCACGGGTCTTACTGGAGTTGCCGAAGTATTCAAAGTGGAAGAGTTTAGCTTCTACTACAGTATTGAACGATCCCTCAATAACTGACCACCAGAGGAAAAGAGTTGAAGTGTTGATAAAACTGCTGGGTGAGGGATCGGTTCGTCGCTTTGATCTGGCCTGGGATGGTAATCAACGCTGGTTGGACAGCGCCATGGACGAGTGGAGTCGTCGGCACTTTAGAGCAGTGATTGCCGAAAGTGGAAATAGTGAGGCCGTTTTGGAAGCGTCTAGCATTGTTGAAGACCCCCCACCCGAGCGCTGGCGAGTTGACGGCGAGGACCCGGTTGAATTTCAGATGGCACCCGAGGGATATGCCTCGTGTCTGATGCCTCTTTTACGAGAAGATCTAGAGATCTGCTTTATTGACCCCTACCTTGAGCCTGGAAAAAAAGAGCGAGATCGAGTCATTCTTGAGCTCGCGCAAGAGGCTGCGGCCTATCGTCGACCGACAAAGTTTGTTATCAAGAGTAGTGCTGAGGGAGACATGAAGTTGCCGGATGCCTACTTCGACGAAAAAGCTCAAGAGGTGGGGAGACGCTTGCCGGCCTCGTGCACTATTCAGTTTGACCGACTTGAAGAATTACCTCGAGGCGACAAGTTTCACAATCGATATGTAATGACTGCATCCGGTGGGCTTAAGTTCGGGAATAGCTTTTTTTATAAAGAAGGTGGCGGCCAAACAGACTCGGCCACAATCATGGGTCCCAGCTTGTATCGTCAGATTTGGTCGAAATACATGGACTGCGAAGGTTTCAAGGTTGTTCACTCGATCACCGTATCTGGGCGGAGGTAAGCGCTGATCTTAAGAATGCTGCACCTGCTCAAACTCTTCGTCCTTGTGGCGCTGGCGCTTGTCGGCGCTACCTGTGGACCCGCGCAAGCCCCGAGCGGTGAGGCGAAGCCCAATATCTTATTCATCGCGGCGGACGACTTGAATGACTGGGTCGGATTTTTGAACGGACATCCAGGAATGCAGGTCCACACCCCGAACTTGGACCGCCTGGCAGCATCCTCGATGGTCTTCACCAACGCGCACACGCCGGCCCCGGCCTGCGCGCCTACCCGAACCGCCATCCTCACCGGCGTCCATCACGCTCGGTC
>Ga0315336_1005236_pt1 | contig 14378 bp, 16 predicted proteins | sample ASW5metaG_FD_204512 | JGI IMG/M metagenome (GOLD analysis project Ga0315336, IMG submission 204512) | Ammonia-oxidizing marine archaeal communities from Monterey Bay, California, United States - ASW #5 | ecosystem: Environmental > Aquatic > Marine > Intertidal zone | place: USA: California...
GCCGGAACGCTTGAAAGTGGACGGCAAGAAAGCACACCCGACGCAAAAGCCGGAAGGTCTGCTTTACCGGACCATCATGGCTTCGACGAATGTCGGTGACGTTGTCTTGGATCCCTTCTTCGGCAGCGGCACCACCGGCGCCGTGGCGAAGAAACTGGGGCGGCGTTATATCGGTATCGAGCGTGATGAAGGCTACGCCGCCATCGCCGAGAAAAGAATAAAAAAAGTCCGGCAGTTGGCCGAGGAGGAATTCTTGAAGATCGAATCAAAAAAAGAACAGCCGCGGATCCCCTTTGGCTGGCTGGTCGAACGCGGCATGCTGGCGCCGGGAGAAGTCCTCACGGACACCCGCCGCCGTCATTCCGCCCGTATTCGCGCCGATGGGACTTTGAGTACCGACGGTTTCCGCGGCTCCATCCACCAAGTGGGCGCGCATGTGCAAAAGGCGCCGGCCTGCAACGGTTGGCAGTTCTGGTGCATCGAGAAACGCGGCGAATTGGTGCCCATCGATATTTACCGCCAGAAACTTCGGGCGGAACTGCATTGATAAATTTGGACGAGTGTTCCTAGGGAGGACAAAAACAAATAAACGTCAAAAATAATAAAGCGACTGGGAGACAGGGCTTCGGCCCTGTTTTTTTTGTTGGTTGTTCGGGCCGGAACTATCGTTCGCGCCGCCGTGCCGCCATGATGAACATAAATCCCGATGCCGCGACCGCCGCGAAGACGCCGAAAGTCCCTGTATAGGTTCCGACAAAACCATACAGCAGCGTGAAGACCGGCGGGCCGACCAGGATACCGGCGAAAGTGATGACCAGGACGCCGCCGGTGGCGGCGCCGATAAGGCCCGGCGGCGCCAACCGGGCGATTTCCGCCATGGCGACCCCGTTCCAGCCGACGGCGGCAAAACTAAACAGGGCAAACAGTCCGTACACGGCGGTGTCGCCTGTGACCGCCGACAATTGGGTCGTCGCCAGTGCCGCCGCCGTGCTGATTGCGGCGATGATCAAGAGAACGGCATTGCCGTCGCGGATGCGGTCCGCCAACCACCCCCAGAACACCCGACCGGCGACCCCGCCGACTTGCAGAACGGCCAAGACCAGACCAGCCTCGATCAACCCAAATTCGAGATCGCTGACCAGCAAGGCGACGGCGAAGGTTGTGAGTGACAGTTGCATGGCCGAGTAAAAAAACGCTGCGAAGGCGAACAGCCTGAGACGTAAGTCCCGCCACATGATGGCCATGCCGGCGAAAGGATTGCGGCGGATGGAAGCTGACCGGTCGCGCTCACCGTCCCAGGCATGGCGCAGCGGCTGCAGCATACCGATGAAAAGTAAACAGACGGCGGCACCGACGAACAAGGGGGCTTGCCACCCGTAGGCCAAGGCGACGGGCGGCGCCATCAATCCGGCGGCGATGCCGCCCAACGGCACGCTGGTTTGTTTGATCGAGAAAATGAAATTGCGGTCACTGGGCGTTGTCACACGCTGCAACAAGTGCGATGCCGGCGGATTGGTCAGGGCATAGCCGAAACCGCAAAGCACCGCGCCCAAGGCGACGATGGGCAGTGAGGGAACAGCCATGAAGCCGGCGCCGGCAATGACGAAGGCCAGGGAGATCTGACATGTCCGCAGGGGGCCCCACCGTTGCACCAAGGTGCCGGATACGGTTGAGACGACCATGGCGCCGCCGTAGACGATGCCGATCTGAAGGCCGACCATGGCCGGTGTGAGTGCCAGGGCGGCAGCGTATTCCGGCGCAATGGCGGCAGGAATGACGACGATCATGGTGACCAGGGCCTGGGTTGTCGTCGTTACCAAAAGAACAAGGGCGATATCCGACAAGGAAGCGCGCTCGGTCCTGTTGGTGCTGGCGGTGCTTGAGTCGGGAGGCTCAGCCACCTTTCGCCGCCCGCATGCAATCCTGCCATATCACGGTAGCGGTGGCGCGCTGCTGTTCCTCGTCGTCCCATGCCTGTTCACGCATGGCCAAAAGAGACGGCCGCTGTCCGGGACCGGCATCGTCCAACTGTCTGTTGATCTCCTTGAGGGCAGCGGTGCGGTTGGCCTCAATCTCGTTGATCAAATCTTTCAGGTCGGCATCGCACATGGCTTTCGGAACCGAGCCCGATTGGGATGTGGCAACCCAAAGCCCCAGGAGCAGGGCAATGGCGGCAAGAGGCACAGGCGTATGGCGCATGAGTGAAACCGCTTCGAGAAATGAGATGCGCAGTCTCCCATTCCTATCAGGCCCAGGTCAATTCAGACGTTGAGCTTCAAACTTTATACACCTTGAGTTCAGGCCACTTCTTGCGCCAGCCTTTTGTGTTCAGGCGGTGATCGTAGGCCGCCATCTTGCGTCTGGCCACGGGTGTCGGCCGGGTACGGCAGCTGATCAAATCATGCGTTCCATGCGGCGCGATCAAATCGAGATGACCGCTGTCGGATAACCGCACCGCGATGCACGTCGGCATTTCAAGCCAGTGCGCAATGGCATCGACCGTATTCTGATAAGGGAGATCACCGTTACGGTGATGCATCCGTGCCTGGTTTTTGACAGACCAGGGAATCGCCGGATATTTGCGCTGGAGCTGCCGTTCATGGCGCCGTTCAATGGCCGAGTTCATGCGGCATCGGTCGAAATATATGACATCGATATCACCGAGGGGCGTCGGCGCACTGAACCCGCAATAGGCATCCCAGACGGCGGCACGGACAAATCCGGCGCCGATGGCCCAATCGGGCAGCGCCAAAGCGCGGACAGCGCTCAGAATCTCCATCCGCCAGGGATCGTTTCGAATGAGGGTTAGAATGTGTTCCGTTGCTTCATCCATGAAGCATCGGGATCAACGGGTCGGAACCGGTTCGTCACCTGAATAGTCATAGAACCCGCGACCGGTTTTTTTGCCCAGCCAGCCGGCTTCGACGTATTTGACCAGCAGCGGACAAGGCCGGTATTTGGTATCGGCCAATCCGTCATGCAGCACGTGCATGACGGCCAGGCAAGTGTCCAAGCCGATGAAGTCGGCCAGTTCCAGAGGTCCCATGGGATGATGGGTGCCCAATTTCATCGAGGTATCGATGGCGGCAACGGAGCCGACGCCTTCATAGAGCGTGTAGACGGCTTCGTTGATCATCGGCAGCAAAATGCGATTGACGATGAAGGCCGGGAAGTCCTCGGCGTTGACGGGTTTCTTGCCGAGCTTTTCGGCCAAGGTGCGGACCGTCGCGAAGGTCTCCTCATCGGTGGCGATGCCCCGGATCAATTCCACCAGTTCCATGCGTGGTACCGGGTTCATGAAGTGCATGCCGCAGAACTGGCCCGGGCGGTCGGTCCGCGCCGCCATACGGGTGATCGAGATAGACGAGGTGTTGGTGGCGATAATGGCGTGTTCCGGCAATACCTCACAGAGGCTCTGCAGGATGACTTTCTTAATGTCCTCGTCCTCTGCCGCCGCTTCGATGGCGATGTCGCAATCCTTGAAGCCATCGTAGGATGTGCCGGTGGTGATCCGCTCCAGAACTGCGTTCCGGGCATCTTCGTCCATGCGGCCTCGGGCCACGTCGCGGTCCATATTGCCGGTCAGGGCTTCGAGTCCACGGGCCACGGCGTTATCGTCCTGGTCCAGGAGGTAGACGTCATGTCCGGATGCGGCACTGACCTGGGCGATGCCACCGCCCATTTGGCCGGCGCCGACGATACCGATTTTCTTGATTTCCACGCTCATGATCCGTGTCCTGTTTTTATTGTTCTATTTATCGAGTTCAGCCGAGAGTTCCGGCACGGCGTCAAAGAGGTCGGCGACCAAGCCGTAATCCGCGACCTGGAAAATCGGCGCTTCTTCGTCCTTGTTGATGGCAACAATGACCTTCGAGTCCTTCATGCCGGCTAGATGCTGAATGGCGCCGGAGATGCCGACGGCGATGTAAAGGTCCGGCGCGACGACCTTGCCGGTTTGGCCGACTTGGTAGTCGTTGGGTACGAAACCGGCGTCGACAGCGGCACGGCTGGCGCCGACAGCGGCGCCCAGCTTATCGGCGATGTCTTCCAGCATGGGGAAATTGTCGCCGGACTGCATGCCTCGGCCACCGGAGATAACAATGCCGGCGCTGGTCAGTTCCGGCCGTTCGGACACCGTCAATTGCTGATCGACGAAGCTGGACAGGCCGGCGGCTTCCGTCGTCGCCACGTCTTCAATGGCGGCGGAACCGCCTTCGGCGGCGGCGTCGTCGAATGCAGTGGTTCGGATGGTCATGACCTTGACCGCATCGGTTGATTGCACCGTCGCCATGGCATTGCCGGCGTAGATGGGCCGGACGAAGGTATCCGGGCTTTCGATGCCGCTAACGTCGGAGATCTGCGCCACGTCCAAGAGCGCCGCGACCCGCGGCATGACGTTCTTGCCCGTCGTCGTTGACGGTGCCAGCAAATGGGTGTGGTCGGCGGCTAAGTTGACCAGCAAGGGCGCGATGTTTTCCGGCAGGCGGTTGGCGTAGACGTCTGAGTCCGCGACCAACACCTTGGAAACACCGTCGATCTTGGCGGCGGCTTCGGCGGCTGCGCGACAGCCTTCGCCGGCGACCAGAACATTGACGTCACCGATTTCCTTGGCTGCCGTGACGGCGTTCAGGGTGGCGGGTTTGATTTCTTCGTTGTCGTGTATGGCGAATACCAGGACGCTCATCATATCACCTTCGCTTCGTTCTTCAGTTTATCGACCAGTTCGGCGACGGTCTCGACGATGACGCCGGCTTCGCGGGCCGGCGGCTCCGAGACCTTCAAGGTCTTGAGGCGCGGCGTGATATCGACGCCCAGTTCATCGGGCGTCGTGGTGTCGATGGGTTTCTTTTTCGCCTTCATGATGTTCGGCAGGCTGGCGTAGCGCGGCTCATTGAGGCGCAGGTCCGCGGTGATCACCGACGGCATGCTCAACGACAGGACCTGCAGTCCGCCATCGACTTCGCGGGTCACATTGACCTTGCCGTCGGCGAAATTCAATTCAGAGGCGAAGGTGCCCTGCGACCAACCGAGCAGCGCCGAGAGCATTTGGCCGGTCTGGTTCGAATCGTTGTCGATGGCTTGTTTGCCGACGATGACCAGATCAGGGTTTTCCTTGTCGACGATCGCTTTCAGCAATTTGGCGACGGCCAGAGGCTGCAATTCGTCATCGGACTGCACCAGGATTCCCCGGTCGGCGCCCATGGCGAGGGCCGTGCGGATGGTTTCCTGCGATTGCTGCGGTCCCAAGGAGACGGCGATGATTTCTTCCGCCGTGCCGGCCTCTTTCATGCGAACGGCTTCCTCGACGGCGATTTCGTCGAAGGGGTTCATGGACATCTTGACGTTGGCCGTTTCGACCCCCGTTTGATCGGATTTGACGCGGATTTTGACGTTGTAGTCGACCACCCGCTTAACGGCGACGAGAACTTTCATGGGATAACCTGCACTCACCTTGAAAAATAAAAAAAACAACAGCGGGGAGCCCGGTTTATTCACCAGTTAACTTGATCATCCCCTCGGAACGAACGGCCTTGGCCGTTTATCCCGCAGCGCACAATATGACTCCCCAAACCCAAGGTCAAGGCGGTTCGGTGTGCATTGCGTTGCGGTGAAACGAAAATGGTGGGGCGCCCGCGCGGATACCCTAGCGGTTGGCGCCGGGTACCCAGAGAACGTCATCGCGGCCGTCGTCATTGGCATGGCGGGCGAGGACGAAAAGGTGATCGGAGAGCCGGTTCACATACATGATTGCTTCCGCCGTGACCGTTTCATGCTCGGAAAGCTCGGTGAGCAGACGTTCGCAGCGCCTGGCGACGGTGCGGGCCAGGTGCAGATAGGCGCCGGCCGGCGTGCCGCCGGGCAGGATAAAGGATGTCAGAGGCTCTATTTTCTCGTTCATGGCGTCGATTTCACGTTCCAGGCGCTCAATCTGCTCTGCCGTGACTCTGAGTGCGCCCCCTTGGTCCTTGGTCCGGCGCTCGGCGCCCTCTGGGGTGCAGAGATCAGCGCCCAGATCAAACAAATCGTTCTGGATTCGGGCCAGCATGGCATCGGCTTCGCCATCGGTATGCAGCCGGACGATGCCGATGACGGCGTTGGCTTCGTCGGCGGTGCCGTAGGCGGCCACCCGGAGGCTATGTTTGGCGACGCGTTCGCCACCGCCCAGGGACGTTTGGCCCTTGTCGCCGCCGCGCGTATAGATTTTCGAGAGTGTGACCATGTTCTTATGCAATCACCGTATAGAAGAGAAGTCCAAAAAACAGCAGCGCCAAGCCCTGGAAGATCACCCGGAGCCGCATCAGCTTGTTTGAATTGCGGCGGTAGAAATCACCGTAAACGCCGAACGAGACGATGCCGATGACCAACACCAGCAAGGTGAAGAACATGGCGGCGCCCATGAGGAAGGAGAATATCGGTTCCATCGCTCACATATAGGCGTTTATGGACCGCGCGTCATGATAAATCACGCCCAAGCCAAGATTGCCAAGCTTGCCGGTAGGCCTGTTCCAATGACGATGTAAGGGACCGGCCGTCCGTCAAACCGGCCGCCGTCACCCTGTTGCGGAGCCCCGCCCTCAGTGCCCGAAGTCCAGCGGGATCGCCGGCCATTTCAACGGCGAGATCGACGTAGGCGGCGGGGTCGGACGCGATCCAATCCGTCAGTCCGATTTTGCTGAGCAGACTGACGCCGACCCTGGCCGCGTGCCAATCGCCCGCCAACCCGATAATCGGCACCCCCATCCACAAGGCCTCGCAGGTGGTCGTGGTGCCGTTATAGGGGAAGGTATCGAGGCCCATATCGATGTGGCTATAGGCAGCCAGCGGACTACCATCGGTAATCCAGGCAAGGCAGGTTAGGCGGTCGGCGTCGATACCAAGTTTCACGAACGCAGCGATGATCCGCGCAGCCGTCTCTTCGTCACCGAGAGCCTTCGCTTTGAGAACCAACCGCGAGTCCCGCACCCGTGTCAGGATAGCCGCCCAGGCCTCGATCACCGGCGGCGTCAGTTTCGATAGATTGTTGAAGGATCCGAAGGTGACATGTTCGGCGTCATCCATGGGCAGGGCCGACACATCGGGAGCCGTGTCATCCGGATGGTAACAGAGGAACCCATTGGGTAGCCTGAGGAGTCGCTCACTGTGATAAGCCTCGGTCATCCCTGGCGGGTCGGACCAGGCGTCCGTCAGGCGCCAATGTACGGCGTCGAGGCCGGTGGTCGCTGGGTAGCCGAGATAGGTCATCTGCACCGGCGCGGCGCTGAGCGCGAAGGTCTGCAGCCTGTTCGCCCGCGTGTGGCCGGCGAGATCGACGAGGACATCGATGCGGTCGGCGCGGATCTGTGCCGCCAAGGCGGCATCGGATAATCCGAGAACACCGCGCCAGTGATCGGCGTGGCCCTGCAGGCGGGCGGTGACGGAATCACCATCGCCGGCCATGTTGGCATAACAGAAAACCTCGACTTGCGTCTTGTCGTGGCTTCGCAGGATGGGTTCCAGGAAATAGGCGACGGAATGGCGGCGAAAATCCGCTGAAACGTAGCCGATCCTTAGCCGTCGATCCGGGTCACGGTCGCGATCGGCGAAGACCCTGTCCGATACCGCGAACCGCCGGCCCCATGCCTTGTGATCGTCGGCGATATCTTGCGGTGATAGTGCGGCGATGTTGCAGATTGCCATCAGCATGTTCGACGCCATGCCCGGCTCGTCCGGGCTGAGGCTGACGGATTTCCGGTAGAAAGGCAGGGCTTCCGCCGCTTGACCCGAATCCTTCAACGCTTCGCCCATGTTAGAAAGCGCGTCCGGGTAATCCGCTTGCAAATCAAGGGCGCGCCGGAAACACGCAATGGCCGGCCTGTATTGGCCGCGCCGTTGCAGGACGGTGCCCAGGTTGTTGTGGGCGATGGCGTAGTTGGGCCTCAACCGGACGGCCGCTCGGGCCGCATGGTCGGCCTCGTCTATACGCTCCAGGTCCATGAGAACATTGGCGTAATTGGCCCAAGCCTCACCGTAGTCGGGGGCGAGTTCGACCGCCTTGGCGTAGTGTGCCGCGGCCTCGTCGAAGCGCCCGAGCGGCCGAAGCGCCGCGCCGATATTGTTGTGGGCCTGGGGGTAGGTGCCGTTGGCCGCGATGGCCCGCCGGAAAGCGGCCAATGCCTCGTCAAGGCGGCCGAGTCCCGTATAAGCGGTGCCCAGATTGTTGGCGTAGGCGGCCTCGGTCGGGTTGAGATCGCAGGCCTTCTCGATGAATTTGACGCCGGTCTTGGCGCGCCCGGTCTGACACAGCACGATCCCCATGAGGCTGACGGACGGCGCATGGGCCGGGTTCGCGTCGAGGATCCGATGGCACAGCTGCTCCGCTTCGCCGAGGCGGCCTTCGGCCTGCAAGGTCGCCGCCTGGTCGAATAGGTTATCGGATGATGCGTCATCGTTCATGGTGTTGCCATACTCGCCCGCGTCGGCGATGAAGCCAACCACCCAGGGCGTTAACCGTCGGCCGGAAAGCCGATTGAGTGTGTCGCCATTTAAGTCCGCAGCAGCTTGCCCCAACCGGGAACGGCGGTGGTTTCTCCAACTGCCCTGAGTGCGGCCCAGAACATGGCCTGAATGCTGGTCAACACCGGTTTACCCAGTTCGATCTCCAGCCGTTCGGCGATTTCGGCGGCGTGAATGTTGGCCGTCACGGCCTCATCACCGATGGCGACGGCGCCCGACGTGCAGCTATAGGCAATGACGTCCAAGCGGCTTTCCGGTACCAGGAGTGACGCCACCTCGGTCAACTTCGGCCCCATACGGCGTAAATTCTCGACTATCACCGGATTGGTGTTGGCGATGCGAGCCGTGTAAATGCCGATGTCGTCCGACGGGCGCATATTGATGAAATCGCGCTCCGTCGCCTGGTCCGTGGCCAGGACGATCAATCCCAGCCGGACGGGGCCGGGGCCGGCATCGAGGTTCGCCTTGCCGCTAACAGGGGTTGAGGCAAAATCGTCTGACATGCTCATTGATAATGCTCTCTTGATAGAACACGAAGCGGTCGGTTAGGCTGAGGGTAACATTCAAAAACGGGGAACGTCATGGATATCGTACGCATCATCATCGCCATTTTCCTGCCGCCTGTCGCGGCCTTCTTGACCGTTGGCATCGCTCTGCACTTCTGGATCAACTTGGTCCTGACGCTCTGCTTCTTCGTGCCGGGAATGATCCACGCACTCTGGCTCGTCGTGAAAAAGGGCGCGCCGAGTTGACGTCTCCCTAGACTTTTACTGCCGAGAACAGGAAGCGGTTGACGCAGAAGAAATATCCGCCGTCGGCGTCCCGGCGACGCATTTCCGCAACCCAATCTTTCGCCGTGGCTTCGTCGATGGCACCGTCTTCCGTTGCCTTGCGCGCCAGCCCTCGGATGAAACCATTGGAAAAATTATCCTTGGTGAAGCTCGTGTTGACGATGGGCACGGCCTCGACTTTCGGTGCTGTGAACCCTGCCGCTGCCAGCATCGGCATGAGGCGGGTCGGCAGGTTCGGGTTCTTCGCCCGGCCATCCCAGTAGTCAAAAAGCTCGCGGGTAAGGAGAAGGTCGTCCGATGCCAGCACGACGCCGCGCCAATCGGTCTCCAATACGGCGACGCGGCCGCCTGGTTTTAAGACCCGGTGCAACTCGCCAAGCGCTTGCGGTACGTCTTCGATGAATAGCAGCAATTGGGTGCAGGCGGCGGCGTCAAAGGCGCCGTCGGCTTCGGCGATATCCTGAATGATCCCGTCTGTCAGCGTTACCTGAGGGAACTCCCGGCACCGCGCGTTCGCGAGTTCCAGCATGTCCGGGCTGTTGTCGAGGCCGACAACACGGCCTTCGGGGCCCACCTGCATGGCCATCTCGGCAACCAGGAAACCTGGACCGCAGCCGACATCGAGGACATGCTCGCCATTACCGGGCGCCAGGGCTGCAAGGGTGCGCAAGCGCTGGTGGGCAATCTCCGGCGTACGGTAGCCCCGTTCCAGGGAACGTCCGGCTCTGGCATCGAACTTCATCCGAACTATCCGCCCATGAGTTCCGGGCGCACGGCCCAGGTGACGGTCCAGCCGCCGCCGTTTTCGCCGCGCTCCAGGCAGACGACGGTGCCCGGCGTGAAGTGCACCACGGTATTCCCTTCGCTGCCGACGACCAACCGGGACACAAGCTTGCTCAGATGCGGCAGATGTCCGACGATCATGGTGTCCTCGGTCCATTCGTCGATGTCATCGGCAGCCGCGTCGGTGGGATCTTTCGGCGCCAGGCCATCGGCGGCTTCCTCGACGATCCGGCCGGGGCCGATGGTTTCCGAGAAAATCAGGGCTGTCTGCGCGGCCCTCAACTTACCCGAATGGATGACCCGGCTGATGGCGGGCCGGGTGCGGGCCAGAAACGCCGCCATGCGGCCGACTTCGGCGCGCCCTTGATCACTCAAGGGCCGTTCGGGGTGCTCATCCTTGGGTACGGCGAGGCCATGTTGAACGATATAGAGATGCATGGTTCATACCTTCCAATTCCGAGGATACCAAATCGGCGCCCATAAAAACGAACAAAAAAAGCCCGGGCTAAACCGGGCTTTTCAAAAATCGAGGTTGCCGATGGAAATCTAGTGGGCGTCACCCTTGTCCAGGGCGGCAACCAATTGCTCGGCGATGGCTAACTGATGGGCGGCTTCTGCGGTGCCCTCTTCCTCGGCGCCTTCGACTTTCTCCTTGGCCTCGGCGAGCCTGGCCTCGGCGGCGGCACGGTCGATATCACGAAGCGGCGTCGCTTCTTCGGCCAGCACCGTGCAGCGGTTTTCGGAAACTTCGGCGAAACCGCCACCGACGAAAATGCGATTTTTGATTTTACCGTCTTCGTGGATGTCGATAACGCCCGGACGCACCGTCGCGATCAAGGGCGAATGGCCCGGCAGCACACCGAAGTCGCCTTCGGCGCCGGGTACGACAACCATTTCGACGGGCTCCGAAATGACCAGCCTGGAAGGCGAGACCAGTTCGAAGTCAACAGTAGAGGCGGCGATGCTATCAGCCATAACTCAATTCCCCTAGGCGGCTTCCGCGGCCATTTTTTTGGCTTTTTCGATCACTTCCTCGATGGTGCCGACCATGTAGAAGGCGGCTTCCGGAATGTGATCGTATTCACCGTCGACGATGCCCTTGAAGCCCTTGATCGTGTCTTCCAGCGACACCAGGACGCCCGGCGAACCGGTGAAGACCTCGGCCACGTGGAAAGGCTGCGATAAAAAGCGTTGAATTTTCCGGGCTCGAGCGACGGCCAGTTTGTCTTCTTCCGACAATTCGTCCATGCCCAAGATGGCGATGATGTCCTGCAGGGACTTGTAGGTCTGCAAAATCTGCTGCACCGCCGTGGCGACGCCGTAATGTTCGTCGCCGATGACCCGCGGATCGAGGATTCGCGACGTCGAGTCGAGCGGGTCAACAGCCGGGTAGATGCCGAGTTCGGCGATCTGCCGGTTCAACACCGTCGTCGCGTCCAAGTGGGCGAAGGAGGTCGCCGGTGCCGGGTCGGTCAAGTCATCGGCCGGCACGTAAATAGCCTGCACCGAGGTGATCGAGCCCTTGTTGGTTGATGTAATACGCTCCTGCAAGGTGCCCATGTCGGTCGCCAGCGTCGGCTGATAACCCACGGCGGACGGGATGCGGCCCAACAGCGCCGAAACCTCGGAGCCGGCCTGGGTGAAGCGGAAAATGTTATCGATAAAGAGAAGAACGTCCTGGCCTTCCTGATCGCGGAAGTACTCGGCCAGGGTCAAACCGGTGAGGCCGACCCGGGCGCGCGCACCGGGAGGCTCGTTCATCTGGCCGTAGACCAGGGCGGCCTTGGAGCCGTCGCCCTCCAGGTCGATAACACCCGATTCGATCATTTCATGATAAAGGTCGTTGCCTTCGCGGGTCCGTTCGCCGACACCGGCGAAGACGGAGTAACCGCCGTGACCCTTGGCGACGTTGTTGATCAGTTCCATGATCAACACGGTCTTGCCGACCCCGGCGCCGCCGAACAGGCCGATCTTACCGCCCTTGGCGTAGGGGCTGATCAGGTCGACGACCTTGATGCCCGTGGTCAGAATTTCCGTTTCCGTCGATTGCTCGGCGAATTCCGGTGCGGCGCGGTGAATGGGCAATTTGCCTTTTGTTTCCACGGGGCCGCGTTCGTCCACCGGGTCACCGATGACGTTCATGATCCGGCCGAGCGTCTCGGGCCCGACGGGAACCATGATCGGCTCCCCGGTATCGGACACTTCCGAGCCCCGTTGCAGACCCTCGGTGGAGTCCATGGCGATCGTGCGGACCGCGTTCTCGCCCAGGTGCTGCGCGACCTCAAGCACCAGGAGCTTGTCCTGGTTTGTGGTGTGCAGGGCGTTCATGATATGCGGCAATTCGCCGCTGAACTGGACGTCGACGACGGCGCCCATTACCTGAGAGATTGTACCTACGTTATTCTTAGCCATCACGGATGCTCCCGTTCTACAGCGCTTCGGCGCCGGAGATGATCTCAATGAGTTCTTTGGTGATAAAGGCCTGACGCGTCCGGTTATAGGTGAGCGTCAGGTTGTCGATCATGTCACCCGCATTGCGGGTTGCGTTGTCCATGGCGGTCATTCGGGCCCCTTGCTCGGAGGCTGAACTTTCAAGCAGCGCCTGGAAAATCTGAACTGCCAAATTGCGTGGCAATAATTCGGCGAGGATTTCGTCCTCTTCCGGTTCGAAAATATATATCGGCTTCGGCCCGTCGTCGTCCGCGGTCTCCTCGGCGTCCGCCGCATCCGCGGGCACGAAAGGAATCAACTGCTGCGGCGTGACGATTTGGGTCATCGCCGACTGGAACCGGTTGAATATGATGGTGCAGACATCGAACGCTTCGGCTTCGAAAAGCGCCGTGATCTGCTGCGACACGCCGACGGCCTCGTGATATTCGATGGACCGCCGTCCCAAGTCGGGGACAGAGGCAACGATTTCGGCCGAAAATTCCCGCTTCAAGACATCGTGGCCCTTGGAGCCGACACAGAAAATCTTGACGGTTTTCCCTTCCGCCTTCAGTTCATGGGTCATGTTTCGCGTCTGGCGGATGATGGATCCGTTGAAGCCGCCGCAAAGTCCCCGGTTGGCGGTAAAGGCGACGAGCAGATGGGTTTCATCGTCACCGGTGCCGGCCAGCAGCTTCGGCGCGCCTTCGACACCGCCGAGCGAATTCGCCAAGGACCCCAGCATGCGTTCCATGCGGGCCGCATAGGGGCGCGCTGCTTCCGCCGATTCCTGCGCCCGGCGCAGTTTGGCAGCGGCCACCATTTTCATAGCCGAGGTGATCTTCTGTGTCGATTTGACACTGTCGATCCGGATTTTAAGGTCTTTAAGACTGGGCATATCGCCGCATTCCGTTCCTAACTGATCGGGTTACCGTCGCGAGCCTTAGGCGAAGGATTTCACGAAGTCTTCGAGCAGCGCCTTGAGCTTGCCTTCCGTATCTTCGGAAAGCGCCTTCTCGTCGCGGATGGCGGCGAGGATGTCTTGCCCCTTGTCGCGGACCGCATCCAAAAGCTGGGTTTCGAACCGGGTGACATCCTTCACATCGATGCCGTCCGTGAAGCCGTTAACGCCGGAGTAAATGATGGCGACCTGTTCCTCGACGGCCAACGGCGCGTATTGCGGCTGCTTCAGGAGTTCGGTCAGGCGCGCGCCACGGGCCAGCAGGCGCTGGGTCGAGGCATCCAAGTCGGAGGCGAACTGAGCGAATGCGGCCATCTCACGGTACTGGGCCAATTCCAGTTTGATGGAACCGGCAACCTGCTTCATGGCCTTGATCTGCGCCGCCGAGCCCACTCGCGACACCGACAGGCCGACGTTCACGGCCGGACGGATGCCTTTGTAGAAGAGTTCGGTTTCCAAGAAGATCTGACCATCGGTGATGGAAATCACGTTGGTCGGGATATAGGCCGACACGTCACCGGCCTGGGTTTCGATAACCGGCAGCGCCGTCAAGGATCCGTTGCCGGCGTCGTCGCCCATTTTGGCGGCGCGTTCGAGCAGGCGCGAGTGCAGATAGAATACGTCACCCGGATAGGCTTCACGTCCTGGCGGGCGGCGCAGCAACAGCGACATCTGTCGGTAGGCGACGGCCTGTTTCGAGAGATCATCATAGAAGATGCAGGCATGCATGCCGTTGTCGCGGAAGAACTCGCCCATGGTGCAGCCCGTGTAGGGCGCCAGGAACTGCAGCGGTGCCGGTTCAGACGCCGTCGAGGCGACGACGATGGAATATTTCATCGCGTCGTAGTCTTCCAGAGTCTTCACCAACTGGGCGACGGTCGAACGCTTTTGGCCGCAGGCGACGTAGACGCAGTAAAGCTTTT
>Ga0315336_1005237_pt1 | contig 14377 bp, 14 predicted proteins | sample ASW5metaG_FD_204512 | JGI IMG/M metagenome (GOLD analysis project Ga0315336, IMG submission 204512) | Ammonia-oxidizing marine archaeal communities from Monterey Bay, California, United States - ASW #5 | ecosystem: Environmental > Aquatic > Marine > Intertidal zone | place: USA: California...
GCCGACCGTGAACAGAATCGAGCCAGACGACCTCCCTCCGGTCGATAGTCCACCTCGAAACATCAGTTTCGTGACACGCAAGCGCGCCACTGTGAAGATTCCATTCACAGTCGACACTCAAAACGGGCGGCGCAAGCGCCTTATTTCCCGTTTTGGGCGCCGACCGTGAACAGAATCGAGGCGTCGGAGCTGGGGAAGTCGTTCAGGAAGAGTTGGCGGGGTCAAACGATGGTGGCCCTCAAGAACGTGCACTTGAAGGTGGGGGCTGGCGAATCACTGGCACTGGTCGGCAAGAATGGTGCCGGAAAAAGTACGCTGTTGCTGGTTTTCGCTGGCATACGCCGCCCGACGGCCGGGTCGGTGAAGATCAACGGATCGGTGGGTGTGGTACCGGAGCGGCCACCGCTGTATGAGCGATTGAGCCCGCGCCAGAGCCTGGAATTCTATGGCGCGATGCACGGCATGCCGGCCGATCAGGTCAAGGCCCGCACGTATGAACTCTTCGAGCGGCTGGCCATGGGATCCAACGCCGATTCCCGTATTCGCACGTTGTCTGCCGGGTGGCGGCAGCGGGTGGCCCTGGCTCAGGCCCTCCTGCACTCGCCAGATCTGCTCTTGCTCGACGAACCTCTCGGTGGTCTGGATCCAGAGTCCAGCGAGCTCATCCTCCGGATCCTCGACGAGGAGCGCGAGCGGGGCGCGACACTGGTGGTCGCGACCCATCGCCTCGCAGACTTTGCCAGGGTTTGCGACCGGGTTTCGCTGATGAGCGGCGGCTCTCTTCGGAGTCTGGGCCCCATGGATAGCGTGTTGACGCACCTGCCGGCCCGGATCACCTACACCCTTCCGGCGCGGTCGACCCCACCCTCCCGGGTCAAGCACATTCCCGGCCCGATGTTGGCCTGCCTCGCCTCGGCGGGTCAGCGGGAGGCGGCCGTCGCGCACATACAGGAGCAGGGGGGCTCGATCGTGCGGGTGGAACCGGATGTGACCGGGCTGTCCCAGGAGAGCGCGGACGTCGAGGAGACCCTCGCATGAAGGCCATTTGGATGCTGGCCCGGCAAGTGGTACACGACGCAATGGACGAGTGGGTCTTTCTCACCGCCGGCCTGTATGGCGGGGCTGTTCTGTTCCTGGCCCCGATGTTCTCCGGCATGGCCCTGGGCGCCGGAACGCGGGCGGTCGCGGACCTCGGTTGGCTGTTGATGTGGGTGGTGGCGTGCTGGGTCGCGTGCTGGCTCGGAATCCGCGCCATCGGTCTCGACCTGCATCACCGAACCGCTGCGTTGGTCCTGAGCCGGCCCATTTCGGTGGCGGCATGGGCCACGGGCAGGATCATCGGTATTGGGCTCGCCCTCGGGATCCAGATGGCGTTCATGATGGTCTTCTGGCTTGGAATCGCCGCAATCTGGGGGGTGCCGATCGGTGTCGATTGGGTTCTGGCCGGGATTCTCCTGTGGGCGGAAGCGCTGATGATCGCCTCCATTGCGGGGCTCCTGTCAACGCTGGTCGCGCCGGTCTTCGCAGCGGCTTGTACGGCAGGCTTGTGGATCGCCGGCCACCTGGCCCAGGAGTACACGCAAATGGTCGCAGACGCCGAGATGGTTTGGGCTTCGTCGGTTCTGTTTACAGTCGTGCCCGACCTGGATCGCTTCAATGTGCAGCACGCCCTCGTGCATGGAGTCGCGATCCCGCCGTCTGCTGCCTTGGCGTCCCTGGCCTACGCCATCGTCTGGATCGCCGTCCTTCAGGGGCTTACCGTGCTTGTCGTCTCCCGACGGGACCTCGCTTGAAGACCATCTCCTTTATCGACATCGCCGCGCGACACTCCGAGGTCGCAGAGGATGTCGAGCGTCGCGTGAAAGCGGTCCTTCGCAGCGGACGCTACGTCGGCGGTCCGGTCGTTGCCGAAGCGGAGACCCTGGCGGCAGCGTGGTTCGGCCGAACCGGAGCTGTGGGGGTAGCCAGCGGCACCGACGCGCTGATGCTCGCCCTTCAGGCGGTGGGTGTGAAGCCTGGGGACGAGGTCATCGTGCCGGCATTGACCTTTTTCGCCACGGCGGGAGCGGTGTGTGCAATTGGCGCGATCCCGGTGATCGTCGATGTCGACGAGCGAGGGTGTCTGGATCCTCAGGACGCGGCTCGCGCCAGGACGGAGAAGACCTCCGCTGTCGTTCCGGTCCACCTGTTTGGCAATCGCTCGCGCACCCCCGATCTCAATGTGCCGGTGGTCGACGATGCCGCACAGGCTATTGGCGCCGATCCCCCGGCATCAACGGGCATTCTCACCGCAGTCTCTACCTATCCGACCAAGACCTGGGGCGCGGCGGGAGAGGGTGGCTTCGTGGTTGGCGAGGGCGATTTGCTGCAACGGGTGAGGTCTCTCGGCAATCACGGCGCCACTCGAACGGCCCACGTGCACGTCGCAGTCGCCGGAGCCGTCGGTCGAAACTCGCGGCTCGACGCCATCCAGGCCGCCGTGCTCCTCGGCCATGCACCCGCCGTGGCGCGCCGGGTTGCCCGCCGCCGGGCTCTGGCAGCCCGGTACGACGCGGGACTTCCGGTCTCAATCGAGGCCTTTCCGCGGGATGAAGGGTCCCCGGTGCAACAGTATGTCGTGCATGTCGAGAACCGTCCGGAAGTGCAATCGGCCCTTTCGGCCGCCGGCGTACCGTGGCAGGTCTATTATCCGAGGCCACTCGGCGATCAGCCCGCTCTGGAGCACGCCATCCGCCACCCGACCCCTCGAGCTGCCCGCTTTTGCGAGACCGCGTTGGCGCTGCCGATCCACGCGGGGCTGAGCGATGCAGACGTGGACCGGGTCCTCGAGGTCCTGTCGTGACGGCCGCAGCCACGATGTGGTGGATGTGGCAGGTCTTCGCCATCGCCATTTCTCTGGTCATCGGCAGCTTTGTGTCCCTGTGCATCACCCGCATGCCCGAAGATCGGTCGGTCGTCACCCCCGGTAGCCACTGCGATATGTGCGGTCAGCCGGTCCGTCCCTACGACAATATCCCAGTGTTGTCATGGATTCTCCTCAAGGGGGGCTGCAGGGATTGCGGCGCATCCATCCCCGTGACCTACCCCCTGATCGAGGTCTTCGTGGGCCTGTTGGGCTGGCTCCTGTACCGCAAGTTGGTGCCCGACGCCGACGCCCTCGACCCGACCCATGCCGTCGTCTGGGTCGTCTACTTCGGATTCCTGTGCCTGCTGACGATCGCCGCCTTCGTGGATGTGCGGTGGCGGATCATCCCCGACCAGACCAGCAGCCTCGCCATTCCCTTTGGCGTATTGGGCTGTGGAGTCCTGCAGTATCTGCAGTACGACGGCTGGTTGAACCTGACGTTGCTCCAGTCGCTGCTCGGCGCGATGTTCGGCTACGGCCTGTTCGCCGCGATGGCCAAGTTCGCCCACCTGCTCTACGGGCGAGAGGCCCTGGGCTGGGGTGACGTTAAGCTGATCGGCATGATCGGGGCCTTTCTCGGAGTCTTTCCCGGCGTGTTCTTTGTGATGTTCTTTGGCAGCGTGCTCGGAGCCATCGTCGGTCTGGGCATGACGCTGTATTTGTGGCGCCGCCCGCAGCCTCCGTATGGGCCCTCGCTCGCTTTCGTCGCCGGAGTCTACGTGCTCTACGGCGACCTGATCATCGAGAACTACCTACCCACCTGGGGCATCTTTCTCTGACGAGGTTGGTGTGGGGGACTCCAGACTGAAGAGCTGCACGTTGACCACTGCGACCGATTCCAGCGCTTTGGACTCGGCCACGATCGCGCGCACCTCGCGGTAGTACTTGAGGTGCAGCTGGCGGATCTGCTCGAATTCCTCTCGGGAACAGGTGAACACATGGTTGTTGAAGATCGGCCCGCTGGCGTCTGATTCTATGCGTTCGCCAGCCACTTCCATCCAGTGCTGCTTCAGGCGCCGACTGATCTCCGGGTGCCGGCGGGTGTCGACGACGACCTCTCGCTGCCGGTAGTGAGTGCCGGTCCAGCGAACCTGACGGGTGTCGTGGAGAAAGTCGATGCAGGTGGCCGCGACGTCGGGCGCGATGCCGAGCCGCGCGGCCAGCCAGCCGTCCTCGTGGGTGGGCAGCGCCCGATAGTCGTCGAGCTCGAGCCCTCGCAGGATGGCCTGGGTCCACGGATGTTGGTTAGCCCCTTGGCGCCTTGCTTCCATGCGTTTCCAGCGCGGCGCGATCGTGCCGATTCGGCCCGGGTCGACGAACGCCGCGACGAAGTCGACCACGCGGAGCGACGTCGCGTGGATCATGCGGAGGAACTCCGGAAGTCGCGGCTGGGCCTTTCCGGAGAGCCAGCGCATGGCGGCGAATCTGGAGACGCCGGCCCTGCGGGCGAGATCTCCCACGCCAGCGCTTCCACGCAGGTCGTCGAGGAGCTTTGCGATGCCCTCGGGCGTGTCGGGGGAGACCTCGTCGAACCAGACGGGTCGCACGCCATAGAACCGCTCCAGGGCCTCGATCGGATCGATACCCGCCGCTCGGGTCGCAGTCAGGGTTCCCGCAGCGGTCGGCCACTGACGTCCGGCCTCCCAGTGGTACGCGACGTTGCTCCGATAGCCCAGGGTTCTGGACCACTCCACTTGAAGTCGATCTCCGCGAAGGGCTCGGAGAAACTCTTGGGAGATCGCCTCGAAATCCAATGTCGGTCCTGGGAGCGGGTGGCTCAGTATATGTAATTCGCACATCCATGTGGGGAGCTGCCGCATGTTTTGTGCAAATCCGCCTTGCGCCGACGGAGTCTGTTAGTCACCTTTGTAGAGTGGAGGCGTGTATGCGCTGGTTGAGAGTCACTGCGATTGCGGCCCTGTCCGCGGCGGTGCTGAGCCTGACGGCGTGCACTCTCGGCGGGCAGGAGGGCGACGAGCACAATCCTCAGGAATCCGGAGATGACAACGATGTGGCGACCTCGTCGACCGATTCCGAGGCCGATACCGACCTGGGCGACACGGGGTCGAACTTGACGGACACCGACGGTACCCCAACGACCAGCGTCGATACCGCTGACACCGCCGACACCGCCGATACCGCGACAACCGATACCGCAATCATCCCGGCCGACACCGGGCTGGAGTAGGCTTCAGCCCTTCTCCGCAGCCTTGAGTCGCCGATTGAGGAAGTGTAGATACTCGTTGTCGGGCTCGATGCGCAGTGCGCTGTCGAGGTGGCGACGGGCAACCCCATAGTCGCCGTCGAAGAAGGCCTGATGGGCGTACCAGATGTCGCTCACGACCCGCTGACCGGCCCGGAGACCGAGAGGCGCCTTGCCGACCAGATAGGCGTCCAGGGGTTCGCGAAGGCCATCGAGCTCGGAGACTTCGATGCGGCTGGTCGGGTAGAGGTTGTGGTACTCGAGCCGGGGGCGATCGTCAGTGACGGAGGGTACGTCGGCAATGTAGCGCTCCAAGGCGGCGTCTGCGGCGATGAAACTGCCCAGGAAATGGTCCACAGACGTGATTCCGACGGAGTCGAGGTCAGCCTTGACCGCGGGGATCTGCATCCGACGGGTTACTTCGGCCACATCGATCTTCAGGGGCTCCATCGACGCGATGGCCACGCCTTCCATGCGGTTGGGCATCCACAGCGACACGTGGGGGAACTCCGCCATCATCGCCTTGATGATCATCTTCGAGAGATCGCCGCGGCCGATGTCCATGGGTGCCCACTGGGCGAGCACAGCTCCTGGACGCATGCGGGCCCGTGCCAGCGCATAGAACTCCTCGCTGTACAGGCTCACCACGCCGGCGTCGTGGGGAGGCGGCGGCTCGAAGGTGAGGACGTCGAACTCCTGTGGGTTGCTCATGAGGAAGTGCCGGCCGTCTGCAACGACCTGTTCCACGCGGTCGTTCTCGTGGAAGCTGTGGTTCAGCGGAACGAAATACGGTGCAAAGTCGAAGACATTTCGGGTCAGGTCGACCGCGTGGATTCGGCTGAGATCGGGGTAGGTCGTCAGGCTTCCGACGGTGGTTCCAGTGCCGATGCAGATCACCAATGCGTCCTTGGGATCTCGGTGAAGCAGGGTCGGATAGTGAGCCAGAGCGGCCATGTATCGACGCCCGGGAGGTTTGTTGGACGCGTAGCTCTTGCTGTTGACCACCAGCTGAACGAAGCGGCCGGAGACCTCGGTGTCGTACTCGAGCACGACATAGGTCGCCTCGTGGGATTCCCGGAGCTCGAGCACATTGGCTCCCTGGAAGTTGGTGAGCTCCTGGGTGAGATATCCACGGCCAAGGGCCACGAAACTGAGGGCAATGACTGCGGCCGCCACGGCTCCCTGCCGGAGCACGACCCGGTCGGTGCGGAGGGTCGGTTGCGATGCCCAGATGGCGCCGAAGAGGGCGAAGTTGGCGGAGATCAAGAGCATCATCGCCCACTGGCTGCCCAGGTACGGAAGCAACAGGAAGCCGCCACAGAGGGATCCCAGCACACCCCCGAGGGTGTTGAGCGAGTAGAGAAGGCCGACCCGGCGTCCGAGGTGGCCCATGCGCTGAATGGTGAGCTCGGTGGCCAGGGGAAAACTCACCCCGATGAGGGTGGTAGGCAGCAGGAGCACGACCAGGCAAAGGACCAGGAAACCGGCGGTGTTGCCCATGAAGTCGCTCAGCGCCACCGGCAGTCCGATTTTGTGAATGATCCCGTCGAACGCCGTCAACAGCGTCGTGCCTCGACCCAGCAGAGCCACGCTCAGGGTCGCGCCGACCGCAATCAGCGCCTGGGTGAGTGCGAAATAGGCGAGCAGGCGGTCCTTGTTTGGCGCCAGGAATCGGGCGCAGATGAGGGAGCCCAGCACCAGTCCGAGCAGGTAGACCGAGAGCATGCCGGCGAACGCGTACACCGTCTGGTGGCTCACGGTAGCCAGCATCCGGAACCAGACGATCTCGTAGGCGATGGCCAGGAATCCCGAGACCGCAAAGACGCCGATGAGGATGTCGCGCTCCGGTGGCGCCTGACCCTCGTCAACCGCGACCGGCGCCGGTTCTTCGGTTTTGGAGAGGGCCATCGCGAGCACGCCGATCCCCCCATAGATGGCGGCGGAGACCATCGAGGATCCGAGGACCCCGATGGTGCCCATGAGCGCGAATCCGACCACCAGGCTGCCAGTTGCCGCGCCCAGGGTGTTGATCCCGTAGAGGACTCCGATGCGCTCGGCCAGTGTGTCGCGGGTCTCGATCAGGTAGCGGGCCAGGAACGGCAGGGTCGCGCCCATGCCCATGGTCGGTATCAGGAGTGCGGCGAAGGACACCGCCACCATGAGCGGCATGCGGACTGATGAATCCGCCGCGAGCAGGGGCGCGATCGGTGCGCTCCAGACGCTCCACTTGGACAACAGCAGCGTCACGCCGACGGCGATGGCTCCGAGCGCAAACTCCAGCACCCCATAGGCGCGCAGAGGCCGTGGAACCCGGTCTGCGATGCGACCGCCCAACGCGCTTCCGGCCGACAGCCCGAGGAAGAAGCTCGCGACCGTGACACTGACGGCAAATGTCGAGCTGCCCAGGACGAACTGGAGCTGCTTGAACCACACCACCTGCAGGATGAGGGACGCTACGCCGGAACCGAAGAACATGACGTGGATGAGGGCGTTGCGCGACACTGGGGCAGGCTACTACGGTTCCGTTCGCAGTCGTTAGACTGGGTGCATGCCAAAACTCACCGGCAGCATCGGACTGGACGTATACCGGCTCGCGAAGGCAGGATTGATCGACGAAGCCCGTCTGCGAATCCGCCGTTTCTTCGCCGACGAACAAGGGCAGATCGCGCATCTGTTTCTCGAGGACAAGTGGGGAGGCACGCCGTTCAGCCTCTGGGCCGAGGCGGGCCGAGACGAGCTGTTGGAGGAGCTACCGTTGAAGGAGCTACCGTGGACGCCTCACCTGGCCGCCGCCTGGGGTCAGCTGGACGTGGTTCGCGCGTTCTGGGAGGCCGACCGCGAGGCCGTGCTCGCCTGGAAGTGGAGAGGCAATGCCATGCATTGGGCGCTCAACTACAACCGCTTGGAGGTGGCCCGGTGGTTGGCGAAGAGGGGATTTGACGTCGCTGGAACCGACTCCGGCCACGGCTATGTCGCTTGCGCTGCCTTCAGTCGACAGGAGGCGGCCATTCGTCTGGCCGTCGAAATGGGGGCTGCGGTGGACTTCGGCGCAAGGGCGGCGCTGCACCACGAGTGCAATCACGGTTGGGTGAAGCTGGTCCCGGTTCTGCTCGAGCTCGGCGCCGATCCGAACCGCCCGGGTCCCGACGGTTCGACGCCGATACAGCTCGCGGAAAAGAAAGGGAAGAACTCCAAGCTGGCGAAGCTTCTCAGGGCTGCCGCCCGCTGACGAGCATCTCCCTCACCGTCCCGGTCAGCCACTCCTCGTACCCGGGCATCGAGCCGACGACCGTGCGCTTGATGGTCCCATCGGGTCCGAGCAGGAGCATGTAGGGCAGTTTCCCCGCCTTGTAGATCTTGGCAATGGACTGGTCTGCATCGTGCAGAACCGGGAAGGTCACTTCGGCCTCGCGCATGATGTCCTGGGCTATCCGCGGATTGCCCTCGTCGATTGAGATCATCACCAGGCCGAGTCCATCGGGTGTGTAGGTGGTGTGCAGCCGTTGCAGCGCCGGGAGCTCCTCCCGGCAGGGGCCACACCAGCTCGCGTAGAAGGCGACGGCGATGAGACGCTTCTCCACCGCACCTGTTCCGAGCCAATCGGCGCTGTTCCAGCTCTCCGCTTCGGATCCGTGGATGATGGACAGATCGAACGCCGGCGCTTGGATGCCAGGTGTCAGGCCAACCGCTTGCAGGGGAGTCAACGCCGCCGTAGCCTCGCTGATCTCCGGGATCGAGACCAGGTGATGCCGGTCGCCCACGGTCACGTAAGCCCCTCCATAGCGGGACAGGAACTCGACGAGAAACATGGCGCCATCCATGCCTCCCGCAGCGATATCGGGCTGCCCCGACGCCCACTTCTCGGTGGCTTCGTCCTGCAGGGCCGCAACGGCGCGTTCGATGGCCTTGCGCTCCTTGCGGGTCTCGGCCGGGGCGGAAGTCACCAGCAACAGGGCGAGCGCGATCAATCGAGGTCCAGGTCGTCGATCGCGCCCTCGATCTCGGACCGACTGCGGCGAGATTCGGCGTCATTTGCGCCACGAAGGGCTTTCAAACCGGAATTCCAGGCGTTCAGGGCTTCCTCGTCGCGCTCGGCCTCGGCGTACAGGAGGCCGTGTTGGTAGTGACCCGCGCCCGACTGCGGATGTTCCGTCAGCAACGCGGCGAAAGCCAGCTCGGCCTCCTCGAACTGGCCGGCCTTCTTGTAGGCGAGGGCCAACGAGTACAGGGCGAACCGATCTGTGGGCTTCTTTTCCAGATACTGTCGGTAGGTCGCGATCGGGTCCATAGCTCGCTCGTACCCCATGAAGGGAGCTCCGTCATGTACGTCCGCTGCGCCGTCGCCTCGCTGCTGTTGTCTGGATGTGGACCCAGGCTCGATTGCGGTCCGGGAACGGTTGATCGCAATGGCATCTGTCGCCCGACCCAGCAACTGGAATGTGGGCCTGGAACCTTGCGAGTCGGCGACGTTTGCGAAGCGGAGGCGGACACCTCGACCTCGGCCGAGACGACGGATCCCTGTGGACCCGGCACCACTGAGCGCAACGGGTTGTGTGTGGATCTCGAGGATCAGTACCTGTCGCTTCCGTTTCCAGTGGGCGCCGTCGTGCACATCGGGCAGGGCAACCACGGGTGGTTCAGCCACGCCGGCTGGTCGAACTACGCCGTCGATTTCCCGGTTCCGATCGGAACACCCATCGCGGCAGCCCGCGGCGGTCGGGTGTGGAATATGAAAGAGGACTCCGACTATGGCTGCGAGACGCCGGACTGCGGTGCGTTCGCCAACTTCGTGCACATCGACCACGGAGACGGGACCTTTGCCAAGTACCTGCACCTCGATTTCGAAGGCGTCGAAGTGGAGATCGGCGATGACGTGTACGTCGGTCAAACCATTGGATATTCCGGGAATACCGGGTTCTCGACGGGTCCGCATCTTCACTTTCAGGTCGACGATGCCCTCGACCAATCGCTGCCGCTCCGCTTTGCAGAGCTTCCCGAAAACGACGGCATCCCATATTCGGGGATCGACTTCATCTCGGAGACCTCACCCGATCTCGCCGACATCGGTCACGCGTGGTCGAGCTGCCCGCGAACCCTGTTCCAGTTCATGGGCGTGATCCTGGATTCCGATGTCCCGTGTTCCGTGGCGGAGGTGGATGTGGCGCACCCGTTCACCGGCACGACTTTGGGAGAGAATCTCATGATCGGGCGGTTCAGCAACGAACTGGCCGATTGGGTGTATTACTGCGTGCGGCCGTCGGCCGACGGGTCTTTCGAGGCGAACTTGAGGTGGCCCGACGAGGACTACGGGGAGTCCAGCTACCTGATGATCCAGGCGGCGGACGCCGATTGTTACTCGTACCAGGGGTTCGCGAGTTCACCGAAGATCATGTTGGAGTAGCCAGCAACAAGACGCGCCTGACCCCAAAGAACAAGACGCGCCTGACGCGTCTACTTGGCGATGTCCTCGCAGAGCGCCTGGAACTTCTCGTCGTCGGGCGCCATGGTGGCGATGCTCTCGGCGAAGGTGTCGATGGCCTCCATCTCGCGGGCCAGGTACAGGGCCTCGCGCCAGGCATCGGCGGCGTGTTCTTTAGGTACTCCCGGTGTTTCCACCTTGCTGGCGAAGTACGAAGCGATCATGGTGACCTGGGGTTGCTGCTTGGCCATCTCGGTCTCCTGACTGTTGTTGAGTCAAGAGTATACACTAGATTCTACTTTAAGGTTCGCGGTCGCGCCGTTGCGCAACGGAATCAGGCGCCAGGCAGCCAGTCGCTCATGTTGCATTCGGTGGCTCTGAAGCTCCCCTTCAGCTCGTCGCTGCCGAACTCGATCTCGAACTTTCCAGCCACCACATCGCCATCGGACTTCTTGATGGTCAGCACGCCATCGTCGCCGTCTTCGAGGTCACCGTCGAGGAGGTCGCCGTCCTCGCACTGGTCCTCGCACTCGTCTGAATCCTGGAACGCAGTCGCGTCAAAGGCGAAGTAGTCCGCGGTGAACTCTTCGTCCTGGAGCTTGTCGTCGAAGTCGAACTCGCCCTCTTCGCCGTCCTCGGTGTTCGCGACGATGGTGATGGTGTAGTACTCGTCCTGGTTGAATGAGTAGTCCTCGCCCATGTCGACGATCTCGTCGCAGATGTCGTCACAGCCGAGCTCGGAGATCGAGTAGAGGTCGTCAAGGGCCTCGCACGCGTCCGGGACGCTCGTGAGGATGATCACGAGCTGTTCGATGCTGCCGAGGACCCCGAAATCGAGGTCGATGGTGTCGAAAATCGCACTCCGTGCGCCAGCCACCGGGTCGCCGTCGATCTGACCGTGGATGGAAGCCGGGGAACAAGCACAAACAACGGATGTCAGCGCGATTAGCAGTCTTCGCATCTACGACCCATAGTACGCTGCGACTAGCTGGGGAAGCGATTGTCTCGAGATCGGCTCGAAGGGTGGATGGACAGCATAGAGTTGAGCGTCGAACAGCGCTTCGAACTCGTGGAGCTCTTCGAGGGCAAGCAAGAGCGCATGAAGTCGGTGCTCGGCGCGTCGGACGAAACCGTGGAGCTCGTGCTGTCTGGAGACAGCAGCCTGACGCCGGTTTTCCCCCCGGGCCTCGACCCCGTCGACGTCGTCAATCCAGAGCTGAAGTCTCCAGAAAATCGCTACAAGGACAAGGGCATACTCGGGCGCGGTGGCATGGGCGTCGTGCGCAGGGTCCTGGACCGAGATCTGGGCCGAAAGGTGGCGATGAAGGTCATTCGTCGCGATCGAACTGACATCCCCGGCGTGTTGGTGCGCTTCGTGCGAGAGGCTCAGGCGACGGCTCGGCTCGAGCACCCTGGCATCGTGCCGGTTTACGACATCGGTCGCATGGAGGACGGCCGGATCTTCTTCACGCAGCGCGTGGTCGAAGGGGTGTCGATGAACACCCTCATCGCCGACGTTCACCAGAACTCCGCCGAAGATCAGTGGTTGACCAGTCCCGACGGTTGGACGCTCCGCAAGCTGATCGACGCCATGCACAAGGTCTGCGAGACGATGGCGTACGCCCATGACCGACGGACGATTCACCGCGATCTGAAGCCGGACAACGTGATGCTCGGGTCCTTTGGCGAGGTGCTCGTCATGGACTGGGGCCTGGTGAAGGTGTTGGAGGACAGCACGCCGGGGCAGAGCGTCCAGGAAGCCGACGACGAGGACAGCGTTCTCAGCAGCGTGGGCGAAGAGACGCAGTACGGGATGGTGACGGGAACGCCGGCCTACATGCCTCCCGAGCAGGCGCGCGGCGAGATCGACAACGTGGGCACCCACTCCGATGTCTACGCGCTCGGGGCGATGCTCTACAAGATTCTAACTGGACGATCGCCGTATCATGGCAAGCATATGCTCCAGATTCTGCGCGCTGTGGACAAGGGCCCACCCATCACGCCCAGTGAGCGCTGCTCGCGGCCGATACCGCCTGAGCTCGAGCAGATCTGCCTCAAGGCGATGGGCAGGGAGATCAAAGAGCGCTACCCCGATGCCAGCGGCATGGCTGCGGATCTGCTGGCTTGGCTCGAGGGTGCGCGCGCTCGAGATGAGGCCCTGGCGCTGGTTCAGAAGGCCGACGCAGTCAACGCCGAGATCGAGCAGATTCGTCAGCATGCGGCTGATCTCGCAGTCGAGGCCGAGCGGCTCAGCTCGTTTGTGATTCCCCACGAGGAATCTGAAGACAAGAGCGACGTGTGGGTACTCGAAGATCAGGCGATACAGGCCCTCGATCGCTTGGAACTCAAACAGGTGGCCTATCTGCAACTGCTCCAGAATGCCCTCAGCGCAGCGCCGGATCTGGTCGACGCCCATCGCCGCCTCGCCGCCTACTACCGCACGATGCACGAGCGCGCTGAGGAGATTGGAAACCGTAGGGAACGCGCCCGATATGAGGCCCTGCTGCGGGCGCACGACACCGGCGAACACGTCGATTATCTGGCTGGCACGGGCACGCTGAGTCTGATGACCGACGCCCCCAATACCGTCGCCGAGCTCTACAAGTACGAGGAGCAGGATCGACTGCTCGTTCAGAAGCTGGTGCGGAAGATGGGGGCGTTGCCCATCGATACCGAGCGACTGGACATGGGGAGCTACGTCATCGCCCTGCGGGCCAAGGGGCGGGCGCAAGTTCACTACCCGGTTCATATCCGTCGCCAGGATCACTGGGCGGGCATTCGCTATCGCGGCGCCAGGCCGTACCAGGTGGAGCTCCCCCCCGAAGGGGCTATTTCGCCAGGGGAGATCTGTGTTCCCGGGGGCTTTTTCCGCAGTGGTGGCGACCGCGATGCCGTAGAGTCCCTGCCCGCGGCGTCCGATTGGGTCGAGCCGTTTGTTATGCGAGAATTCTGCATCACAAACGCCGAATACATCGAGTTTCTGAACGATCTGGTCAAGACGGGTCGCCGGGTCGAGGCGTTGCGGTACGCGCCCCACGACCGATCGAGCGCTGGCGAGGCGGGCGGACTTCTCTATGGGCAGACGCCGCGCGGGCTCTTTACGCTGGGTTCGGCGAACCAGTGGCGGCCGGACACACCGGTGGTGATGGTCAATTTCATGGACGCGAGGGCGTACGCGGACTGGCTCGCCGAGCGCGAGGGCAAGCACTGGCGCCTGCCGACCGAGGCGGAGTGGGAAAAGGCGGCCCGCGGCGTCGACGGACGTGCCTTCCCTTGTGGAGATTTTCTCGACCCGGCCTGGGCGTGCACGCGTGGCAGCCATGCCGACGTACCGGGTGTCGCACCCGTCGATTCGTTCCCCAAGGACTGCAGCCCCTACGGCGTGCGGGGCATGGCGGGCAACGTCTCCGAGTGGTGTGCAGACCTCTTCCAACAGAAAGCGCTGGACGGCGACACCACCAAGTTCTCCAGAGTGGGTACCGACGAGATCTCCGACACGATCGCTCACCAACAGCGCGTGGTGCACGGGGGAAACTGGAACTCTGCCCGACGGAATGCGCGCTGCGCCAGCCGCATGGGCTTCGATGGCTCCCTCGTGTCTCCATCCCTGGGATTTCGGCTTTGCAGAACGCTCTGATCTTCGCTTTTCTGTTGGCGGGTTGCGCTTCCGAGGCGCCGCCAGCGACGCCAGAACCGGCACGATCCGTGACGGCAGAGCCCCACAAGGCCAGCAGCTGCCTGCGCACGAAGTTGATGAGCGCACAGATGCAGAAGTGGTCTTTGCGCGCTCGTTTTACGGAGACCCTCGAGGCCGGGCAGGTGCACAAGGAGCCAGCGACGGTTCTCAATG
>Ga0315336_1005238_pt1 | contig 14376 bp, 13 predicted proteins | sample ASW5metaG_FD_204512 | JGI IMG/M metagenome (GOLD analysis project Ga0315336, IMG submission 204512) | Ammonia-oxidizing marine archaeal communities from Monterey Bay, California, United States - ASW #5 | ecosystem: Environmental > Aquatic > Marine > Intertidal zone | place: USA: California...
TGCCGTAATACCCCAAGGAAAACACCATCCGTTGCAATGGAACATCGGGAGAGTCCAAAGATAGGTAGGGTGATGACCCATACCCCAAGCCATGTTGTTACCAATCGCCAGCAAATAGGCGCCGCGATGGTGATAAACTACCCCTTTGGGATTACCTGTAGTACCTGATGTATAGTTGAGAGAAATCGCATTCCATTCGTCCGACGGAGGAGTCCAAGCAAAGGTAGGGTCGCCCGTATCGAGAAAATCTTCGTATTCTATGTCCCCTAGTAGATCACCACCCCGTGCATATGGATCGTCTATATCAATCACAAAAGGATCTGCTTTGGTTTGGCTAAGTGCCTCCTTGACAATTGGAGACAACTCACGGTCAGTGATCAGTGCCTTGGCATCACCGTGTTCGAGAATAAACGCGATAGTCTTAGCATCGAGCCTTGTATTGATAGCGTTGAGCACAGCCCCGGCCATAGGTACACCAAAATGCGCTTCCAAGGTAGCTGGCACATTAGGCGCCACCACGGCTACTGTATCGCCTTGACCGATACCCCGAGCAGTCAAAGCCGATGCAAGCTGCCGACATCGACTGTACATGTCGCCATAATTAGTACGTGACTCTCCGTGCACTATTGCAATGTGATTGGGATACACCTCTGCCGTCCGTTTGAGAAAAGAAAGCGGGCTTAGTGGCTCATAATTGGCCGGTGTTCGGTCAAGATTATCTTCATAAAAATTGCTCGTCATTTGTGCCACGTTTCTCCCTGTAAGCATGCTTCACATTGTAATGCCATCTCAAGATGTTGTCGGCAACGCATGCATGACAACACCCTTGGCTTTGGCTCGACCTTCAATATTTGCATCTGAGCCTCATACCAAACCAGTGACTTCAATCCGCTGGGCGTAGATTGAAAGAATAGGCTATCGAGATCAACACAACAAAGGAATCTCAACCCCAGCTCCAAGAATACGACTCGCTAACACATCAGTGATCGATGTGTATTACCGCCAGAAAGCGCAATGGAAGCAACAGACCATATCCTCTTCACATGGATTTACCCAGCACGGCAGCGTCAGGGCCCTGGTTGTCTGAATTTACAGGATCATCAACCAAAGGGTCGCCGGTAGACAAGCCCAGCCTATGCTTTCCCGTAGGTGAAAAGGTATGGTCCCAATTTAGTTCTATATGGGTGGTTATTGTGCGGCAGTCACGGAAGTGACGCTGGACGGGATTATCACCTGTTTGGCCCGTCACTCCCATCATTCCCGACAGGCGATCACATGCGGAAAGGCATAGTTGAGCCCCGAACGTCATATCGCGTTTTGACTTCAAGAGACTGTCGCCCGACAGTTCTAAGTTTCCTGAAGATCCATTCTCGTGAAGCACCCGATTGTAGTTATCAAAGATCATATTTGCGGCCTCAATTTCCGCGACCGATTCACCAACCCGGACTTGTACTGGCACCTGGTCTGCAATTGATTCTTTGAACATCTGTCCGCGACGGGCTTTAGTAAGATCGCAATACTGCTCCAAAGCACCCAAAGAAATTCCGGCCAACACCCCCGAGAACCAACTTTTTTGATACGGAGGCGTCCTCACTTTATAAATGTAGCTATCATGCAACACAGATCCGGGTGGATTAGGGCCTAACAAGTGTTCTAGTTCCAACACACGATAGGCTGGCACAAAAGCATCTGTTACAGTTATATGCGTGGATCCCGTTCCACTTAATCCCTCAGAATACCAGGTGTCCTCTATCTTGTACTGATCGGGCATTAGCATCAAAAAGTGAGAAAACATTTTTGCATCCCCGAGCTTGGCTACTACCATAACACAGTCGGCATGATGGACACCGCTCAGGAATCCCCAGCGTCCGTTTAGAACGTAACCACCGTCTGCCCCTTCAATGCCTCCGCCCCCAGCCGACCCTGTGGCAACGATGGGGTCCTTATGCGTGGAAAAAAATTCCTCTTGAGCATCCGGCGGAAAACGAGCAATCCACATTACGTGAGAAAAGACTAGACCTACCGTCCAAGCAGTCGAACCGCATCCTCTACCGATCTCTCTACTCACTTTCCAATGAGCACCCCAGTCCATCTCAAATCCGCCATAACGTTTTGGCATATAAATTTTATGCATACCTGCTCTCTTGAGGTCAGTTACGGTAGCGTCAGGCATGCGCCGCAAGTTTTCCGCTTCTGGTGCCCTTTCCCTCAAAGTAGGCACCAACTCTGCCGCAGCACTTATCAGATCATCCAAATGGCAGGCGGAATCTAATGCAGTTTCGGAAATTTTCTTAACCATGCTCTCCCCACAAAAGGCCTATATTATAGAAAACTTTCCTAGCATGAGTTCAAGCTTAGGGGCAGAAAACCCATTACGTTTTGTCCATACTAGGGACAGGAAGATCAACTTTGCTGCTCCAATTAATCAATTGAGAGTCGGCCTACCTGTTTCTACAGGCTATAATGCCTTTTTCAAAGACCATTAGGTTTTACAACAGTGCCTCACGATAGTAACACCACAGACCCACCGTCAGACCTCACACTTCGGGTTAAAGCTCTAGAAACACTTCTTACAAAGCGCGGATATATAGACTCAGAGGCTATAGACGCCGTGGTAGATACATTTGAAAATAAGGTAGGACCGCAAAATGGGGCCAAAGTTGTGGCCCGAGCTTGGGTTGATTCTGACTACAAGAGAAGATTACTGGAAGACGCTTCCGCTGCCATCTCTGAACTCGGTTTCGCAGGTCAACAAGGCGAGCATATGGTGGCCGTGGAAAACACTTCAACGCGCCATAATATGGTCGTTTGCACATTGTGTTCTTGTTACCCTTGGCCAGTTCTGGGTCTTCCGCCCGCTTGGTACAAATCCCATGCTTATAGATCTCGTGCCGTAATTGAACCTAGGAAAGTTCTCGATGAATTTGGTGTCAGAGTGGATGAAGACGTTGAGATCAGGGTATGGGATTCAACAGCGGAAGTTCGTTATCTTGTATTGCCGGAAAGACCGGTAGGGTCCGAAAACCTTTCAGAAGACGACCTTGCAAAACTTGTTACACGTGATGCAATGATTGGAACAAGCATAGTCAAATTGGCAAACGAGAAATCCTGATGAACAGTATTCACGATATGGGGGGCATGCACGGGTTTGGACCGGTAAAGCGCGAAGATAATGAGCCCGTTTTCCACGAAGAATGGGAGGGCCGGGTACTGGGCATGATGATGACCATGTCTGGCCACTTAGGAGGTAACATTGATAATTCCCGCCATCGCTCGGAGAGTCTTCCACCCGCAGATTACCTACGCTTAGGTTACTACGAAAAGTGGTTTGTTCGGATGGAAAGAGCATGTATTGAAGCTGACTTTATTAGCCACCGAGAAATTGATGATCTATTGCACGACAAGAGTATTGTTTCTAATAACAAACTTACCGAACCAGTATCAGCTGAAACTCTGGTAACCCGGCTAAAGTCCGGTCGGCTTTCAGCTCGCCCGATTGTAGAATCCCCAGCCTTCAAAGTAGGCGAGTCAATCCGCGCTCGCAATATAAACCCCGTCGGCCATACCCGTCTGCCGCGCTATGCGAGAGGAAAAATCGGAATTGTCTTTGCAGACCACGGTGGTCATGTTTTCCCGGATACAAACGCATGTTTTGAGGGTGAAAACCCTCAACGCCTTTATACCGTCCTGTTTTCCGCTCAGGCGCTTTGGGGAAAAGATAAGAATCCGAAAGATACAGTTTGTATTGACCTGTGGGAGTCATATCTTGAGGCTATCTGATGAGGATATTGCCCCCTTGACCAATGCTCTGCCAGAACGTGCAAAGGAAGCTGACGGGCCTGTGTTCTCTGAACCCTGGGAGGCAGAGGCTTTTGCACTGACAATAACACTACATCAGAAAGGTGTTTTTACCTGGCAAGAATGGGCAGATGCTTTGTCCGCCGCAATCGCGACGGACAAAACTGCTGGTGGTAACAATGATGGTTCCAACTACTATGAACTGTGGCTCGAAGCGCTAGAGATGATTACAGAACAGAAGGGGATCATAGACACCAACGAGTTATATGAAACGAAAGCCGCTTGGCGTGCCGCTTATCTAGCAACTCCCCATGGCCATGCGGTAACTCTTAAAACTTAAACACTACTGTATTAGAGTTTTTGCGTAGAGAGTTTCTCGATAAGCTCCAGACGCTCTTCTAGTTCGCCTAAATTAACACGAATATCTCTGTCCTTTTTCATGTGCTTGGCAACGGGCTCGAATGGCTGGCATACCAAGAACTGATGGTTTAAGCCTATCATGTGGCATATAGGACCCATGCATGGATCTTGATCAGGCTCCCAAGTAAGTTCCAAGAGAGTAGCTCCCTCCGTTGCCATAAGCGCACCCAACAGATCGCTGCCAAAAACAGAAATTATTAGAGAAGCCGAAGAGAGTTTGTTTCTCTGCTCCTCGAAAGAAAGGTCCGCAAGGTTTAAGAAAACAAAACCGCGGTCTTCGAGCAACTGAAACACTTCCTCCTGATTAAGAATAGCGCGTGTCCGGTTATCTCGCGATAGAAAAACCTTGTGCGCTCCTTTCTTCGATCGAGGCAATGTAGCGGTATACAGATGCTTCCGTAGATAGTTTATATTTTTTGGATTAGGGCGAACGTAATGGCCTGGCTGAAACACATGGACCGCATTAAACTGATAGACTTTTGCGGGTTCGCACTCGAATAGATCATCATTAGAAAAACCAAATAATCGTAGACTTGATCTAAATTTCTCAGGTAAGTCCCGCGTGACACAAAGCTTAACGCCGGCCAGCTTATGCATATCGAAAACCTGAAGGCGGGGTAGAAAGTCCAACAACCAGTGGCCAGCTTGATACTCTGGGCTGGGAGCAAACAACAGAACTTCTAGATCTGCTTTCACAATATTTCTGGACCAAGGATGCACAACCCTAAGGCCATTCTTAACAACATCATCCCCACCTAATAGAGCGGCTGCCGGCAACTCGAAGTCTTCACTTAGGTACATGCTTCCATGTGTATAAATGTGTGGCATGTACTGACTACAAAAAGTTGTAGAATAAAAGGCGCCGCTATCAGAAAGAGCCGTCATGTCTGGAGTTATTGCCATATCCCAGCCCGGCACCACATAACCTCCGGGAATACGTGACCAAAATCGCGGATCAGTTCTGTACCCCCGTCTCGCCGAATAATGATGGCTAGGAACAAAATCAATGCGTTCGGGTAAATCGTCGAGTTGGTAAGATGCATTGTTGGGCTCGCACCACGACCGGCAGGTGGAAACCTGAGAGATTCTGACGTTATCAAATCGTGAAAAATGGGGGAAAAAATGTGTCCAAATAGCTTTGACTAATGTTTCATTATAACACATTACAGCACCTGTAAAAACTAACCAGGTAATGTGATCTTGCCTCTTAACCTGCTCAAGAATGTCTGGGTTTTGCTCAATAATCTCGCACCCTTGCCTTAAGGCGGCACCACCTTCATCAAGCTTTCCATTGGCCTGAAGTTGCAAACCCTCTATAAAATATGCCCCTAGGTCGAGTGACTGACTTTTCCCACCAATCATTTCGATGCTTCAAGATTAAGGCTCATTTGGCGGCCTTTTTCCTTGTCCATGTGAGGAAGGTAGGCCTGGGAGTAGTCATCAGTTCCGGAGTGCTCGACCTCTCGCCAATCCCATCTTCGAACACAGCTAAAGCCTACTTCATGTAAGGCATCCGTCAAGAATAGCTCATCGAAAACCATTTTGTGAAAATCATGAGTATCCTCTTGACCACCCACGATGAGCCCTACAAGACCTGTTAACCCATCCTCCAATCCATCTTCATAATAAATGGCCGCACACGCGGAAAAATCTGGAACTGACAGTCGAAGCACACCCCCCGGCTTCAAAACCCTGTACCACTCCATAAGTGGCTCCATGAATTCCCATCGGCCAAAATGTTCAAGAACGTGACTCGCGTAAACTAAATCTACTGAGTTAGACTCGGCAAAGCTGAGTGATTTTGCGTCGGCAACATGATCAACATGAGGAAAGGCAACGATATCAACGTGTGTAAAACCCGGTATAAACCGAGGACCACAACCTACGTGTAATTTACATGTTCGGGAGCCTTTGGATAACCCATCGGAAACCGGGCTCACTTTTGAGCTGTGATCGGGCGAGAATTCTGTCACACCAAGCCCTCGAGCCAACTACCAGGCCTACTAAATCCAGCGGTTTCAGGCAATGCTGCCTCTTCAGTTTTTGTTGCCATACCAATCAAACGTCCGTTCTTACGGGTATGAATACGAATCGAATCAAAATCGAATCCCGCATCTACAAACCATCTACCAAGAGTTTCTGCGTTCGGCGCAAACCAATTCCATCCACGCTCCAGAGTCCCACTATACCCACAGACAGATTCTTCGCTCTGATAAGATTTTGTCTCCAACACCAAACGGCCCCCTATTCGCAAATAGGCGAACAAAATTCGGACAAAGAGTAAAGGGTCTGTCACGTGGTAAATAACCCCGCTTGCATAAACAATATCAAATTTGCCCTGCCAATCTTTTCGATCTTCATAGATGCTATTAGTCACTAGTTGTAAGGGACAACCAACTAAGCTGCACAGCTTCTCCGCAGAAGCAGCTGACTTGAGATGTTCTTCGACTGCTGTGACTCGTCCACCAAGACCGGCTAGTAGCAGCACGTCGCCGCCTGACCAACAACCAACATCCAGTACTTCGGCACCAGACAAATCATGCGGTAAAAGACCGTACCTAAGGCACTCAGCAATTATTTCGACGTGCCGGACACCCATAGCGCCGGACCTTTTAATACCAAAACCAAAATCGTGATCATGTCCCCAGGTAAAAAAATTTCTAAACTGATGCTCGGATGCTCTTGTCCAATAAACATCGGCTGCGTATTCATCGGGGAACTGTTCCTGCAGCACCCGCTGCATATTCTGGGCTGACCCAAGATCAGAAGCTTTCCATTTATCGATAGATCGGGAAACAATCTCTGTAACATGCCCATGAGACTCTGACGCCATGGGCTGGCTAAAACCGATATCCTTCTTTAGTCGATCTTGGCGACGGTGGGAGCTAGAATTACTGCGCTTAGTCATCAATTATAAGGACCAAAGTACCATATAGACTAAAGACAATTGCAATAAGCATCTACGAGGCTCTGGTCGAACTAGCCGCAATATTTGAGAAAAGGACAACTTTGCCGGAGCCATTTCAAAAGATAAGTAAGCCTGTACCTTAAGGAATCAGTGGGAAAAAGCTAATTACGAAACGGTTAATACTACCCTCTGAAGGTCCGTTAATTAGGTAGCCCGTGTCTACACAGGCTTAATACCCATTACGTTGCTCCGCCGGCCAGACCCTACCCGATGGCGCACTACCTGAAAACCAGCGCGCCGCATTTCGTTCTCGAAATCAGGTGCCCATTCCGCGTACGGCAACCACCAAACTTCCGCGTTCCAACGATAATTGTACCAAGAAGAGAACTTACCATAGGCCGATCTAGGTGGCGGATTACCAGTATAAATGTCCTGTGGATACCACACCCCCCCTGGACGCAGAGTGCGGTAGGCTTCATGGATAATGGCCCTACCAGCATCTTCCGGGGTCTCGTGATAAAGCAAAAAATTAGTGATGATATCGAAATGGTTGTCCGGAAATCCGCTCCGTTCGCACAACTCGTGAACATAGTGGGTTTCTATTCCGAGATCGACAGAGCGCATATGAGCAAACCGCAACATCGGCGCTCCCACATCATTACCCCACGCCTCAGCTTCGGGAAACCTGCTCTTTAAAGCCAAAACAAGTTGGCCGGAGCTACAACCCTGATCAAGAACGCGCCGCACCTTGCCATCTGCTGGCAGGGGTAGCGCATTAGCCCGTCCAACTTGCAACTCGTCATGGTAATTACCATCAGCAAATTCCACATTCAGGCCATGATAATAGATATACCCAGCAAACGGATCACCCACATAGCCACCCGGCTGAAGGTGAATTTCGTACTTAGCGTAGTTGGGTATTTCCATTTCAGGATGTAATTCGATAGAACCAGGTCCAATGTCTTCTGCACGTTCCATTTCTTCCAGATATAGTTCACCGTGCTCGTGATAGGCGTCTTGTATAGCTTTCCACATAATCTGCTGGGTGGTTTCACGAGCATGCACGTTGTAGGATAGAAGTGGATCATCCTCCAACATCTCCACCACCTCGCGCACCGGGATATCATTGTTGTTAGGGTCAACACCCATTTCCCTGAACAACTTTACTGCACGTCGAGCAGCCTGTCTAAAAACCTCACGACGCACCCAAGTTCGATAGCTCGTATAGAACGCCAGCTCACTTTCCAAGTCGAGAGTTGGAAGACGCTCAAAAACGCCGGTGGTACCGCGGGGCTCAATATCGAAGTCCAGGCCTTTAGCAGCACTCTGAAGAGCCGGTAGAACGGATGCCATGGCAGTAGCTGCTATCAATTTACGACGATCAAGGAGGCGCATGGTCATACTCCATCAGAACAATCTCGCAATATGCGGATCGAATCATTTGCAAACACTCTCTACAAGCCCAAACCGGGCTGAGTCCGGTTTAAACCCACAAATTTCTTTTATGATCCAACACTCTGAGTGCCGGCAGGCATGATGCACCTCGAGGCCAATAACAGCAATCTTTATCTGGATTCTGTGCTCGACCATTTATAAAACTGAAGAATACGGCTAAATGCTGGCGGATCACCCCAAGCGTGCCGAATGATCATAGCCTTGATCGCTCCGACGACGGAACATCCCTTAGGTTATTTGAGTCCCTAAAGGCGCTCTTTCCGTCCTGGATAACCTCATAAAGATCCCGGGCCCTCTGGCCAAGGGTTTGGAGAAGCGCCTCATGGACGGGCCGGGTGGCTACAACCCAGCGAGCGCGCTGGTCTTCGGTGAGCGCATGAATGACTGCCCCCTGCGCTACCATAGACTCATAGTAATTGGGGACCCCATCTCTCAGCAACGCCCGCGCCGTGAGTTTATCCGGCACCGCCTCGATCAACGCGGTCCGCTCGGCGGGGACTAGAGACTCAATCCAGGACTTATTGGCAACCAGCAGACCTGTGTTGTACGCATGGCGGGTCAGGACGTAGTGACGCGCGTGTGCGGCCAACCCCATCCCGTCGTAGGTCATGGGTGCGATTTCGGACCCTTTAATAAGACCGGTCTGCAGAGAGGGAATGATGTCCGGAAACGGCATGCCGATGGTGTCCGCGCCCAGGGTCTCGAAAAACACCCGCGATGACGGAACCTGCCATGCCCGCATGGGATAGCCGTCAAGATCTTTCGGGCTCAGAAGCGGATCCTTGGCATAGAGGTTCAGCCAGCCATCATCAAGCCAGCCGAACACATGTAGGTTTTTTTCCGCCGCCAAAACCCGCAGCGGCTCGGCAAGAAAATTATCAAGGACAAAATCCAGCTCTTCATAGGAGGCGAAGAGATAGGGCATCATGATCACGGAAAATTCGGGAACAATCGCCGACATACCTGAAACCGTGAAACTGGCCACGTGCATCCGGCCTCGGCGTACGGCGGACATCAACGCCTCCTCGCCGCCGGTCTCGCCCCGGATCAGAAACTTGATGTCAAATTTTCCCGGCGCCTCGCGCTCCAGCCCCGCTCGAAACATTTGCCAGACCTGGTCTATAGGATCTCCGGCGGCAGACAAAGCACCGCCGGAAATAGGGATCTTGGCAGCGGCGCCGAAGGGAAACATTACCAGGAAAAGGAGCCAAACGATCTTCATGGTAGTGTGCTAGCGTACCTCTCGACGCAGGACAAGGAGGACCTTTCTGGATGACAATTAAACGGAGCTATTTGGACGATGCCCATGGCCAGGCTTACAAGTATGAAGCGGACAAGGACAAGTCCGGCCGCAACATGTTGATCCTGTTGCACGCCCCATCCGATACGGGGTCCATGTATGAAGCAGTGCTAACTGTAGTCGCGGACGCCGGTTTCCATACAATTGCCATGGACCTGCCCGGTTACGGTAACTCAGATAACCCCGAGAGGACCCTAAGCGACTGGCCTCGCTTGGCAGATTTTTCAAAAAGGGCCCGAAAATCAGATAATTCGGCCGAGAGAAAACGGCCAGAGCCATCGCGCAGATGACCAATCAAGTCCACTGTCTAAAATCCTTGAGGGATAAACTCAGAAATTGGCGCGCCCGAGAAGATTCGAACTCCTAACCTCCTGATCCGTAGTCAGGTGCTCTATCCAGTTGAGCTACGGGCGCTAATTCCCTGCTATTAAGCCCTTTAGGGGGATTCGCAGTGATGGTTTGAGATACGCCATAGGCCGCTCTGGTTCAAGAAAAAACCCGCCGATAGCTTCTACAGCTCTACGACGAAAAAGGTAATCCTGGGCAAGACGCATCTAAATGCGGCTTGTTCTGCCAAAAACCATTGAGTACACTCGCTCCAGGTGGGTTGGGTGCAGTATTCTCATTCGTACACAACCGCTGGGTAGCGGCTGACCGCTCGAAGGAGTGGTCTGCTGATCCTGCAACAAGGAGAGAATGAGGAATTCCTTTGATGGGGTTTTTTAAAAATAGATTGACAGTGCTGTGCACAGCACTAAGCCTGGGCGGATGTTCCTTCGCCACAGATGCACTTTTTCCTATATGGGGCGACGACACTGAACCGCCGCCCCCACCGCCAGTCCAGACGGCATCGAGCGGTTCAGATGATCGGCAGTTCATCCCCCCCCCGCTGGAACCAGCTGCACCAAGAGCAATACCCGCAATACCCGCAATACCCGCAATGCCCGCGCCAGTAAGCAATTTTAGCGGTCTGTCGACTAATACTTTTGTTAGCCAGAAAGTTAGCCAGTTCCGGGGTGAACTGAATCAATTGCTCGGCACCATCTCGGCCAGAAATCAGCAATTAGGTGGGATACGAGGCCAGACGGCAACCAATGCTGCTAGTTATCATGGCATAGTAGGTGGTATTAAATCCCGGCTACAGGTAGGCACAACACCGGGCAACCCGCAGCTTCTTAGCCAATGGCAATCGGCCCAAAGCCAACTTGGTCGCATAGAAAACGATGTTAGCAGCATGAGTCAGTTGTCTGCACAAGTTGCAGCAGACTCGGCAGTATCTTCTTACCTACTGGATAGCGTTCGAGCAGCCTACGGCCTAACCGGCGCAGTTGACGAAGATCATCGCCAACTGCGCATGCTAGAAGACGAGGTTAACCAGAACACCGTCACCATTAACCGATTGTTGCAAGAACTCAATTCGGACATCATCCGCCAACAACAGTACGTTGCCAATGAACGGGAAGCGCTAGTGGGATTAGCAACAGATATTAATGCCGGCCAGCTATATCGATCTCGGGCAACAGCCAACGTTGATTCTCAGGTTGCACTAGCAACTCCGGGTGATTTTACCAAGCGTCGCCCGCTGGTAGTGATTCGCTTCGACCGAGCAAACGTAGAGTATGAGACTGCTCTTTATCAGGCGGTTAACCGTGCCCTGGAGCGCCGCCCAGCTGCAATTTTTGATTTAGTCGCGGTAAGTCCGGGTGCTGGAAATCAAGATTTAAACACAGGCGCTGCTCGACGCAATGCTGAGGCCGTCCTTCAGTCTCTCAGTGCTATGGGCCTCCCAACTGATCGGGTTATGTTGTCGGCTATGTCTAGTCCAACGGCGCCGTCAGCTGAGGTGCACATCTACGTCCGCTAGAAACACCCAATAACCTGACCTCACCCCGACCGCGCGTTATTACGAGTACTGTGGAGTTAAGGAATGGGAACGTTATCTATCAGCCGGGCCCTGCCGAGATGTGCAGCACAGAGGATGCGCGCTGGCCGGCCGTAAGCTAATACTGGGGCCAAACTATTGGCGTCACGAACCTCCACATAATCGACGGCACTAAACCCAGCCTTGAGCAGCGTCTGATAGGCTTCAGAAAGACACTTCTGTATTTCATCACCTACCGCGATCGCAGCAGCCGCGTCCTTCAGTACATGAAAGAGAATTGGAGCGATTTGCCGCTCCCTATCTGTTAGGTAAGCATTCCTCGACGACAAAGCTAACCCATCCCAGTCCCTTATCGTCGGCACAGAGACTATCTCAACCGGAAGGTCTAAGTCGGTTACTAGGCGCCTGACCAAAACCAGTTGCTGGTAATCCTTTTCACCAAAAATAGCAATATCGGCGCAGCATTGCAGTAATAACTTGATCACTACCGTCGCTACCCCTTCAAAAAAATCAGGCCTACTATCACCGCATAGGCCCTGACTAACACCGCTTACCTTAACAGACGTCTGAAATTCGTCAGGATACATAATAGAGCTGTTAGGCACATACATAAGATTAACGTTAGCGGCGTTTAGTTTGTCCCAGTCCTCCAATTCTCTGGACGGATATCTCTCCAAGTCTTCATCAGATGCAAACTGTCTAGGGTTTATAAAAATCGAGGTAACGATTCGGTCTGCTGAAGTCACTGCCTTTCGCACCAAAGCCATATGGCCTTCGTGAAGGGCACCCATAGTAGGAACTAACGCTACCGAAAGCCCATCAGCATGCCAAGCACTGACACGTTTCCGCAAATCTTCCACATTGCGTACGATGGGCAGAGAACCAGTTTGGGTCTTTACCATTGAATTTTTCAGGTCAGCTTTTTTTTACGCTATAGCAGTGTTTAGATGTCGGAAAACGGCGGGCCCTAACATCCTGCGCGTAGTTGTGAACTGCAGCAACAACCTCATCTCCCAAGCTAGCGTACCGCTTCACGAATTTGGGAGTTTGTGGTCCGAACAAACCAAGCATATCTTCAGCTACCAACACCTGTCCGTCGCAAGCAATCGAGGCGCCAATACCGATGGTCGGAATAGATACAGATTCAGTAACAGAACGGGCCACCACTTCTACGGTTCCCTCTACAACAAGTGCGAAAGCACCCGCTTCTGCAATAGCCACCGCATCAGCAACAATTGAAGCTGCCCCATCCTTGGAACGACCCTGAGCACGGTAGCTCCCCAGCGTTCGGATCGACTGGGGCTGCAGTCCAATATGGCCCATGACTGGTATACCTCTGCGGGAGAGAAATTCGACAGTCTTAGCCATAACAACCCCCCCCTCCAGCTTGATAGCAGAACAACCCGTCTCAGCCATCACCCGAGCACATGATTCATAGGCCGCGCCGGGAGATGCCTGGTAAGACCGGAATGGCATGTCGACGACCACACAAGCATGCGAGGAACCCCGCATCACAGCCTTACCGTGGCTGATCATCATGTCGATAGTTACCTCCAAGGTGGTCTCCATTCCGTAGAGAACCATGCCAACAGAGTCACCAACGATGAACAAGTCGACGCATTCGTCCATAAGGGATGCCATAGGCGCAGTATAAGAAGTTATGCAAACAATCGGCTCCTCCCCCTTACGAAGGTGTATATCGCGCGCTGTCACACGCAAGGGGGTTGGACGATTGCCAGTACTTTTACTAGTCTGCGTGCTCATTGCTCAAAGTTATCCGTTCGGTGAAATGAGAAGAGGCTAATTGCACCGTTCTAGCGCATTTTCGCAGTTGGGTTAAGTATTCTGCTGCCCCGCACAGAAGATCGATGATGTCCGTTATGCGCAGATCTCAGTAATGGGCGGATACAAAGAAGCTCATCTGATACAGATTTCAAGCGGCAGAATCTCCGAATTCGCTTTTATTTCGATAGCGTTTATAAACAACAGGAATCATAGTCAGAACAGCTAATCCGATAAGGGGCCCCAGCACTCTTGGCTCCAGGAGTGCAGACCCAGGATCCACCATACCACCCTCGCTTATTATCTGGCCAACGCCATCGCCAGCTAAAGCATAAACAAACGTGCCTGGTATAATCCCAAGAAAAGTCCCAAGCATATATATACGGACAGGCACACCAAGACCGGCTGGTACAACGTTCACAATAAAGAACGGAAACAACGGTATCAGCCGGAGAACCAACATATAGCTGAGGGCATTTCTCACAAATCCCTCCCGCATTCTGTTAATGGCTTCGCCAGCAAAAGCAGAAACAGCACCCGCGAATAAATAGCGCGTTAGCAAGAATATGACTGTAGCGCCAATAGTGGCGGCAAAGACTGAATATATGGTCGCGGGCACCACACCAAATACAAATCCAGCGCTTATAGTAAGCCAGACCGCACCAGGAATAGAAAAGGATACAGCCAGGATATAGAGGATCATAAAACCTGTTACAGAAATTAGGTAGTTAGCGCTGACCAGACGCTCAAGACTATCACGATTCTCCTTGATGGTTTCAAAGGTCAGGTAATCTCTCATCCCGCTTAAAAAAAATATAACTAGAATCGAAG
>Ga0315336_1005239_pt1 | contig 14373 bp, 13 predicted proteins | sample ASW5metaG_FD_204512 | JGI IMG/M metagenome (GOLD analysis project Ga0315336, IMG submission 204512) | Ammonia-oxidizing marine archaeal communities from Monterey Bay, California, United States - ASW #5 | ecosystem: Environmental > Aquatic > Marine > Intertidal zone | place: USA: California...
CTCTCGTCCTTTCTGACGAAGGTTCTGGAAGTTGGCGCCCCCGGACCGGCTTTCCTCAATCCACTGACGGGCGAACTCACCTGATTGAATTTCACTCAGAATCTTTTTCATCTGCGCCTTCACCTCTGGCGTCACGATCCGAGGGCCACGAGTGACATCGCCGTACTCAGCAGTATTGGAAATCGAATACCGCATGTTCGCGATTCCGCCTTCGTAAATTAAGTCAACGATCAACTTTGTTTCATGCAGACACTCGAAATATGCCATCTCCGGAGCGTAGCCCGCCTCCACCAGGGTTTCGAATCCCGCTTGGATCAAAGACGTCAGGCCTCCGCAAAGCACAGTCTGCTCTCCAAAAAGATCAGTCTCAGTCTCTTCTTTGTAGGTCGTTTCGATAACCCCAGCCCTTCCCCCACCAATTGCGCTCGCATAGGACAACGCAGTTTCCCGCGCGGTACCACTTGCGTTCTGTTCAATGGCGATTAGACATGGCACGCCTCCTCCTTCAGTGTAGGTCGAACGCACAAGGTGTCCAGGGCCTTTCGGCGCAATCATGATCACATCGACGGAACTGTCTGGCTCAATGAAACCAAAATGCACATTAAAGCCGTGCGCAAATGCCAACGCGGCGCCGGACTTCAAATTCTCGGAAACCTCGCTCTCATAGAGATCAGCGGCCAATTCGTCGGGCACCAGCATCATGACCACATCGGCTGCTGCCACTGCGGCAGCGACGGTATCAACGCGCAAACCCGAGTTCATCGCCTTCTCACGGGATGAAGAATCTTCTCGCAGTCCGACCACCACATCCACACCGCTGTCGCGGAGATTGTTCGCATGGGCATGGCCCTGTGAGCCATAACCGATTACGGCTACAGTCTTTCCAGAAATGATGCCCAAATCGGCGTCGCCATCGTAATAGACTTTCATGATAGGTGCTCCAACACGCCCCATGGGCGCTAGTTAAAGGGTAAGAGTTCTGTATTCGGGAATTTAGAGTCTCAGCGCTCGTTCACCACGCGCGATTCCCGAAACACCGGAACGAACGACCTCAAGGATATCTGTTGGTGGCATCGCACCAAGAAATGCATCGAGCTTATCGCCGGGCCCGGTTAGCTCAATCGTGTAGGTCTCGCCATCGACATCAATAATGCGCCCGCGGAAGATATCAACGAGCCGTTTGATCTCCTCCCGAGCATCTCCCTCTGCTGCCACCTTCAGCAATAGCAACTCCCGCTCGATGTGCCGGCCCTCACTCAAATCCATCAACCGGACCACATCAATCAGCTTGTTCAACTGCTTCGTGATCTGTTCAATGATTTGCTCAGAGCCATGGGTGACAATAGTCATCCTGGACAGGGAGTCATCATCTGTAGGCGCAACCGTAAGGGACTCGATGTTATAGCCCCGGGCAGAGAACAATCCCGCGACCCGGGAGAGCGCGCCCGGCTCGTTCTCAACCAACAAGGAAAGTATGCGGCGCATGGATTATGCCAACTCCCGCTCGGCTGGCGCCGAGCCGTCCGGCGGCGGCTTCATCACCATTTGATTGTGGCCGGCACCCGCTGCGATCATCGGATAGACGTTCTCGGTCTGATCCGTCAAAAAATCAAGGAAGAACAGGCGATCCTTCTGGGCGAACGCATCGCGCAGCGCACCTTCAACATCTCCCGGCTTTTCCACACGGATGCCAGTGTGTCCGAAGCTCGACGCGAGTTCTACAAAATCAGGAAGCGAGTCCATATAGGAATGGGAGTAACGACGGTCATAGAAAAACTCCTGCCACTGTCGCACCATGCCCATGTATCGGTTATTCAGGTTAATGATCTTGAGCGGCAGGTCATACTGCTTGCAGGTGGACAACTCCTGAATACACATCATGATGCTGGCTTCGCCGGTCACGCACGCAACGGCTGCTTCCGGATGAGCGAGTTGCACGCCCATCGCAGATGGCAGACCAAAGCCCATCGTCCCAAGTCCTCCGGAGTTAATCCATCGTCGAGGCTTATTGAAGCCATAATACTGGGCGGCCCACATCTGGTGCTGTCCCACATCTGACGTCACAAACGCGTCTCCCAATGTCACCTCATGAAGTTTTTCGACAACAAACTGAGGCTTGATCACTTCATCACTCCCGTCGTAGCCAAGCGAATCGCGGCTACGCCAGGATTTAATCTGTTCCCACCACTGAGACAGGCTCTGCTCATCCTGTTGAGTCTTGCTTTGGCCAAGTGCTTCTAGAAGTTGCTCCAAGGCGGCTGAGGCATCACCCACAATCGGCACTTCGACCGGAACATTCTTGCCGATGGATGCGGGATCAATATCAATGTGTATGATCTTTGCGTGCGGAGAGAATTTCTTGAGATCTCCGGTGACCCGGTCATCAAATCGGGCACCTACTGCAAGCATGACATCGCACTCGTACATTGCCATGTTGGCCTCATAAGTACCGTGCATGCCCAGCATGCCCAAAAACCGGGGGTGATCTGACGGGAGTGCACCCAAGCCCATTAGGGTATTGGTACAGGGATGCCCAAGCCGTTCCACGAGGGTCGTCAACTGTTTTGCCGCTCCAGAAAGCACCACGCCACCACCGGTGTAGATGATGGGGCGACGCGCCGTCAGTAGAAGCGTTGCCGCCCGGGAGATCTGTTTTGAGTGGGCTTTACGAACGGGTGAATATGAACGTATCCGTACATCCTTCGGGTAACTATACGCCGTCATCTGCGCCGTTACGTCTTTAGGGATATCAACGACCACTGGACCCGGTCTACCCGAATTGGCGATGAAAAACGCCTTCTTAATGGTCGTTGCAAGATCCTTTACATCTCGGACCAGGAAATTGTGCTTCACACAAGGTCGTGTGATCCCGATGGTATCCACCTCTTGGAACGCATCATCTCCAATCAGATGGGTTGGCACCTGGCCGGTGAGTACGACCATTGGGATTGAATCCATATAGGCAGTGGCGATCCCGGTAACGGCGTTCGTAACCCCCGGCCCGGACGTAACTAGAACCACGCCAGTCTTGCCCGTGGCTCGAGCATAGCCGTCCGCCGCATGAGTGGCCGCCTGTTCGTGGCGAACGAGGATATGTCGCACATCCTCTTGGCTATAAAACGCGTCGTAAATGTGAAGAGCCGCGCCTCCGGGATAACCGAAAACAAGTTCAACTCCTTCGTCCTTTAAACTTTGAACGACAATCTGCGCGCCGGTCAGCTCCATTAGCAAACCTCTAAAAGGGTTGGATAATAACGATCCCCTAGGAACTGCCGGGAACCAAACCGCGAAAGTATAAACAGATCACCTGCTGGATGTAAATTCAGCGCTGTCTCCAGAAAGTGCTGCCGTCCGGCCGGTCCTCCAGAATCACCCCCATCTCTTCAAGCTGTGCCCGCACCTCATCGGAGGTCTGAAAATCTTTCTCCTGACGTGCCCGACTACGTTTCTGGACGAGATCCTCGATCAAAGTGTTCTGCGCTTCACCTGCTGTGCCCGAGACGTTGTCGGAGACACTGCCCGCTCGCAACATCACTGCGGGATCCTGGTAAAGCAGGCCCAACCGGCCCGCGAGGTTCTGCAATTCGCTCGCCAGCGCGAAAGCGGTGGCAGATTCCTCGGACTCAATCGCTCGATTGATTCCCTTCACTATTTCGAACAATACTGCAATCGCGGAAGGCGTATTGAAATCATCCTCAAGAGCGGAATCAAATTTACCGACAAATCCCAGAGTGTCCGAGCCCGGTTCGCTGGGCGCTTGCGGCGCTATCTCATGGACCTTATAAAGTGCCGCATACAGCCGTTCCAGCCCTGTCCTCGCCTGATCCAACACGACGTCTGAAAAATTCAGAGGACTTCGATAATGACTCAATAGCATCAGGAAACGGACGACCTCCCCGGCCCGCGCTATGTTCGTGTCGTTACCGACAATGTCCCGGATCGTGAAAAAGTTACCCAATGACTTCGACATTTTTTCCTCGTCGATCTGAACAAAGCCATTGTGCATCCATGTGTTAACAAACTTTGACCCTGTGGCCCCTTCAGTCTGCGCAATTTCATTTTCGTGATGCGGGAAACGAAGGTCCATCCCGCCCCCGTGAATATCAAAATGGTCGGCCAAGCATCGGGTCGACATGGCTGAGCACTCGATGTGCCAGCCCGGGCGTCCTTCACCCCAGGGCGAAGGCCATAGTGGTTCTCCCGGTTTTGCACGCTTCCATAGGACAAAATCAAGCGGATCATCTTTGGCTTCATCCTTATCAACGCGGGCACCCACTTTCAAATCGTCGAGCGACCTTCCGGACAGCCGTCCATAGTCACTGAACTCGCGGACCCTGAAGTACACATCTCCGTTACCGCCCTGGTAAGCAAGACCTTGTCCTTCAAGTTTACCGATCATCGAAATAATCTCAGAGATATGGCCCGTTGCCCGGGGCTCCTGACTGGGCGATGAGACATTAAGCACTGCTTCGTCCTCATGCATCGCATCGATGAATCGTTCTGTCAAATCCTCAAACGGCTCCGAGAGTTCTACAGCTCGTGCGATGATTTTGTCGTCGATATCTGTAATGTTGCGGACATATTCGACCGTGTAGCCCCAAGATCTCAATACCCGAACGACCATATCGAAGACCACCAAGACCCGGGCGTGGCCGAGGTGACAATAGTCATAGACCGTCATACCGCAAACGTAGATGCCCACATGTCCCGCCCTCAGGGGCTGAAAAAGCTCCTTTTTGCGGGTCAAACTGTTGTAAATTTGAAGTGCCATAGAGACCAACCCAACTAGCGGGGGGCGAATGGTAACCAAATGCTGCGTCTTCTCCAACTTGGCTGCAGACCGAGCCCGTTCATTATGCCCAGTCCATATTTAAAATTGCTGTGATCCATCTCATCTCAGACCTCCACTTAACTCCTGATCAGCCGGCGTTGCTCGACCATTTTGATCAGTATTCGAGCACGCTGGCTCCGGGGGATGATCTCTACATTCTGGGTGATCTATTTGAATACTGGCTAGGCGATGATGCAGTCAACTTCCTTGGTCACACTGCGGTCGAACGGGTTCTTTCATCACTTTCCCGGCGCGGCGTACAGGTCTACTTTCTCTCAGGAAACCGTGACTTCCTTATCGGAAAGGAATTTGCGGACCGGTGCGACATGCAAATCATCTCTGACGAACACGTCCTCGAACTTGGCTCCAAGCGAGTCCTTCTCATGCACGGAGACAGTCTGTGCACCGACGACATTGCGCACCAGAAGTTCAGAAACATGGTGCGTTTACCTTCCTGGCAAGATGCGTTCCTGGGAAAGTCACTGCCAGAACGAGATGCTCTGGCGAAATTGGCTCGCTATCGCAGCGAGGATGGCAAAACCCAAAAAGCATCGCAGATCATGGACGTTAACAACCAGGCGGTTGATGGGGTCATGCGCGCTCACGGTGTTAGGCTGCTCATCCATGGACATACCCACCGGCCGGCAGTCCATGAGCTAAATTCTTCTGGTAACGGTTACCGCGTGGTGCTAGGGGATTGGACGCCCGAGCCTAGCTGGATTCGGCTGACGGAGACTGGCTTAGAGTTGTTATTTGCTGGCACCCGAAAACACCTTGCGTTTTAGAACGTGTCCAGCCGATTGTTAGTGGTATGTGCTGATCTCGGCCACATCTAACGACTCGCCACTTTTCTGCTTTGCCTCGTCATTGCGGGATCCAGCAAGGCTTTCTAGGAAATCATCACTCACATTACCGGTAACATAGTTGCCGTCAAAACAGGACGCATCTACCTGACTGATAGCGGGATTCCCTTCACGAACTGCCTCGACGAGGTCGTCGAGTCGCTGATACAGCAATCGATCCGCGCCAATGAACTGGCCGATCTCTTCCTCAGACCGCCCATTAGCAACAAGTTCCGAGCGCGACGGCATGTCGATACCGTAGACGTTCGCATACCGTACCGGTGGCGCCGCAGACGCGAAATACACTTTTTTAGCGCCGGCTTCCCGGGCCATCTGAATAATCTGCTTCGAAGTGGTTCCTCGGACGATCGAATCGTCAACCAATAGAACATTTTTGCCTCTAAATTCAAGATCAATGGCATTAAGTTTCTGTCGGACCGATTTCTGCCTTTCCGCCTGTCCAGGCATAATGAATGTACGTCCGATATAACGGTTCTTGATAAATCCTTCTCGGTATTTCAGTCCGGAAACATTGGCCAACTGCAGTGCTGATGTCCGACTGGTATCTGGAATGGGAATGACGACGTCAATGTCATGATCCGGCCATACTTTAAGCAGGTGTTCGGCGAGTTTCTCTCCCATCCGAAGACGACTCTTGTAGACCGCAACGTCATCCATGATCGAGTCTGGTCTCGCCAGATACACATACTCAAACAAACAGGGTGCAAGTTTTGCATCTGTTGCACAGACCTGCCGTTCAATTGCGCCATCGGTACTGATAAACACCGCCTCCCCGGGGGCTACGTCTCCCATGTTCTGATATCCGAGGACGTCGAGCGCCACACTCTCCGAAGCCGCCATCACTGACCGACTCGATCCGTTGATCCGCTCCCCCAGCACCAAGGGACGGATACCATAGGGATCCCGAAATGCGACTAATCCATATCCCACGATCATCGCCACCACCGCGTAGGCGCCCCGGCATCGGCTATGCACGCGTCTCACGGCATTGAAGATATCCTGCGTCTGGAGCATCGCGTTTCTGTCGCGAACCGACCCCATCAACTCATGCGCAAAGACATTCAGCAAAACCTCTGAGTCCGAACCCGTGTTGATTTGACGGAGGTCGTCCTGGAACAACTCCACACTCAAGTCCCGGGCATTGACCAGGTTACCGTTATGACCGAGCGCGAGGCCAAAGGGCGAGTTAACATAAAAAGGCTGCGCCTCCGACCGGTTATCCCCACCGGCCGTCGGATAGCGGACATGTCCCAAGCCCATGTTCCCTTCCAGTTGGAGCATATGCCGCGCGTCAAAGACATCTCGCACCAGGCCGCTATCCTTTCTCAAGAATACCCGCCTGCCATCACAGGTCATGATCCCTGCCGCATCTTGACCGCGATGCTGGATCACAGTCAAAGCGTCATAAATCTGCTGGTTTACCCACCCGGACCCAACAATACCGACGACACCACACATGATCAGCGCTTCTCCTTTACGTCTCAGTCCGTATCCTCGTCGATCCCAAAAAGGCCTGGATCGAGCGACTCAACACCAACACTGTCCATCAGTGGTTGAGTCAGCCAACCCGCGGCCCAGTCCACGACAGGATTAAAGTAAGGAACCAGGGCCGAGGCATTGTACCAACCCTGATCAGCAACCGCGGTAAAGCGCGCCACCAGCAACACCGTGATAATGATTACCAGCGCACGAACGGTACCAAAAACTCCGCCCAAGACGCGATCCATTCCGGTGAGACCGGTTGCCTTAAAGATTCGACTGATAAGACTCGCCGCTATTAACAAACCGATCAGCACACCGACGAACGTCAACACAGCTCCCGCGACCTGGGATAACACGGCATTCTGCAGTATTGGGTCTATTCTCAGCGCAACGGCAGGCCCGTAAACTAAGGCAAACCAGAAAGCTGACGCCCAGGCTATCAGTGAAAGTACTTCTCGCAACAGTCCTCGAACGATTCCAAAACCCAGAGAGAGTAAAACCGTCAAGCCGAGGACAACATCGAGCATAGGCGGCCAGGAAAACCCCGCAATTTCATCCATTGAGAACAACCCAATTAGTGGATCGATTTAATTCCTTCACGGAAGTTCCACCACAAATGCCGGCTCGCCAGTCACCAACATGGCCTTACCGCTTTCCCGCTCTGCCGTCGCCAGATCAGGAAACGGGCCGAGATAGATCCTCACTGCTGTGTGTCCGTTAATATCAATATTCTCTCGTTGCGGCGTCATTCCGTTAGACACAAGCAACCCTGAGCGCTTCTCAAGGTTGCTGAGCTCAGAGAATACTCCGACACGAACCACCCAACCCGATTCTGCCGGAGTACCCAGAGAGGAAGGCGTATCAGTGATGGTTGGCGGATCATTGACCGATTCCGTCTGGGTCGGTGCAGAACCCGTTGCGGAAGACGTAGCTACAGCGCCCGCGGTCGTTCCGATTGAGGAGATAAACTCACGCGTCGGCTCCAAAACCGCCGGCGTGGTATTCACGGGAATCGGGGCTGACCCGTCGCCCAACAACCAAGGCAGAATTAGGACCGGGATGGCGAGCAGGATAATTGCACCGGTAGCCCGGTGCTTAAGACTGAACGGAGGCTCCGCGGGTGCTTCCACTTATCCAGGCGTCCTTTCCAATTTCGAATCCAGTATATCACCCACAAGGTAGAACGAACCGAAAACCACGACGCGATCGCCTGCCTCACTCGCCTCGACTGCCATCCGGTAGGCTTCCCGAGGCGAAGCCGAAAACTCCTGATGGGCAACGCGAAGTCCGGCCAGTGCAGAACGAAAGTCGGAAGCCGATATAGTCCGAAGACCTGAAAGGGCTGCAGGATACCAGTAGTCGATACAGTCCCTCATGACTGCAACGGTCCCAGCAATATCCTTATCCTCCAACATCGCGAACACCGCACGCGTTTTACCAACTATCGGCTCAGCACGAAGCTGTACCGCCAACGCAGTTACCGCTTGAAGGTTATGCGAGACATCAAACCAGGTGGTTATGGCGCCTTCATTTCGTTGCTGTCGCCCGGGCAGCGTCAGTGTTTGAAGAACCGCCAGGTGATGTGGCTCCACCGGAAGCTCGTCCTCCAGCATTCGAAGCGCCGCAAGCGATCCTCCGATGTTCTGCGCCCATGCCGGACTCGAAGCGCTAATCTCGAGATTCCCGATTAAAGAGGGCTCCTTCCAGGTCAGGCTCACCGGTGAAAACGCCCATTTACCGGCCGCCGTGCCCTCTATCCGGAAGTCGCGATTCATCAGGCGCCGTTCACACTGGAGCTTGTCGAGGCGCGAGAGCAGCGCTGCCGGGGGCGCAGGATCTGACACGACGGCCCTCCCCCGATAACGCAAAATGCCCGCTTTCTCGTTTGCTATGGCATCCCGAGAATCTCCAAGCCAGGCCTGATGATCTAAATCGACTGATGTAATGATAGCGAGATCTGGTTCCAACACATTCACCGCATCGAGTCGACCCCCCATGCCCACCTCCATAATCCAGACATCCAGCGCCGCGTTTGAGAAAATCTCTACCGCTGCCAGGGTTCCAAATTCAAAATAGGTTAGCGGGATCGCTCCTCGGACCTGATCGATCTTATGAAACGCCTGGCACAGACTGTCGTCCGATGCCGTGCTGCCGTTGATTCGGATGCGCTCCCCATAATGCACCAGATGCGGAGAGGTGTACGCACCTACGCGGTAGCCTGCCGCCCGATATACGGCATCGAGCATCGAAACGGTGGATCCTTTTCCATTGGTCCCTGCAACGGTAATGACCACTTTCGGGCCATTCGGACGAAGACAGTGCAACACCCGCCGCGGTCGATCCAGACTCAGATCGATCATCCGGGGGTGGACGGATTCGATATACGCGAGCCACTCGCTCAGCCCCCAATCGGCCAGGACCTGCATAACGCAGCGTCAGTCGATTTCGGCAGTCGGCAAAGATTCTTCACCGGCAAACAACAACTTGGTCGCTACTTCTTGAACAGGACCAAATCCCAGCGTTTGAAGCGCCTGTCCAATAGTGTCCCTGAGTGCGCTTCTTGGGATCACCATATCGATGGCGCCATGTTCTAAGAGGAACTCGGACTGCTGAAACCCCTCCGGCAGCGTCTCGCGAACCGTCTGTTCGATTACCCGGGGGCCAGCAAACCCAATGAGCGCACGGGGTTCTGCGATGATCAGATCGCCGAGCATCGCCAGACTCGCCGACACGCCACCCATCGTGGGATCAGTCAGAATCGAGATGAACGGCAGCTGCGCCTTACTTAGATTCTTTAGTGCCGCAGTCGTCTTTGCCATCTGCATAAGCGAGAACAAACCTTCCTGCATCCGGGCGCCGCCGCTTGCACTAAAACAAACGAACGGATTTCCCTGCTCAACCGCATCGTCGACACTGCGGGTAAACTTTTCACCGACCACAGAGCCCATTGACCCGCCCATAAAGCCGAACTCGAATGCTACAGCATTCACTGGAATGTCCTGAAGCGTCCCTCGCCCGCCGATCAAAGCCTCCGGCTCCAAGCTGGACTTACCCGCATCTGACAGGCGGTCACGATACCGCTTCGCATCCCGAAAATGCAGCACGTCAACGGCCCGCAACTCAGCCCCAATTTCCTCGAACCGCCCTTCGTCAAAAAACCCGTTGAGACGGGCACGTGCGCTCAGACGCATGTGGTGATCACATTTCGGGCAAACCTGTTGCCCTCGGTCCAGATCAGCGCTATAGAGGACAGCACTGCAGTCATCGCACTTGCGCCAGAGTCCCTGCGGCACTCCGCGGCGCGTCGCGACAGATGCCACGTCCTTGATTTTCGGTGGGATCAGTCGGTCAAACCAACTCATACACTTTTCCCTCTTATGGGTCGATCAACAGCCTTCGCATCCCAGGCGCAGACCGCCTCGCAGAATGCCTTCATCTTCTCAGGGCACTTTCGGCCGGGTTCGAGCTCAACCCCCGTGCTCACATCAACCGCCCACGCCTCCGACTGATCAAGTGCGGCAGCGACATTGTGCGAATCCAAGCCTCCTGCCAAAATTACTGGCACCGGAAGATCCAGCTTCGCCCGATCCCAGTCGAAAGAAACCCCTGTACCCCCCACCGCGTCGGCATGGTAGGTATCGAGCAAAAACGCGCCGGCATTGGGATATGCGACGGGCAATCTTTCGGCGTCTATCCCCTCTCGCATTCGGATCGCTTTGATATAGGGAAGGCCCCCGCGATCGCATTCAGCGGCCGACTCAGACCCGTGAAACTGTAGCATGGTCAATGGGACGCTCTCTAGAACCCGTGTGATCTCAGCCTCTGAGGGATCGACAAAGACACCTACAAGATCCACCATCGGCGGCGCCTCCCTGGCAACCGCTGCTGCCTGAGCAAGATCAACCGCGCGCCGACTCTGGGGGAAAAAGATCAATCCAAGCGCGTCAGCACCTGCAGCCACTGCGGTGGCGGCATCTTCTGCACGGGTAATTCCGCATATCTTAATTCGGGTTCGCACCCGGGTATTTTACCGTCAGCCCCTCAGGCCGTCGTTCTACCAATATTTGCAAGGTTCGGGTGGCGGGGGAATATGGAAATCCCGGGGATATGTGACTGCGCTCAGATACAGGCCATCCGGCAGGGCAGTCACACCGCCCAGTGCCCGATCACGACTTTCAAGGACCTCTTTGGCCCAATTGACGGAGCGAGCGCCGGTGCCGATGGCGGTTAATACCCCAGCAATGTTTCGCACCATATGTTGAAGAAAACCATCCGCCTCGACGTCTATCCAAATCCAGGGCCCCTTCTTATTCACCGTGAGTTCATGAATCTCCCGAACCGGTTGCTTTGCCTGGCAGCCGCTTGCCCGGAAAGCAGAAAAGTCGTGCCGACCTTCAAGGCAGGTCGCTGCGGCGCGCATTCGCTGCACGTCAAGGCATTCATAGGTCCAGGAGACGCGCTGGGCGAGATAGGTCGGCCGAACGTCACGACAGAATAGGATGTATCGATATTTTCTTGACAGCGCGCTAAACCGCGCATGAAACCGGTTATCAACCTCATTGGCCCACGTCACTGCCAATCCTTCAGGAAGGTTAGTGTTGGCACCTCTCACCCAGTTCAACGCCGTACGCTCTGCGACCGTGTCAAAGTGTGCAACTTGGCCGCTTGCATGGACTCCGGTGTCGGTTCTTCCAGCGGTAACCACGCGTATCGGCGCCGCCGCTACCGAACTGAGGGCGCCCTCCAGCAAGTCTTGTACGGTAGTAACGCCTAACTGACTCTGCCAACCATGGAAGCGGCTACCGTCATATTCGACACCCACCGCATAGCGTTTAATGGATTCGCGTGCGTCTGACTCACTGACTTTACGGACTAAGGGCATGGTACCTCGTGTTGTAGAATCTCACAGCGGCTTGAACTGATTTTACCTATAGGAAGCTTGGCTGGGTCTTTGGGGCGCTCCGCTCCCCTGGATTCAGCAAGCCCGACAATCACCTAGAGAAGAGACAGCATTCATGGCACCTCCCAACACCACCACCGAACCCCTCGAGTCTTATAGAAGCGGCCCGGATGATCGCGGCCATTTCGGCATGTTCGGCGGCCGTTTCGTTGCGGAAACCCTAATGCCTCTAATTTTAGATCTTGAGGCTGCGTATGGTGAGGCGCGACAGTCTCCCGAGTTTCAAAACGATTTTGACTACTACGCAACTCACTATACCGGACGGCCAAGCCCACTTTATTTTGCCCGCAGCCTCACCGAAACCCTTGGCGGCGCCAAGGTCTATTTCAAGCGTGATGAACTAAACCACACCGGCTCACACAAGATCAACAACACACTCGGCCAGATTCTTCTCGCAAAGCGGATGGGTAAATCAAGGATCATTGCTGAAACAGGAGCAGGCCAGCATGGTGTGGCAACGGCCACCGTTTGCGCCCTATTTGACCTCCCGTGTGTCGTCTACATGGGCGCAACAGACATCGAACGGCAGGCACCCAACGTCTTCCGAATGAAGCTGCTGGGCGCTGAGATCGTTCCCGTGACGAGTGGTACCGGCACACTTAAGGATGCCATGAACGATGCACTACGTGACTGGGTCGCCAACGTCGAGGAGACCTTCTATATCATCGGGACGGTTGCGGGACCGCATCCCTACCCCGCGATGGTTCGCGATTTTCAAAGTGTAATCGGACGGGAAGCCAGATCACAGATCCAGGAGGCGGAGGGGCGGCTACCAGATACATTAGTGGCCTGCATCGGTGGTGGGTCCAATGCGATGGGCCTGTTTCATCCATTCCTCGACGACCCCGTGAATATCGTCGGTGTTGAGGCAGGCGGATACGGGCTCGACACCGAGAAACACGCTGCCTCATTGACCGGAGGGCGTCCCGGGGTCCTTCATGGCAACCGGACCTATCTGCTTCAGAACGAAGATGGCCAGATCACTGACGCGCATTCTATTTCTGCGGGCTTGGATTATCCCGGCATTGGGCCGGAACACTCCTGGCTTCATGATCAAGGACGGGTTGATTACGTTTCTGTGACTGACTCAGAAGCGCTCGAGGCGTTTCAATTGTGCTGCCGAACTGAAGGGATCATTCCCGCGCTTGAACCTGCACACGCGCTTGCCCATGTGGCCAAGATCGCACCAAAGATGGATAAGGAGCAGATAATTGTTATGAATCTCTGTGGCCGTGGTGACAAAGACATCTTCACCGTCGCAGATACCCTGGGTATAAAGATATGAATCAGAGCGACCGGGTAGCCCTGACCTTTGAGCAGCTTGCGGCCGAAGGCCGTGCTGGTCTTGTAACCTTCATCACTGCCGGTGATCCAGATCTTGGGACGAGCCAACAACTGATGGAGCGTCTGCCCGGTGCCGGAGCAGATATCATTGAACTTGGAATGCCCTTTTCTGACCCTATGGCGGACGGCCCCGCTATCCAGGCGGCAAATCTTCGGGCTCTCGCCAACGGGATATCACTGCGCAAAACACTCGACATGGTAGAGCGGTTTCGGCAGGGTGATGAACGAACCCCGGTGATCCTTATGGGTTACTTCAATCCCATATACCAATATGGTCCGGCTCGCTTCGTGAGAGATGCAGTCGAATCAGGAGTGGATGGCCTAATCATGGTGGACCTTCCACCAGAAGAAGATGATGAACTCTGCGATCCAGCACGTACCGCCGGCTTACACTGGGTGCGACTGGTCACGCCAACGTCTAACGAAAAACGTCTAAAACAGGTGCTCAGGAACACCAGCGGCTTTATCTACTATGTCTCGATAGCGGGCATCACTGGAACCCGATCAGCGGCTACGGGTGCCGTCGGTGACGCGGTGGGAGCGCTTCGTCAGCATACAAGACTTCCAATCGCGGTCGGCTTTGGAATCAACAATGCCGATCAAGTCAGACAAACGGGGGAAATTGCCGACGGTGCAGTGGTGGGTTCCGCAATCATCCGGGAAATTGAGAGAAACCTCGACAGCTCGGGTACTGCCAAACCTCAGCTTCTGGAGCGTGTATCGGAACTGGTGTCTGACCTCGCGCAAGGGCTTCGGAGTTAACGCGGCAATCTACTTCGAGCCAAGAAACTTTATTTTCGCGCTTCTTCCAACAAGGCCTGCGCGCGTTCTTTTATCGCCGGATCCTGCGACAGGCTGAGACCCGTAAGGATTTCGCGGGCCGCGGCAGGATC
>Ga0315336_1005240_pt1 | contig 14370 bp, 10 predicted proteins | sample ASW5metaG_FD_204512 | JGI IMG/M metagenome (GOLD analysis project Ga0315336, IMG submission 204512) | Ammonia-oxidizing marine archaeal communities from Monterey Bay, California, United States - ASW #5 | ecosystem: Environmental > Aquatic > Marine > Intertidal zone | place: USA: California...
CCACAGTCCGGCTTCCTGACTCAGCCAATTCGTTGGTGGTTGCCATTTCTGATATTCCGCATGGGCATATCTCGTCAAACGTAGCTCCAACGGGTCAAATCGCCGTCGGATGGCTAGCCTTTCATGGGGCGGAGGTTCCATGCGTGTGTTGGCTTTGTCGGTTCTGATGGTGGTCGGATGTTCCGGCCAGGAGGAGGAGTCCGCATGTAGCAACTGTGCCCAGGGCGATGCCGACACCGACAGCGATACCGACCCGGACACCGTCGTCACGCCATCCGAGATCTGCGATGACGGCATCGACAACGACGGCGACGGGCTCCTCGACTGCGAGGACGGCGACTGCGTCTACAACGGGGCCTGCGTCGGCGAGACGGCGTGCGATGACGGCCTGGATAATGACGCCGACGGGCGCACCGACTGCATGGACGACGACTGTTGGGGCCATGGCTGCGCGGTGACGGCGGCCACATTGGCCAGCGCCAACCACGCCATTGTGCAGTCGCGCGTACAGATCCAGACGGCCTTTGGCAGTCCGTCGTGTGTCGGTCAATCGATCGACACCAGCCTCACATTCGGCCTGGCGTCGGCGTCCGGTACGGTCCGGCACATGCCGGCTTCGACACCGGTCTGGTCGACGTGTACGTGGACTGCCGACCAGACGACCTTCGTGGGAACGCTGTCGGGCGCAATCGGCACCCCCGTGGCGCGCTCCGGCTTTGCTATCGAACCCGGATGCGCGCTGACAACCTCGGGATTCCTGCCTCAATACATGGCGCATGAGTACCTGTACAACGGCAGGGTTGCCTTCAAGACGCGAGAAGACGCAAACGGCGATGCGTGGGCGACCTTTGCGCTGAGTCCGAACAACATCGACGTGAACACCTCGAGCTACGTCAACGCCGGCTCTCCGTGCAGCACCAGCGTCTTCAACGCGACGCTGGTGCAGCAGCTTCCCAACGTGGTTGGGGCTGCCGGCTACCTGGAGACTACTCCATGACCCGCACACCAACGCCCCACATATCCGCGGGAAGATCGCCGATGAGCTGCTGGGCCCACGAGTCGTAGTACCAGGTCAGATCGACCTCTCCCTCGGGGCCGTGACCGATCAGGCGCACGTCTCCATCGATGTCTTGCTCGTACAGATCGACGACCACCCACGCGTTGGGTCGGTCGGCGGGCGCGTCGATGCGCATGTAGGGGACAGGGGCCTGAGTACCTGCCGAATCGGGGCCGAAGAGCTCCGGGCGCAGGGCAAACACGCCATCGCTCTCGGCCGGATCGATCTGGATGTACCAGTCGGGCATGGCCTCGCCATAGGTGGGCATGCCCCGCTCGAGGGGGATGCCGGGGAACGTCTCGGAGACCTCGTCCATGACTGCCTGCGCGAGCAACAACGTGGCTGGGAGATCCTCGGGCTGGCCGCCCATCAGCGAGGTCTCCAGGCCGAACATCGTCTCGAAGTACAGGTCCGGGTCGGCCGTTTCGTACAGTGGCGCTAGCAGGTCGTACACCGCGAGTGTCTCCGGGATCGGAGGCCATGGGGTGGGTGGCTCGAACATGTCTGGGAGCACAAAACGGCCCCCGCACAACTCGCTGCCCTGGACGGTCTGGATTCGCTGGCAGAGCCGCTCCAGGATCGCGTCAGCCAGCCCGTGTCTCGCCCTTTCCCGCAGTCGCCAGTCCCCGGGCTCGTACTCGTGGACAATGGGGATGAGGATGAGGAGGGACGTCTCCGCGTAGTTGTTGTTCTCGTTGTTCTCGTGGATTGTGTTGGCGGGATCGACCCAGACCCTGAGCCGAGCCATCTTCAGATGTGCCGCGTCGGGCAGCGATACCTCGAAACTCGCGACCCCATGTAGGTTGGGCCAGACCTTCGTCCGCTTTCGTTGTTTTGGGTAGGACGGGAGGCCGGGCACAGTCAGCTCGAAGTCCAGATCGATGTCCTCGACGCCGGCGTGGTTGGCCAGGTTCTTCACGGTCACCCACGCCGTCACGTGTCCGTGGAGCTGGCCGGCGCCGAGGGTCGGCGACAGGTCCGGCAGGCCCGGAACGGCTGCGGTTTTCTGGTTGTTGTTCTCGTCACCCTCGTCGAACTCGCCGTCTTGCCCACGAGCGGTGTCGACCTGGACGGTGACCGAGTGGCCTCCGAGCGCTGCGGTCGCGCCGGGCACCGTAAAGCTCTGGACGGACGTCTGTTTGGGGTCGACGTCCAGCCGCATCGTCTGCGAGCCGCTCGGCAGCTGTAGTTTCACCTCGATCTTCTCGGCGCTGGTGTCGCCATCGTTGTGCACCGTGAACTCGCCATCGACGTTGCCGTTCCGCCAGGTGAAATCGACGCGACCGACGGAGAGCTCCGGCTCGGCGCTGGTCCAGCCGCAGTCGGCGTAGTGGATGTCGTTTTCGTCGTCCCGGTAGCACTGCAGGATGTGGTCCACTGCTGAGGTATACGGGCTCATTTGAGCGTTGGGGTAGGGCATCCAGGATTGCGCCGTGGCGTGACCGGTCTGGATGTCTCGGCCGCTCGCCAGATTCACCCAGTTGCCGCCGCTGTTCGACTTGAACGTAGGCTGTGAGCTGCCGAGGCGATGGCAGCTGGTGCAGGCGCCCTGGACTGGATCCGGCGGCTGCATGCGGTGCACGGGAGGCCAGTTGAATGCGCCGTTGACGCTGACATGGGTATACGGCCGCGGCGCCGCAAAACCGTCGGCCACATTGGGGACCCGGTTGGCATCCTGCACCTGGTCCACCCACGGGGAGTGCATGAACGGGTCATTCTCGTGGCAGCCCAGACACCCGTGGCCCTCGGCATGCGTCGCAGAGAGCCAGAATGCCGCGGGATCCGGTTTTCCAGACTGCTTTGCCTCGGTGGGTGAGGGGACCACGCGGCCGTCTAACGGCAACCCTGGCGGGCTTTGATACCAACAGGTCGCGCCCGTGCGTCGGTTGTAGTGGATGCCGGCGATGTCCTGGAATTCGTAGGACGCATCGTCGTTGTGGTACTTGCGACACACAAAGACCAGGTCCACGTCCGGATCGCTGACAGGCGGCCGGATGACGGTCGAGCCCGGTACGCATTCGGCGCCGTTTTGCTTGCCGTGATGGAGCATGATGGGCAGATCACACTCGGGGCCGGGGCTCGTGAGTGGCGTGCCGTTGTTCGTGACGGGAATGACGGTCCCGTCCAGACAGCTGAACGACGGTACGTCGCCGATCAATCTCTTGCATTCGGCGCCGTAGTCTCCGATGGACACATTCTGTGCCACTGCTGGCAAGGAGGCTGGCACCAGACTCGAGACCAGCAGCAAGGCGATTCGCTCGTACGGTTTCCACTCACATGACATGTGCTTTCCCTCTGTTTCAGAGGTGCACAAGCAAGGTGTGTGCCAGCCGTCAATGGTGTTGAGAACTGGAATTTAGGCGGTTCAAGCTGGTGCGAACACGTTTGCGCACGTGCGTCGCGATAGACTCGGATGTGCCTGTGGCCCCCATCCAACGACTTCAACTCACGGTGACCCAGGTCGGCGATGGCTGGGTCGTGAGCGGCCTTCCAGCGAGGTGGCACGCGTTTCAACCGGCCCTCGACTCCGCCTCTCGCGGCGAAGACTCCGGCCCGATCTGGCGCTCCGAGGACTTCTCCGGAGACGGTTGGAGTGCCCGGGACGTGGAGGTGGACGCCGAGACCCGACGCCTCTGGCGGGAGTACGAGGGCTGGGACGACGAGGACGAGGCCGACGATCCGCTCCGCTTCTGTGAAGTGACGGGCGGAGAGCACGCGGTGGTGTGCAGCTGGTTCTTCCTGACCGAGGCCGTGCACCAGGTGGCCAATGTCGTTCGCGAGACCCGGGAAACAGACGAGTGGAAGCGCCGGGAGCGCGAACTCGAGGCGTCTATCGCCGCCATTGTCCGCGTCGCCGTCGACTGGGCTGCGCCCCCTGGAGCCGACCTGAAGGCCCTCGAAGATCGGGCACGGGACCTCGAGGAGAAGCGCATCGCCCAAGCCGACAAAGAGGGAGATCCGAACGGCGACGAGCGTCGTGCCTTGCTCCGGGACCTTCACAGCCACGGAATCTTCGACCGGGAGAACGTCGAGATTCGGGCCACTGCACTCGTGGGCTTCCCGGAGCTGCTCGCCTACCACTCCGCTGGCCAGGACCTCCTCGACTACCTGGAGGACCCGATCCGTGCGACCTACGGCGTCGAGATTCGGGCCGCGACGGTGCTCGGAAGCCCGGTTTCGGTGGACTGGTTCCGCCTCGGGCCGTGGATTGGGGGCATCGTCGACTCCACCACCTGGCTGGCGTGGGGAGAGGCGACTCTGTTCGAACGTCGGGACTGGAAGACCGGAAACAGCTGGATGTACTGGCACTCCGGGAGCGTGTCCGAGGTCTTCGTCTTCCGGATGGACAACGACCACCGCGCGAGCCTGGTCAAGGTCGGCCGGCCGGTCCCGGGGGCGCGGGCCCGCCCATCGGACTTCGAGATCGGTCTGGAACCCCCGGCGCTGCTGGAGACCGCAGCGGCCCGCGTGCACGAGTACGCGCCCACCAACCTGGGCACGTTGGTCCTGGTGACGACCCTGCTCTCCCTGCGATTGAACCAGACGCCGAACGCGGGAAATGCCTGGTATCGACTGGGCCTGGCGCTGTTGATGTGGTCTCAGGAGACCGGTGAGAAGCCCCTGCGCGACCTGGCGGCCAGGGCGGCGACCTCTGCGCTGGTGAACCGGCCAGACCACGAGGGCGCCGAGGATCTGCTCCGCAACCTGCTCGACCGCCGGGGCCCGATCCGCGAGTCCGACGGCTGGGAAGGCGATCCCCTCGACGCCTTCCCGGAACTTCGGGACGAGGTCATCGACGCCCTGCCCGACAGCCTGCGCCAGGAGGTGCTGATGGCCCTGGCCAACCAGTCTCATCCGCTGGTGGACGACGCCCTGCGAAAGGCGCTGGCCGACCCGCGCACCATCCCGTTCCTGACCCGGTACATCCTGAAGCGGAAGCCGGGCCTCAACGCGACCGGAAGGCCGTGGTGGAAGTTCTGGGGCTGATCAGGGCAGGGAGGGACCTGTGGTATCCGCGCGCGAAGAAGGGGACGCAGGTGGGTACTAGAAGCTGAGCAGGTGGCCGAAGTCGCCCCAGGACTCGAACTGCACGGTTCCGAAATCGTCAGGGCTCACCTGGTCGAACAGGCCGTTGAACTGCTGCTGGTCGGGGTGCACAAGAGGGGCGGGCATGCACACCTGGTCGCACTCCGCCTCTCGGATTGGGGCATCCACCATCATGGCGGCGACTTCATCGCATTGGGACGACAGATCGGAGAGCACGAGGCTGCTCAGAGAGGACCGCCAATCAGCCACGCAGGTGTTGTACTGCTCCGTGCAGTCCCGGGTGCCACCATGGCTGGGGGGCAGGCCGCCGGCCCAACAAATGGGATCGATGCTCGATCCACCCGGAGCGATTTGCCCCTCATCACACAAGAGGCCCGGCCCTGCACAGTCCGGCCCGACAGGGTTGGTGTTCGGGATGGCACAGCCAAAAATTCCATTCTTGGGATCGATGTTGTAGCCGCCCGTCTCCTCGCATTTCGCCTTCGCTTCATCGAATTCCAGGCCCAACGTGGCCCAGCACTGATCGCAAGCCTCAGCGGTCGTAGAGGTCCCCGCTCCCGGACCCGCGCCACCGGGCGGCGTGCAGAACAGGTTGCCCACCTCGCACTCAGGCAGGGGCTCGACAGAGATGCAGATGTCGACCTCGGGGTCGCAGATGGTGTCGCACTCCCCTTCCAGCGGATCGCAGGGCGCCACACCGGACGATTCTGACGTGAAGCCAGGGACTTCCATGGGCGTCTCGGCCAGTGCTGTGGGGGCGAAGGTCATTGCGAAAAATAGCGTGAGCGATTGGCCTGACATTGGATCTCCGGGTTGTTTCAGACGGCTGATGGCAACGGTGCCTGCGTCTCAAAACCTCCTTATGGGGCCATAAACGAGGTGGTGCTGTCTGATACAGACCGATACAACCCGATCTCGGAGTGTCCCCATGAACATCGAATTGGCCGGCTGCGTCGTCGATACGATTCTTCGAAAGGCGACAAAGCCAGACGGGACCGTGGAGCGACTCACCAGCCGAGACGCCGAGCTGCTCCACTATCTGGCGGCCCGTCCGGGACAGGTCGTGTCCCGAGACACTCTTCTCACGGAGGTGTGGAGCTACGCGCCGTCGGTGGTCAGCCGCGCCGCGGACAACGCGGTCAAGCGGCTTCGCTCCAAGATCGAGCGAGACCCCGCGCACCCGGAACACCTGCTCACGATGCACGGAGAGGGCTACCGTTTCGAGCCCATGCACCGTCGTCCAGCACCCGCCGTCAAGGGGCCGTCCAAGGGTGTCTTGCAGCTGACAGACGTGGTTGTCGACCTCGACCACATGCAGGTCTACCGTGATGGGCAGGCCACATCGCTCACGGGGATCGAGACCTCGATCCTCGATGTTCTGGGCAGCGGACGAGTGGTCACCCGAGAGGCCCTGCGGCGAGAGGTCTGGAACAACAAAGGAGGACCGGCGTCGGTGAACGCCGCCGTGGCCCGCCTTCGCCGCAAGCTCGGTCCCGATGCGCTGGTCTCGGTGCGCGGGAAAGGCATCCGGCTCTGTGTACCGAGCCCCATGACCGAGGATCCAGACTTTGTGGGACGGGAAGCGGATCTCCGACAGGCGCAGCTGGCGATGGCGAGCGGCACTCAGCTGGTTACCCTCGTGGGTCCTGGCGGCATTGGAAAGACCACATTGGCCCAACGGGTGGTGGGGCACGGGGTGTGGGTCGATCTCGCCGACGCCTACACCCAAGAGGAGGTGGTGTCGTCCATCTGCGCGGCCCTCAGCCTCGTCTCGACCGGCGATCTCCCGGCGTTACTCCAGCGTCTTGGGCGAGTATTGGTCACTCGGCAACCGCTGGTCCTCGACAACTGCGAACAAGCCCGACCTGCGGTGATCGCCGTGTTGCCCACGTTGTTGGATGCCGGCGTACAGGTGCTGTGTACCTCGCGAATCCCTCTGGGTTTACCCATCGAGCGACGCCTGGTGCTCGACCGCCTCTCGGAGGCCGCAGGTGCCGAGCTCTATCTTCGACGCGCGGACCAGGCGTGTGCTGGCGCCGCGCCGCCCTTCGAGCGGACCGATGTCGAGGCCTTGATTCGGGCTGTGGATGGCATTCCCCTCGCGATCGAGCTCGCGGCTGCACGGGCGGCCTTGTTGCCTCCCCGCGCCCTCCTCGAACGCCTCGATCTCGACGTCCTTCGCCGTCCAGGCGCTCGGCACGAGACCATGCGCGCCGCGATTCAGGGCTCTTGGGATCTGCTCGAGCCCGACGAGCAGCAGGTGTTGGCCGTTCTGGCCCGTCTCCCAGGGGGCTTCACGGTCGCTCTTGCGGAACGGGCGGTCGATCTGCCGGACCTGATCGACCGAGTTCAGGCGCTTCGAGATGCCAGCTTGCTGCGGGTACACAGTCCAGGCAGGCTCATCCCCTTTCACCCGGTGAGGGAGTTTGCACGGGAGCGCGAGGTCTCCGACGAAGCCCTGGTCAGCTTGATCGGTGCGCTGTCTGTCTTGGCAGACCCAGAGCAATTGCTTCGCGGTCGTCAGCAGGACTCTGCGGCACAACGCAAGGCCCTGTCCGACGAGCGCCTCAACTTCATCGCGCTCATCCCGATAGCCGTGCGCGTAGCGCCCGAACAGGCGCAGTACCTGGCGCTGGCCACCTACTACCTCCTGAGCGACAGCGGCCCACCCAGCCTCGGTGTTCGACTGGTCAACCAGGTCATCGAACTGGCGACGCCCGCACTTCGCTCGACACTGCTGCAGGCGAGAAGTCAGTTCAGACACCAGCTCGGCGAGCTGGAGCTGGCCCGTCAGGACATCGACGAAGCCGTTGCGCTCGCACCTCCGCAGTCGGCAGCCCTCGCGACGGCCCTCACCGTGTCTGCGGAACAGTACCTGCGGAAGCAGGACTACACGCGAGGTCTCGCGGCGATTACCTCCGGCGCAGAGACGGCGGCCAAGGCCGGTCAACCCGATGTGGCGGCCTATCTGCAGGCCATGGCGATCCACTTCGGTGGCGGGGACCGCGAACAGGCCGTTCGAGATGCAGAGCGCTCAGTGACAGCGGCTACCCAGCTCGGAAACCAACGGTCACTGGGCAAGGCGGCCCTGCTTCTGGGTCAACTCCACTGGCTCCATGGGCGCCCCGGACTCGCCAGCAGATACCTGAACGAAGCCTTGCGGGCCAACCAGGCGATCGGGCTCGACGGCCACAACAGCACCGTGCGACTCAGCTTGTGCAGGATCCTGCTCACGCTGGGTGACCACGAGGGCCTGGACGCACTCATCAACAGGAACATCAACGACTTTCAGGCCGTTGGACACCCCGATCCCGAGGGGAGGATGTTCTGCATGCTGGGCGAGCTCCGGTTGCGACAGGGGCGGCTCGAAGAGGCCGCGGAGGCGCTCGCAGCCAGTCGTCGGCTTCACGGCGAGGGCACCGTTCTCCACCTCCAGCACGGCGCCCTCTGTGACGCCCGATTGCTGATCAAACGAAGCGATTTTTCGAGTGCCGAGCGTCTGCTTGACCAGTGTATCGGCGGGCTCGACGCTCCCGGACTGACCCATGCGCGCAGGACCGCCATGGTCACCAAAGCCCAGTTGTCGTTGGTCACAGACGACCTCGCCGGCGCCCAGGAGTTGGCGGGTCGTCTGTCGCGGGACGCCGGCGAGGAGAGCGCCCCCGAGCTGGACATCGCGATCCCCGCCATTCAGGGGCTGGTGGCGCTCGCTGGCGGGTCGCGCGGGCAGGCCGTTCAGCTCCTCGACGAGGCAGTCGATGCGGCCAGGCGGAACGGGTTCACCCTGGCCACCTCGCCCTCGATTCAGCAGATCGAGAAGTTGAGGACGGCCCTGGATTTGAGGCGCTAGGCAAGATGCAGCGCCAAGACGGCGGTCTCCACTTTCAGCGCCTGGACCCGCTCTGGAGGCAGCGAGCCCAACGGGCGGCTCGCCAGGGTCAGAGTCGGTCCCTTCAGCGTGACGTGGTTGCTGGCGAGTTCGTTGACCCGTACCGCAGTCAGGAACGTCAGCATGCAGGACTGGAGCCCCTCGTTGGCCAGCAGCTTCGCCGCCCGCTCCCGATCGGAGGTTCGCACATACACGGCCTTGTCGAAGGCCGGATCCCCCACCTCGACCTCGTGAACCACCCACTTCAGGATCTTGTGGGTGATCATCTCCGGTACGCAGCTCAGGTGGAAGTCCGCATCGGCGTTCGGCAATCCGAGGCCGGCGTTGAACCAGCCCAGGCGCACGTCCCACTCCACGATGATGCCGTGGGAGCCCAGCGCGCGGGTGGGTTCATCGAGGCGACAGTTGCCGCAGAGATCCAACCCGCTGATTCGGTCCAGTGCATCTGCGGGCCACGGCTTTCGACAGAGGGCGCACGTCTTCATGCCTGGAGTGTCTCACAGCGCGTTTCGGGTCGCCGTGTCCGCCTCACCGTGGGCGGAGCCGTTCATGAGTGTAGACGGTGATCATTCTGCCGCTGGCGATGGCGAACTCCGGCACAGCGCCCGGATGAGCGGCGCATGACACCCAGCCTTCCTGGTGGGCCACCACCTCACGCCCGCGCAGCACGATGCAGCGATTGACGTTCCACGACACGTCCAGCACGTCATTGTCAGACCACGAGCGGATGGTTGGGAGGGTCTTGGGCTGTTTCTCCGATTTCTCCAGGGTCTCAGCATCCCAAGCGGACGGAGACTCGTCGCTGTCGCCCATGCACTTGATCGACATCTCTACCCACACCTCGCGACCACTCGGCGAGAAACAAGCCGACACACGGGTGTAGAAGTCGTCGGGAAAAGTCAGTTTGCCGAGCTCAGCACCCGACTGCGCGTCCCACAGGCACACAATGTTGTTGCTAGATGTGGACACCAGGCGGGTCCCCGCCGGGTTGTAGTGGAGGTAGCGGATCGCGGCGTCGGTCTGGATCAAGAGCCGCTTGGAGACTCCAGTCGCGTCCGGAAGCACGATTCGGTCCAGCAAGGCTTGAACGGCCTCGACGCCCTGCTCGTGGGCAGCCAATACAGCCCGTTGTGTGGCGTTCTCGGCCAGCGACGTTGCTGTCTGCATCTTCTTGTTTCGAGCCGTGGGGTCCGCTCCGCCTATCAACATCGCTGCCAACGTCCTCACATCGCGCTTCACGGCGTAGTGCAACGGAGTGTCTCCGCGTGTGTCCGCCAACGAGTGGTCGGCGCCCGAATCGAGGAGCATCCGGGTCAGCTGGGAACTGCGAAAGACGGCCTCGAAGAGCGGGGGCCGGCGCAGCTTCCCGACGCGCTTGTCGACGTCGACGCCGGATGCCAACAGCGCGCGGACCCCCTCGACATTCCCACGCTTCAGCGCATCATGAAGTGATTCCGTCATGCCATGTTGTAGCACCTCATTGGACCACGACAGCGACCCCGCTAAGCATGCCCTGGCGGCCTACGGGACCGGCGGCCCGGTCAAACGGTGACGGTTGGACGAGCGCCTGTATGTGGTCGCGGATTGCCCATCGGCGTGGACTGCCACGAGCTCGTGCTCCATTTGGAGTTTGATTAGACGCCCGAGTCGGAAATGGACGATCCAGTAGGGTGCGAAAGGCGCCTCGGGGGACAGCATCTCCGGGTGATGTGGCACGCGCATTGCAGCTTCAGCTCTGCCTTGGAGGTGGAATTTGCTTGTCCTGGCCCTGTCCCTACCACGACAGACAAGCGCCACTTGATCGTGACGGAACCCGAGAAACTCGGAGCGATGTGGGGACCCAAATATCAGGCGCCGGATGGGAGCTGGGCCGTGGCGCTACACCAGTCCGAAGGCATGCTGTATGGCTACACCATCTACAAGGAAGATGGGTCGTTCTACGAAGTGCAGATTCCGACCCTCCACGACCCCGCGACGTTGAGCCACGCGTTCTTTGACGATCGCCTGGAACTGCAGCTCCGCCTCAGCGCAGACGAGACCACTGTGCTGACCATTCCGATCTGATGCCCGGAGGTCCTTGGGCACTTCTGTTTTGACCTCGCGAATCTCCTGAGCTCGTCAACAACAACGACCGCGGCTGCTGACGGACTCGAGTTCCTCACCTGACTTGCGGCAACATTGCGATGTGGGCGGCGTCCACTTGCAGCTCGCTGTGGGTCAAGAAGACGGTGTTGTCGTTTCCGTTTCTGATGCACACGAAATCGCCGGATTGGTTGCCGAGGTCGACCTGGCTGTGGGGCTCCCAACTGCAGCCGCCAATTCCCCACACGTACAAGGTGCCCACGCTGTGCTCGACCCGACTGGCGTTGTCGTGCGCCCTCGCGACCACGAGGAACCGCATGCTCTCGTGATCGCCGACGCCGGGGTCGCTCAAGTCGACCCCGTAGTCGGAGAGCAAGTCGATTTCGATGGGTTCCAAGTCCGCACCGTAGGTGACGTTGAACTGCAAGGCGGTGGCCTCGAGCTCGGCGATCCTTGTCTCGTGGTCGGCCTGCACCAACTCGATGACATCCAGGCGGTCCAGGATGTCGTCGAAATTCGATACGCAGTCGAGGGTGTCGAACACCTCGTCGCCATTGACGTCCTCGGCTTCGTCATTGACGCCGTCCATGTTGACGTCCCAGCAGTGCATGCCATCGCTGCCGTCCTGTCCATCGCCGCCGTCCTGTCCATTGATGCCGTCCTGTCCATCGCTGCCGTCCTGTCCGTTGGTTCCGTCTAGACCGTCGAGACCTTGTGCGCCGTTCTGACCAGGCGCTCCGGCGGCGCCATCCAGGCCATCGAGGCCATCGGCTCCGTCCTGTCCTGGGGCGCCATCCGCCCCGGCGGCGCCCTGGCAGTCGCGGTAGTCCACCTGTTCGTCGCCATTCAGGTCCTCGGCCGCGTCGGCCAGACCGTTCTCGTTGGCGTCCCAGCAGGCCGTGACGTGAGCGCAGTCCATGGTGTCGACAAAGCCGTCGGCGTTGAGGTCCTCCTCGGCGTTGCGAATGTTGTCCTGGTTGGCATCCCAACACGCAAAACGGGGATTGACCGCTGAGAGTGTTGTCTCGGTGCAGGCGGAGGCCAGAAGGGCGAGAATGATGGTGTGTTTCGTCAAGGTGAACTCCTTTGGGTTCCTCTTGGCTTTCGCTCGGCGTAGTGTGATTTCCCTTGGAGCCAGTGCATGCTCGAGTTTGGCGTCATGGTCACGATCTGCGTGTTCGCGATGATGATCTTTGTGATGCCCGCCCGCGACAATCCGCCCCGGCTCCCCAAGCCTCGCGTCGACGAGAAGAAACCCCTCGGCAAGCAACAACGGGTGCGGCGCCTGGCCGACGAGCTCGACATGACCGTGCAGGGCAACACCATCCTCGTCGGCTCCCACAACGGCTTCGGCGTTCGACTCTCCGAGGACGGCGAGCCCGGGACCGTCCGGGTGCGATGCACGCTGAAATCAGCCCTCCCAGAGGAGATATCGAGCTACGAACCGGACGAGGACGACTATCCCCTGGAAGTGGCCGACATCCTCGCAACCCCGGCCGTCCGGTCACAGCTTGACGCGTTCATTGAGCGTAAGGCCAGTGTCGCGCTCCGTGAGGACCGGCTGCTGGTGACCTCTACCGGCGACTACCTCAAAGAGGCCGAACAGGCGCTGGGGGCGGCCACCCGGCTGGCGCAGGCCCTCCATGTCGCCTGCGAGGGACGGTGGATCGACCTGGCGGTCCGCCACCGCCTGAAGGTCCGCGGCGACGTCATGAAGGGGAAGATCGACGGCGTACAGATGCGGATCGAGCTCCTCAAGGCGCCGCGGCGGACCCAGATCACGGCGGACCTACCCGCGTCATTGCCGGCGAAGACGAAGATTGCGCACGCGGCGTTGAAGGCGGGAGACGCCAAGCTCGGTGATCCGATCATGGACTCCATGTTGTCCATCCAGACCAGCGACGCGGACGCCCTCGCCGCCTTGCTCTGCAATGACAGAGCTCGCGGTGCGCTCCTCCAGATCGTGCACGGCTTCGAGGGGTCGGTGGTCACCTCGAACCGCATTCGCTTAGAGGCCCCGGGCCGTCTCCTGGCGCAACTCGACGACGCGGTCCTCGCCGTCGTCGAGCTCGTCAAAGCCACCGATCAGTAGCGTCCCATGTCACAGCCGACCCTGATCCGACGCGCCGCATCCACGGATCAAGCGAGGTCGGGAAGCGGCTTCAGCCTCGCGCCAGGACTGCTCAAGAAGGCGCGCACGAGAGTGGCGTGGATGGCCGCAGCGCAGCTGATTCTGGCGGGCGTCATGGGCATCGGCGCCACCGTCGTCTTCTACGCCGCGGGATACCTCGATGCCCACGCGGGCTTCAGACAAATCGGTGTATTGGGCGTCCAATGCGTGATTGCGGCGGGCATATGGCGCGCGGCGCGGACCGACGTGTACAGCGATGCCACGGTCTTGAACCTGGGCCTCGCCATGGAGGTGATGGTCTGTCTCGGCGGCGCCGTGGTCATGCACCTGGGCGCCTACGAGGAGTACGGAACCATTGCCCAGATGACGTGGTGTGCCCCCATGATCATCTTCTTCCCGTTGATCATTCCGTCGCCTCCGCGGGTAGTCCTGGCGGTGTCTTCTGCGGCGGCGCTGAGCGAGATGTTGGTCATTCTGACGCTGTGGGCGACCCTGCCTCTCGAACCCAATCTCGAGCATTTCATCGTCACCATGATGAGTCCAATCGGAGCCGTCGGCCTGGCTTATTACGCATCCGGAGTCATGTGGGGCCTGAACATGGAGGTCAGTCGGAACCGACGGCTTGGCAGCTATCAGCTGATGGAGCGACTCGGTCGGGGAGGCATGGGCGAGGTCTGGAAGGCCTCTCATCACATGCTCGCCCGGCCCGCGGCCTTGAAGTTCATCCACCCCGAAGTGCTCGCCGAGGACCCCAACAAAGCGCAGGCCGTGCTCCGCAGATTCGAGCAGGAGGCGCAGGCGACCGCGAGTCTCCGCTCGCCCCACACCATTCAGATCTACGACTTCGGGCGAACCGACGACGGCGCCTTCTACTACGTGATGGAGTTGCTCGAGGGCATCGACCTGCACACTCTGGTCGGCAAATACGGCACCCAGGAACCCGAGCGCGTCGTGCACTTGCTCACGCAGGTCTGCCACTCTCTCGAAGAGGCCCATCGCGCGGGCCTCATCCATCGGGACATCAAGCCGGCCAATCTGTTTGTCTGCCGCTACGGCACCGACGACGACTTCGTGAAAGTGCTCGACTTCGGCCTGGTCAAGGAAGTCAGCGGTGCCACCTCCGATGATGACCAGCTCACCAACCAAGGGGTCGTCGTGGGAACG
>Ga0315336_1005241_pt1 | contig 14367 bp, 15 predicted proteins | sample ASW5metaG_FD_204512 | JGI IMG/M metagenome (GOLD analysis project Ga0315336, IMG submission 204512) | Ammonia-oxidizing marine archaeal communities from Monterey Bay, California, United States - ASW #5 | ecosystem: Environmental > Aquatic > Marine > Intertidal zone | place: USA: California...
CACCACCCTGCCAGCCCGGCGCATTCTACTCGAATCCGCCACCGGTGCAACCCTTTTATTTCGCTAACCTTTTGATTTACAAGAGGTTTTGCTTAAGGACTGCGCCGGAAGTGGTGCGCATTATAGGGACCTGAAAACTGCCGTCAACCGTTTATTTCAGTTTTATTCAGATGGCGACCCGGCGAGCCCCAAAGTAACAACCGTACGAGTGATACCAGCTACAGCTATATAAGGAGCACTACAAAGAATCATGGCTCGCTCGTTTCTTCAATCCTAAGTCACCAGCCTTTACACTAGCCTTCTCCTCCCAAGTCATGGCCCCACATGTCCCGGCACAGCGATGCTCCGCTCGATCTGCTTTTATTTCCCACCTGGCTCGTTCCGGTGGAACCGGCTGGCGTGGTACTGAAGGGGCACGGGCTCGGCGTTCGAGCCGGACGCATTGCACTCATCGCTCCGCGTGCCGAGGCGCTCAAACATCAGGCGATAGAAACGCGAGAGCTCGAGGGGATGCTTCTTGCTCCAGGCATGATCAATTCGCATGGGCATGCCGCGATGACCCTGTTTCGTGGCCTCGCTGATGACCTCCCCCTGCAGCGCTGGCTTAAAGATCACATCTGGCCAGCCGAATCACGCTGGGTCGACGAGGATTTCGTTCGCTGTGGCACCGAGCTGGCGATTGCCGAGCAATTGAAAAGCGGGATCACCTGTTTTTCTGACATGTACTTCTATCCCAATGTCGTCAGCGAACTGGTGCACAAGCACGGCGTGCGAGCGCAAATCACCGTCCCGGTTCTTGACTTCCCCATTCCCGGCGCACGCGATGCGGATGAAGCGCTACGCAAAGGCGTGGCGCTGTTCGACGATCTCAAGCATCACTCCCGCATCACGATCGCCTTCGGGCCGCATGCTCCTTATTCGGTTGCCGACGATAAACTTGAAAGCATTCGCGTTCTGGTAGCGGAGATGGATGCAGGCATCCAGATGCACGTCCATGAAACCGCCCATGAAGTCCAAGAGGCGTTGCGGAAACACGGTGAGCGGCCGCTAGCGCGATTAGCAAGATTGCAACTGCTAGGGCCGCGGTTTCAGGCAGTGCACATGACTCAGGTAGATGATGAAGATCTCGCGCTGCTCACCGAGCATAATTGCAGCGTTATTCACTGCCCGGAATCCAACCTCAAGCTCGCCAGTGGCTTCTGTCCAGTTGAGCGCCTGTGGGAAGCGGGAATCAACGTGGCAGTCGGCACGGATGGGGCGGCAAGCAATAACGACCTAGACCTGCTAGGCGAAACTCGTATGGCAGCGCTGCTGGCCAAGGCCGTCGCTGGTTCGGCCACGGCACTGGACGCCCATCGCGCTCTGCGCATGGCCACACTGAATGGCGCCCGAGCGCTGGGCATCGATGAGCACACCGGCTCTCTGGAGACAGGCAAATTCGCCGATCTCGTCGCGCTGGATCTTTCCGGTCTGGCACAACAACCGATATACGACCCGGTTTCCCAATTGATCTACGCCACCGGTAGAGACGCGGTGCGACATGTATGGGTAGGCGGCAAGCAACTGCTGGAACACGGTCGCCTTACGCGAATGGACGAACAGCGAGTGATTGCGAACGCTCGCCAATGGGGCGAGAGAATTGCGAGCACCGATCAACGCTGAATCAGACCAACCATACACGGCCTCTGCGCGACCAAATGACATACAAATCACGGCGGCTACCATGCCCTCGACCTTAGCTGAAGCTGGCAACATGAGCCCTTGCAGCTCAAGCTTCTCCCTCAAGCTTTCAAACGGACCGGATCATGAGCAACGTCGACCACGCTGAAATCGCCAAATTCGAAGCCCTTGCACATCGCTGGTGGGATCGCGAAAGCGAGTTCAAGCCGCTTCACGAAATCAACCCGCTTCGGGTGAACTGGATAGACGAGCACATTTCCCTGGCGGGCAAGAAGGTTATCGATATCGGTTGCGGAGGCGGCATTCTCAGCGAAGCCATGGCTCAGCGAGGCGCTCAGGTCACCGGCATAGACATGGGTGAGGCGCCGCTTTCGGTAGCACGCTTGCACCTGCTGGAATCCGGACTCGAAATCGATTATCGGCAGATCACTGCCGAAGCCATGGCCGAGGAAGCTCCCGAGCAATTCGATGTGGTCACCTGTCTCGAAATGCTCGAGCACGTGCCGGACCCGGCATCGGTCATCCGGGCCTGCTGTGCACTGGTCAAGCCAGGCGGGCAGGTCTTCTTCTCGACGATCAACCGCAACCCGAAAGCCTATGCGTTCGCCATTATCGGCGCTGAGTACGTATTGCAGCTACTGCCGCGCGGCACCCACGACTTCAAGAAATTCATTCGCCCCTCAGAACTGGGAGCCTGGAGTCGCGATGCGGGCCTGGTCGTCAAGGACATCATCGGTCTTACCTACAACCCGCTGACCAAGCACTACAAGCTGGCTGCGGACGTCGATGTCAACTACATGGTCCAGACCATCAAGGAGGCATGATGCGCCTGCGAGCTGTTCTGTTCGACATGGACGGTACTCTGCTCGATACCGCCCCCGACTTCATTGCCGTCGTGCAAGCCATGCGAGGCGCCAGGGGACTGGCACCGGTTTCCGAACAACAGGTTCGTGATGTCGTGTCAGGCGGAGCGAGGGCCATGGTGCTCAGCGCTTTCGATGTCGACCCGCTATCGGCCGAGTTCGAAGAACTGCGTCTCGAGTTCCTCGCGCGGTATCAGGAGAACTGCGCGGTGCACAGTCATCTTTACGATGGCATGGCCGAACTGCTCGACGAGATCGAACGGGCGAACCTGATCTGGGGCGTAGTGACCAACAAACCGCTGCGCTTCGCCGAGCCGATCATGCATCAACTGGGCCTGGCTTCCCGCTCCGCCGTGCTGATCTGCCCTGATCATGTCACCAAGAGCAAGCCTGATCCCGAACCCATGCTCTTGGCCTGCAGCCAACTCGACCTGGATCCATCCACGGTCCTGTTCGTCGGCGACGACCTGCGAGACATCGAATCAGGTCGCGCGGCAGGCAGTCGAACAGCCGCAGTGCGGTATGGCTACATTCACCCCGAAGACAACCCGGGAAGCTGGGGCGCTGATGTGGTGGTAGACCACCCGCTGGAGCTCCGGCAAGTCCTGGATAGGGCACTGTGCAGTTGCTGAAACAGCGACAGCGCAAACCACCCTAGCCTTATCGTCCGACGCACACTTGTCGGACGCCACCTACCATCGATTCAAGAGGCATCCGATGTTCGAGTATTCCGCCCGCCCCGACTTGCTCGCAGGGCGCATCATTCTGGTTACGGGAGCCGGCCGCGGTATCGGAGAAGCTGCCGCGAAAGCCTATGCAGCACACGGGGCAACCGTACTGCTGCTTGGCAAGAATGAAGACAACCTGAACCGGGTTTACGATGACATCGAAGCCGCGGGCCATCCTTGTCCTGCCGTTATTCCGTTCAATCTGGAAACCGCACTGCCGCACCAGTACGACGAACTGGCCGCCATGATCGAACGTGAGTTCGGTCATCTCGACGGCCTTTTGCACAACGCTGCGATCGTTGGTCCGCGGACACCGCTTGAGCAGTTGTCCGGCGACAACTTCATGCGCGTGATGCAAGTGAATGTAAACGCGATGTTCATGTTGACGAGCACCCTGCTGCCGCTGCTGAAGTTAGCCAAGGACGCTTCGGTGATCTTCACGTCGAGCAGCGTCGGCCGCAAGGGACGCGCATATTGGGGCGCCTACGCTGTATCGAAGTTTGCCACCGAAGGGCTGATGCAGGTGCTGGCGGATGAAGTGGATGACACCGCTGCGGTCCGCGCCAACAGCGTCAATCCGGGGGCCACTCGTACCGACATGCGCGCGAAGGCTTATCCCGGCGAGAACCCGCTGGTGAACCCGCTCCCCGAGGAAATCATGCCTGTCTATCTGTACCTGATGGGCCCGGACAGCATCGGCGTGAATGGCCAGGCGCTGGACGCGCAATAACCAGGGCTTGCCAAAGCAAAACCGCTGCGCAGCGGCTTCGACCACTGCGCAGCGCTGGATACAGCGATCAGGTGCGTTTGCTACGCCCGAAGCCTGGGCGCTGACCATCTCCGGCCGGCCTTTTACCTGGCCCCGACGGACGCCCTGCCCCGTCCTTACGCTTACCACCTTTACGCGCGTCGCCCGGACGCTCAGCGACCGGCGTTCCACGCGTTTTTTCACTACGCCCTTCGCTGACACGTGGCTTGCGCCCGCCTTCACCACCCTTCGGTGCCCGCGGCTTTTCCGAAGCTGGCACATCGGCCTCGCTTGACGAACGCAGCACGCGAGGTCGCCGCTCACCGCGGCTCAACGGCTTCGCCACCTTGCGCTGCATGCGATCGATCTTTTCCTTGGCCTTGGCTTTCATGCTCGGCAATGCAACCGGCTTGAGCCCAACCTCCTGGCTGAGAATATCCACTTCGGTTTGCGACATTTCTCGCCAGCGGCCCATCGGCAGATCGGAGGTCATGAAGACCGGACCGAAACGCACACGCTTCAATCGACTTACGACCAATCCCTGGGACTCCCACAGACGGCGAACCTCGCGATTACGGCCTTCCATCACCACGCAGTGATACCAATGATTGAAGCCTTCACCGCCGGGCGCTTCCTGGATGTCAGTGAAGCGTGCCGGACCGTCTTCCAGCATCACACCGGCCTTCAGCCTCTCGATCATCTCGTCGTCGACTTCCCCACGCACCCGCACCGCATACTCGCGGTCCATCTCATAAGAAGGATGCATGAGACGGTTGGCCAGTTCGCCGTCGGTGGTGAACAGCAGAAGGCCGGTGGTGTTGATGTCGAGACGACCGATATTGATCCACCGCCCCTCCTTCGGGCGCGGCAGACGGTCAAACACCGTTGGGCGACCTTCCGGATCGTTGCGTGTGCAGATCTCGCCGTCCGGCTTGTTGTAGATCAGTACACGGCGGACTACTTCGCTGACCTCTTCCCGCTTGAGCAGGCGGCCGTCGACTGCGATCGCATCATGAGAGTCGACGCGCTGGCCCAGGCTCGCGACTACGCCATTGACCTTGACGCGACCTTCGGAAATCCATTTTTCGACATCGCGACGCGACGCCATGCCCAAGCGAGCCAGGACTTTCTGCAGCTTTTCGCCGTGAGTAACGTGAGTGCTTGTTTCTTCGTGCTCGGTCATCTGGGCACCTCCCGGTGTGGCAATCCGATTGAAAGGGCGCGAATCATACGCGCATCGCTGCCGCTACGCACCAATCACAGCGTAGCAGCGATCCCGACCAGCGCTGGCAGCGTTACACTAGTGCGGCCAGTGCCTGAGCGGTGCGTCGTTGAATGCCGGCCCAGTCGCCCGAGCGGAGGCTCGCACCGTCGATCATCCAGGTGCCGCCGACGCACATCACGTTCGCCAGGGCCAGATATTGCGCGGCGTTTGCTGCGTTTACGCCGCCGGTCGGGCAGAAACGCACGTCGGCAAAGGGGCCGCCGAGCGCCTTCAGCGCAGCGATGCCGCCACAGATCTCTGCCGGGAAGAGCTTGAAGCGGCGATAACCCAGCGCGTAGCCCTCCATAACATCCGATGCGCTACTGGTACCTGGCAGCAGTGGCACCGAGCAGCTCACCCCCGCTTCCAGGATTTCCCGCGTGGAGCCGGGTGTGACGATGAACTGCGCCCCCGCCGCCTCCACTTCATCCATCATGCGTCGGTCCAGAACGGTACCAGCGCCGATACAAAGATCAGGACGCTCTTCACGGAGCCGTCGAATGGCTGTCAGGCCATGACTGGATCGCAGGGTGATCTCCAGCGTACGAAGGCCGCCAGCGGCCAATGCGTCAGCAAGAGGCAGGATCTGCTCTTCGCTACCGATGGTGATGACCGGCAGGATCCGCGCATCTGCACAGATTCGTTCGATCAGAGCGTTCTTCTGGTCCATGGTCATGCGAAAGTCCTCGGGCCTCACGGGCACCAATAGATTTCGAGCGGGGAATGCAGGAATGCGCGAATCGGCATCTGCAACGGATCGACATTCAGTGCCGCGCGCAGCGTTTCGAGCTTGTCAGCGCCCTGGATAGCCAGACACTGCATTCGAGCACCAGCGAGCAGCGGATAGGTCATCGTCAGGCGTGCCTGCGGATCGACCGGCGCCTGCATCGGCAGGCACCGCTCCGGACAGTCATCGCGCAACGCATGTGGCAGATTCGGGTTGCCGGGAAACAGCGAAGCGGTATGACCATCGTCCCCCATTCCCAGTATCAGCACATCGATAGGCCGCTGCAGCTGCGCCAGGGCATGGTCGCCGAACGATGCAGCCTGCTCGACGGATTCAGCCGGATGGTACAGCCCGATCAGCCGCGCCTCGCGCGCCGCATTCTGCAGCAGATGACGCCGCACCAAGCCTTCGTTGCTGGCCGGTTCGGTCACAGGCACCCAGCGCTCGTCAGCCAGACTGATCTGCACCTTCGACCAGTTCAGTTCTCGTGTCGACAAAGCTTCGAAGAATGCAATCGGACTGCGCCCACCGGATACGACGAGACAGGCTATGCCATGGGTCTGCACCGCATAGGCCAGCGCCTTGGCCACGTTGTCAGCCATCAGTTCGGCCTGCCGTTGCGGATTGGCCAAACTATGTGCCACCACACCGGTAGGAAGATCCAGTTCAGAGATCGCCATACCACGCCCTCCCGTCGCGTGTGATCAGTGCAATCGAAGCAACTGGCCCCCAGGAGCCAGCGGGATAAAGCTTGAGCTCTGCGCCGAGACGATTCCAGCCCTCGATCAGCTGATCGCACCAATGCCATGCGTACTCGATTTCATCCCTGCGCACAAAGAGGTTCTGGTTGCCCTGCATGACCTCAAGCAGAAGACGCTCATAGGCATCTGGAATGCGCGTGCTCTTGTAGGTCTCGGAGAAATTCAGCTGCAAGGGTCCGCTGCGCAGATGCATGCCTTTGTCCAATCCCTGCTCCTTGGTCATCACCTGCAGCGAGATGCCCTCGTCAGGCTGCAGTCGAATGATCAGGCGATTGCTGATCAGCGCTCGCTGCTCAGGGGCGAAGATGTAGAACGGTGGCTCCTTGAAATGAATCACGATCTGCGAAAGCTTCTGCGCCATGCGTTTGCCGGTACGCAGATAGAACGGTACGCCCGACCAGCGCCAGTTGCAGATATCGGCACGCAACGCGACGAAGGTTTCCGTACTGCTTTCAGCGTTCGAGTTCTCTTCGTCCAAATAGCCTGGCACCGAAACGCCCGCAACGTTGCCGGCGGCGTACTGGCCCCGCACCACCCGCTGATGAAGGGATTCGGCAGTGATCGGTGCCAGCGCCTTGAGCACCTTCACCTTCTCATCGCGGATGCTGTCGGCGGTCAGATTGCTCGGCGGGTCCATGGCGATCAGGCAGAGCAGTTGCAGCAAATGGTTCTGGACCATGTCACGCAGTTGGCCGGCCTGGTCGAAATAGCCCCAGCGTCCTTCGATGCCGACCGTTTCGGCCACGGTGATTTCTACATGGGAGATATGATGCTGGTCCCACTGCGTCTCGAACAGGCTATTGGCGAAGCGCAGCGCTATGAGGTTCTGGACCGTTTCCTTGCCCAGATAGTGATCGATGCGATAGATGCGACTCTCGGGAAAGTGCTCGGCGACCGCATCGTTGATGACGCGCGAAGACGCCAGATCATGGCCGATGGGCTTTTCCAGAACGACCCGCGCCTGCTCGGCGAGCCCTGCCGCAGCCAGGAACCTGCAGATGTCACCGTAGACCGCCGCGGGCGTCGCGAAATAGGCGATCAGGGGTTGCTCGGCCGGCACGCAGTCACATAGCGCGGTGTAACCCTCGGGGCGACGAAAATCCATCGCCAGATAGTGCAGCCGGACGCTGAAGCGATCGAGGGCCTGCTCATCCAGCTCGCCCGCAGGAACACGCGTACGCAATGCCTGCTCGATTCGCGCCTTGTGTGTGGCCGGCTCACCGCTCTCACGCGATAGCGCCAGGATCTGGGTATCGGCATGTAGCAGGCCGGCGCGATCCAACTGATACAGCGCGGGAAACAGCTTGCGCAACGCCAGGTCGCCCAGGGCGCCGAACAACGAGAATGTGATGGGTTCTACCATAATGCCTGGCATGGTCCGTCCGCTTGAATGCAGGATGCAATGACGTGCAACGCGAGCACGACGATGACCGGTCAACGAGTTCGCGCTCGTCGCCTTCCGATCAGACGCCACATGCAACAGACCACTCGGCGACTCAAATGCTCAGGTATCGGCGGAAAATTCCCAAGGTTGCCGCGCCGCAGGAACAGCACGAACACCTGAGCGCGACAGCTCGGTCGTTAATGGGGACCAACCTGGATCAGTTTCCTGCGAGGCGTGCGCGGAACAGGGCCTGATGCTTTCGGCACTGCTGCGCTGCGAGCAGGAAGACGCCATGCCCCCCGCGCGAGAACTCCAGCCAGGTGAAATCCACCTCGGGATAAAGAGCCTGGACATGAACCTGACTATTTCCCACTTCGACGATCAGGATGCCATCCTCAGTGAGGTGATCCGCGGCTTCGGCGAGCATACGTCGCACCAGATCCAGTCCGTCTTCACCGCATGCCAGGCCCAGGGCCGGTTCGTGATGAAACTCAGCGGGCATGTCGTCGAAATCTTCGGCATCGACATAGGGAGGATTGGAAACGATCAGATCGAAACGTTGGTTTGGCAGCCCGTCGAAACCATCGCTTTGCACGGTATAAACCCGCTCTTCGAGTCCGTGATGCTCGATGTTTCGGTTGGCCACCTCGATCGCATCGAACGACAGGTCAGCGAGCACCACCTCGGCCTTGAGAAACTCGTAAGCGCAAGCGATGCCGATGCAGCCTGACCCTGCGCACAGATCGAGAATCCGCTTGGGCGTGTCGGGCAGCCAGGGTTCGAAGCGATGCTCGATCAACTCAGCAATCGGCGAACGTGGAATCAGCACGCGCTCGTCTACGATAAAGGGCAAGCCGCAGAACCAGGCTTGCCCAAGGAGATAAGCGGTCGGCACACGCTCCTCGATACGGCGACGCAGCAGTTCCTGTAGATGCTCGCACTCGTCAAGTTCGAGTCGGCAGTCCAGATAGCTGTCAGCCATTTCCCATGGCAGGTGCAGCGCACCCAGCACCAACTGGCGCGCATCATCCCAGGCATTGTCGGTGCCATGGCCGAAGAACAACTGCTCCGCCTGAAACCGGCTGACGGCCCAGCGGATATGGTCACGCAGCGTACGCAAGCGGGAGAGCGAAGCGGTCACAAGGGCGTCTCCTGTAAAAAGGGCGCGAGTGTAGCAGGCATACGAAAACCCGAGCCATGCCTGCTATGACCACGCGAGCAAGGCTCTCGAGCCACCCACTCAGGTTGTAAATACTCAATTCGTTTCAACACCAGATGAGCGGCCGGCATTACCCTTCGGCTCGCAGTCGGGGCCCGATATCTCCGACATATCGTGCGGCCATGCAGTTCGACTGAGCAGTCAGCAAAACGTCCAGCGAAACATGAGCCGGACGGTTCACATCGGCGCATTCTGGCGCCACAATCAGCCCCCTCACAGCACAAGGAGCCGAAAATGACCAAGCCACAGACCATGCTTCAGCTCAGTGGCCGCAGCTATAACCCGGCGACGCTGACGAATGCCACCTTGCTGGTCATCGATGTGCAGGAAGAGTACCGCAGTGGTGTTCTTGCCCTGCCTGCCCTGGATCGGGCACTTCCGGAAATCACCCGTTTGCTGGCAGCCGCGCGCGAAGCTGGCGCGCCGATCGTGCACGTGCATCACCTGGGTATCAGCGGTGGCCTTTTCGATCCGCAGGGCTTCCGTGGGCAGATCATGCCGGAAGCGGCACCGCTGCCCGGAGAGGCAGTGGTTGCCAAACGCTTGCCGAACGCCTTCTCCGGCACCGAGCTCCACGAACTGCTGCAGAAACTGGGTCATCTGGATTTGATCGTTTGCGGCTTCATGACCCACTCCAGCATCAGCACAACGGTTCGGGCTGCCAAGGATTACGGCTATCGCTGCACCCTGGTGGACAGCGCCTGTGCCACACGCAATCTGCCGATGGGCGAAGGCAGCATCGATGCCGAACAGGTGCACCGCATCGAGATGACCATTCTTGCCGACAACTTTGCCGTTTGCGTGCAAGACGCTGCGGCGCTGGCGCGCTGAAGACCCACGATTCAAACGCTGCCTGAGCTGAACGAGCTGGCAGCTTTTCCAGACACACGCCGCCTGATGCAAACAAAAATACGCCTGGATGGAAGGCTCGTCCGCCAGGCGCCGTGACTGGGGTAAACTGCCGTCCTGTTTGGAGGCTCCCCATGCAAGACGATGACTTCTCTCTCTTCCAGTCGGCCGTGCGCGGCGTCAAGCCGATCAAGCACGACCGCGCCGAAATCGGCAAAGCGCGCAGCAATCGCGAACAGATCGCGACTCGCCGCAGCAACGCCACCGTCAGCAACGAAACCACACGCGTCGACGGTTTATCGGATCAGTTCGTCATCGACGTAGGCGCCGAAGACGAGCTTTATTGGGCCCGCGACGGGGTGCAGGACAGTCAGGTCCGCAAGCTCAAAGCCGGCCAGATCCCATTCGAGGGAAGCCTCGACCTGCATGGCATGAGCGTCGAGAAAGCCCGGGAGCTGTTATGGGATTTCATCGCCGAAGCGACACGGCTCGAAGTACGCTGCGTCCGCGTGACCCATGGCAAGGCGGCAAGGCTCGACGGCAAGCGGCCACTGATCAAGAGCCACGTCAACACCTGGTTGCGGCAGCATCCGCAAGTGCTCGGCTTCACCTCCTGCCTGCCACGTCATGGCGGTACCGGAGCCATTTACGTGATGCTCAAACGCACCATGCTGGAAGGCCGGGACGAATGAGCCGTGGCCAGCGTCTCGCTCGCCATACTTGCCAGCCGAGCGGCGGCCCCCTACCCTTCGCGTTCGCGACCCCATGAAGCCTGACAGGTAGCTCAATGTCCCTGGAACAACACTACACCGCGATCCTCGGCCAACTCGGCGAGGACGTTAGCCGCGAAGGCCTGCTCGACACGCCCAAGCGCGCCGCCAAAGCCATGCAGTACCTGTGCAAGGGCTATCAGCAAACCCTCGAGGAAGTCACCAACGGCGCACTGTTCACGTCAGATAACAGCGAGATGGTGCTGGTCAAGAATATCGAGCTGTACTCGCTGTGCGAGCATCACATGCTGCCTTTCATCGGCAAGGCGCACGTTGCGTATCTTCCCAATGGCAAGGTACTCGGCCTCTCGAAGGTCGCTCGCATCGTGGATATGTATGCGCGCCGCCTGCAGATTCAGGAAAACCTGACTCGTGAAATCGCCGAGGCGATGCAGCAGGTTACCGGCGCATCAGGTGTGGCGGTGGTCATCGAAGCCCAGCACATGTGCATGATGATGCGCGGCGTGGAAAAGCAGAACTCGTCGATGGTCACATCGGTGATGCTGGGTCAGTTCCGCGATAGCGCCGCGACCCGCAGCGAGTTTCTCGGCTTGGTGAAATAGCCCCGACCACAGTAAAACAGGGCCGTTGCGGCCCTGTTTTTCATTCAATCGTACATACCTACATGCCGCGGATGACTGGCGACACGCTCCAGCCATCGGCGAATTGCGGGATAGTCATCGAGCCTGAACCCTCCCTCTTCAGCCACATGCGTGTAGGCGTACAGCGCAACGTCGGCAATCGAGTAATGCTCACCCACCAGGTAGGGCGTGCGTAGCAACTGCTGCTCCATAACGTTCAACGCATGGTAGCCATCGAGCTGCTTGGCCTCGTACTCCTCACGGCGATCCTCCGGCATGCCGAGATACACCTTGATATAGCGGGCGACAGCCAGAAACGGCTCATGGCTGTACTGCTCGAAGAACTGCCACTGCAGCACCTGGGTGCGCAGCCGCGGGTCCGCCGGAAGAAACTCGCTGCCGTCGGCCAGATAGTTGAGGATGGCGTTGGACTCCCACAGGCAGGCGCCATCCTCCAACTCCAGAACCGGAATCTTGCCGTTCGGATTCTTCTTGAGAAACTCCTCGGAGCGGGACTCACCGCGAAGGATATTGATCGAAATCCATTCGTAAGGCTGCTCCAGCAGGTGCAGCATCAGCTTGACCTTGTAGCAATTACCCGACCGGTAATCACCATAGACTTTCAACATGCTCCCTCCGATCGACCCGCAACGCAGGCCGGCGATATCTCTCAGGCGGCTTGCAGCACGGCACCTTCGCGGATGACCTGCGCCAGACGACGCACCCCTTCTTCCATTCTCTCAGCAGCCACATGGCTGAAGTTCAGCCGCAGATAACCCGGATTGGCGTCCGGGTCCACGAAAAAGGGCTCACCTGGCATGAACACCACATCATTGGCGAGCGCCCGGTCAAGCAGGGTTCGCGTATCCAGCGGCTGCTTCAGCGTCAGCCAGAAGAACAGCCCTCCCTGCGGCAGCTGCCAGGTCGCGAGATCACCGAAGTGCTCGCTGAGCGCAGCCTGCATGGCATCACGACGAACGCGATAGAAATCGCGAAGCTCCGCCAGATGCGCCTGATACCGCTCGCTACCCAGCCACTGCAGCGCCTGCCACTGCCCGATCCGGTTGGTGTGCAGATCAGCCGACTGCTTCAGTCGTAGCAAATAAGGGAACAGATCCGGTGAGGCGATCAGATAGCCGACGCGCAGCCCGGGCAGCAGCGTTTTGGATACGGTGCCGGTGTAAATCCAGCTTGCTCGTTGCAGACGTGACACGATGGGCCGGGCACTGCCCTGATCGAAAACCAGCTCGCGGTAGGGCTCATCCTCGAGCAGCGTCACGCCAAACTCGTCCAGTAATGCAGCGACAGCGTCACGCTTGTCTTCGCTGTAGCGAACGGCAGATGGATTCTGGAACGTAGGAATCAGATAGGCGAAAGCAGGTTTGTGCTGCTCCAGCGTGGCGCGCAGAGCAGCCAGATCCGGACCATCGGCCTGCTGGGGAACCGCCAGGCATTCGGCTCCGAACAATTGAAAGGACTGCAGCGCGGCGAGATAGGTTGGCGCCTCAACCAACACTTCTGTGCCCGAGTCGATAAACAGCTTCGACGCGAGATCCAGCGTCTGCTGCGAGCCACTGACGATCAGCACCTGGCTCGCCTCACAGGGTACGCCCAATGCTCGTGCCTGCGCCGCAATGGCTTCTCGAAGAGCAGGTTCGCCTTCGCTCATGCCGTACTGCCCCATGCCTGCTGGCAGCTCGGCCCAATCGACCGCGGGCAGCATCGCCTCGGCCGGCAGGCCGCCAGCGAAGGACATCACTTCCGGACGCTGGGCTGCAGCTAGGATTTCACGAATGAGAGAACTTTTAAGGCGAGTAATACGTTCGGAGAAGGCCATTTTCATACCAGATGCGAGGCGCTGCAAAATAAGTCAAACTTCTTGACCGAAATTACGCCTCTCACGATAAATACGTCAATATGCCTGACCTAAAAAAAAGCGCAGTGCAGCGCCAGATCATGGAGAGCTTCTTTCTCGGCTATCAGGCCTTCACGGCCAAGCCTGACGAAATGCTCGCCCGCCGCGGCCTATCCCGCGTGCATCACCGCATTCTTTTCTTTATCGCCAGCTACCCGGACCTGAGCGTCAAGGAGTTGCTGAGCTATCTCGGTGTCTCCAAGCAGGCACTGAATACACCGCTACGCCAGTTAATCGAAATGCACCTGGTGGAGAGCCTGACTGCAGAGGATGACAAGCGAAAGCGCATGCTGCGCTTTACCGCAGAGGGGGCAAAGCTGGAGCAGGCCTTGCGCAGGGAACAGGTCCGTCTGCTTCAACGGGCCTTCAATGATGTCGGCGAGCAAGCCGTGGATGGCTGGCTGGTAGTCAACCAGGCACTTGCCATGGAAAAGGCCAGAGGCTAGGCGAGGACTCGGCGACCCGAGCGGACGGCAGACTTGCTCCGGGCCGCTTGGAACCACCTGATCAGGACCCGGTTTGAGCAGGTTCGGATGTCGCCGAAAGCGATGATGGCTTTCAGTCGTTTTGTGATACGCCCGCTTGCGGGCCACCAATAAACGTCTCTCGCGCAGAATGGAAAACAGGCGATCTCGGCCCACTTGCAGCTCATGCTGTGGCTGACAATGCATCAAATAATGCAGCTTTCGCGTCCCCATGCGGGGTTGCCGCAGACGTTTTTGGGTAACGAAATCAACAACTTCCTGATCCAGTACCAAACGAGCAGCATAGGCGCGATTGCGCTTGTAGTAAGCCTGTCGGCTTATCCCCATGAACTGGCAAGCCCTGCTGATGCTCAGGTTTTGGATTCGTTTTTGCGAGAGGACTTGCCGGGACGC
>Ga0315336_1005242_pt1 | contig 14367 bp, 13 predicted proteins | sample ASW5metaG_FD_204512 | JGI IMG/M metagenome (GOLD analysis project Ga0315336, IMG submission 204512) | Ammonia-oxidizing marine archaeal communities from Monterey Bay, California, United States - ASW #5 | ecosystem: Environmental > Aquatic > Marine > Intertidal zone | place: USA: California...
CCCTCGACGCGGTGATGCGGGTGCGCTCCCCGCGCTGAGGCGGCCCTAGCTCCGCATGGCGTTGACCGCCGACACGATCGCCCGGAGCGACGCCGACACGATCGACTCGTGTAGCCCCACACCCCACACGACATCGCGAGCGCCGGTGTCGACCGCGACGTAGGCCGCCGCGGTGGCATCGGAGCCTGCACCCATCGTGTGTTCGGTGTAGTCGGCGATCTTTCCGTCGAAGAGATCAGCCTGCGTCAGCCCATGGACAAACGCATCGATCGGGCCGTTGCCTTCACCGGTGATCATCCGCTCCTCGCCGTCGATGATCATCTTGGCTTCGAGGGTGGTGAGACCGCTGTCGATCGTGTCGCTCGTCGCTCGATGACCGACGATCTCGATCGTGCGACTCTCGGGCTCGACGTATTCGCCCATGAACCGACGCTGGATCTCGTAGGACGTGATCTCGGTGCCCGAGTCTTCGGTCACCTTCTGGATCTTCTTCGAGAAGTCGACCTGAAGACCGCGGGGCAGATCCAGTCCGTACTCGTGCAGCAACACGTAGGACACTCCGCCCTTGCCGGACTGGCTGTTGACGCGGATGACCGCCTCGTAGCTTCGACCGAGGTGGCGCGGATCGATCGGCAGGTAGGGGACGTCCCACGAGTCGTACTTGCCGACCAACTCTTCGCCCGGCTGCACGTCGTAGATGTCGGCCATGCCCTTCTTGATCGCGTCCTGATGACTGCCCGAGAAAGCGGTGTAGACGAGATCGCCGACGTAAGGATGGCGAGGGTCGATGTTCATCCGATTGGAGAACTCGTAGACCCGACGCATCTCGTCGATGTCGCTCATGTCGAGTTTCGGGTCGACGCCCTGGGTGAAGAGATTCAGCCCGATCGTGACGAGGTCGACATTGCCAGTGCGCTCGCCATTGCCGAACAAGGTTCCTTCGACGCGATCGGCGCCGGCCATGAGACCGAGTTCGGCCGCGGCGACAGCCGTACCGCGATCGTTGTGGGGATGCAGCGACAGCTGCACCGTGTCGCGGTTCTTGATGTCGCGATCAAATCGTTCGATGAGGTCGGCGTAGAGGTTCGGCGTCGACATCTCGACCGTGGCGGGCAGGTTCAAGATCAAGGGCTTGTCGACCGTTGGTTGGAAAACGTCCATGACGGCTTCGCAAACTTCGATCGCGAACTCGGGCTCGGTGCCGGTATAGCTCTCGGGCGAATACTCCCAGCTGATCGACTCGGGGTCGTTCGAGCGAGCGAGTCCCTCCATGCACACCTTCGCGCCGTTGACGGCCACGTCGATGATGCCTTGACGGTCGAGGCCGAAGACCACTCGTCGTTGCGTGGTCGAGGTGGAGTTGTAGAGGTGGACGATCGCGCTGGGCGCACCCTCGATGGCTTCGAAGGTTCGGTCGATCAGATCCTTGCGGGCCTGCGTGAGCACTTGGATCGTGACGTCGTTGGGAATCAAACCTCCCTCGATCAGCTCGCGAACGAAGTCGAAGTCGGTTTGCGACGCAGCGGGAAAGCCGACCTCGATCTGCTTGAACCCCATCTGCACCAGGAGGTCCCACATACGGCGCTTTCGCGTGGAATCCATGGGGTCGACGAGCGCTTGGTTGCCATCACGTAGGTCGACGGAACACCAGATGGGCGCCGACTCGATGCGGCGACCCGGCCAAGTGCGATCGGGAAGCTCGACCGCGGGATACGGCCGGTACTTCTCGAAGGGCATGCGCTCTGCCTGGGTGGTCATGGGAATTCTCCGTACTGGATTGGCGAAACAGGATCGGGATGGACAAAAGGCTACTGAAAAAACACGAAACCCCCCGGGCCCGTGGGCACGAGGGGTTCGGCGAGCACCGTATGTGGCGCTCGCCTACACGAGAAGAAGCAGAGTTGGCTGGACGAACTGCGGTGCAGACTTCACGATGCTCACCCTAGACAGATCGGTCGACTTGTCAACCTTGTAAGCGTGAGCCCCTGAATTACTCTGGGGCCATGTCCGAGATGCTGACCGAGTTGGCCGACCGCGCCGAGGCCGTCCTGACCGACGGATCCCATCAGCGCGAGATCGACACCGTGCTACGACGAACGGCCGAAGGATTCCGCGCCGCCTCGTCGACCGGGTCTGTCGACTTCGCCCGTCGTGACGACGGTTCGATCGAGGTTCTCGGCGAATCGGGAGAACACCCGCTCGTCGACGAACGGTGCGATCAGCGCACGTCGGTCGAGGTCGAAGTCGATGATCCCTGGGCGCGACTCGGCGATCATCCCTCACCGCTCGCGATGCAGAGCGTCGCGCAGTATTTCGATTGTGCCCACGCGCCCGACCTTGTCCTTCTCCACGCGCCCACCCACCGCTTCCACGGCAACGTCGGCGAACACGGATCACTCACGACCACGCAGGCGCGCGCGCCGTTCATCGCGGCGGGGCCGGGTGTCATCGCCAGAGGCATCGTCGATGACCACATCCGCACGGTCGACATCGCCCCCACACTCGCGGCGTTGCTCGACTGTGCACTGATCGATGGCGTCGACGGGCTGGGTGGAGCCCGCCCAGGAGTGCGCCTACGGGTACAGGACGGTGATGAGTGCACCGCTCTGATCGACCCCGAACAGCGGCCGGATCACGTTGTCCTGTTCCTGTGGGACGGCTGCAATCCGCAGGCGCTCCACGCCGCCGCCGCGGCGGGCGACGCGCCGAACATCGCCGAACTCATCGAACGCGGAACCTCGTACCGAAACGGTGCCTACGCGGCCCTTCCGACGGCGACGCTGGCAAACCACACCGCCGCGTCGACCGGTGTTCTCCCGGGACGCTCCGGAGTACTGCACAACACTTGGTACGACCGCGGCGCCGACCACGTCGTCGACCTTCTCGACTTCCGTCAGATGATCACCGCCCGCGAGCATCTCCGCCCCGACATCGAGACGATCCACGAGGCTCTGCATCGCAACGAACCCGATGCGCTCTCGGTTGCCACCTACGAATACGGCGACCGAGGCGCCGACTGGTCGACCTACATCCAGATGTGCACCGGTGGGGCGCAGGGCGAAATGTCCGACGACGACCGTCGCCGCCATCGCACCCCTGACTACATGGGCATCCCGGCGTTTCGCAGCTACAGCAGCTTCGACGCCCAGAGCGTCGCCGACGCCCGCCATTGTTGGTCGGGCGAGTTGGGCGCGCTTCCTCGCTTCTCCTGGTTCACGCTGAATCTGACCGACTCGGTCGGTCACTACGGCGGAGCCCACAGTGAGATCGGACTCGCCGCGATCCGCGACACCGACGCTCGCATGGGCGAGATCATCGCCGAGATCGATCGCCGAGGCGTCCTCGAACGAACGGCGATCGTGATGTGCGCCGACCACGGAATGCAGACCACGGCGGAGGGCGAAGCCGTCGACATGTCCGGACCTCTCCGCGCCGCTGCCATCGACCACCTCATGGTCGACGCGCAATACATCTACCTACGGTGACTGCCGGCTAGAGCCCGTCAAGGAAGCCAATAGCCGCGTCGGTGAACGCGTCGTTGCGGTCGCCGGCGACCATGTGGCCGGCTTCGCTCACGTCGACGAACTCGGCGCTCGGGACTTCGGCCACGAAAGCGGCCGCGCCCTCCGCGCTCACCACGTCGCTCATCCGGCCGCGCACCAGCATGATCGGTTCGGCGATCGTCTTTGCGCAGTCGGTCAGGAGGCGGGGGTCGTTGATCTCCGACGGGCCGCGGTCCGGCGCCGGCGAGATGAACTTGGGGTCCCAGTGCCAGTACCAGCGCCCGTCCCGCTCGCGCAGGTTCTTGCGGAGGCCATCAGTAGAGGGAGGGCGCTCGCGGTGGTTGTTGTAGCCGGCCACCGCATCAGCAGCTTCCTCGAGAGACCCGAACCCGGTCTCTGCATTGGCCATCATGAACGACGCGATGCGATCGGTCCCTTGCTTCTCCATGTTGGGCACGATGTCGACGAGGACGAGGCCACTCGCAATCCCTGGCGCATCGCGCCCGAGCAGCAGGAGCGCCGTGAGACCACCCAGCGAGGCACCGACGATCGCCGGCCGCTCCCCGATCTCCTCGACAACGTGGCCAACGTCGGCCGCGAAGCTTCCGAGTCGGTAGTCGCCGCCCGGCGCCCAGTCGCTCTCGCCGTGTCCTCGGGCATCGAGCGTCCAGGTACACCAACCGCGCTCGGCCATGGCGGCGGCAGTGCCGCCCCACGAGTGACGCGTCTGACCGCCGCCGTGGAGGAAGACGACATTGCGGGCACCCGGCTCACCGCGGCGATCAGCAACGAGGGTCAGCCCGTCCTCGCTCGTGAAGGTCACCCTCGAGTCCATTGCCGGGGAACGTAACCGTTAGTGTCGCCGAATGGCATTTCCTGAGGGCATCCCCGTCATCGACACGATGATGGGCACCACGGCCGGCACCACCGGCAAGGACCGCTACAAGTTCCTCGACCGGGCGTTGAAGGATGCCGAGTCGGCCAACATGAACTTCCCGGCCCAGTACATGTTCAAGGACGTCCCGTTCTCCGATCAGGCCCGAACGTCCATCGGAGAGCTGGAGGAACCGCCGCAGGGCGCCGACCTCCTCCTGCCCTTCATGGATCGTGCCGGCGTCGAGACCGCCATGGTGGGCTGCAAGCCCGAGGGCGACGGCTACGGCAACAAATGCGTGCAGGAGCATCCCGATCGCTTCATCGGCGCCTACGAGGCCGACCCCAACGAGGGCGTCGACGCTCTGCGCAAGATCCGCAAGATGCATGCCGAGTTGGGGCTGAAGGCGGTCACCGCGTTCCCGTCGGGCCGCAACCCGCAGGTGCCGATAGACGCCCCGCTGATGTATCCGATCTACGCCCTGTGTGTGGAGCTCGATATTCCGATCTTCTGCTGCGCTGGTATCCCCGGACCACGGGTGCCCTTCGACGCGCAACACGTCCGCCGCATCGACAACGTGATGTACGACTTCCCGGAGCTCACCTTTGTCACCCGCCACGGCTGTGAGCCGTGGGAGGACCTCGCCGTGAAGCTCATGCTGAAGTGGCCGGGCCTCCACTACTCGACATCAGCGTTCGCTCCGAAGCACTACCCGAGCGCGATCATCGACTACGCCAACACCCGTGGCGCCGAGAAGGTCATCTACGGCGGCTACTTCCCCATGGGACTCTCGCTCGACAAGATTTTTGAGCAGATGCGCGAAGTGCCGTTCCGAGATCATGTCTGGGAGCCGTTCCTGCGAACGAACGCTGCGAGGGTCCTCAGACTGGACTGACGTCGCTCGGTTGGCGCTCGTCGATCCAGACCACCAGGTCGTCCACGGGCATCGGGCGGGCGATGCCGAACCCCTGCAACCGGTCAACGGGAAGATTCGCTGACCGCATGTGGTCGCGGACGGCGAGGTCTTCGACTCCTTCAGCCACGACCGTGAGATCGAGGGAGCGGCCGAGGTGGCTGACCGCGGTGACGATCGCCTGGTCGTCCTCCGAGGTCAGCATCGACGACACGAAGCTCCGGTCGATCTTCAGCGAAGTCACAGGAAGGCGACGCAACCGCGAGAGCGACGAGTGCCCGGTGCCGAAATCGTCGATCGCGATGCCCACACCGAGTTCGCCGAGGGCGCCGAGAACGGCGCGAGCAGTGGACTGTTCGTCGACCATCTCGTCCTCGATCACTTCAACGGTGATGCGCTGTGGAACCACGTCGTGACGACGAAGGGCTTCGTCGAGCACCTGCGGCACCGAGGAGCGGAGAAGGCTGCCGGCCGAGACATTGACGGAGACGCCGATGTTTCGCGGCTGTAGCCGTGCCGCGAGCTCGGCCGCTTGGTCGAAGACCACACGATCCATCGTCGCCCGATGGCCGATGCCTTCGACGAGCTCGAGGAACTCGGCAGGAGCAAGGACGCCGTGTTCGCGATGGCGCCAGCGAAGGAGCCCCTCGACATCGACGAGAGTATCGGTCGCCATCTCGATGATGGGCTGGAAGAACAATTCGAACTCGCCCTGCTCGAATCCTCGCTCGACATCGCCCGAAAGACTGACGCGCTGGCGAGAGGCAGAGCGGGTCTGACCCGACCACCTTCGTACTCCTACCTGGGTGCGCTTGGCTTCGTACATGGCGAGATCGGCACGACGAATCAGCTCGTCCGCGTCGAGACCCTCCTCAGCGAACGCAACGCCGATCGATGCGCCCACCGACACATCGATGTCGCCGAGTGAGATTCGATGCCGACACGCCCGCAGGAGATCGCCGGCCAAGAGGTTGGGATCGCCCTCGCGGACGAGTACGGAGAATTCATCGCCGCCCGTACGGGCCAGCACCCCACGATCGCGGATGGCGGCATCCATGCGAGATGCGAGAGCGATCAGGAGCTCGTCTCCGGCCTTGTGACCCAGCGTGTCGTTGATGTCTTTGAACCCATCGAGATCGATAGCGATCACGGCGTCGACATCTACCGAGGAGATGGCCGACGCGAGACCGGTTCGATTTCGCAGGCCGGTCAAGGCGTCGTGTTCGACCCGGTGACGGATGCGCAACTTGTGGCGTAGCTCCCGCTCGCGCTGCGTGGTCGAGAGGAAGAACAGGAGGGGCAGGAGCACGAGGTAGACAGCGACGAGAGCGGTCCAGAACTCTGCCTCGTGGAGCAAGCCGACCACGGTGAAACCCGCGGCGCCGATCGCGGCGGAGAGGAACAGTTCGCGGACACTCTCGATTGCGACGAAAGCGAGCATCGCCACGGCAACCATCATCGCCAGCGGCAGCGTGACCGGAAGGATCAGCGCGACCACAACGCACCACACCATGTCGACAACAGTCACCACCGCCAGCACGCGGTCAGGGTGGACGACCCGATGGACGATGAAGGAACCCGTCGGAATGGGAGCGACCAGCAGAGCCGCGATCACGAACCGGGTATCGCCGAGAGCGGGCAGCAGCGCGCAGGTGATACCGAGGGCGACCGAAGAGACGGCACGAATCCAGACGACCCGAACCACGAGCGCGGGGTCCCAGCGGGAATCCATGTCATAGCCGGGCGCGATGGTCACGCCCTCCCCATCGGCAGACTGCCGGTGCATTGAAGGAGGGCAGACCGCTGAGATGCGGGGCCCGAGAGTGGGGAGAACGCCCGCCGACAGGCATGCTGGGGCGGTGGAGCAGTTGATCTGGGAGAACGAACCGAGCCGCGAGTTGCGCAGTCCGATTCTGGTGACCGCATGGGACGGCCTGTTCGATGTCGGCGGAGCGGCGACCGGTGCCGTCGAGGCTCTCCGCGGTGGCGACGCCACCAAGGTCGGCTATGTCGACGCCGACGAGTTCTTCGACTTCAACGAACGCCGCCCCCATGTACGACTCGACGATGACGGACGGCGGGAAATCATCTGGCCCCACAACGACATCTATGCCCTACCCCTCGACGACCGCGACCGCGACCTCGTGCTGATGGACGGAGTGGAACCCCACCTTCGGTGGCGCACTTTCGTCGACGCAGTCGTTGAGGTCGTCGAACGATTCGACGTGAAGATGGTCATCACGCTCGGCGCGATGATCGCCGAAACCCCACACACGCGGCCGCCGGCCATCACCGGCTCCACCACCGACGCGGCGCTGGCCGAGCTGATGCGGCTCGACCGACCCTCGTATCAGGGGCCCACCGGCGTGGTCGGCGCCCTTCACGAACATCTCGATCGAATCGGAGTGCCCGCGGTCTCATTGCGGGCCAGCGTGCCCCACTACGTTTCCGGGGCACCCAACCCAAAGGCGTCCCGAGCGCTTCTCGAACGCTTCGAGCGCGTCACCGGTCTTCCCACTCGCTGGGCCGAACTCGATATCGAAGCTCGCGAATGGGAAGCCCGCGTCGACGAGGCCATGACCGACGACGACGACATCGCTCACTACGTACGTCGACTCGAGGAACGCTACGACGCCCGCACCGCATCATCTCTTCCGAACGCCGATGATCTCGCCGCCGAGTTCGAGCGCTTCCTTCGTCAGCACGACGACGACTGACCTACGATCGCCGAATGAGCCTCACTGAAGCCGTTCATCTCGGCGACGACGAAATCCCCTGGGTCGACACCGGCACCGGAGTCGAGATCAAGCTGGTGCAAGCCAACATCGACCTCGGCCTGTGGATCGTGCGCAACCGCTTCGCCCCCGGCACGGTGGTGCAGAAGCACAAGCACACGGGCCAGGTCTTCGGCTACACGCTGACCGGAGCATGGAAATACGCCGAGTATCCCTACGTGAACCGAGCCGGTTCGTTCCTCTTCGAGCCAGCGGGCTCCGAACACACCCTCACCGTGCCCGAAGACAACACCGAACTCACCGATGTGTGGTTTCAGATCTACGGCGCCAACCTGAATCTCGATGCTGACGGCAACGTCGAGTCGATCACCGATGCGGCCGGCATCTACGGCGCCTACATGGCCATGTGTGAAATGCAGGGCCTCGGTCGCCCCAATGTTCTCACCTGACCTGTCGTCACCTGACGGGACCTGAACCGATCTGCGTCACTTTCTCGTCACCGTGCCCCACGGAGTCCACGATCTCGACGCGCTCGCCGGCGAGTTGTGGGCGCTCGGTGTCGTAGGGCTGGAGGAACTGCCGCACGGTCTCCGTGCCGCGTTCACAGAGGAGATCGACGCCCAACGGGTTCGCGACATGCTGGCGCCGACCGCTCCCATCGAGATCTTCGGCGACCACCATGGGCTCGATGGCGCACGCGACATCCTCAAGGTCGAGCGGGGCGGGTCCTTCGCCGTCCACCCTCCATGGCTCGATCCGCCTTCCGACTCTCAACCGATCGTCATCGATCCCGGACATGCGTTCGGCAGTGGGTCACACGCGAGTACCCGTCTCGCTCTCGCCCTGATCGAAACAGAGATCGTCGAAGGAAACCAGGTGCTCGACATCGGGTGCGGCACCGGAGTTCTCGCCATCGCCGCGGCGCTCCTCGGTGCTTCCGCCGTGGCCGTCGACATCGACCCCGCCGCGGTGGAGGCGACCGTGGCCAACGCGGCCCGCAACGGCGTCGACGACCGCATACGAGCCACCCTCGGATCCCTCGACGGCACCGACCAGGCGGTGGACCTCGTGATGATCAACGTGACCATCGACATCCACGAGGCGATCGCTCCCGACCTCTCGCACTCACCGTCCCGCCTCTTGGTGGCCGGCCTGCTCGGCCCGGACCAGCTGACGCGGTGTGCCGACGCCTACAAGGCCTCGGTGCTCCGTATCGAGACCGACGACGGCTGGATGGCCGCCGTGCTGACACGCTCCTAGGCTCGTCGGATGGCAAGGATCGACATTCCCGACGGCAGAGGTCTCGAGCGCGAACGGTTGCTGATGATGCAGCCCGACGTGGCAATCGGGATGGGTGCCTACGCGCAAGCCGTCTACGAGAAGACCTCTCTCGCTCCTCGCATTCGCGAGATCGCCCGCCTCCGGGTCGCCGTGGCCAACGGGTGTCCAGTCTGCCTCAACACCAGGTCGCCGAAGGCCGAAGCCGCGGGTCTCGGCGAGGCGGGGGTCCAGGATGTGATTGCGTGCTCTATCGGAAAAACGCCCGAGATCGAGGGCCTCACCGAACAAGAACGCCTTGCCGGCGAGTTCGCCGACCGGTTCGCGACCGATCACCATTCGATCGATGATGCGTTCATGGCCGAGGTGAAAGCGCACTTCACCGACATCGAGGTGATCGAACTCACCGCGCTGTGCGCGATGACGGTGGGCAACGGGCGTTTCATGACGGTCCTCGACATCGCCGCCGACGACGACGGCTTCTACCTTCTTCCCGAGGGCGACTGAGCCGACTCATGACAGAGATGATCGAATCGTCGGACGGTGTGAGCGTCGCGCTCCACGATCTCGGGGGCGATGGACCGCCGCTTCTCTTCCTCCACGCCACGGGGTTCCACGGACGCTGTTACACGCAGATTGCCAAGCGACTGCATGAGCATTTCCACGTCTGGGCTCCTGATCTTCGAGGCCACGGCGAGAGCGTCACACCCGACATGGATCTCCCCTGGGCCGGCATGGTCGACGACGCTCTGGCGGTTGTCGACCACCTCGGCTGGGATGAGCCCGTGAGGGCTTGCGGCCACTCGATGGGCGGGGCCACAGTGCTCGCCACGGAGATTCGCCGACCTGGCACCATCAAGGCGGCATGGCTCTACGAGCCGATCGTGTTTCCCCGTGTGCACGAAATGGCGACACGCGAGAATCCTCTCGCCGTCGGCGCTCGCCGCCGACGGCACGATTTCTCGTCGATCGACGAGGTGATCGATCGCTATCGAGGCCGGGGTCCGTTCACCAACGTCGACGAAGCAGCCTTGCGTGACTATGTCGTCCATGGCTTCCGACCCACTGACGACGGTGTCACGCTGAAGACCACCGGCGAGAACGAGGCGCGGACGTTCGAGGGACTCGATCTCGACGTCTTCGGCCGACTCGACGAAGTCCGAATTCCGGTGACCGTGCTCGGATCCGGCGATGGAGCCCCACCGGCCCAGATGGCCCCGCGAGTTGCTGATGCCCTTCCTTCTGGTCACCTCACGCCGTGGTCCGACCGCAGCCATTTCGGACCGCTCGAGGATCCGGATCGAGCTGCTCGCGAGATCCTCAGCGCTCTCGCCTGAGCTGCCGAGGTCGGCCGCTAGGTTGACGCCATGGATGCACGCGAGTGGCTGGGCCTCGAATCGACCCACAACCCGATGCGCTGGATTCTGCCGATCACGCCGAAGATCAGCGTCGGCTCACGCTTCTTGTTCGGCGGCGCGGCGCTCGGGGCCGCGATCGCTGCACTGGAAGGAACCACTGACCGGCCAGTGGTCTGGGCGACCGCTCAATACCTCTCGTTCGCTCCGGTCGGATCCGTGATGGACCTCGACGTCCACGTGTCGGTCAACAGCCGCTTCACCTCACAAGCTCGGGTGATCGGTCACGTCGGCGACAATGAAGTGATCGCCGTCACTGCCGCGCTCGGCCGTCGCGAACTCGACGTCGAGCGCGAATTCCCCAGCATGCCGTCGGTTCTCCCGCCGGCCGAGTGTCATCCGCGGGGGCGTCACTACGAGCAGGAAAGCCTCGGTCAATACATGGACCAGTTGCTCGCCAAATCAGCTGGCGAACACCTCGGCGGACCCACCGGTCACGGCGAGGGCAGTGTCTGTATGTGGGCGAAACCGCCGGAGGCGTTCGAACCGTCGGCCACAACGCTGGCCGTCCTCGGCGACTGGGTGCCGATGGGCATCAGCATGACCTCCGGCGAGAACCTCTCGAGCAACAGTCTCGACAACACGCTCCGTGTGCTCGACGTCCATCCGACCGAGTGGTATCTCCTCGAGATCGAGGCAGCCGGTATCCGTCACGGCTTCGGCCACGGCCAGATTCGAATCTGGGGCGACGACGGAAGATTGCAGGCCATCGCGAGCCAGTCGGTGGTCGCCCGGCGACGCAAGACACCAGCGGCTCACGACAGCCGCTAGAGCCCGAACGAACCGTCGTCTCGGATCTTCCACGACGCAGCGGCGATCGTGCCGCCATCGACGGGAATCGACGTGCCGGTCACGAAGCTCGCCATGTCGCTGGCGAGAAACACGATGACCGAGGCGCACTCGGACGCAGTGCCCATCCGGCGCAACGAGGTCGGGTGCAGTCCAGGCATGAGAGCGCTGCTGTCGGCTTGGAGTTCCTCGTCGCCCGGGGTCGGCATCATGTCCGGGGCGACACAATTGACCCGAATTCCCCGGTGTCCGAGCTCCATCGAGAGCGTCTTGGTGAACTGTTCGACCGCGGCCTTCATCGCGGAGTAGATCGCGAAGCCGGGAGCCGCGTGATAGGCCTCGACCGAGGTGACATTGATGATCACACCGCCGTCGTTCATCAAGGGCACACCGTGACGAACGCAGTTGGAAACCGTGCCGAAATTCTCGGCGATGAGCACGCCCTCGCCCTTCGGCGACACGTTCTCATACAACGCATGGAAGCCGCCGCCCGCATTGTTCACGATGATGTCGATCGGACCCAGGTGGTCGCTGACCGTGGTCAGCCATGCCTCCACGCCCGGTCCATCTCGGACATCGAGTTCCGTGCTGTGCCCACGCACACCCAGTTCTTGGATCGACGCCAGGACGGCGGGTAGCTTTTCACCCTGGTTGTCGCAGACGGCCACATCCGCGCCGAATGCAGCCAACGCCAGCGCCGTCGCCTCACCAATCCCCTGCGCGCCGCCGGTCACCACGGCAACTTTCCCGGTCAGGAGCGACATGGCGGGGGTGACGGTCATGCCGCGTACCCTATTCGCGGTGACGATCGACCCTCGAACCCCTGTGATCATCGGTGCCGCTCAAGTCTCGCAACGACCGCCTGACGACGAGACTCTCGTCGACGCGCCCGACCCGATCGATCTGATGGCCCGCGCCGTCCGCGACGCAGGTGCCGATACTGGCACTGCTGCTGACGCCGTCGTCGCGGCGATCGACACCATGGCGGTGGTTGGCGGCCTGTGGCGCTACAAGAACCCAGCAGCGCTGGTGGCTGATGAGATCGGTCGAGACGGCGATCTCCACACGATTCTCACGACCTTCGGCGGCAATCTGCCGATCCAGTCGATTCACACCCTTGCCGAGCGCATCCAGTCGGACGAAATTCAACTCGCCGTGCTCATCGGTGGCGAATGCAACGCGACACGCCGAAAGCTCAGCAAGCGCGACGAGAAGCAACCAGTACGCGATGAGCCACGAGCCGAAGAGGTCGAATCGTGGGGTCCACCGCTCGACATGGGCGACTTCGTCGCCATTGATCGCGGAGGTGAGACACCGCGCAACAGCTACGCGATCCTCGACAGCGCCATACGCGCGACCCGTGGCGAAACACTCGATGAGGCGCGCGACCGGGGAGCCCGCCTGTGGAGTGGCTACGCCGACGTCGCTGCCGACAATCCCCACGCGGCCGATCGACAACGCCTCGACGCCGCCGCGATCCGCAACCCGTCCGAGCACAACCGCATGGTCAGCTGGCCCTACACGAAGGCGATGTGCGCCAACAACAACGTCGATCAGGCAGCAGCCATCATCATCTGCAGCACCGCCATGGCCGACGAACTCGGCGTTCCCGCCGACCATCGCGTGTATCCCCACCTGTGCGTCAACAGTCAAGACACCGCCACGTTGCTCGATCGAGAAGAACTTGCCGTGGCCCCCGGGCTGATAGCCACCGCCGCCGAACTCGTGGATGCGGTCGGCGCCGTCGATGCGATCGATCACATCGACCTCTATTCGTGTTTCCCGTCGATCGTCACCCTCACCACATCCGCGCTCGGCATCGATTCGGCCCGTCAGCTCACGGTCACGGGTGGCTTGGCCTTCGCTGGTGCTCCGCTCAACTTCGCGGCGGGCCAGGGCCTTGTCGGGATGATCGAGACGCTGCGCAATGATCCAGGGTCCGTGGGTGTGGTCCAAGGCAACGGCGGGCACGCGACGAAGCATGCGTTGGGGGTCTACTCAACCGCGCCGCCGAGCGAACCACACCACGTCCGCAGTCTCGGGACCGTGGGCAATCCGGTCGAGCGAGCCGACGCCGACCGCAGCGGCGAGGCCACCCTCCTCGGCGTCACAGTCGAGTACGACCACGACGGTCCCTCGAGAGCGATCGCCATCGCGGAGTTCGACGACGGATCCCGCGGTTGGACCACGTCGGCCGACACGGCGCTGATGCACCTCATCACCACACAGGAGACCGTCGGTCGCCGCGTCACGATCAACGCGGGCGAAATGGCGCTCGTCTAGCCGGCCACCTACTTGGCGAAGTCGGCCATTCGCTTCCTCAGTTCCGTCGCCGGTCCTGGCCTCGCGAGGTAGAAGCCCTGGGCGCGATGGCAACCGAGCTCCACCAGGATGGCTGCCTGCTCGGCTGTCTCGACGCCCTCGGCGACAACATCGAGCCCGAGGGCCTCAGCGAGTGACAGGATCGAACGGACGAAGGCGACGTCCGACTCATCGTGTTCGAGATCACACACGAACGCCCGATCGATCTTCAACGCGTCCACCGGGAATCGCTTGAGGTAGGCGAGTGAACTGAATCCGGTGCCGAAGTCGTCGACCGCCAGATGGACACCGATTCCCTTCAACCGGTGGAGGATCTCTTCCGAACGATTCAGGTCGGTCATGACAGCCGACTCGGTGATCTCCAGGCACAACCGGGACGGAGCCAACCCGGTCTCGCGGAGAACGGAGCTCACGAGCAGAACGGTTTCTTCACGACGAAGTTGAGCCGCGGCAAGATTCACTCGAACCAGCGGGCCGTCGTCGCCGCCCGGCCAGGTCGCGGCCTCGGCGCAGGCCGAGGCCAGCACAATCTCGCCCA
>Ga0315336_1005243_pt1 | contig 14365 bp, 4 predicted proteins | sample ASW5metaG_FD_204512 | JGI IMG/M metagenome (GOLD analysis project Ga0315336, IMG submission 204512) | Ammonia-oxidizing marine archaeal communities from Monterey Bay, California, United States - ASW #5 | ecosystem: Environmental > Aquatic > Marine > Intertidal zone | place: USA: California...
CATACCATTGGCAGGGCAATGTGGAGACGGCCTCAGAGCATCTGTTGAATGCAAAGACGCTGATTGCGCGGGCCGTTGAGCTGATGGCATTCATTCGAACCAGGCATTCGTATGATATTCCGGAGATTATTCTTGTACCTATTATCGGGGGTTCGCAAACCTATCTGGATTGGATGGAACGCGAAACCAGTGGTTAATCGTCATTCGCGCAATTTCTGCACTGGACATGGAAATATTTTGTGCAACTGAACAGGATAGAAGAAAGGAGAGTCACATGAGAGGATTGGTATCGATTGGGGTGTTGCTGATGTCAGCCAGTTTTGCGGTCAGAGCGATGGCACACTGCGAGATCCCGTGTGGGATCTACGATGATGAGGCGCGAATCAGTGCGCTACGAGAGAACACGGCTACCGTAGAAAAATCAATGAAAGTGCTCAACAAGTTGAAAGACAACGAGGGACTCCACGAACGGGTTCGTTGGATCATCAACAAGGAGACGCACGCAAACAATATTCAGGATATCGTGACCCAATATTTCATGACACAACGCATCAAGCCACCCGCTCCCGGTGATCGCGATGCGGCGAAAAAGTATGCGCGACGCCTCGAACTGCTACATTTGATGCTAGTTCATGCGATGAAGAGCAAACAAACGACGGATCTTAAACATATTGAAACATTAAGGGATCTAATTCGGGATTTCGACGCTGCCTATTTCGGAAAAAAGGCCGATGCCGGAAGCGAGGGATAGTCCGAATCGGTTAGCAACACAAAGACTCAAGAAATTTAGGAGACGTAATCGCGGCTATACGATGCGATCCAGTACAGTACCGATCACATGTCGCGCCTGACGAAGCCCGGGGGCATTTCGGACCTTCCAAAGTGGTGTAACCTTCCAGCCATTCATGATCAGATGACTGAGATGATTACGCTTGCGAAGCTTGGTAAGTTCATGCTGGAAGCTATCACCTTCACGTTCGACCGCATCCGTCAGCAGCGTGGAAGCGTATGCGACGAGCTCGGCGTCAAGCTGTGTATGCATCCGGATTCGTGCCACAAACTCTGGTGACAGGCCATCAGTAGTAAAGGGTTCCGGTGCTGCATTGCGCCTTGCGTAGGAGATGGATTTTGCCCAGCCTATTCGCTTCTTCATGAGCAGAAGTGCCTCGTCAAACCGATCGGTCACACCGACAACAGCAAAATGCTCTTTCAGGTTCCGCTTTGCCTCATCCAGCGCATTGGCCGGCAGCGGATCGAAAGGTGGAGGAGCTCCCACTTTGGGGAAGTGACCGCTGATCAGTCGAGTCTGCACATTGACAGCACGGGTTGCGATACGATAGTCGAGGTATGCATCCAGACTCTTGAGAGCCTCTTTAGGGGGCCACCATGGTCCTTCCCCAGGGCGCCTCTGAATGTAGCGGCATTCCGAGATGAGGCGCGCTACGGGTTCCCGCAGGAGCGTAACGTAAACTGACGGTCCCGGGAGGTGAGAGTGGAAACCAAATGGGAAGTGCCCCATGACGCATTTGATGTCCGCTTTCTCTTCCGGTGACTTTTTCAGAAACGCCGAAACCTGATCCGGCTTCTGGAAAGACATCCACGTTGTCGAATCGCTCGGGTACTGACGACGAATAATCTCAGCAAGCGTCAGTCCCCCGGTTTTAGGGATATGAACGAACACGAGGACCGGCATGACTCGTCGATCACTTACAGGTTCGCGTACCGCGTTCTTTTTCATAGTTGCCTGGGATGCCGTCACGCGATCTCCACGGAAGTTGTTGAAAGCTTTCCGCATTGCACCGTTGTTATGGCGGGCATCGACGGTTGCGTGTTCAACGAGTCGCTCTGTTTGCGGGAGATTTAACTATGCCACGCGTGTCACTATGCCACTTGCCAGTTCCCAAACCTGACGGATGCCTGGCACCGATCGCAGTTTTCGCACCGCCGGTGCATGCGCCACCCTGAGTATGCCTTCCAACGACCTGTTTACCCGGCGCAACTTCTTCAGTTCCACGTCAAGTGCTTTTCCATTGGCACGTATCTGATCGTCCAACAAACGAGCTCCCAGCTCAACGAGTTGGGCATCGTCCTGTGTATATTCTGCAATTCGCGCAAGCGTCGTCTGTGATGGCGACACGTTTCTAGCGAATTGCGCCCTTACGTTCCGGCGCATGTAATAGATGTGTTTCGTCCAGCCCAACACCTGCTTCATCAGGAGCACGGATTCCTCGAACCGTTCAGTCTGCCCGACAACCGCGAAATGGTCTGACAAGTTGTTCTTGGCGCGCACCAGGGCATCCGGGGACAGCGGCCTGAGCGGTGGCCGATCGTCAGGATCAACGTCGCCGGCGAGCAATCGCGTCTGACCGTTGGTCATGTTGCTGTCGATGAGATAGTCAAGATATGCATCAACGGAAACGAGGGCTTCCTTGGGAGGCTTCCAAACGCCCCAGTCCTCCGGGTCCTGGGAGAGATGCGCGTACTCGGACAGCACGCGCTTAATGGGGTCCCGAAGCATGGTAATGTACTGTGCACCGGGCGCTAGTTGCGTGTGAAAACCGAAGGGCATATGCCCGTTAAGGCCTCGAAGCGCTTTTTTCTCCTCCGACGTCAGGGCATTAAAGTTGGAAAACGTTTCCGGTTTCTGCAACCAAAGGTCAAAAACTGACCCCATTGGGTATTGGCGCAGCATGATCGCACCGAGCGTCTGTCCCCCTGTCTTCGGGATGTGGAAGAATATTAGTGGGGCATCGCCCATCTCCGCTGAACCTGTTGCTTGAGATTCTGTCATCCATGCGATCGCGCGCATCACGACCGCTGCCGCAACCCTCCGTGCCTGAACACACGTAGAGTAGAAATGATGATATGGTAGGGTGAGAAGGACCTAAGTCAAATGCATTTGCTCGGTCTCCGCGCATACCCGGGGAATTCCGGTGCTAGCCGCCGTTACGCCCTCACTTGACAGGGATGATATAATTGCGAGTTTTACGGCTTGGGGGTAATAATGCCTATGGTGAGGAGGTTTTTCTACAAGAGTCGCACGGCGCGCATTAGTCTGAGCAGCTGGGCCCCAAGCGTGAGCAGCGTGACGCGGAGCGCCAGGCTGGATGCCTCGATAGATGGCAAACCCGCGCCCCCAGCCCATGCTGCATTGGCATCCTAATCCACCTCTATTATTGCAATTGCTGAGAACACATGAACGCGGATGCAGGCCTAGTTTCATGCGAACGGCGAAATAATCCGGGGGGCACGTGCGTCGCGCCCTTTCATGAGCGAACAGGCGAATCGAAATGGGCCGAGGTGCAGTGGCCCTCGCTGGCTTCGGTTCTTCAGTGGCGTGCCCGCGAGATGCCGGACAACCTCGCGTTTCTCTTCCTGAAGAACGGCGAAGAAGAAAGCGAGCGCCTCACGTTTGCGGATCTCGACCGTCGTGCCCGCTCCGTAGGCGCATGGCTACAGGAACACGGGCTGTCGGGAGAGCGGGTGCTGCTGTCCTATCCCCCCGGTCTTGATTTTATCTGCGCGTTCATGGGCTGCCTATACGGCGGTGCCACTGCCGTTCCGATGTACCCTCCGCATCAGCATCGCGTGGACGACCGCCTGATGTCAATTGCCCGCGACGCGACGCCGCGCGCCGCCCTTTGCGTCAAATCAGGACATGCACGCCTGTTCGAGCTTTTCGAGTCCGAGGGATTTGAGCTCCTTTCAACGGATACCATGACGGACATTTCAAGTGCCTGGCGCGACCACGCGTCACATCGCGAGGACTTGGCGTATCTCCAGTATACATCCGGTTCTACGGGCAATCCACGGGGCGTCATGGTGAGCCACGGCAACGTCGTGCACAACGCGTGGTACATCACAGAACTGTCGCGATGCGACCTCGATGTCGTTTTTGTCAGTTGGCTTCCTTTTTTTCACGACATGGGGCTTGTCGGGAGTTACATCTATCCGATCTACGCTGGCGCACCCAGTATTGTTATGGCGCCGGCCGCGTTTCTTCAGAAACCGATTCGCTGGTTAAGGGCGATCTCGCGCTACCGCGGTACTCAGACCGTAACGCCCAATTTCGCCGTTGATCTATGCGTTACCGGCACGACCCTGGAAGAACGTGAAGGTCTCGACTTGAGCTGCCTTCGCAGCCTGTGGAACGGCGCCGAGCCGGTACGTTCCGAAATCTTGTACAATTTCACCCGGACGTTTGAGCCCTACGGCTTTGATCACAACGCGCACCTTCCGTGTTACGGGTTGGCCGAGACGACGCTTTGCGTCACCGGCAATCCACCGGAAAAACGCCCCGTTACGGCAACCTTTCGCGTTGACGCACTTGAGCGCCACCGGGTGGAGCCCTGTGACCCGAACGATCCCGGTGCGACGCATCTTGCCGCTTCCGGTATGGCCGGCGGGGGTATGGAAGTTGCAATCGTAAATCCGGATACGACGCAACCCTGTGCGCCGGATGAAATCGGCGAAATTTGGTTGACCGGACCGAGCATCACGTTGGGTTATTGGCACCAGGCCAATGAAACGGCGGCGACTTTTGATGCCCGCATCGCGGGTTCAAGCGAAGGCCCGTATCTCAGGACCGGAGATCTGGGATTCTTGCGTGATGGCGAACTCTTTGTGACGGGACGACTCAAGGACTTGATCATTATTCGGGGCAGAAACGTGTATCCACAGGACGTGGAGGACGTCGTGGAAGCTGCCCATCAGGCACTGGAGCCGAACACATGCGCAGCCTTCTCGCTGGATGTTGACGATCAGGAAGCATTGTCATTCGTTGTCGAAATCAAGCGGGAAGAGCGACGACGCGCAGACGCGGAAGCAATCATCGATCAAGTACGCAGTGCGGTCACGGAACAGCTTGGTCTTCCCGTACATTGGATTGGCCTCGCCCTTCCGCTGAAAGTGCCGAAGACCTCGAGTGGAAAAATTATGCGGTCCGCATGCCGACAGCTTCACCTTGCGAATGAACTGCCTCTCATGGCCGAATGGCGAGCACCGGCTGTAGAGAGCATTGCGAGCGGCAATCCGCCGGACCGGACCGGTGATATAGGCAAGCGCACTGCAGATGAGCGTGAGGAACGCATCGCCGCGTACATGCAGCGTGAAATCGCTGACACGCTTGGCCTTCGCGCATTACCCGATCCCAATCAGGGATTCGAGAGACTGGGTGTTACATCGATGATGGCAGTTGAATTTGTCCAACGCCTGGAACGATGGCTCGGAAAGGGAGTAGAACTACCGGCGACGCTGCTGTTCGACCAGCCCAACATCGAGGCGGTCTCACGCGAGGTTTCAAACCTGCTGAGCGACGTTTCGCCGCGGGCTGAAATTCACAGCGAAAAGAATGTTGTGCTGAATGAGCCCGTGGCGATTGTCGGACTTGCGTGTCGATTTCCAGGCGCTCCGGACGCTGATGCCTACTGGCAACTATTGGATTCGGGGCAGGACGCCATCCGCCAGGTGCCTCCCGATCGCTGGGATATTGCCGCCTACTTTGATCCGGACCCGCAGGCCCAGGGAAAAATGTACACCCGTGTCGGCGGATTCGTTGACGGATTTGCCGGGTTTGACGCGGCTTTCTTTGACATCTCCCCGCGAGAAGCATTGTCCATGGATCCGCAGCAGCGTTTCATGCTCGAAGTGGCTTGGTGCGCGCTCGAGAACGCCGGCATTGCGCCGGCATCTCTGGAGAATGGGGCAGTAGGTGTATTTCTCGGTGTGTCGACCGGTGACTATAAAGAGGCACTGCTTCAGCAAGGACTTTCGAGAGATGAATCCATGCTTGCGACCGGCACGGCGCACAGCGGTGTAGCTGGCAGGCTTTCATTTACTTTCGGTTTCCGGGGCCCTTGCTTGGTGACTGATACGGCATGCAGTTCTTCGATCGTTTCCATTCACCAGGCGATGCAAAGCTTGCGACTCGGGGAATGTGAAGTCGCATTGGCAGGCGGCGTCAACCTGGTTCTCAATCCCGACGTCACGGTTAGCTTTTGTCGCGCCGGCATGCTGAGTCCGGACGGACGTTGCAAGACATTCGATGCGGCGGCCGATGGGTACAGTCGCGGAGAGGGATGCGGCGTGGTTGTGCTGAAGCGGTTGAGTGACGCGCAACAGAGCGGGGACCGCATACTGGCTCTGTTGCGCGGTTCGGCGATCAATCAGGATGGACGCAGCAGCGGCCTGACGGCTCCTAGCGGACCTTCGCAATCCGCGGTAATTTCCACGGCGCTGAAAGCGGCAGGCATTGAGCCGGCGCATGTCCAGTATCTAGAGGCACACGGAACCGGCACTCCTCTCGGCGATCCGATCGAAGTTCAGGCAGCGGATGCCGTCTATTCCCGCGGGCGCGATCCGGACCGGCCCCTGCTGATCGGTTCCGCCAAGACAAACCTGGGGCACCTGGAAGCGGCGGCAGGCATGGCAGGGCTAATCAAGGTTGTCCTTGCATTGCAGCATCGCCGCATTCCGCCCAGTTTGAATTTCCAAGAGCCCAATCCGCACATTCGATGGGAACAGCACGCGGTCCGCGTGGCTTCCGAGGCGACACCGTGGCCCGCGGTGGACGATGGCCAAGCACGTATTGCGGCCGTGAGCTCGTTCGGATTCGTGGGCACTAACGCGCACTTGATCGTCGAACAGGCACCTGGCGAGGATGGTGACGAGCGCGCCGCCAGGTCGCCGGAAGAGCACTTCCTGCTGACACTCTCAGCACGAACGGACGAAGCCTTGAACGCGCTGGGGGGTCGCTACGTCGAGTGGCTGGCAGAAAATCCAGACGTGTCGCCTGGAGATCTCTGTTACACGGCGAACACCGGCCGGAATACGTTTGAGCAACGCGCCGCATGCGTCTTTGACGAGACTGAAAAACTTGCAACGCAACTGTCTGGCTTGTTGGATGGCAAGCGTGTAGCGGGAACAACGCGCGGATTGGCACCACGTGAGAAAAGACGGATCGCGTTCCTTTTCACGGGACAGGGTTCACAGTACGCGGGCATGGGTCGGGAGTTGTATTCGACCGAACCCGTTTTTCGTGAGTACATCGATCGGTGCGCAGCGGCGTACGAAGAAGCAGGCGGTACCGAAACAGGTCCGCCGCTGCCCGAGCTCCTGTTCGATCCTGAGGGGTGCGTGCGCCTCAATGAGACACTCTACATCCAGCCCGCACTCTACGCGCTCCAGGTTGCCCTCGCGGCGCTGTGGCACAGCTGGGGAATCGAACCGGTAGCATTACTTGGCCACAGCGTGGGGGACTACGCAGCAGCTGCTGTCGGCGGTGTTTTTGCGATCGAAGACGGCCTGAAATTGCTGCTTAAACGTGCGCAGTTGATGCAGCAGTTGCCCTCTGGCGGTGCCATGGCATCCGTTACTGCATCGGTCGACGACATCGAACCCATGCTTGCTGATCAGTCCGACGTTAGCGTCTCTGCATACAACGGCCTTAACACGGTAATCAGCGGTCCCGATGAAAAACTGGAAGCCCTGCTCGACCGATTTGACGAAAAGGGCATGTACTGCATGCGCCTGCCGATCACGAACGCCTTCCACAGCGTGTTCGTGGATCCAATTCTCGATGAGTACGAAGATTTTGCAGGCAGTATGACCTTCGGGGAAACCGCTTCCGGTCTCATCAGCAGCATGACCGGCCGGATCGTTGAAACCGGCACGGTGCTAGATGCCCGCTACTGGCGCGAACACGCGCGCAAGCCCGTACGATTTGCACAAGGTGTCCAGACACTCTTCGAGAGTACGGATTGTGATGGCGTGTTGGAAATCGGACCGAAGGCCGAACTGATGTGGCTGGCACAGATGTGCTGGCGCCCCGGTCGAGACGTCGTCTGGGCAAGTTCTCTCGAAGAGGGCCGCCACGCTAGGGAGCGCATGCTCGCAACAGCCGGACAGCTCTATGTTACGGGTGCGTCGATCGACTTTGCGGGAATCGAACGGCCCCGGCAGGACAAGCGTTGCAGGCTCGATCTGCCGACGTACACGTTTCAACATCAGCGCTACTGGCCTGAACGTTCAGGCACAAGTGCAGGCTTGCGGGTCGAAGAGGACTTGCTCGAAGTCCAATGGCAGCCAACCGAAGTCGCCGGACCAGCCGACCGGCTCGCCGCTCAGGGCTGGCTGATCCTGGCAGACGACAGACCGATTGGCGATGAACTTGTCTCAACGCTCGCTGCGAATGGGCACACGGCCCAGACACTTGAGGCTGCGGAGCTGAAATCCGCGTCGCCGGATCATCTTGTGAGCGCCCTCGAGGATGCCCTTGAAAACCGAAGCGTTCAGAACGTGGTCATGCTTTGGAGCCCTGGGCTACCGCCCGACGCTGTTTTGTCCACATTGCGGGGGGCTCAACGACTTGGCGCCGACTGCGCATTCAGCATTGCCAGGGCTTTGATTCAGCGCGGTCAGGACACGCGACTCTGGTTCATCACACACGATTCGCAGCAGGTTCTTGAGGGAGACACTGTGGATCCAACGCACTGTTCGGTATGGGGATTCGGTCGGACATTCGGCCTGGAGCATCCGGATCGCTTCGGAGGCATGGTTGATCTGTCATCGCGTGACGATTCGACTTCGCAGGCATCTCATTTGTGTCGCGTCTTACTTGACATTGACGGTGGTAAGCAGCTTGCGCTGCGCGACGGGCAGATCTGGAAGCCACGACTTCAGCACGCAAAACGAGATACGATTCTCGAATCACGGACCCTTACCGTATCGGAAAACGGGGTTTACCTGATCACCGGGGGCACGGGAGCCTTGGGTGTGCAGGTCGCACAGCATCTGGCGGAACGCGGAGCAAAGGAAGTCGTGCTTGCCAGTCGTCGCGGCGGTGACGCCTCATTGGACGAACTCCGCTCGTCACTGGCGGACACCGGCTGTCGACTGCATGTTCTGAAGGCCGACGTCGCGAAAGCTTCTGACGTCCAGCGCCTACTGGATGAGATCGAGCAGTTGGATGCCGACGCACCGCTTCGTGGTGTTGTTCATGCCGCCGGACAACTTCAGGGCGAGCCCGTTGTGGACCAGAGCCTCGATACTTTCCGAGCTGTCATGGATCCCAAAGTTGCCGGCGCGTGGAATCTGCACCGTGAAACGGTTGACCGGGATCTGCAACTTGACTTCTTCGTCCTGTTCAGTTCGGCGGCATCGTTACTCGGCTTGCGAGGGCACAGCAACTACAGTGCCGCAAATGCTTTCCTGGATGGACTTGCACACCACCGCCGTCAATTGAACTTGCCGGGGGTCAGTATCAATTGGGGACCGTGGGCACAGCGCGGCATGGCCACGAAAATCGAGCAGGACGACTGGGAGGCCATGGGCACGCGGCTTATGTCGGCACAGGCTGCCATGTGTGCACTCGATCTTCTTGGCGGCGGAGAGCGTGTACAAGTCTGTGTACAAAAGCTGACCCTGTCCCGTTGGGGAGAATTGGCAGGCGCGGGCATGCTCCCGCCAGTCCTCCTGGATTTCATGACAGATCTTCTGCCGTCTGGATCCGCTGTTCTTGACGAGGACGGACAGACCACGCGCAACGCATCTGCTGGCACGGGTCCGCTCGTAAAACGGCTGCACCCACTGGACAACGAAGAGCGCAGGTCCGTTCTGCAATCGGAGCTGCTTCAACATGTCGGGGATGTGCTCGGCATGCAGCCCGAAACGATCAATCCCGAAATGGGATTTTTCGATAGTGGCATGAACTCCATCATGGCTGTCGAGCTTAGCAACCGGCTTCAGGAGCAACTGGGCGGGTCGCTCACGCTACGTCCCAACGCCATCTTCAATCACTCGACCGTTAGCAGCATGTCGGGGTACCTGATGTCCATTCTGTTCAGCGACGAGACACCGCCGGCTGAAGACGGACTTTCCGGTGACTCGGTTGTCACGGCGGATCTCGCCAAATTGTCGACTGAAGAGCTGGCGCAGAGGTTTGATTCCGTTGTGGGTCACGTTGACACCGAGGCGACCGACGGCAAAGTAGCGGAGACTCTGATCGACGACAATCGGATGCGGCAAGCCCTGGCGACCATCATAAACCTTCAATCCAGGATCAGCCGGATCGAGCACCGTTCCGAAAGTCCTGTCGCCATCATCGGACTCGGCTGTCGCGTTCCCGGTGCGAACAATCCTAATGACTTTTGGCAGCTTCTCGATGAAGGCGGCGATGCGATCATCGAGGTGCCGCCAGATCGCTGGGACATATCGGCGATTTACGATCCCGATCCGGATGCACTCGGTAAGTGTAGTTCTCGATGGGGCGGTTTCGTGAGCAACATCGATCTTTTCGACGCGGACTTTTTCGGAATTTCACCTCGCGAAGCAAGAACGCTTGACCCCCAGCAACGAATGTTGTTGGAGGTCTCTTGGCATGCACTGGAGAACGCCAACCTGGCCCCTGATCGATCGCGTGACTCTCGTGGAGGAGTATTTGTCGGCATCACCGTTTCGGACTATGCCCAGCGGGTCACCGATCAGGGGCGCCAGAGCCTGGACGCCTACGTCGGTACCGGCAATACCCTAAGTGCCGCGGCCGGGCGTATTGCCTTCAAGCTTGGCTGGTCGGGACCCGCACTGGCAATCGATACGGCGTGCAGTTCGTCGCTCGTGGCCGTGCATGAAGCCTGTGCCAGTCTGCAGCGTGGCGAATGCGACCACGCGCTTGCGGGAGGCGTTAATGTTCTGCTGAACCCCGATGTCAACATCACGCTCTCGCGCGCACACATGCTAAGCCCCGATGGCCGCTGCAAAACATTTGATGCTGAAGCCGACGGTTTTGTCCGCAGCGAAGGATGCGGCTTGGTGGTGCTCAAGCGCCTGGAGGATGCCGAACGTGACGGTGACAACATTCTTGCGGTCATTCGTGGGTCGGCCGTTAACCAGGACGGCGGGAGCAGCGGGCTGACGGTTCCAAACGGCGTTGCCCAGGAGAACCTGCTTCGTGATGCGCTTGCGGTTGCAAGACTGGAACCGGCAGATGTGCAATATCTCGAGTGCCATGGAACGGGAACATCGCTGGGCGACCCGATAGAGGTACAGGCTGCCGACGCGGTGCTTTCGCGTGGCCGCGACCCGGAATCTCCGTTGCTAATCGGTTCGACAAAGACCAACGTTGGACATCTCGAATCTGCCGCCGGCATTACCGGTCTGATCAAAATCGTACTTGCCATGCAGCACGGCAGAATCCCGAAGTCGCTTCATCTGCAAACTCCGAATCCGCACATTCCATGGGAGGAGCTTAATGTCAAGATCGTCGACGAGCCCGTACCATGGCCAGGGAATTCCGGCAGGCGAGTTGCCGGCGTAAGTTCTTTCGGCTTTGTCGGAACGAATGCGCACGTCCTGCTTGAAGACGGCGCGGATCGAAACGTTTCGACTGAAACGCGGCCGTTACAGCCGGACGACGGATTACATCTGCTCACGCTATCGGCACGCAATAAGGTGGCTTTGCAGGAACTGGCTAACGTGTATCGCGAATGGCTGTCGCAAAACGAAGACGCAAGTTTGTCTGATCTTTGCTATACGGCGAACGCCGGCCGCAGCCAATTGGAATGTCGCGCCGGACTGGTATTTGCCAATGCCGATGAGCTACGGGGGCAACTTGAAGCGCTGTCCAAGTGGAAAACCGTAAAACACATGTCCACCGGTGATATCGGACACGCTGGAAGCAGGCCCAGGGTCGCATTTCTATTCACCGGTCAAGGCTCTCAATATTTTGGGATGGGCCGGGAACTCTATGCAGCAGAGCCTGTTTTCCGCGAGCATGTCAATCGCTGCGCGGTCGTTTTCGATAACAGGCATGACGATTCACGTCCGCTTCCACTGCTGGAGGTTATGGGTCTTGCCGAAGGATCAGCAGATGAAGCCGAAAGCCTCATACACCAGACAGGTTATGCGCAGCCTGCCCTATATACGTTGGAGGTTGCGCTGGCCGCGCTCTGGCGCAGTTGGGGCGTCGAGCCGGACATCGTGCTTGGCCATAGCGTCGGCGAGTACGCAGCTGCCGCGCTTGCGGGTGTTTTCACAATTGAGCAGGGGTTGCAGTTGATTGCCGAGCGTGGTCGTTTGATGCAGTCTTTGCCCGCCGGCGGAGCCATGGCTGCGATCAGGGGTTCGGTCGAGACGGTTGAAGCAGCCCTCGCAGGTAACGGGGACGTTTCGATAGGCGCTTACAATGGAGCCAATACCGTTATTAGTGGCCCCGAGCCGAAAGTACTCCGACTGATCGAGTCGCTCGAAGCGTCGGGACTTCGCTGTTCAACACTCAAGACCTCGCATGCCTTCCACAGTGCCCAGATGGATCCGATCGTCGAACCTTTCAAAGTGTTTGCCCAGCAGTTCTCGTATCAGCCGGCATCAATAAAAATCTGCAGCAATCTGAGCGGCAAAGTTGTGGAAGACCGCGAGATCCTCGATGCTTTGTACTGGTCGCAGCACGTGCGTCAACCCGTTCGGTTTTCGGAGGGTATCCTGGAGGCGCGGCGAATGCACTGCGAGGTGCTAATGGAGCTGGGACCGCATCCCGTGCTGGTCGGGATGGGCCAGCAATGCTGGGACGCACCCGGGGAACCGGAGGCCAGATCGGCTTCGGCGTCATGGTTCGGTTCCTTGCGTCGCCAACGTTCGGACGTTCGCGAGATGCTCTCTGCTGCGGCGCAGTTGTACATCTCAGGCATGCCCGTCGATCTCGAGGCGATGAATTCGCAGAATCGCCCGGATTGCAGAAAACTGTTCCTGCCTTTGTATCCGTTCCAGCGTGAACGCTACTGGGTCGAGGCCACGCAAGCGCCGGAGATAGAGCGTGAAGAAGCACCGACCGCTACGCTTCCTGAATGTGTCTACCAGGTGGAGTGGGAGCAGAAAGACGTCGCGGCAGTCGACCCCGCGGCAAATCCTTCGAATTTGTGGCTGATCATTGGAGACGGTCATGAGTTGGCCGACAGTGTGGCGCGCGCGCTGAGGGCGTGCGGCCAACGCTGCGCATGCGTGTCAAGCGGTGATGAGATGGAGCTCAGGCAGGCACTGTCGAATGGCAACGGAGAGACCAGTGTGTCCCCGCATCACGTCGTGCACCTGGGAAGTCTCGACGATGATGAGCCAGAAAGTCACGAGCACCTTCGCGCTGCGCTTCGAAACGGTGTCGGAAGCGTTCTCGAACTGACCCAGGAACTGATTGCAAATCGTTGGCAGGGCAAACTGTGGCTGATCACGAGTGGTACGCAGATGGTCCGGGATTCCGATTGCGTCAACCCCGTCCACAGCACCGTCTGGGGAATGGGAAGAACAATTGCGCTGGAGTATCCCGACATCTGGTGCGGTCTGATTGACTTACCATCGGTCAGCGACGGACACGCGACGGCTATAGAGCTTGCGAATGCGCTCCTGGCGGGGGACGAGGAGGAACATGTCGCGTTACGCGAAGGTCATCGATGGGTAGCGCGTTTGGACCGCCGCGAACTGCCAGTGGAGACCCCGTCGTTGGAAGTAGATTCCGATGGCACGTACTTGATCACCGGAGGCTTGGGTGGAATCGGCCTCCAGGCGGCGCAACGACTGGTTGAACGGGGTGCGCGACATTTGGTTCTGACCAGTCGACGTCCGCCATCAGCGTCAATCCAGGCGACAATAGCCAGAATGGAGGAACGCGGCTGCAATGTTTGCGTTTTGCACGCGGACGTTTCACGGCACGATGATGTGGTAGGCATGCTCGATACGATCGAAGCGTCAGACATGCCTGTGCTGAAGGGTGTTGTTCACGCTGCTGGCGTGGCCGGGATTGTACGCCTTCAAGAATTGGATGGCGAGAGCCTGGAAGCGGGATATGCCGCCAAAATTTACGGCGCGTGGCTCCTCGATAACCTGATCACAGAAAGGGGCATCGATTTATCGTTTTTCACGATGACCTCCTCGGTCGTTGCCCTGTGGGGTGCACCTAACCAGGCAGCCTACGCCGCAGGCAACGCCTTTCTCGACGGGCTTGCGTGGCAGCGTGCAGGTCGAGGCATGGCCGCTTGCGCAGTTGACTATGGCCCCTGGGCGGACATTGGCATGATGGTCGCGACCGGGGAACAAGGGGCGGCATGGCTGCGCCGACACGGAATCAGCGCACTAGACCCCGGTTTTGGAATCGACGGACTGGAGGCGCTGACGGCCGAAGCAATTCCAAGTGCTCTCTTTGTCGATCTCGATTGGAGTGTCATGACCAGGGCGCTTCATGATGTCTATCGGTCCAGCCAATTCATGTCGCGGCTGACGACGCCGGTCGAAGATGAATCAGAGGCGTTCGTAGCGCACGAATCGGCATTGATCCAAAAGCTGAAAGACGCCGAGCCCGAGCAACGCCGCATACTGCTCAAAGGCG
>Ga0315336_1005244_pt1 | contig 14363 bp, 8 predicted proteins | sample ASW5metaG_FD_204512 | JGI IMG/M metagenome (GOLD analysis project Ga0315336, IMG submission 204512) | Ammonia-oxidizing marine archaeal communities from Monterey Bay, California, United States - ASW #5 | ecosystem: Environmental > Aquatic > Marine > Intertidal zone | place: USA: California...
CTGACGAAATCGACGAACCGGTCCGGGCCGTAATCCTGGCAGAGCGGATCCAGGCCATGCGAAGGGTTCTCGAGAACCTGGAAGAAAAATGCCGGGCAATCATCCGCCAGTTCTTCATGGAACAACTTTCCTACAAGCAGATGGCTGAAGCGCAGAAGGTTTCGATCAAGACCATCGGCTCGAGACTCTCCCGCTGTCTGGACAAGCTACGGGACCTGTCGAAAAAAGATCCGGATTTAGGGGAGGAAATTCGCGGCTGAGGCTACAGCAAGGTATGAAAGGAAAAAATTGTGGCCGATCCTGAGGAAAGTGACCGAATCTGGGCTTACGTGCTGGAAAGCATGGACGACCTCGAACGCGAGCAGATGGAACGCGACATCGAGGCCGATCCTGCGCTTCGCAGTGAGGTCGAAAAAACAAGGCAATCAAGCGAAGTTCTTGGTTCGCTCGTTGCCCGGCTTGATGCGGATATCGAGCCCGGGACGTTGGAACAGAAGATTCTGAAAGGCTGGGAACGTTCCGAAGCCGCGGTTGGACTTGAGGATCCTCGGGCGGAAGATGCCCCGCCGAAACGGCCTTCCCAGAGTTCGGTACCACCGATGATTCCGTTTTCCGTTCGTCCACTCGTGGCAGTGGCGGCCTGCCTGCTGATCCTGGTCGGGGGTCACTTCTATCTAGCATCGGAATCGCTGACCTGGATGGAACCGCGGCTCGAAACGCGGGCATTCAAGGGTCCCGATGCGCAATCGGCGTACAGCCGGGAGACTCTGCAGGACCTGTCAACCCGGCTCGGCGCCGCAATCAGTGGAGCCTATGAAGCAGCAGGCGGGGATTCCTTCTGGAATCGCATTTTCCGATATCGGTCCGATTGGGATCTCCAAATTCAAATTCACGAACTCGACGACGGCATTCTTCAGATCGACGTGGCCGCCTACGGGGATGATCCGGGAATATCCACAAAAGAGTGGATCGAATATGTGGATTCCGAGGAGGCTTTCCAGGCCCTGGTTGAGCCGTTCGGAGCGGAAATCGCGTCAACCCTGGCATCGATGAAGGACGAATGATCCACTGTGGCAGAGCAACTTCAGAATGCCTGCGTAGCGCAAAGGCCGGCCCTCGCTGCGCAGTGCGGAATTTTCAACGCACTCGTTTTCGTCGCGTTGTTGACCCTTTCGGGCTGCGCCTCCACTCCGGATCCGGCGACGCTTCACCGCTATAACTGGTGGAACTATTATCAACGCGGGATCTATTTTCTTCAGCAGGACAACAAGCAGGCGGCGATAGAGGATTTCGAAACCTGCCTGGGGCTGCGGAAGGGTGCCAATTTCAGCATGGCGACGGATCTCTGGCGCATCAGAACCTACGGCATGCATTTCATCGATGGATACTTCCCACACCGGGAGTTGGGCATCGCGCACTACCGGGGGAGCAACTACGGGCAATCCATTCGTTTCCTGGAACTTTCGCTGAAGCAAACCCCTTCCGGCAGGGCAAAAACATATCTGAACCGGGCCAGAAAGAAATCGCTGAAAGACGCATCCATCCCTCCTCCCCAAACCGACTTTGCCCCCGGCAGCCGCGAAATCTGGACTCGATCCCGAAGACGCGAAATCGAAGGTGTGGCGCGGGGAAACGCCTACATTGAAGAAATCTCGGTGAATGGACGCCGTAGATTCATCGAATTGGCCGAACAGGAAACCGAGTTCCGGGAACGAATCGCCCTCTCTCGTGGTTCGAACGTGGTTCATGTCGTCGCGCGGGATCTTCTTGGCCAGGAAACAGAGTCCAAAGTTCACTGGATCGCCGATTGGTCCCCGCCTCACCTGGTTGTGCACCGGATCGAAGAGAAAAAATCCGACTGGACCCTGACCGGTGTCTGCCTGGATGACCACCTCTTGAACGCAATAACGATCGACGAAAAACCCCTTGGCGGTTTCAAGGCCGGTGCCGGGAAGTCTCACGAGATCAGGTTGACGCTACCGAGGGATCGCGCGACAATATTCAGAGCGGAAGACGCGGCCGGGAATTCTTTGGAGTGCATGCTGGCGCTGGAATCCTTTCGGGAGGATGCGGTGCTGAATTACGCGCCGCAGTTTGCGGCCGCGGGCGAATCGGGTTCGAAACTTCCAACGGGGAAAGAGGATCGCCTGGATCCTCGATTACGCATTTCAGCGCAACCACAGGAAGCAGTCTTCGACGAGGAATTCTACCTGGACGGCGTAGCCGAGGATCGCGGCGGATTGGCAAGCATACGGATCAACGGCGAAGAGTTTCTCGAAAACGCCGGAGATGGAAATGTCATCCGAAAATATTTCTCGGAAAGACTTCCCCTTGCCCCGGGTACCAACGAATTCGAAATAGCGGTGACGGATGTCGCCGGAAACGAAACTGAGCGGGGAATCGTTGTGGTCAGAAAAACGCCGGAATATGTCAGGGACGAATTTCGGCTGTCGGCCGGACTTCCTCCGTTTGCCACCCGGAGCGAGGATCAATCCTTCAACTTCATCAGGCATCGGGTCGAGCAGGAGTTGCTCCGGCAACCTGTTCGGTTTCTACTCGTCGAGCGGGACGAAGGATGGGATTACATCCTGCAGGAGCAAAAACTCAGCCTGTCCGATCTCTCGGAATCCCGGGCGGCACTTCGAGTTCGCAAGATGCTCCCTGCCGAACTCCTTCTGGTCGGAGAAGTGATACCGGAAGACGAGGGAATCACGATCCGCATGAAAGTCATCGACTGTGAGGAGGGACGTCAACTGGCCGCCGACGATGTGTATACGGAAAATGCCCGCGAAGAGATCGAGTTTCATGCTGAGGGCCTGGTGATGAAAATCGAGCAGCGGTTTCCGATCCTGGAAGGACGGGTAACCGATCGTAGCGGCAGCCATGCAACGATTGACCTGGGGGACCGCCACGGTGCCTGGCTCGGCGCAAGATTCCTGGTGCTCAGGGCGGAAGACTCGTCGGGCGATGGCGCCGGCGGATTGGTGCGCACCGTGGACGAGATTCCGATCGAACTTCGACTTTCGCAGGCAAAATCTGAATCCGGCATCGCGCAGATCGTACCCGGTTCCGCAAGCGGAGAAATCAAGGAGGGCGACCATGTCTATTCGCGCTAAGGTGCTCATGGTGACGACTTGCGCAATGACTCTCGCGACGGGTAGCGCCCGATCGTCTGATTCGAATCCTCCCACCTGGCTCAAGGGAAACGAATTGACGTGGGATCTCGCGCATGACGCCCCCGATGTGCGCCCGAAGTATCATGCCCTGGTCATCGGAATTAATGACTACAGATCTTATTCCGACGGATCGGGATGGGAACCCCTGCTCACTCCCCGCGGAGACGCCGGGGCGGTGGCAAGGCTACTGGAAGATCAATATGGATTCGAGGTGAACAGCCTTCTCGACGAGGAGGCAACCCGTTCGAACATCATGAAGGCGTTCGACAAAATCGTCCGCCTTTCCCTGGACGACGCCCTGGTCATCTATTTTTCGGGCCACGGCTACTATGACCGGACGTTGGGCGAGGGATTCTGGATTCCGCAGGATGCGCGGCGCGTCGATGGGGGGCGGCCGGCGTCCGGGGAGTGGCTATGGAATTCGACGCTGACAAAAATACTCGGCGCTTCCCGCGCCCGCCATATCCTGGTGGTCGCGGATTCGTGCTATGGCGGTTCGCTGTTTCGCGGTGCGGAGGAGATCCTGGACCGACGACGCCTCAAGTGGTACCAGCGCGCGAATGCCCGGCCCTCCCGGTACCTGCTTACCAGCGGAGACCTGGAACCGGTGCTCGATACCGGGGCTCGGCACAGCATCTTTGCGCAGCAATTACTCAACTACCTGGAGTATTCGGAGCGGGATGTTTTCTCGGTCACGGACCTGGGGTCCGCTCTGCGATCGAAAGTCAGCGCGCTGACCGGTCAAATGGTGCGCATGGGACCACTCAAGGTTTCCTCGCATGCGGGCGGAGAATTTGTGTTTGTGCGTAGCGGAAGCGAATTCCCGCGGAACACAGCAGCCCAGCCGGGGAATGCGGCACCCGAACCGGGCGGACCTCCTCTCGATTTCGCCGCCCGAACGGACCAGCAGGTGCTCCAGGATGCGGTCCTGCTGAAGAAGCGGGGGGCGCCGGGCAGCGCGGAAGAGATACTGAAGGGAGTCGAACCGGTCACGGACGACGGTCGCCTGCTTGATGTCGTAAAAAAATATGTGCACACGGAACGAGATTCCAGCTCCTACAATTCCCTGGATGCTCTCATCGACCGGTTGGAACAAAGAAAGGATCAATTCGACTCGCCCGATTGGCAGGATCCAAAGGTTGCGAGACCCCGGGTCCTCGTATGCACCGGCCCGGTGGACGGAAGCGGGGGCACGGAGAGCTCGTCGCTGGCTCTGCTCTACCGGGTGAGCCTCGACGCTGCGCTGCGGAAACACGCGGGAACCAGAATTGTGGACCGGGAGACGATCGAAGATGTCCTGCGGGAAATGAACCTGGGCACTTCGCTCCTTTCGGACAAGAACGCGAGGCTCACGGTCGGAAAAATGTTACCGGCAAGCCTTCTTCTGCTCGGGAACCTCGTCCCCTCGGAGCAGGGCGAAAGTCTGTACCTGAAGTTGGTGGATACAGAAACCACGGAGCTGCTCGAAACGATCTGGCTGGATAACGTTCCCGGCCGGACGTTGGTCGACGTATGCCGGGAGGCTGCCGATAAGATTTCTCGCCGATCAGTACAAGCCAGGCCGCTGTCGGTGCAGGTCGAGACCGTGCGCGAGAATGGAATTCACGCCGGGATCGGAGCATTTCATGGAGCGAGCTCGGGCATGGTGTTCAGAGTCATGAAACGAGTGCCCCGCGAGGAAGATCATCCTCTCGCCTACGACGAAAGCCAGGTAGGAACAGCGACGCTAGACGAAATCGGCGAATGGGCCAGCGCATTCGCGGTACAGTGGGACGAACGACCGGATCCGGAGAGTAGCGTGTCCCTGTGGATCCGCGAGCAGGTAGGGAAGGTACCATGAAGCTGAAGATCTCATCCGCGGTTATGGTTCTTCTCGCTGTTTCGGTGCAATCCGGTTTCAGCCAGTGTTTTGTCGCTACCTTGCCACAAATCGGGGAACGTGAATTCTGCATCAGCCAGACCGGGCCGACCGGAGATCTCATCACTCCCGACGCACCATCGGTGACTCCATTCCGGCCGCCTTCGATCTTTTCCGCACCGCTGCCCAGCGGGTCGGGTGCTCGCGCAATGGGACTGGCCGGCGCATTTACCGCTGTGGCCGACGACGCCACGGCCGCATCCTGGAACCCGGCGGGCCTGGTTCGTCTCGAACGTGCCGAGGCTTCCATCGTGTTCCGGTATGCCAGAGAGAAAGACCAGCATCATGTGACGGACCCATCGCTGAAGGTAGGGGAAAACGAATATGACAACGTGAACCTCAATTACCTGAGCATCGTGTACCCGTTTAACCGGAAAATCCTGGATCGCAACGTCGTCGCATCGTTGAATTACCAGGAAGCGTACGACTTCGCGCAGGAGTTCACCGCGAATTTCAGCGATCGGTCCTCCGGACGGAAGAGCCCGTCCGTGTCGGATCGTTTCTCCGCGGTTACAACCGAAACGGTTACGGACGGCCTGAGTCCACCCGGCACCGTACTGGACGTGACGATTCACTCCGTCACCGAGGTTACCACGGCGTTCGATCAACTCCTGGCCGGCGCCGTGGATGCCGATGTCGATTTCAAGCAAGAAGGAATCATTGATGCCGTAACACCGGCGGTGGCATTTGAAATCACCCCGAAACTCTATTTCGGCGCCAGCCTGAACTTCTACCAGGACGGATCGTTCTTCGGCAATGACATCCGGTCCAGAACACGCGCAACGTATACCGGCGCATCGGACAGCCAGGCCGTGGGCAACACGGTGCGGACCACAACCGGTACGCTCGAATTTGAAGGTGTGCAACGCATCCCGGCCGGCGATGGATTCCCGGAGATCGAGATCGGACTCGAAGGCAGCCAGGATATCGATCCGATTGTCGAATCATCAACATCCTCCCGGAGCGACGCGGTCGTGCTGGACGGGATTTACGAAGAAGTCAATGAGTTCAACGACCTCAGTGGAATCAACGGCACGTTTGGAATCCTGTGGAATGTATCACGACACTTGACGCTGGGCGGAACGGTAGATCTGCCTTGGACCGCGGAGGCCGACCAGAAGAGGACCGTCCGGCAGGAAGTCACTACGCTCAACGAGGCACGCACAAGAATTCTCGATCAGAACGCCACCGAAACAATGGAGCAGAAAGATGTGGAATTCGATTTTCCGCTCTACTGGAGCCTGGGTGCGCTTTGGCGATGGTCAACCCACTTCTACACATCGCTGGACCTCAGCCAGACCCAGTGGTCGGAATTCTCCTTCAAGGCGGCGGGAGAGGAGAGAATCAATCCGCTGGATGGATCCCCGCACCGTGAAAAACCGCTGGACGACACCTGGTCGGTGCGACTCGGCACGGAATATCTGTTTGTCGGAACCCGCACGGAGGTTCCGGTGCGCCTGGGGTTCGCCTGGGAACAGCGTCCCGCCCTGGAGGATCCGGACGATTACTACATGTTCAGCGCAGGCTCCGGAATTTCATTCGGAAAAGATCCGGGAAAGACCATTCTCGATTTCGCATATGTGCTTACACTCGCCAACGATGTCAGCGGGGTTATTCCAGAACAGGCTGATTTGACCTCGGATGTGACCGAGCACCAGCTAATTCTTTCATTTATCCAGCACTTTTAGTACGATGCGCGACCAGCCTCGGATTGGAGTCATGTGAAGAACTGGTTCATACCTTTCTGTGCCGGACTGTTTTTCGTGAATGGCGCGCGGGCAGAGACACTCGCGCCATCGCTGCAGATCCACCACGGCTTCACCTGCACGACAATCCCCTGCCCTTCGGTGTCGCACCAGGGACATGAATTCGGAACGGCCCTCTCCCCCCTTGATACGGGTGGTTTCATCGTGGGCGCGCCGTTGGAGGACCTGTTTGGCGCCACCCGTCCCGTGTCCGTGGATGCCGGCGCCGTATTCAGGTACAACAACAGCGGCAGCGTCGTAGATTCGATCGGCAATCCCGACCCGTTGACGGGGGACCAGTTCGGCGCGGCGGTCGCGGGCCTCGGCGACGGATTCATGGTGATTGGCGCTCCGCGCAAGGACGTACATTCCCCAACCGGGGCATTTACGGTGGACGTAGGCGCTGCTTATCTGTACACCACCGACGGCTTCCTGATGACGGCTCTCGAGAATCCCACCTTCCTGCCGGGCGATGGTTTCGGCGCCACGGTGGCACGGATGGGCGACGATGCATTGCTGGTCAGCAGGTTGGGGGTCGGGTTCAACACCGCCTCGATCGGGACCGTCTATTCCTTCACTTTCGATCCCGTTCTGCTCGACACTTTTTTCAACCCTTTCCCGGATTTCGGCGACCAGTTTGGTGCATCCATCCTCGCGCTCGAGTCGGACATCGTGGTGATCGGCGCGCCCGGAGAAGGGTTTTTCACCTCGGGGGCTATCCATATTTTCGAGTCCACTGCAAATCTCCTGGATTCCGTGTTCAATCCCTCGGGGGTGGCTGACGCAAGATTCGGAACTTCCCTGGCGCCGGTGGAACTGAACCGATTCGCGGTCGGCGCCCCCGGAGCGGACGCCGTCTATATCTACGACACCGGCGGCAACCTGATTTCCACGATCACGAATCCGATCCCGGCCCAGGTTTCGGAGTTCGGCCATTCGCTCGCCGCCATGTCCGACACCCGTCTCCTGATCGGGGCGGCAGCGGCCAGCGGATCTTCGGGACGCGTTTTTCTCTACGACGTCGACGGATGCAACCTTCTGGAGATCGAACCTCCCGGCGGCGGCAGTCATCCCCTCTTCGGCTGGTCCCTGGCCCGTTGCGATGCGGACGACTTCGTGATCGGCTACCCGGGTGACGACACACACGAATCGGACGCGGGTGGCGTATACCTGTACCAGGACGTCGAAGCAGCCACCCACTCTACCATCGGCGAAACGCTCGAAGTCGCTATCTTCGGTCCGGGGGCCGGAGGCTGCGGGCTGACTCAGAGTTGCTTTGTCCCGACCCAGACCGTGGTCGAAGTATTCGGCAAAGTCGCCTGGACAAATGAGGACAGTTCCGCCCATGAAATTGTCAGCGGCATTCCGAGTATGGGCCCGGACGGTTGCTTTGCCAGCGGGTCCCTGGGTCCCGGGCAATCGTTCACCGCGTTTTTCGATGACCGGGTCGTGGGAGACGTGCCGTACTATTGCGCGCTTCATATAACCGAAACGGGCGTGTTGAAGATCCAGAAAAACGACGACCCGGAGGACGCAATCCTGGTCTCCGACGGTGAAAGCATCCCGTTCCTTTACGATCACGCGGGAGACGAGGACTGGATCCAGTTTTTCGCGGTCCCCACAATCGATGTTGTGGTGAGCACAACCAACATCGGCGATGTCGTTGACACGATCCTCACTGTGTACAAGCTGCAAACCAACGGCACATTGAGTTTCGTCAGCAGCGTGAACAATACGGGAAGCGGCACGGGGATGGGTGAGTTCGTTCAGCTCACGATGCCGTCCGCCGGATTCTACTATGCCAATGTCCGGTTCGTTGATCTGGGCGACTATGGATTCGGCACCGAGTATGAAGTCACGGTGCGGATGCTGACCACTTCGGACCTGTATGTCACCGCGGTGGACCGCGTCACGCTGCAGACCCCGCTGAGCGCGGTGGCGACGGTGAACGGAGGCTCACCGCAAGTCATTCCCCCGTCACAGGTCACTGTCTACAATTCGCTGCAGGACGGCCTCTATTCCATTGCGGTCAGCGTGGCCACGGGCATTCTGCCCCGGGAGGCACCCAACGCAAGTTCGCCCCAGGCCGGAAATCCCTGGAACCAGAGTTACGGAAATCCCAGGAATGTGCTGCTCAGTGGAAGCGTCGTGAAGTCCTTTGTGTTCGATTCCACCTGCCGGATTACCGGTAGCGTCCATGATCAGTGGACCGGCGCCCCCATCGAAGGCGCGGCAATTACCCTCGAGTCAACCAGCGGCAACAACCAGGGAGCGGTCTACGATCGGTACCCGTTGCAGGTTTGGAACGACCCCTCCTGGGCAACATCCAGCACCGGCGATTTTCCCGCAGGGATGCGGGTTCCGCTGGCCAATTACAGGCTGCATGTGGAGGCCGGCGGCTACGAAGCACTGGTGATCACCGACGCAATCGCATCTCCCCTGCTGAACCAGTCCTTGAATCTCGATGTATCGATTGTGCCTGTCGATCTGGACGGCAACCAGATCGCTGACCTGTGGGAGCACGTGTATGTCCCGGGAAACAACCTGGTGCCGAACGGGGACAACGACGGGGACAAGTTCATAAATATTCACGAATACCTGGCCGGAACCGATCCACTCGACCCGGGAAGCAAGCTGAGCCTGGAAGTCAATCGCGCAGGGACCACAATCGAGCTTGCCTGGCCCTTGACGCCGGGGCCCCTCTACTCCGTGGACCTGCGGGACGGCCAGACACAGCAACCGTGGATCCCCATCACCGGACCGGCGGACTGGCAGAGTTACCAGAGCGGTTTTCTTGACGCCGATACGACCCCCTTCGACGTCAAAAACTACCGCATAAATCTGTCCATTCCCTGAATGCCAGCCCCAGGGCGTACGCAGCTACACGGATATGTCACCCGCGTAGCAGAGCCCAACCAAAACCCGGTCTTCCGTAGCACGGGTATGTGACCCGTGTAGCAGAGCCCAACCAAAACCCCGGTCTTCCGTGGCGCGGGTATGTGACCCGTGTAGCGGAGCCAACCGGAACCCCGTCTCACAGAACTCGCCGGCTCAAGCCTGAATTATTCTCTTTTTTTGGGGGAAGATGTCCTCTCGCCCTACAGGAGCCAATGAACGGATTGCTTCCGGTGGCTCTTGGAAGCGGTTGAGAAACTCTCAGCGCGGGGCCGGGCGGCAATCCCGAGACGAAAGGGACAGGAGATGAAGAAATCGTTTGCACGGTACCTTCTGCTGCTCATGGGATTGCTTCTGCCGGCGACGCTGTTTGGGGCGACCTACCAGGTAGACTGGTATTCCGCTGACGGCGGAGGCACGGGAGGCAGCACCGGAGGCGGCGTATACGGCCTTTCCGGAACAATCGGACAGCCCGACCCGGGAAGTTGCGCAGGAGGAACCTACAGCCTGACAGGTGGATTCTGGAGTGGCTCGGTAATCCAGCTGCCCGGTGCCCCCCTGCTGGAAATACACCTCGTCAACAGCAGGGTGAACCTGATGTGGAAAATCACCGGGCAGGACTATGTGCTGGAAGCATGCAGTGATCTCGGAGGTTCGCCCGCGGTTTGGACGGAGATTCTTCCGCCATTCGACAACACCGCGACGCACTACTTCCACGATTTGGAACCGCAACACCCACATTCGGTCTTCCGACTCAAGAAGCCCTGAGCGGGAAGAGAACTGAAATCAGCAACCTGGAAAATCAAACTCAATGGAGAAACCAATGAAAAAGTCACGACACAGTTATACAGAAAACGCAAAGCGAGCCGCCCTTGCGGTCATCGCAGGTCTTACACTTGCTACGGCTGCCACGGCACAGGTCCCGGAAGTGATCAGCTACCAGGGCCGGATTTCCTCCAGCGGCACCAACTTCACCGGACAGGGCCTGTTTAAGTTCGCACTGGTAGAGAAAAACCAGGGAGAGCCGGAGGAATATAGTTGGATGAACTCGAAACCTCTCGAGGGCCAGAGCGATCCCGCGGACCCGGTCACGATCAGTGTAGAAGACGGGCTCTTCATGGTGGGGCTCGGAGATCAGGGTCTTGCGAACATGGAAACGTTGCAAGAGGGAAACCTGGATCAACCGAATCTCCACCTGCGCATCTGGTTCGACGACGGCGTCAATGGCTTTGCGCAGTTAACCCCCGACCAGCCCCTGACATCGGTGGCATATGCGATGCATGCCGAGGTGGCAGCACAGGTGAAGAATGGGGCCGTATCCGCGAATCAGATTGCTCCCGGCTCCATCAACAACTCCCATTTGTCCAGCAGCTTCAGCGTCAATGCCAATGTGGCGGACGGAAGCATCACTACCGAGAAGCTGGCAAACAGCGCGGTCACATCGCTCAAGCTTGCGCCCAACGCAGTCACGTCCAGCCACATCGCCGGGGATACCATCACATCTGCCGATGTGGCGAATGATCTGGATCTTCTGGATCTGGATCTTGGCGGCGGGGGGGGCTCCGGCAAGCTACAGCTGTGGACTCCGGGGATCGCAAACCCGAACAGTCCGACCATGCCGCCCCCCAGCCTTCGCGGGGAGCTGCAATGCGATGGGGCCGGCGCAGAATTGACGCTGACCAAGACCAACGGAGATCCCCTGGCGGAAGTTTCCAGCAAGGGCAGCGGCGGTTCAGTAACGCTGAATGGCAATTTCGGCGGCCGCACGATCGTGGGCCACCAGGCGATTACGTTCTCTCAAACGGATAACCAGGTCGGTGCATCCCTCAATGGGGCGGACAACGGCGGCGCGCTGTATCTTTACAACGCGGCCGGCGGAAACCGTCTCTTCCTGTACGGCGGTCCCAATTCCGGCAGCATTCATCTCAGAAACAACGCGGGACTCATGAACTTTTACGCTCGCAGCTGGGAAGGTGAAGAAGGCGTCGTTTCCCTCTACAACAAGAACGGTGGCGAAACGATGTATCTGTGGGGAAGAAATACCGGGGACACCAATGCCGGTCAGATCGGTCTGAAGAATGGCAGTGGGGTCGAAACCATCACGCTCGATGCCGACAAGAACGGCGAAGGCCGGATCACGACCCAGGTCCTCGTTATCACCGGCGGCAGCGACCTCTCCGAGCAGTTTGAGATCGCCAAAGAGACCGTTGACCCTGAGCCGGGCATGCTGGTCTGCATCGATCCTGAAAACCCGGGTCACCTGGCCGTGAGCAGCAAGGCATACGACTACACCGCCGCTGGCGTTATAAGTGGGGCCGGAGGCGTGAAGCCCGGCATGGTGATGGGACAGGCCGGAACAATCGCGGACGGCGAATACCCGGTCGCGCTCACCGGACGCGTCTACTGCAACGTCGACGCCGGCTACGGTTCCATCGAACCGGGCGACATGATCACGACGTCGGATACGCCAGGTCATGGGATGAAGGTGTCGGATCACACGCAGGCCCAGGGCGCCATTGTGGGCAAGGCCATGACCGCCCTCGAATCCGGAACGGGACAAGTCCTGGTCCTGGTTTCCCTGCAGTAATCAACCGCTTAACCACTTACGAGATCGAGGTACGAAATGAAGTTTGCAACCAACCAGCCGGGTCTGAAGTTGCGAATTGCAGTGGCCTCTCTTCTCGCCGGAAACATCCTCGGAGTGTGCGTCGCCCACGCGGCGACCACCTCCGACCCGGCCGGAGAGAACGTCACACAGATAATGGAAACCTTGCGGCATTACCCCGACCGCGGAACCGCGGAGCCGGCCCGACAGGAAGCAGCTCCGCGGTTGGTAGCCGCATCGGATGGGAACCTGAGCCATATGGTGGCGCCACCGGGTCATGCTTTCCAGCCACGGGATATCGTGGCCGGCAAGCCGGAGGAAACGGCCCGGAAGTTCCTCAACAGCAACCGGGCGCTTTTCGGCATGTCCAGCGAAAGAGTCAGTCTTGCCCCTTATCGGACGCACACATCGGAATCACACACTTTCGTACGACTCCAACAGTCGTACGAAGGGGTGCCGGTGTTCGCCGGCCAGGTGGCGGTGCAGATGAATGAGGAACAGGGCGTCGAATTTGTCGGGGCGGACGTATCATCCGGCGTGAATATGCTGGACGGACTGCCGCAGTGGACAGCGCCTACCGTACTCGCAGCGGATGCAATCACGATCATTGCAAATCACGTCGTCGCGGCCGGTGGCGTTCAATTCACCAACACGACGCCGGTTCTGATGATCTTTGAGCCCTCCGTGGTCGGAGAAACCGGACCGATTCAACTCGTCTGGGAGTCGAAAGTGGCCTGCCCGGATCGACCTGAGTTGAACGAACGCTGGCTGATTGACGCTAAGTCCGGCGAAGTGGCCCGGCGTTATGCGCTCACTCATTCCGCCTTGAACCGCATGGTGAGCGACGCCAACACGAGCACCGCCCTCCCGGGGCTTCCGGCCCGGTTCGAAGGCAATTCCGCGACCGGCATCACGGATGTGGACAACGCATACGTGTTCCTTGGAGACGCCTACAACTTCTTTCTGAACCGGTATGGGCGAGACAGCTACGACGACGACGGGGCTGCTCTGGTGACCACCGTGCGGTACTGCGCAAGCTCCACGAACTGTCCCTGGGCAAACGCGCAGGCGGGCGGCTCCAGCATGCAGTTCGGAAACGGATATGCCGTAGATGATGTAGTGGCTCATGAATTTGCGCACCTGGTGACCACCGACACATCCGACCTGGTCTATGCCAATGCATCCGGAGCCATTAACGAGATGTTGTCCGACATCTTCGGAGAGTTCGTCGACTTAACCAACGGAGCGGGAAACGACAGCGCCACGAATCGCTGGAACATGGGCGAAGATCTTCCCAACGGACGCCTCCGCAGCATGAGCAATCCGCCGATGACAGGCGATCCGGATCGGCGTTGGAGCGCGAATTACATCGCCGCCACCAACAGCCCAACCAGCGCGAACGACAATGGTGGTGTTCATACCAACAGCGGAGTCGGCAACAAGCTGTGCTACCTGCTCACTGACGGTGACACCTTCAACGGTCAGGCCGTCTTTGGCCTGGGAATCAACCGGGTCGCAGATCTATTCTATCTGGCCAATGTCAGTTTTCTAACCTCCGGCTCGGGGTGGTCCGACCTGTATGAGGCGTTGCGACAGGCCTCGTGGTACCTGGGTTGGAACCTCGATGAGCAGAGCAACCTGCACAAAGCCTGCCTTGCGGTGGAGATCGCAGCCCCCGACACCTTGTACGTCAACGCCGCAGAAGCGTGCTTCTTCAAAACGGGTGAGCAGTTCTGCAACGTGACGCTTGGCAGCACCCTCGGCGGCCCTTTCGAAACGGTCAACCAGGGGGTGAGCGGAGCGTGGGTCGGAGATCGCCTGATGATCCGGGCGGGCTCCTACAATGAAACGGTTATCATCAACAAGTACATGACCCTGCGCGCGTACGCCGGAGACGTTCACATCGGAGAATGAGAAGGGACTGGATCATGAAGAAACTCCATTCTACAGCATACGTGGCCGCGGCTCACCGGCCGCATACGGCGCCCGGGTCGGGGCCTATCCGTGGCACGGCGGCTCCGCCC
>Ga0315336_1005245_pt1 | contig 14362 bp, 9 predicted proteins | sample ASW5metaG_FD_204512 | JGI IMG/M metagenome (GOLD analysis project Ga0315336, IMG submission 204512) | Ammonia-oxidizing marine archaeal communities from Monterey Bay, California, United States - ASW #5 | ecosystem: Environmental > Aquatic > Marine > Intertidal zone | place: USA: California...
TGGATCACTGGGGCCGGATGTCGCTCCATTGTCGCTGGTAAAGAAGACAATCGTGTCGCCATCCAATTCCAGCTCCTTCAAGAGAGAGAGAACCTTGCCGATACTGCGATCCATGTGCGTAATGATTGCCGCTGTGGTTGCTCTGGGCTGTGCCTGTTTTCCGTAATCGTGCGGATATCCCGTCTTGCGGCCACGGCCTTCGTAGGGAGTTTCCGGAAATTGACCGGCGTATTCTTTCAACGATTTCTCGGGCACCAACAGCTCGTAGTGCGGCACTGCGAAGGGCAAATAGAGAAAGAACCGCTGCTGCTGGTGACTCCGTAGGAACTTTAGCGCCTTGGTAACGATTTCGTCATGCGTATATTGGCCACGTCGCCCGTCACGATTGCCGGGCAATTCGTAACGTTGATCTTGTTGCCAGAGATAGTGCGGATAGTAGAAGTGCGCGTGAATCTGATGCAGGTAGCCGAAAAACTCATCGAATCCCTGTTTGTACGGAACGCCGGTGGTCCCATGTTCTCCCAGACCCCACTTGCCACAGAGCGCCGTAGCGTATCCCGCTTGCTTGAGCAGCTCGGCAACAGTCACGTCATCTGGCGCGAGTGCGATGCCGCCAGTATTGCCACGCACCGGCGTGTGCCCGCCGTGCAGTCCAGTCATCAGCACGCTCCGCGAGGGTGCGCAGACACAGCATCCCGCGTAGACGTCGGTGAAGCGCATCCCTTCAGCCGCCATGCGATCGAGATGCGGAGTGCGAATTCGCTGCTGGCCATAGCAACCGAGGTGAGCGTAACCGAGATCGTCCGCCATGATGAAGATGATATTCGGCCGCGTCGTTGCCGCGTTCGAACTCTCGGCACCGCAAACGAACATCAAGAAAACGAACAGGTATCGGATGCGGATGCGTATCACAGTGTGACCTCAAAGCGTCGCGGCTGCCATTCGAAGCCGACAGAATCTCCCGGCAGTAACCGTACAAGGTCTTCTCGCAACCAGAGCGGACGCGCTGACTACTGCGAAGCCTTCGTAGGATCGAACGTGCGCTGTGACTTGCCGTCTTTTCCGTTCCAGACGCGCAGCACGCCGTCTTCACCGCCGGCAACCACAGTTGCGGCATCCCGCGTTGCCGCGGCAGCGTACATGTAGTCGGTTCCACCGCCGAAGGACCGAAAGTTTTGTCCATTCGTTGTTTTATGAAAACGGACCGACTTGTCACCACCGCAACTGACGATGGTATCGTCGAGACCTACATATTGAATTGCAGTTACCTGCTTCTTGTAATTGGAGATTGTTCGACGTTGCTCACCCGTTTTTACATTCCACACCTTGATGGCGTTGTCTGCACCGGCACTCGCCAACGTGGCCCCGTCCGCTTTCCAGGTGACGTCGAGCACGTGATGCGTGTGCCCTTCGAACGATCGTACGTGCTTCCCGGTTTCGACCTCGAAGATCTTCACAAATTTGTCCGCGGCTCCCGACGCGAGCAGCTTGCCGTCTCGGGAGAACTCGACTCCCAGAACCGTGTCGCTGTGCGCCTGCTCGACGGTGCGCACGAGCGTCCGCTTCGCAACGTCCCAGAACATCAATTCACCACCGCGCGACGGTTCGCCACCACCGGTGGCCAGCAGGGTTCCATCGGGACTGAAGTCGAGCGAAACAACTCGGCCGACGAACGGCGAGGCATTGAAATCGAGTGGATCTTCTTCGCTGCGTCCGAAACGACCTATCAGGTTCCAAGACGGGTTCACATCCCAGACGCTCGCCATTCCGTCTACCGAACCGGAGATGAGCACGTTGCCCGCTGCAAAGGCGAGCGCGGCTATGTTGCCCGTGTCTACCGAAAGCAAATCGAGCGGTTTCCCATTGGCACCGTTGTAGAGCTGAATCGCGTGACCGTCGCCGGCGGTTGCAATGGTTTTGCCGTCGGCGGAAAAGACCACAGCCCGAATGGGCACTTGGAGCGCTTTGGCCGCTTCTTGGGCAGCAGTAAGCCGCGCGGCAATCTTGCTCAGATTTTCCTCGACAGCAGCAGCGGCGGCTTTGACATGTTCCAACCTTTGCTTGGCGGACTCGATGGCTTTCTGCGCCAGCGTTTCGCCTCGCACCGCGGCCATTTGCGCCTGGACGGCCTTTTTGGACGCTTCCTGGGCGGTGGTGAATGCCTTCTCCGCCTCCGCAGCCTTTTTCTTCAAGTCCTCGTTCTCTTTGCTTTCAGCGAGCTTGGCTTTGGCTGCCTCATTCTTCTCGCCGGCCTCCTTTTCTTTCTTAGCCGTTTCTTCGACAGCCTTTGCCGCGGCTGTCTTGGCTTCCTGTGCTTTTTTGGCGCTTTCTTCACGATCCTTTTGGTTCGCCTCGGCGGCCTTGACCTCGCCTTTCGCCAACGCGACGTGCTGCTTGGCTACGGTCTGGTTTTCGGTAATCTGTCCGACGTTCCGTATCGCTGCGAGATCTCCCTTCATCTCGGCGACTGCCTTGCCATCCGACAGCTGCCACAGCTTGGCTACCCCATTGAGACCGGCCGACGCTGCCACTTGGCCATCGGGGCGTACGGAAACCGCAGCCACGGCACCGCCGTGACTCATCGTGCGGACCGCCTTTCCCTCTTTGAGATTCCAAACGCGGAGTGTGCCATCCTCGCTGCCCGAAATGAGTTGGGCCCCGCTTGGTCCTACCAGGTCGATACACGTCACACCCTTTTCGTGTCCCTTGAGTTCCAGAACCGGGTTGACCGCGACGGCGTTTTCCGGTGGTGCCGTTTCCTCAGCTGGCGTCGCTGCCGACGAGGCTTGTGGGAGATTCCAGATGCGAATCACATGGTCGGCACCGGCGGAGATAACCTGGGCCGCATCGGTACTGACCGCGATGCCGTTGACCGGCGACGGCGTATCGATTTGGCTTATTGCGGCCCCGTCCGCCAACGCCCAGATGCGCACGGAGTTGTCGAGTGCACTCGAGATCAACTTTGGCGGCTCATTGGCAGTCTCCGTCTCGGTGGCCGATACAAACGCCAACCCGGTGACCGATGCCGTGTGACCTTCCAATATTGGTCCCAAAGATCCGTCACCCAGGTTAAACAACTGAACGCGATGATCCGCCAGACCGCAAGCGGCCCACTGCCCATCACTGCTCACTGCCACGGTGGTCACTCCACCCCCGCAAGCAATTTGCCTCAGTTGTACGTTTTTCGGGCGCTGCCAAAGTTTGACCACCCGATAGCCACCCGATGCCAACAATGTCCCGTCGTGATTGAAGGCGAATGAATGCACAAAGTCTCGATGAGCAGCACCTGCGGCATAGAGAGGATGACCTTCGTGTTCCAGCTTTCCGAGTTCTGGATCAACCAGCCGGGCCACTTCCTCGCCGGCCTCCAAGTCATAGACAAAGATCTGGTTCGCGCGCCCCGTCGCCGCCAGCCGGCCCCAGGGGGAAAGGGCGACGCTGTAGATTGGTTTGACTCGTTCCGGCACCGGCTGAAAATTGATCGTACTGGGCGCGCTTCCCGCCCCTGCAGCAGCCCCTTCGAGAATCCACTGCTGCAGCAATCCCAACTCCTGCGGAGTCAGCGCTTCCGCTTCAACGTCATTCGGCAAAGGTGGCATGGCCGGGTCTTTTGCCCGCGACGCCAGTTGATAGAGCAGGCTCTCCGCAGGCATCTTCGCCACAACCGAGGGGCCATGCTTGCCCCCGCTATGAATCGCTTTGACATTCTCCAAGACGAGCTTGCTTTCGTCGCCCCCCACATAATGGCAGGCAATGCATTTCTCTTCGAGAATCGGAAGAACGTCCTTATCGAAATCGACTGCGCGATCCAAACTGACCGCTGCCGGCTCGATGGTCGGAGCGGCTTTGGATTCTTTGGCTTCGGCAGATTCCGCCGGCTCAGCGGCCGCGATAACTCCGGGAGCAGCCAACAGCCACCAACACGTTACCGTAAGGCTCGATATCATCATTGATCGCATAGGTCGCATCCTGAGTGAATGATCTTGGGAAGGAACCGTCCGGACGGGCCAATCGCAAAAATCGTTCGCGTCGGCCGTCATTCCGCCACCGTCAATTTTATGTTCGCATCAACGACCGCCTTGCCCCCGAATTCCATGGTCGCACGAACGACCGTGTGCGGCAGTAGTCCGGTTCTTGCGTCGGCTAAGGCGTTGACGCTCAGAACCCCCTCATCCTTGTCTGCAGGAATCATGACGGGCTCAGCAAAAAGACCGGTCACTCCTGAGGGCAACGGCAGCGCGAGCATCACCGGGCCCTTAAAACCGTTGACTCGCTTCACCTTCACTTTGACGTCCAGCCGCTCGCCTCGCTTGAACTCCCCCTTGTTCGGCACGGAGAGGGAGAGGGTCGCCGGACCTTTCTTGACTTCAATGATGACCGGTGTCGATGGCGGAAAGATTGTGATCTTCTTGGGTTGCGCCGCTTTCTCCGCGTCGGCAGCGAGTTTGTCGGCGGCCTTCTTCGCGGCCTCCAACGACTTCGCTTTCGCCTCCGCTTGCTTCACCTCCGCCTCGGCCTTTTCCTTCGCCTGCTTTGACTTTGTCGAGGTGGCTTCCGCGGTTTCGAACATTTTTTGCGCGCCTGCGAGAACCTCGGTCGCCTGCTTAACTTGCGCCTGAGAATCGGCAAACTCCTTGTCGACGGCGGCCTTCTTGTCGGCCGCTTGCTTTGCCGCCGTTGCCGTTTCACCTGCTCTCTTTTCCGCTTTCTGCTTCTCCTCGGCAGCCTGCTTGGCAAGACTTGCCGCCTCAACCGCTTCCTTTGCGGCGACAGCTTGTGCTTCGGCCGCCTTCTTCGCTGCTTCGGCGGCTTGCTCCGCTAGCTTCTTGGCTGCTTCTTTGGCATCGAGCGCCTTTTGCGCCGCATTCGCAGCGGCGTTGGCTTTCTTTTCCGATTCAAGCTGACTCTCCGCAGCCTTCTTCGCCGCAGCCGATGTCTCGGAAACGACTTTCTCCGCGAGCGTCTGTCTCTTCTTGAGTTCTTGCGCAATCTTTTCGGTGTCTGCCAACTTGGTCGCGGCACCCTCCTTAAGGGCAGTGGCCTTCGCAAACACCTCTGAGTCGGCCGTCAATGTTTTGACAGCAGCATCCCGTGCCGCGACTGTCTGCTTGGCAGCCTCGGCAGCCTGCTTCGACCCCTCGGCCGCTTTCGCCTGTGCCGCTTTCGCGCGCTTGGCTTTTTCCGGATTGCGCCGGTATGCGACCTCACCTTGCGAATGCAAGTGCAAGGTATAGGTCCCAACACGGGCGTTCTTCTTTACGAAGAGCCGCAGTAGTTGGTTGTCTTTGCCCTTTTCGATTGGCTTGTTTTCGATCTCGATATTCGTCTTCGCTGGCAAACCGGCGAACGTGAGTGCCACCTGATTGTCGAAGCCATCCCGTTTTTTCAGCTTGACTGGAATGAGCAGCTGGCGGCTCTGATGCACCTCGAAGCGGAGCGCTTCGGTGCTGATCTGATACGGCGCCTGTTCCTTGAGCACCGATAGTCCCAACGTTCTCGCGACGCGGGATCGCGCAGGTTGAGTCTGTTGGCCCGACTTAACAATCGTTGCCGGACGCGCTGTGCGACCGACATACCGAACCTTAGCGGCCCTCGTTTCCACTGCCTTCTGCAGCGTCGCTCGAGCCTCGGTGACGCGCTTCTGGCCAGCTGCCCGCTGCTCCGCCGTCGTGCCGAGAGCCTCCGCCGCCCCTACAAGTGCCATCTGGGCGTCGGATTCGCCTTTGCGCAGTGCAACGTCATCCGGCTTCTCCGCTGCTGCCTTGCGGGCGGCTTCCAACTTCTGACGGGCCTCTTGAAGCACATTTAGCGCTTGATCGGCCGCTTTGTCCAATGCCGCCGTCGCGTCGGTCGCCGGCTTGATCGCCGACCGAGCTGCCGTTTCTGCCGCGATGTCGTCCGGATCTTCCAGCTTTGCATCACCAATCACCTGCACAATGCCCGACCAGGGGGGAGCATCCTCGGCCGCACTGAGGATCATCGTTGCCGAGTTCTGCCCCGTTCCGATGCTGGCTCCTTGGCACGTCACTCCGACCGGTAGACCGGTGACCGATACGTCGATCGTGCCGGCAAACCCGTCGCGGCGAAAGGCAAACAATTGCAAGGGAAGGTTGTCCCCCCGTCGCAAACCCATAGCCCAGGTGCCGGCTCCCGTTTTCGTGCCCGGCGCCACAGGTGCGACAGGCAATGCGACTAGGCGAAAGTCGGGCCTTGGTTTTCGGATCGCCAATCGGTAAACGAACTGTGGACCGCCCCGCGACTCAAAGTAACGGTCGCGAAGGGCGATACGATACGTGCCGTCGGCCGGCACCGCAAAGCGATACACCGGATCGTCCGTCCGGGCATCAAAGACGCTGGCAACCACGTCTTTCGTGTTGTCGTCCTGCTCCGTAATTCGCTTCAGCTGCTCTTTCCCTTTGTCGTTCTTGATGACCTGGTCGAGTACAAAGAAGGGATCGGAGCTCGACCCGTTCCGATCCGCGAACACCTCGATGTAGTAGACGGAACCGGCTTTGGCTTCGAACGTAAATCGATCGATGTCCCCTTTCGCCTGAAACTGGCCGGCAACTTCTCCGGGGACGGTTATCAACTGCGCTTGTTCCGTAGAATCGTTCGGCTCCTGTTCGAGGACGGGAGGTGCGCTGGCGAACCGGATGGGCACGGGATTCGAGTTGCCTTGAGGAGACTCGAAAACATACGAAAATCCATCCAGTCCCGATTCATCAGCAGCAGGTAAGTCTGCCATGTTGTGCGTGCCGACGGCGGGTACCGGTATTTCGACCTCCAGTTTTTCGAGTGCGCGACCCGCCACCGATTGCTCTGCAGCGACAGATCCGGGCAGATTTCGTCCATAGAGCGTGAATTTTCCCGTGCTGTTCGGCACGCCGGCGGGGGGAAGAATGAAGTCGACGTGCGGTCCTGTGTGTGCCCGAAGCCGGTACACGTGCGACGTCGAGCCCCCGTAAACGAAATCGTACAGTTTGAGGAAGTACCGGCCATCTTCCGGAATGGTCACATCGACCAGTGGATCGCCACGTACCTCTCTCCGCCCGGACGCCAATCGTCGACCGCTGGCATCATAGATTTCCAAGACCGCGCTGAGAAAAGAGTCGATGCGGTCTGCCTGGCAGGTAACGAGAACACGCTCGCCTTTGCGGCCCTGAAAATGGAAGAAGTCGATATCCGCCCCACCGTTGATCTGGCCGTTCACGGTAGTGTTCAGCGTCAGTTCGTTTGCCTTTTCGGTGATGTTGTTCGGTTCGGTTTCGACAGCCTCCTTTGTCGAGGCAACGACAAACGTCCGAGGATTGCTCATCCCGAACAGACCGGACGCCCGTACTTCGTATAAACCTGGCGGAACGCCTTGTTCGACTGTCACGACAAAGGTGTTGGCAACGGGCGTTTGCTTGCCGGCGGTGTCGGCCATTTTTGGAACCGCTTTGATTCCTGGATGACTGAAAATGAGACGATCGATCTCTTCCAAGTCGACTCCGCCGGAGAGCCGCACGTCCACGCTCGTCCCCACCTGCGATCCAGGCGGAAAAATCGCGTATAGTCGCGTCTGAGGCAACTGGGCCGACAATTCGCTGGCCGACATGGCACCGCACAAGAACAAGAGCGCCACGTTCATCCGAACGAAAACCAATCGTGTGCACAAATGGCTTGTACCTCTTGCGAAACGAGTCATTCCCATGACATCCCCTTGTAGATCTCCGAATCAACTCGGTTGGTCCATCACTTCACGAGATGGTTTGCGGCAATTGGGCAGTTGCCGGAGTCGCCTCTTCGGCGTGCCGTCGACGGTATGATACTTAGGCAGGCCGCACTTTCAGGATCCGCGGACGACGAACTGACAAACCTTCATCAAGATGCCTTGCTGCCGCCGTTCGGGAATGCAGACCACATGAAGTTGGTGCTCCGCATCGCTCCCAATTGCTGTGAAGGCATCTGTCATTCCGCCAATGTCAGACGGTCGTCGCTGAGAAAAGTACGGTTAATTCAACAAGTCCGCGTGGATTGTTCTGGCTGGCCTCTTTTCCTTCCATAGTACCAAGGAGAAAACCAGCAAGGGAAGTCTAAAGCTCGCTTCAGGCTATTCTTACGGAATTTCGTCCAGCAACTCTTTCCGCCTTTGGCAGCACGTTCCCGTCCGGGGCTTGCCCCTAGTTCGCTAGAGTAGCGTACGAAACACCATTCCTCGATCCGGCTCGCCGAATTCGATGAATAAAGACTACCCCTCTGTGCTTGCTCGACGCTGCTGGATCACCGCGTGTCGTCTTTCTCGAACGAACTCCGTTGCGTACGGTGACGAACACACTTACGCAGCGATCGGCCTCACTTTGGCGCAATCTGCAGAATCGATTGAATTCAGGTCATGGTCAGTCAAGCGGAGAAGGACTACGATGAGTTGCGGCGGCTTCAAGATTCCATCCCTTTTGTCCCAAAAAGGGGAATAATTCTGCCGGTAGGCGGGTCCAATTCCCTAGAGAACGTCATGGACAACGACGGGAGCGTACCAAACCTCGCGGACCTGGTGGAAAGACACTACGCACTTTTGTATAGGTATGCGTATCGTCTTTCTGGATCGGCCGCGGACGCAGAAGACCTCACACAGCAAGCCTTCCTGACAGCACAGCGATGCTTGCCCCAGTTACGGGAGCTGTCACGCGCGAAGGGATGGCTGTGTGCGATCGTGCGTAACACGTATCTCAAGGGGCTGCGGGCTACGAAGGGTGTGTCACTCGTATCACTTGACCGCATCGCCGAGCAGAGCGACACCGGACCGGTCGACTCATTCATCGATCAGGAACAGTTGCAGTTGGCGCTCAACGAGCTACCGGAGGATTTTCGTACGCCGCTTATTTGGTTCTATTTCGAGGAATTCAGCTACAAGGAAATCGCTGAGAGGATGGAACTGCCGATCGGGACGGTCATGAGCAGGCTGGCACGTGGCAAAGCACATTTGCGCGCGCAGCTCTCCTGTCCGCCCACAGCGGCAAAAGCAGAACGGTATCCATGATTTCGTGGACCGCACGCACCGAACAACGAGGCAACACATGGATTGTCAAATCGCGATGGAAATGCTCGCGGTAGCGCGGCCTGACTCGGACGATCTCGAAGGCCAGGATTTGCGCTCGGCTGTCCAACACCTTGATACCTGTCCGCAGTGCCGGGCGACTTTCCAACAAGCACGGCTGTTCGATCACCAAATCGGCAAAGCAATGCGCGACGTCCCGGTACCGGCGGATCTCAAGCATGGACTTCTGGAAACGCTGCAAGTGGAAAGAACCGCTGCTTCGCTGGCGAACGCAAGTACGCGAGATTCGACCGCCGACGTTGCTCAATCGCGCACCGGCTTCTCCGATGATAAGTCGCTGCCCCGCCGGTGGCGCAGGCGCCCGATTCAAGTCGTTGTGGCAATCTCGGTTTGCCTGATGGTCGGTCTCGCGACTTGGCTGTTTTTGGGTCCGTCCGGCCCAAAGATGCTGCTTGAAGATCTTCGCCATAATGCTCCGCTTGAGATTGACCAACTCTCCGAGTTTCGAGGCGACTTCGATCCGATCCGTCCACGCAACGGCTGGCGAGCGGGCGGCATCACGTTTGGCGATATTCGAAAAGGACTCTATCAGAACGCATCCGGCAAACACCTGATGGCGTTGTACCGATTTCGTTTCCGCCGCGGCCCACGCTCATCGGTCGACGGTGTGCTCGCGGTTGTTCCGGCTGAATTTGTGGTCGATCCCCCGACCCATCCGTTTTTCGACGCCGGAGATATCGCTTACACGTCAGCCGGGGCGATCACCATTGCCTGGACCGAAGGCGATCTGGTTTACGTTTGCCTGCTTCCCAGCGGCCAAGGAGCGGTGCGGGCACTCGAGAGTGTGCTCGCGGGAACACCAGCCTGACCGGTTCGATGCGGTCTCACGTACCAGCACCCCGCCGAGGCCAAGGTTCTTGGTGGCGATGCGTCAATCACCGGCAATTCATGAATAAGCCGGACGCCTGCCTACGCCGTGGCTCGGCGCATTCCGCCACAATCCGGCAGATTCGGTTTAACCCGGATAGCTGGCACGTCCGATACCATCGATACCCGCATGCGCACGAAACGTCTCGTTGACAGCAACGATAGCAGCGAACTGCGCATTGAAATCGGGGCAATTGCGCTCGAATTCCGGTCGAGACAGGGATTCCACAATAGCAGGACAGCTGCCCTAGGAAGACCTTGAATAGCCGGAGTCTCAGGGCGCCGTTGGAGTGATTGGACTTTCGACTTGGGGGGGCGCGGCGAATCCCCGGCCGCATGGAGGTTTCGATGCACAAGATTGCTGCTTGTATCGTCCTGTTTACGCTGATGGCGATTCCTCAGTTCGCCACAGCCCAGTCTTACGATACCGCCACCTCGGATGTCGAAACCTACCGGCGTGTGCTGCTGCCGAGAACCCTTGCAGAGGAATACATTTTCCAGCGGGCGGTCTTGCGAGGCCGGCAACGCGTCGCGCGGCTGGAAGCCCGGAAATGGCTACGCCAATCTCCGTTGCGTCCAGATGTGCACGCATTTCCGTTCACACATGAGAATTCCCCCGCCTACTACCCGGGGTACTGGCCATCCGCGTCGTGGTACCGGCCGTAGCTGCGACTCTCCGTCGCAATGTGTCTCCAGTCTCAGCTGCAGCAAGAATCGCTCGCGCTGAAACCGAAGGCGCCACAGTCATCCAAGACACGGTCTAGAGAATGGACCGGATCTTCGCCAGAAAATCGGCGTTGCTGGGGAAGCGCTCGAGTGTTTGGATCAACTGTTCCATCGCTTCCACGGGGCTAAGTGAGACAAGGCTTCGCCGAAGCATGATGGTTCCATCCAGCACTTCGGGCTGTAGAATTAACTCCTCGCGGCGCGTGCCCGAAAGAGAAACGTCGATTGCCGGCCAGATTCGACGGTCTGCCAGGTTTCGGCTCAACACCAACTCCATGTTGCCCGTCCCCTTGAACTCCTGAAAGATAACCTCGTCCATGCGGCTACCCGTCTCGATCAGCGCGGTGGCGCAAACGGTCAGCGAGCCACCCTCGTCAAACCGGCGTGCCGTACCGAACATCTTCTTGGGGATATCAAGCGCTTTGACATCGAGACCGCCGGACATCGTCCGACCGGTATTGCCAACCCACTTATTGAACGCGCGAGCCGTTCGCGTAATACTGTCGAGCAGAATAAAGACTTCGCCTCCCGCCTCAGCAATCCGCTTACCTCGCTCGATTATCAGCTGACTGATGCGAACGTGACTTTCGACGTCCCGGTCCATCGAAGAGGCAATGACTTCGCCCTTGACGCGACGCTGCATCTCCGTCACCTCTTCGGGGCGCTCATCAATCAGCAAGACCATCAGTTGCACTTCCGGATGGTTCTCGCTCACCGCATCAGCAATATCTTGTAAAAGCATCGTCTTGCCGGTGCGCGGCGGCGCGACAATAAGAGCCCGCTGGCCTTTCCCAATCGGTGTCAGCAGGTCCATCACCCGCATCGTTACGGGTTTCGACCCCGTCTCCAGCTTGATGTGCTCAAAAGGATTGATGGGAGTTAGATCCTCGAAACACTTGACGCTTTGGTACTCTTCGAGCGTCCTGCCATCGATCGTTTCAATGCTCTTCAGCCGCGGTCCCTGGCCCTTCGATCCCGGGCCGACCTCACCGCGGACCAGAATACCTTCGCGCAATCCATGCTTCTCGATCACAGTGCTGGAGACGAATGCGTCAGTCTCTTGGGCCGCATAGTTCTTGCTGGGGTTGCGCAAAAAACCGTACCCCTTCGGGTGCAACTCGAGCACGCCTTCCATGACGCCGCTAACATCCTGACCATTGCTAGGGCTTGACGAAGGACGGGATCGCCGCGACCGCGAACGATTTCGGCCCTGCTGGGAACCACCGCGTTCCCGACGGGCTCCACCGGCTCGACCGGCCCCACCGGTCGTTGTCGCGGAATCACCGGTTCCACCGCGACGGCGACGGCGACGGCGACGGCGGCGGGCGGGATCAGCCTCACGGTCTCCACCGTCGTCCGAGCGAACGTCTTCAGCGCCAGCCGGGCGGACTGAGCCGCGACGGCGGTGCCCGTTCGTCCGTTCGGTCGCCTCGTCCCGAGCGCAATCGGAATCCTCGGCGAAACTGAGATCGTCCGTTGAAGCCGAACCCTCTTCCCGACTCTTCTGAATCTCGTCGGCTCTGCTCTCGGTACCTCGTGTGGTTCCTGCTGAGGAACTTGCGCGCTCTTCACTCATGTCCAAATTCCATTCATCGATAGATCAAGACTGTTGGCGCCGAGCCTTCTTGCACCCGTTCGCCGTCGTCGTTCGTCACGGAAGAAAATGCTCTTAGTGCCCTGGGACAATGTCAGCCGGCTTACCGAATAACCACCGAATCGGTTATCCGAAGAAGACAGCTTGTGATTCGCCGTTCAGATACGACAGGAGAAAAACCAACCTGTCAAATAAGCCTACAAAGCACTCACTGTTGTCTGGCAACGTTAAGATTTGTCGTAGCCGAGCCCTTCATCGCGATGCTGCAGAATCGTGGCCTGCAGAGGGTTACGTCAAATGTGGACACACTCAGGTCAGTTTGCCCCGCAAAAGCCACGTCTGCGAAATACGCAATTCGCACCGATTGTCGGTCGCATCGAACCCACAATAAGTCGTCCGGCCGCGCGCTTAATGCGCACCTACCGATCGGCACCCAGTGCGAAAGAACACGCTCCCTCCCGACCGACGGAGACCGGAGATGTCGTATCAGATTCACTGGTTCGTTGGCTCAGGACTTCCGCTGCCTGAAATTCCCTACCGCAAAGCGCCTGGGGCGTCTTTGCAAATGCTGCGCGGGACAGAAACCAAGGCGTCACATTGTGTCATCTCAGCGACGCTGCCATAGGCTTGATTTGCCCACGCATCCAAACGTTGTTTCGATCCCATTCTGACAACGAAAACGGCTCGGGTCGCATCAACCAGCCTGCTAATTCGAACATACGGGTGAAACACTGGCGACCGCTCGCTCGCTGGCAAACTACTCGACCGTCCAACTCCAACCCCACAATGAACGCGAATCGTTACGCAGGGCAATGCCCAGTCGGCTGAACTTCGCCGACAACTCGCAGATGACGCTGACAACTCACTGGTAAAATGCACCAGCCGCGATTTGCAATCCGCTCGAATTCCTTCAATCCGCGCATATAATACACGCGTGTTGCGGGAACGGCTGAGGTCCAATCTGTAGGACCTCCTCAAGCCGCTTTCAGGCGAACCTTCGCAATCGGACATGTCGCGAAGGATGGCACCGCCTTGGCACCAATGTCCCCACCGGTCAACTGGGTCGCTCACCCCAAATTCGGGTCTCGATGAGCGTGCTTTCGACCAGCCTCTTCAAGCGGGGTTAAGCTCATGACTAGGCCCGCCTCTCGATCGCGTCCCGCATACGGGAAACAAACAGCATTGCGAAGGAGAGAAAAGGGCTCCAAGACACTCCCCATCATAGCTTTCCCTCGGTTTGTGTCAATTCAACTCCTGACTGGTTCGCAAGAATTCCCCACTTTTGCGCGAAATTTCCCCTCCTCAAACTCCGAATCGAACTGGATCGACCTTATTTGGCGATTCTAGAGGAACTTACGAAATGCCTTGTCTGGCCGCAACTTACGGGAAGCAATTCTGGCCGCTCGCCGAGTAGGCGAGACGAAGGCAGGACGCGGTAGCTTGATGAGTTCCGGATTACAACCTTGCGCTCGCCTGACGTTCGTTAAGCGTGCTCGGTTCCTACGGCTAAGCGGCTGTCAGCACGGCGGTAGACAAAGTAAGACGATGGAGGCTCGCACAACATTCTTCGCGGCTACGGCAATCGATTCTCGCTCAGGCGCGCACGGAGGTCTTGCCCGCCCACACAGCGTCGCTCATCGCCGCCGTGTGCGATTTCGGTGGTTTTCGCGTAGCACGTGACGCGTACGGACATACCGCATCGGAGACCTCTTAAATCGAGTGCGTGTCTCTTTACTGACAAATAGGAAAAGCTCCCCGTCGAAGTACGCTCCAAACAAGGTGCTTCCTGGAACGGCACGGTCGGTGTCCCACAACACAACCGGATCACAGCCCAAGAGCCGCGGCGCGTAGAGATGCGGCACTTTCTTGAAGGCGGCCAACTCCTCTGCCGTAGCCATGTGATAGACAACATCCTTGTAGGTCCCTGCAAACTGGCTCGACCCTTTTGCCCACTTCTGTTCGCGGCGCAAGGTGACCGGACTGTAGCCATTCAGACCGACCTTTCGATCCGACGGATGAGCAGATGGGCTTTTCGATGCCCTGGGCCGCCTGGGTTTTGCATCTTGCCCAGTCTTTCC
>Ga0315336_1005246_pt1 | contig 14361 bp, 12 predicted proteins | sample ASW5metaG_FD_204512 | JGI IMG/M metagenome (GOLD analysis project Ga0315336, IMG submission 204512) | Ammonia-oxidizing marine archaeal communities from Monterey Bay, California, United States - ASW #5 | ecosystem: Environmental > Aquatic > Marine > Intertidal zone | place: USA: California...
GTGAAAGTCTGGGTGTAAGATCGCGTTAATCAGGCCTTGGAATATCGATCTAGGAGCTACCAACCATGTACCAGCAGGACGCAAAGTCATGAGCTGCTTTCCGCGATCTATTATGGTCACATTACTCATTCTATCGTACGGGACGCTGCCTATTAGGGCGGCTGATTTTACTTCTCTAACAACGGCAGATGGCACAACCGTTGAATTTGCCGTTGCCCTGCCGCCAGGGTACGAACCGGGAACTCCGGCACCAGTGATGCTGGCATTGCCACCTGGACCGCAGACCAAACCTGCGGTCTCCCAAGGTTTGCGGGATTACTGGGCCGAGGAAGCGGGGCGGCGTGGCTGGGTGGTGGTGAGTCCGGCGGCTATCGATGGTACGTTATATTTCGGTGGTGCAGAGAAAGTTATTCCGGAACTCCTCCGCCACATCACGGCGACATTCAATCCACCTGGCACTAAAATTCACCTTTCCGGCATTTCCAATGGCGGACTGTCAGCCTTTCATATTGCTACGCAGCACCCGACACGCTTTTCTAGTTTAACGGTCTATGCCGGATTTCCGCCCAACAAAAACGGCTGGCGGTGGCTCGATAGGCTAAAAAACATGCGCGTGGCAATGTTTGTCGGCGAAGAGGACACCTATTGGAAAGACAAGATGGATATTCTCAAGGCCGCTTTCGATCAGCTTGGTCAAGACGTCTATTACGAGGTGCTGCCTAAAACCGGGCACATACTTCGTCCCCTCAAAGGCGAGGCGGCTGCGCGGGTGTTTGATATGATTTCGTGATACCCGGCCATGACGGTTATGAGGCTATCGGCTTATCGGCGAACCGGCCTTCCATGAAAATGCCGGCTTCGAGATTGTCTCTAAGGTCAAAGCCAGTTTCCTTCAGGATATTTTCTACTCCGCAGTTTACGAAACCGAGCGCATAGGGTTCGCCGTTGTCGGCTGCATCCATCAGACCCAGCACGCTGTTGTAGCCTGGCTTCTCGTCCGTAGCTGTTCTAAAATCCCAAATTACGAAAAGGCCACCTGGCCGCAAGGCCCGGTACGCTTCGGATATAACTTTGCGAATTATCGGCACGGGAATTTCGTGAAACAAGATATGTGCCGCAATAAGATCAAAGTGGCCGTCCGGGAAATCCAAGTCTTCTGCTGGCATTTGAGCGAAATGGATGTCCAGGTCTTGCTGCATGGCCCTCCAGTGCGAATAGCGCACCATGGGTGCCGCAATATCCGTGCCCCAGGCCTCTGCGTCGGAGTACACTTTTTTGAGTTCACAAGTAATTTGGCCGATACCGCAGCCGATTTCCATAAACCGTTTGACTTTGCCGTTTTCTGGAGGGGGCGTTTTGGCAACGAAGCCCGCGTGCATGGCGTCGGCCGCGATGTTATCGGCAAAGAAAATCTGTGTGTTGTAATCATAATATAGGCCGGCTAGAGGTGCTCCGACAAAACCACCCGGCTGGATATGCATTTCCCGCGATGCGTAATCAGGGACCTGCCAATTCGGATCGTATTTGACCGATCCAGGGCCTTGGCTGTCTGCCTCATCCAACCTGTTCTCCCAGGTTTTCTGTATCAGTCCGTACGAGCCGATGATGCGTTCTTTATAGGCTTCTTGAAGAGACCGCTTGATCCGAAGAAACACGGCGAGTTCCTGCACCTCTGCAAACGCTTCTCGTACTTTGTTGGTGACCTTTAGCGTGTGCTCGAACGGTATGCCACGTTTCTTTAACACCTTCATACCCACTTCGGAAAACCGTCGTGCCTTCTGATTGAGCATGAGGTCGCGCGCATCGGAGATAAACTCCAAATAGCTTTGATCAGCCCGCAATGTTACTTCCGGCGTGTTGCCGCGTTTTCCTCGGTCCACATAGGTGTTGCTGTGGTTCACAGAGGAATTCCCCAATGTGTCATGATATTACCGCGAAAAATTGTATTCAGTTTGAAATACCGATCCGATCGTACAGTATTTTTCCGTAAGTGTAATCAAAGCCAGAAACACGGCTGTTTAACCCAGCGAATCCTACGGATTCATGTAAGAAAATGCCCGGAGTTTCGTCATGGTAAAACTGCATGACCTCGTGACGGAGATCAATTGCCCGATCTGTATCCCATTCACCCATGCCTGCCATAATCTTCGGCATGATGCGCTCATCGCAATACCAGGGGTTGGGTTTTAGGCAAGAATGGAGCGCGACGGCTTGGGTTGCGTCGAGCACCGGTGTTGCCGCCCAGCTTAACATGAATCCGTCTAGAGAGAGCCGGCCTCCAGTAAAGTCACTCAAAAATGCAATAATTGGGCGCAACTGAATTTCCATGTTCACACCAATGCGGCTGAGGTCGTCTGCTACTCGCTGCACAAGAGCATTCCCTATACCTACCTCAAGGACAAATGAAAACCCATCCGGATACCCCGCTTCAGCGATAAGCGCTTTAGCCGCGCCGGGATCGTACTGATAAGGGGCAATGGAATGATCAAAGCCGAAGGCCTTCGTGGTTGCCGGTTGACTGGCGACAACTGTCCGGCCTCCCATCAAGATATCTACAATGGCTTGACGATCGACGGCCATATTGAGGGCTTGGCGAACACGGGCGTCGGCCAAGGGATTATCCTGGTCTGTGCGCAGGAACACGCCGACCACAGATCCGTCTTGCCAAGTGGAAACTGCTCCCCCAGAGTCTTCAATAATACTAATTTCATCGGGCTCAATTCCAACGGTTATATCGATCCGATCCGATAGGAAGGCTTGAAGGCGAGCCGCCTGATCGCGGATGGCTAGGATTTCCAATTTGTCTGCCTTGGGCGGCCGCCACGAGTCTCGGTTGGCCGAAAAGGTGGCGGAAGTTTCGGTCCAAGCGTCAATTATAAATGGACCTGTGCCGATAGGTCTCTCCGCATATTCGTCGGCCCCCATGTCTCGCCAGGCTGCTGGATCAACCATAGGCATAATGGAAGCTAATCGTGGAAACAGGGGCATGGGACGCCTGGTCATGATCTCGACAGTGTGCGGTCCGGTTGCACGTGCATCGGCCAGCGCTTCGAGTTCGCGTCGAAGATCTTCGGTAGGTGGGCCGCTGCCGGTTATGTACTTAACCATGAATTCGACCGTCTCAGCATTGAAGGGACGCCCGTTTGAAAATTTTACATCGTCTCGAAGGGTGAATTCCCAAGTGAGGTCATCGATATTGCGCCAACTGGTCGCCAGCCACGGCAAGATAGATCCGTCAGTCTCAAGCCACGTGAGACTATCATAGATAGCTGATACGACCGTGATGGTTGGCGTTTGTGAGGTACGAAACGGGTTTCCCCTCTGGCTCGGAAGACCGCCAAGAGCAATCCGGATTGTCGCTTTTTGATCGGCCGCATACGGTTGAGACGGAAAAAGCGGTAACGCTAAGAGGGCACAAATGACGACACTAGCAATGAAGCGGTAACATACTTTTCTATGCCGGAAGACTGAGCGCGTTTTTACCATTTGGACTTCCTTTAATAACGTGTTCTCAATGCCACCAGTGTAAGCATGAGACATCACCACAGATGCCACAATCCAATTTCTCTGATGCACGAAGACAATTAGGAAATAAGAAGTTGGATAACGGATCCGTAGGCACTATGCTAAATCTAGGAGTGGGGTGTTTAAAACTCGAAATATCATAACAGATGTTCGATTAATGGGGGAATATTGAGCCATGGGAAGCACAAGAAGTAAAGCATTAGGTGTTGCTTTTCTAACCGCCGCTATAGTGGTTTCGCCAGACTTAGCGTCACCACTGCTTGCGCAGGAACTTGTTGTGGAAGAGATCGTGGTATCCGCCCGAAAAAGGACGGAGAGTCTGCAGGATGTTCCGCTGGCCATCACGGCACTGACGGCTGAAGACATGGCCCGACGCGGTGTTAGCGACATGGAAGGCCTCGCTCGTTTTACCTCCGGTCTTATATACGAGGACCTATCGACAACTTTTAATGGTGTTATAACCATAAGAGGCCTGGCCCAAGCCCAAGTCCAGAACCGGACAATGAATGTCGCGGTTTTAGTCGACGGTATTCACATACCACGTAACTACGCCGTTGACATGGGAATCAGCGATTTTGAGCGTATAGAGGTGGTGAAGGGGCCGCAGAGCGCTCTCTACGGTCAGAATTCGTTTGCTGGCGCCATCAACTACGTCACCATCAAACCATCACTGACCGATGTTCAGGCGACGTTGACGGGTACATTAGGTACTGCCGGACGGGCCGACTACAAATTTTCTGCCAACATCCCTGTAGTGGAGGATTTGTTCGCTTTCAGGGCATCTTACGCTAATACACAATTCAACGGTAACAGGAGCAACAATTTTCCCAACATTACCAAGCGTCTTGAAAAGACGGGCGGATATGATCGCGAGGCTATTACCCTAGGGGCCTTGTTGACGCCGGCAGACGGAATCGACGTCGATTTTCTCTATAAGCGTGTTGAACGTTCAGAGGAGGTCCGACCCGGTTATACCGTCTCCGGAAACCGAGCTGAGATTCTCCACAATTGCGGGGCTCCTATCCCGACCGGGGCCGGTGCTGGCAACCCCTCGTTCTTTTGCGGTAGTTTACCTGACACGGCAGATCCGTTCCAATCGGCGTCGTCTTTCCGGAGGTCGGGAGATCTTTTCGCTCCTCAGCCCGGTAGTGATACCGAGTCAGAAATATACCGCTTCGGCGTTGGCTACGACTTCGACGAAGAGTGGCGCTTTGACTACACCTTTGGCAAGGTGGATGCTCGTGGACAGGAGATTGCACACATTACCGACGATCCTGCCGGCTTTGGTGTTTCCACCTCACAAAAGGAGGGAGGTATAAACGGCTTCGAGAGCCACGAAGCGCGAATCTCGTACGACCCCGTAGACAGTCCCATTTCCGCTGAACTAGGGTACTACCGAGCCAAGCAACAAGATGACTTCGTTTTCAGTCTTGGCCTCGTGTTCGGATTCCTTGGACCTGCTAACGTCCAAGACACCACCAGCGGTATTCTAGACACCACCGGATTCTTTATTCCGTTGCGCAACTTCGTGGTCAATGAGACCACTGATGGATTGTTCGGGAGCCTTAGCTATAGATTCGCAGACGACCGCACGTCTCTGACAGTTGAGGCCCGCAATACATGGGTCGACGTGGATTTCCTTGATAATGTTGCCCAGGCTGGAGGACAGAGCAATAGTTTTTCAAACTTCACCCCACGAGTCACGCTCGAATATGACGTAACGGACGACAGCCTGTTCTATGCCTCCATTGCCCGCGGCGTGAAAGCTGGAGGTTTTAACGGTTTTGTTGCCGGACCCACAGCTCTCCTGCCCGAGGAACAACAATTTGATGTGGAAAAAAACTGGACCTACGAGATTGGGTCTAAGAGCACACTTATGGACGGACGGCTGACGCTCAATGCAGCGGCTTACTATGTGGATTGGACGGCTGTGCAGATCCAGTCCATACCCACCAACTTCGATAGAAACAACCTTACGATAGGCACGGTGGCCCCGACTATCTTTCTCAACGTCGGGGATGTGAAGAACTACGGACTTGAGGTTGATGGTTCTCTTTTACTTGATGAGAACTGGAGTATTAACTACTCCTTGTCCTCCTCCGATCCGACATACAAGGATGGTAGTAAATATGGCCAGTTCGTAGGTGTTTGCGCCGGCATTGTTTGCCCGGCGGATGGAGATGTCAGTGGTAAAAGCGTATCGCGCCAGTCCAGATATATGGCTGCTTTTGGTTTGCAGTATGAAGGTACTGTCGCTAGCGACTATGAACTTTACGCCCGCGCTGACCTGACCTACCAATCCAAACGGTACGTCGATGCCATGAACCTTGCATATGCACCGTCACGCACCAACCTCAGCGCAAGTGCCGGCTTTAGCGGCGATAACTGGTCCTTGACCGCTTGGGGCGACAACCTGCTAGATTCGACTTACGTTACCAGTGCATTGTTCATCATCCAGTTCCGTCGCTACGGCCCCGCCGTCAATGACGGACCCACCGGAGGACTAACACTGACACTTAACTATTAGTGCATTTGTTGTTCATTTGATGGATTATGAGGTCCGCGCGCCACTTTGAGACCATCCGCTCACAAACGTAGAGGGGGGTATAGCTGCGGGCGTAAATGCGGGCAGCGGCGGAAGCCGTTATTGTAAATCCCAATGGAGCCTGCATGCGCAGCTTGTTAGACTTGAGCTTGGCGGGGTTTGGTTTTATCTTTAATGTCGTGTTCGGCAGATTGGGACACGCGTTGGTACGGGGATGACACCCAAGATTCATCGATGGGCTGTTTGAATCGGTGTTGCCAGCCTCAGGATACGAGGGTAGGGAAGTATAGCTTCTAACGTGAAAAGGGATCGCCCGTGCAAATGCTAAATCTATCGTCAAAAGCGCGTTTTCAGTCTCGTTCAATTGGGGTTTTCTCGATCGCCTGTGTGATGAGCCTTATGGTCGCGATGCCAGTGGCGGCGGCGGATACTAACACGCTAGGATTTGTGGTCCGTGATTGGTTCACTTCCGTTTTCAACAGCAAATTTCTCGACGAATGCCCCGAGGGCCTGACGATGGCAAACGACGAAATTTGGTGGCGCGGATTGTCCAAGGAAGAGCGTGCAACGGTAACGGAAAACGGCCTGATACAAAGTCTCGCCCGCCAGTTCATCACACCGCGCCGTGGCCCTAACGGGGAGCACGTCTGTCATGACCCGACATCGGTTATTGATCCGCCCATGAAAGTGGTCGAGGGCAAATACTCCTATGGCGCAAACCTGGACGGCGATACTGACGGCAGTCCGACGCCAAAGACTTGCTCTCATGGAAATTTTACGCACCCTGATGATGGCACGCCAGGCATCGACAATCAGATGTACCGGTTGTTGGGATGCATCTACGGTTGGCGACGAGGTGGACTGCCCGAGGCGAACGCGCATGAAGGGCGGGGCACGAGCGGCCTGGGAATGATTCTTATTGAGGTTTCCGGTATAACGGATCCGCGCAATTCTGATGATGTCATCGTTACCTTCTACCGATCGATAGATCAATTCGCGCTCGATGGTAGTGGGAGGCCCCTGCCGTACTCGAGCTACAACATAGATATGAAAGACGGTAAGCCGCGCTACAACGATTCGTTGAAGGGCGCGATAAAAGATGGGGTATTGACCACTGCGCGGGGCGATGTACGGCTTCCGTTTTACGGTAATTACAATTTTATGCATCCCATTATCCGTGATATGGGGCTAAAGCTGGAAATTGCACCCGATGGTGCCACAGCCAATGGGATGATCACCGGCTATTACAATATGGATGAGTTTCTGTATTACAATGGAGGAATGACCGGACACGTGTCAGGAGGTGATAACTGCCCATCCATGTACGTCGCAGCCCACGAGTTGGCAGATGGCTATCCTGATCCGGACACGGGTCAGTGCACGCATTTGTCGTCTGCCTTTGAGATTGGCACCTATGCGGCGTTCGTCATCCATCCGGACGAAAAAAAGAAAATCACAAAACGATGATGTTCTCTTTGCCCCAACTGCTCATCGTGAAAATGAGGCATCTATGTCTGGCAGCGTTTGCCATGATGTCATGCTTGGTGTTAACGGGTTGCGGAAACTCTGAACCGGAAATTACTGGTGCTCCGCCCGATATGCGTCGGCTAACCGATGAGCAGTACGTGAATGCTATCACCGACATTTTCGGCCCGCAAATTAATGCGGAGAGTCACGCCGATCCGTTACTCCGCGCCGATGGGTTGCTCGCTGTTGGTGCGCGCACGGCGCGCATTACGCCCTCCGGATTCGATCGGTATTACTATCAGGCGCGCACTGTTGCGCAGCGGGTTGTTAGTACTGAGAATCGTACAAGCATGTTTCCTTGTGAGCCGAGAAATGTCTCCGCCGCTGATGACTCTTGTGCGCGCCAGTATTTCACCAAGATCGGCCGACTTTTGTACCGTCGCCCGCTGACAGCGGCAGAGGTTCAAACCCCGATCGATGCCGCGTCTCAAGCGGCGAAAGTGAGCGGCGATTTCTATCGCGGAATTGCCGTTGGTCTTGCCGGGATGCTGACAACTACGAAGTTCCTGTTCATAATAGACAGTACCGAGCCTGATCCTAATCTGGCGGGCAATGTCCGGCTGACATCCTTCGCTAAGGCTTCTCGTCTGAGTTTTTTGTTATGGAACACAACCCCGGATGAGGCACTACTAACGGCCGCAGAAACGGGTGAGCTAAATACGAAAGAGGGATTGAAGCACCAAGTAGATAGGATGATGGCCTCACATCGTCTGGACACGGGTGTGCGGGCATTTTTCAAGGACTTTCTGCAATTTGAGCAGTTTGAAACGCTCGAGAAGGACAGCATTATCTATCCTGCATTTACAATTCAGGTTGCAGAGGACGCCAAGGAGCAAGTTCTGCGCACCATTGTTGATCACCTCATCGTGCGCAATCAGGACTACCGCGGCTTATTTACGACACGGCAGACCTTTATTACCGGTGCGCTGGCGCGCGTATATCAAGTCCCAATAGCGCGCCCAGCTGATGGCGCTTGGCTTCCGTTTGAGTTTCCGGAGGACGATCTGCGCGCGGGCATTCTGACTCAAGTTGGTTTTGCCGCGCTGTCATCGCATCCAGGTCGCAGTTCGCCAACGCTCCGCGGTAAAGCGATTCGAGAGTCCATATTGTGCCAAAAGGTTCCCGAGCCGCCGGGCGACGTCGATTTTTCTCTGTTCGAGGATCCAAACTCGCCTAACAAGACCGCGCGCGAACGGCTGACCGCGCATCGCACCTCGCCGGCCTGCGCTGGGTGCCACAAAATCACCGATCCGATTGGTCTGGGGCTAGAGAACTTAGATGGCATTGGTCAACTGCGAACCACCGAAAATGGTGCGATGATAGATGCTAGTGGCGACTTGGACGGCATCGTTTTCACTGACGCAGCGAGTTTGGGAATGACAGTTTCAGCGAACCCAGCAACAACATCCTGTGTCACCCAGAGATTGGCGTCTTATGCTCTGGGCCGCAGTATAGGAGCAGAAGACCGAGAACTCTTGGAATACCTCGGGCAGGGCTTCGAAGACGATGGATACCGTGTCCCCGCGCTATTGCGGCGCATTGCATATAGCGACGCCCTATTTGCGATTTCAGTGCCCAAGACGGATAATGCCACGGTCCTGTCCAACGTAGATGGTGCAGTACAGGAAAAAATAGAGGAGAAGCAGTCATGAGTGTACTCTTGCCTCGACGTCAAAATCGCAGACGTTTTCTGAGCGGGCTCCTGGGTGGTGCTGCTGTTGGCGTCACCTTGCCATTTCTCGACTGCTTTCTGAACGATAATGGCACAGCGCTGGCTGCCACTGGTGCGCCGCTGCCGGTCAGATTCGGTACCTGGTATTGGGGCATGGGCCACACACCCGGGTACGCTATTGCGGAAAAAACGCAGACGAGTCCGGGCATCGAATTTCTCGACGAGACCAAGGCGTTGAAGCCGTTCGAAAATCAATTGAATTTTTTTGGCGGTTTCGGAATGCCCTTGGACGGACGTTCCAATTACACGCATTTTACAGGTTGGGTAGGTAACCGGACCGGTACTGTTCCCCAACGTAATCGTGAGATATCTAACACCACTCTTGATCTGCTCATAGCCGACGAGATCGGGAACGGTACCCGGTTTAAGACTATCGATGTCTCAAGTGTCGGCATCGCGCGTGAAAACTATAGTGCCCGGAATACAGACAGCCGTCCGCAGGCCGAGATATCGCCGGTTGCACTCTATGCGAAGTTGTTTGGTCCAGAATTTATCGATCCCAATGTGGCGCAGTTCAAGCCGGATCCGATGGTAATGGTCGAGAAAAGCGTTCTATCGGCGTTCATGGAAGAAAGTCGCGATTACTTAAAGACTCTGGGTGCTGCCGACAAGGACCGGTTGGATGAATATTTCACCTCAATACGGCAGGTGGAAAATCAATTGGCGCTTCAATTGCAAGAGCCCGAGCCTAACGAGGCATGTGTTATTCCGGAGAAGCCTGACGAATTACCCACCGACCGGCTGGCGTCTGTGCGCGAAATGCCAAACGTAATCGCGACCCACAAAGTTATGTCGAAGCTATTGGCAATGGCGGTGGCTTGCAACCAAACCAAAGTATTCAATATGGTTTTCACCGACAACTTCGCCAATGTGCGCAAGCCGGGAGAAACATATACGCACCATTTGTTGACACATTCGGAAGTGATTGATGCAAATCTCGGTTACCAGCCGCTGGCATATTGGTTTAATCAACGTGCCAGCGAGGGATTCGCCACATACCTTGAAACACTGTCCGAAATCCGCGAGGGTGCGGGCACCTTGCTAGACAACTGTCTCATCTTTGCCTCTAGCGAGACCAATTACGCAAAAGTGCATAGCCTTGATGGTATCCCGATTTATTTTGCGGGTAAGGCCGGCGGACGCATGAAAACCGGTCTGCATGTTGTTGGCGGTGGAGACCCCATTACTCGTGTTGGCCTGACAGCGATGAAGATCATGGGCGTGCCGATCCAGACATGGGGTACAAAGTCGCTTCGGACTACTAAACTGGTGACGGACGTATTTGCGTGAGTGTGATTACTGTCGCGACAACGGAAGTGCAGCAGAAGGAGGGAGATGTAAGCCTATGACTACTCCTGATCGCTGGTTCGTGCATCATTATCTAATAGCAGCGACACTTGTCCTCACGATGTGGGCCCCGCCCAGTCGCTCTTGGGCGCAAGAAGACGTCCCAACCGAAGTTACCCTGCAGGCGCGTGGCTATGGTTGGCTGCTGACTGATGCCAAAGGTATGACGTTGTACACTTTTTCCCGCGACCAAGAACCCGGAAAATCCAGATGTGACGAGCAATGCGCTGCCGTGTGGCCACCGCTCAAAGCCTACCCCAATGCCAAAGTCGGGGGAGATTGGTCGACCCTAAAACGCGATGACGGATCCCTTCAATGGGCGTTCCGAGGCGAGCCGCTTTATACCTATAGCCGTGACGTCACGCCCGGTGATATCAATGGCGATGCGATAAGGCGGCAGTGGTACGTGGCTACGAAACCCATTGCTATGCCGCCCGGTTTTGCGACCTACAAGACCCAACACGGTCAACTTCTCGTAGATCAAAATAATATGACGCTTTACGTTTCGGATGCGGATAAACCCGGCAGGTCCGCGTGCGATGGTACGTGTGCGCGGACCTGGCGTCCGGTTGAAGCTTGGTGGTCAGCGGTCACGAATGGCGGTGATTGGTCTTTGGTGATACGCGATGACGGCACCAAACAATGGGCGTACAAGTCCAAGCCACTTTATCTCTATGCCGGGGATTTCAAACCTAGCGATATTTCTGGCAATGACATCACGGCGTGGCATGCTGTTATTCTGGAGCCGCCGCCGGCTGTACCTTATTGGATCACCTACCAGCAATCAGACGGGGGCGAATTGCTGGCCGACTCACAGGGCAGAACGATGTATGCCCACGACTTTATACCCGGCCAGACGGGGTTTATTCCTCGCGCGGAAAATGGCATAGACCGCCCCTTTGATTGGATGCCGGTTTTGGCCACACCAGATGCTAAGCCGCTTGGCCAGTGGTCAATTGTTCAGCTTGATAACGGAACCAGGCAGTGGGCGCATAAAGGCCTACTGCTCTACACGAATAAACGTGACTTGGAGCCGGGCGATCTGAACGGTGTGCGCAGTACGGATCGCATTTGGCGTCCCATCATGAAGTCGGGTAAAACTATGGCTGGTACGGGCGTCTAAGAAGGTTTGGAATATTGAAATTATTGCCGATAGTTACTAATTTCCGGCCCTGGCTTGTCCTGGTGACTATCTTTTACGCAGGAAGCGTGTTTGGACAAACATCTCCAGTTCAAAGCGACCTGTCATGCGGGTACTTCTCGCCGGATCCCGATGATACGTCAGGTCCGCCGATCTCGTTCTATGCTGACTTGTCGGCCGACGAAGAAAGCGCAGTCACTGAAAGTCCAGGTGTTGGTCGGGTGGATTTGGTGCTCGAGCGTTCCACGCTGAAGCTCAGCTGGACGCTCATCTACAGAAATACAACGACGCCGGCGACCGGAGCTCACATTCATGGTCCACAAACCCCCGGCGGCGAAGCGGGAATTATTATCGATCTTGCTCCGAAGGGTATGAAGAGCCCAACTGAAGGTGAGGCAATATTAACCGAAGGCACGATGACTTATCTCGTTCAAGATCGCCTTTACGTGAATTTGCATACCACAAAGTACGTTGCGGGCGAACTGCGCGGGCATATCAAGAAAGCAAGGCCGAAGTGCTAATCGCGCAGGGCACACAATAATGATATCTGGTCAGACAATAGCAAGGACTAGAAACTGACTCTTAGCGCGCGATGGGCCGGAGGTGGCACATTGTTGTCAGAACAAAGACTATTTATTCACCTGCACTGGCCTAGGCTGCACTAGGGAAAACTAAAATAGGGAGAGAGACGAATGCTAATGCCACATATCTATACTGATGCTACCGGTCATTCCGTGTTGAGTGAAGTTGATCTTAATATGACCGGACCAGGAGGTGCCGAAGTTCAACAGGGTAATTATTACCGTCGCATCAACTCGGCACGTCAAAACGTGACGGATTGGCAGATCGGTCATGCATTGCCTGGGCATTTCATCGATTTTACAGCAACAGGCTCTACAACCTTCGTCGCTGTTTTTTCGGGTCAGATGCATGTCACCGTTAGCAATGGCGAGGAAAGGCAGCTCGCGCGCGGGGACATGATGTTGGCGCAAGACATCGATGGCCAGGGACATATGACGCGATTCGTGGGAGCGGAGGCGTGCAACTATCTACTTGTAACAATGCCAGACGGCCTCAAGTAGCCTTCCTAGACACGAGAACAACCTTTGCAACGAGATGTTCTTTAGTAAACCGCGAAAATAGAGGAATTTTTATTATGGCCATTTCCAACGTTAAGCCGGCAACAGTCTATCGCATGACGGGGTACAAATTGGATGCTAATGGGCGTTCAACATGGACAAATTATGAGGTCCCGTTGATTCAGACGAGTCCACTCAGTTCCATGAGCGCGAAACAGGTCGGGCAGACCTGGGGGCTCGGTTTCACACAAAACAGCCCAAAGCCATACAACTTGAATGAAATGCACAAAACAAATCGCATGGCAATCGTGTGGGTTATGTCTGGACATTTGGAAACTACAGTTCAAAGCGGCGAAATGCGCCGCCGAGCGCCCGGCCATGGCAACTTTGTCCACGGTGATTGTTTGCATCATTCTACCATGCGGAGCACGGTACCGACGACGACACTTAGTCTTAATCTTATCAATGACGTCGCAGAAGGATATGATTTTAGGTGATTGGTCTTCTGCGCGAAAGATTCAGGAAGAAAGAAACAATATGCATTTTTCAGAATTGCTTCGATTAGCTTCGCTTCTGGTTGCTTGTTCGGCATCGGCCCAAACCCTACCACTCCATGCAGTGAGAACAGCCGCTCCTATTAGCCCAACGTCTGACATGCACCTCGCTGGTGCATCTGTCGAACCTATGATTCTTGCTGAATGGGACGTTGAAAACGACCGCGGTAAGATCGTACGTATCGTTTGGGGCCAAGAGGCTGTAGACCAAGCGCCAGCTGGTGCATCACGGTATGAGCAGAAGACCTACTCCTTTCCCACGGGGACCATCCGCATCTTGGAATTTAAGGAAGAAATGGGGGGCATGATTCATGCTATTACGGTGGAGAGTGCTATCTTTATGCTCAACGGCTCAGGGACCGTTGAAGTGGCCGGAGAATTGGTAGAGTTGGAAACAGGTGATGTAGTTAGCTATCCAAGCGGTGTTCTTCGTGGTGACGGCGATGCGACTGTTGTAGCCTGGACGGTAACCGGAAACTTAATCAACGAGGCAGCTAGAGCCCAACATATACGGAGCGCCGATGCGCCCGTCATACATTTTGCAGAGTGGGATGAAAATGGAAAGCGTGTAAGTGCCAACACACCCGAGGCATTGGAAAACGCTCCTACTGATGCCATCAGGCTGAGCGTAAAACGGTATAGTTTTGAGGGCAATTCAGTTCGAGTAGCGCATAGTAAACAGGGCGGGCCGACCAGTCAGAGAACTGGCAAACTCGATTCACTAATCTATGTGACATCGGGAAAATTGAGATTCTTTCAGGACGATTCTATCATTGACACTGTTCCTGGTGATGCCATCCGAGAGATCGCCGGCCATTATCATCACTGGTATCGCATAGAAGACTCATCGTTTGTTGCAATCAGTAGTTTGCCCATCAAGCCGCTCATGGCTAGTAAGCCTTAAAGCGACC
>Ga0315336_1005247_pt1 | contig 14360 bp, 11 predicted proteins | sample ASW5metaG_FD_204512 | JGI IMG/M metagenome (GOLD analysis project Ga0315336, IMG submission 204512) | Ammonia-oxidizing marine archaeal communities from Monterey Bay, California, United States - ASW #5 | ecosystem: Environmental > Aquatic > Marine > Intertidal zone | place: USA: California...
GTTCGACGATATATCGGCCGAGGAACCCACCCCCGCCTGTCACAAGAGCGTACATAGTCTGAATCACCCATCAAAACAGTCAATCACACGGTTTGGATCAAAGACCCGTTAACGCGCACCCGTTGGCAACCAGCCTGACAGGCACCTTCACTCTGAAATCGCTACTCGGCATCTGGTTCATTCCTGTTTTCTGGCCCGTTCTCGTTTCCCCGCAACATCCACCACCTAAGCCAATTGGTCGAAACCGTAGCGACGCGGCAAATCTAATTTCCGAGCCCAGGCAGTCAACACCTCCCGCAAGATCTTCGAATTATGGCGTATGTCGACCGGCATCTTACTGTGGGAAACAAATATCTCAATCGACCGAGTCATCGAGTGGCTGCGGGAAATCCTGCGCAAATCTGCTTCAACCCGCTTGTCGGTATTTTTGGTCTTGCAATCGAAGACCACAACCGGCAGATTTGCTCCGGCGTGCGGCACGCCGATCAAAGCGGTACGCTTGACTTGTGGAAGTGTATTGAAAATGGACTCTACCGGAATGGTAAACAACGTCCCAGCTTTTGTTTGGACGCGTTGCGATTTTCGCCCGCAGTACCAGAATCGCTCCTCGCGGTCAAAGTAACCCACATCACCCATCCGATGCCAGAAAGTGTGGCCGTCAGAGATTTTGGCGAGGCAGTTAGGATCGTTGGTCGCCGTTGGTTTCTGTTTCGGGTCACCCCAGCCGGTCACATATTTGGGTGATGCCTGCGGACCGCGAACAATCAGTTCACCAATTTCACCACTCGGCAACTCTTGAGCATCGGCGATCGACTCGATCAGATCATCGGAAATCCGGATGACTTTCCCTTCGACGGAATTGAACAACCGGCCGACACACATTCCGGCTCCCTGGTCTGTTTGCGCGGATGTATCTGCAAGAACTTCGGCCGACTCGATGGTTGCTACCGGTAAACATTCGGTTGCACCGTACGGGGTGTGCATCTTTGCCTGGGGATGGACCGAGTTCAGGGTACGACGCAACAGGTCGGCTGGTACCGGCGCTCCACATGAAAAAACTTGCCGCAGAGAATCAATGCGACACGCGTTTTGCTGACAGTACTGGCTGAGTTTGTTCCAGACTGCAGGCGAAGCAAACGATTGAGTGACCTGCCAATCGTTGGCTGTGTCTAACAGCTTTTTCGGATCAGCCGTTGCCGGTCGTGAAAAATCAATGTCGGGGAGAACCGTCGTGATACCCATCGCTGAATTAAACAAACCAAAAAGCGGGAAACAGCTCAGATCGACCCCTCCCGGGCGGAGGTCGTACGCTGATTGAATTTCCGCGACTTGGGTGTCGAACATCTGCTGCGTGTAGAGCACGCCTTTGGGTGGTCCGGTACTGCCACTGGTGAAAATAATGGCCGCTGGATCATGTGCCCTGGTCACCGCCTCGCTGCGAGTGCTACCCGTTCCCCTTTGGCGAACTTGTGCGAGAGTCGGCCCACCCCAAAACCACCGCCGGCCAACCGTCACATTGAAATGTGCTCTGGCGAAACGATGTCGCAACAGCGTACGCAAGGCCTGTGCTTTGGAGACCGCAATAAACCCCTCCGGTTCTACCTCCTCAAGGCAATTCAAGAGGTGTTTGTGGCCCAATCCAGGGTCAACCAGAACGGTCACCGCACCTGTCCGCAAAAGGGCGAACACCAGCGTGACGAATTCGATTCCCGCCGGGACAAGCAGTACGATCCGCATGCCCGACTTGATGCCCAGTTCGGCGAAGCCACGGGCAAGCGTCGAGGCCTCGCGATCCAACGCTCTAAAGGTCACCGAAGCATACTGGTTTCCGGAACCCTCTCGTGCGGTCACCCGGTTCCATCGAGAAGTATTGTGCGGGGACACAATGGCTACTTGATCGGGCAGCTCAGCTGCAACCCGGGAGAGTCGGTCGGCTACGTTTAAGCACGGGCACATAGATAGTGGAGCATGCGCTTTGCGACATTGATCTGCAAGGTGCGTGCCAGGGCCCGCCAGCCAGGCACGGCATTTACTTCCAAAACGTAATGTTCACCATCCCGGCCTGGGAGGATGTCAACTCCGGCCAGCGGGGCCCCAATGGCGTCTGCGGCACGGTGAGCCATGTCGGCCAAATCAGCACAAACTTCTAATGGCTCGGTCACGGCACCCCGACTCACATTGGTGCGCCAGTCGGCCTGGTTGGACCGTTGCATACCAAGAACTTCGTCACCCAGGACAAGTAGTCGATAATCGAATCCTTCATGGTCAATGAAAGGTTGCAGGTAAATGACAGCTCCCATTTGAGTCAGCAACTTGAATGCCCGCCAGGCGAGCGCCTCGTCATTCAATCGTGTGATGCCACGGCCTTCGGCCCCAAAGAGGGGTTTCACAACGACGTCGCCGCCCAATGCTTCAAATGCGGCCATCGCGTCGTCAACCGACTGGCAGGTCGAAGTATGTGGCACCTGTAGACCAGCGGCTTGTAGTTTTGCGGTTGCAAGATATTTGTCAACCGCTGCTTCAATCGCTTTTGCCGGGTTGATGACCGGCACGTTCAAATGCTCGAGTCGCGCCAACGTGTCCATTCGAAAAACGACTTGTTCGAGAGAAGCCGAGGCCATGGTGCGAACCAGAACGACATCGACCGTTGAGAGATCGACTTCACCACAGGCCACCACCGGTCCTGCCGCCCCGACGTGCGATTGTAACGCTTGGAATGCCAGTGGAATGATTTCATGTTTGGCACCAGCCGCTTCACGAAGGTCCCGGACGTACCAACTGTCGATTGAACCCAAAATTGCGATGCGCATGATTTGTTCTTCTCTTACGGGTGGGGTTGAGCAACTCCAGGTCCGTTACCCACCAAAAGACTTTCGCAGTACCTCCGGAAGAAAACTCCCAAAGCGATGCATGTTGCCCGTGTCGAGATTGACGAAGGTTACGACAGCCGGGCTGAAAAGACCGCGATCGATGCTGTAAAAGTCATATTTGTATTCCGCAAAGATGTCGGCAAAGGGGCGGCCATAGTCAGCCGAACTGGAGCTGGGGATTTTCGGCCCGAGCCTTTCCAGGCTGGTGTCGTCACCCCGGACGTACAACACCGCCTCGCCACCGTAAAGGATCGCGTCGTTCGTGCGACCAATGCCTGCCAGATCATCTGCCGCAACTGGTGGCAAAGGAGCCACACCCCAGCCGCTCTCGATCCGGGATAAATCAAACTCCAACTCGTGCAGTTTATGGAGGGCAGTTTCTACACTGCGGGCTACGACTTGCACGCTGCCCGCCTGGCTGGCGGTTGGCGCGATGAACAGGGTAATGCGTTCGGGGGCCATCCCGCATTGCTCGGCGATGTACCGACAAACAGCCTCGGTCGGTAATTTACCGGTTTCCAGTACCCCGAAACACCGGTTCGCCGACTCGCGGCACCCGATTTCCTCAAGCAGCGGCTCGACCCCGGCGACGGCACGCATCGGTCCCGAACCCATTGCGAAAAAGTCGTCGTGATTGATCTCCCAACCCGCGTATTGCGATGCCATGCACGCGGCAACAGGCTGGTCAGTTGCGACTTGAACCGCCGGCCCGTGCCAAATGTTCTCATTGCCAGGCACTAATCCAACCTGTCCTAATCCGGCCATGCAGATCCGGGCAAGATACTGGCCTGCCTCAAGGCCGCCAGCTACATCAATTCCAAAGTCCCACAATTCGGTTCCCGAGTCGGCCCACTGTGAGGCAACACGAAGGGTATCGGCTTTCCTGGCAATCTCGTCGCAGAGTGTCGCGGCGCGGTTATTGAGCTTGAGCACGGTGGTTTGGTCACAATTCGGGAAAGAGCAAACGCTTGAGCCTCCACCACGCTGCCTCCACCACGCTGCCTCCACTATGCTGCCTCCACTATGCTGCAAAAAACAGGGAAAGCAACGAGCAAGGGCCCCTCAGAATCGCTGGTCGAGGGAATTGGTTTCCACGCAGTTTCGGGCTCTGCAGCGTAACACGAGAAGTACTGCGGCGGCAAGTTGCCCAATCGCCAGAAGGGACTAGCGTAAAATTGACTTGGCGGGGAGTTGGTGTTCCAGTCGCTCCAGGGACAAATCGCGGCCTCTCAAGAAAGGCGCTGCCAACCGCTTTAGCTTATTCTGGGGAGCTTCGATTTGAGGCAGTAATGCCGTCGTCCGCCTGGTCGCCAAAGAGTTGAGATACCCAAGACGCTCGTCGACAATCTGAGCCGATTGACTCGCCAGCTTTTCCACCCTGGCACGGATCGCATGGTCCAAAGCCAGCTGGATGGCTCGGTAAACAGCTGGGCCAAGGTTCGACGAAACTTCCCACGCGGGCTTGTCGAGGGTTCCCGATAGCGCAATTCTCGTCCTAAGCGGATCGTGCCTGTGAAGCGAATTCGCCACAGCTATCTCCAGTTCGTCAGAGGTTAATTCACCCCCAAGTTGCGGTGCCATTTCAACCGCGGGTTGCTCCAGGCAGATGTTTCCCGACAACTCGTTTCCCACGACCTTCAGATACATGTTCACGTCCGCACTGCTGGGTGCGAACGAAATCTGCAGCGAGTCCGCCCGACCCAGTCGCATGCTGGGGTACGGAAACCCGTGACAACTGACTTCAATTTCATCACGGGCCAGTTTTTCCGTGCGGTCCAGCGTTGCCATTAACCGAATTCGCAAAGCTCCCCTGGCGACGAGTTCCAAACGCATCGGTTGACCATGGACGGTCGGTTCGCTGGTCAAATCATGAATTTGTCCCAAGAACTTGGTGGGCTGCCCACCGATTTGTACGGTACCGTCGACGTCGAGCGACCGAATCAACAGATCGGGAATTTGTTGACATCCGACAAAAAAAATCTCCTGACCTCGCTGCCGCTCAGGTTTTGGGCAAGCACCATCAAGGGCCTTCTGGCGGGGCATGTTGTGCATCCAGTCGACCCAGGAGAGGACCTCCACGACCGGGCCCGACATTGATTCCCGCAAGAAATAAGATGTCAAGATTGCTGGATCAATCGTTTCGGTGTGCAGCTTTTCGTACAGCAAGGTTTCATCACGCTTGCAAGCGGCTAGCATGACTCGCCGGTCTTCCTCAAACTGTTCTGTTATAAGTTCAACTTCGGCACGCAAGTCGACGAACGAACGGTCAACCGCCTGGAGTTCCGTCGGCAAGTTGCGCAAAAACTCGACGTGGCGCAAAGGATTTACCTGGGCCCGTTCCACGTCGACCTGTAACCGGTCAACTTGCGATTGGAGACCTTTTGCCCGGTTTTCTATCTGGTCGTATTGCTCGGGCCAGCGTGCCGCGAGTTGTTCAGCCACCCGTACCGATTGGAACTGGGCGGTCAGGTCCTCGGAGAATTGCTTGTCGAGAGTTGAAAACCAGGTTGCTGCGATTTCGCAAGCCTGATTATGAATCGATTCGCCCGGCGACGTCCCGGTCGTTGGTTTTGCGGCCAGGTCGCCACTCGTCTCGCGGAGGGTACCAAATCTGAGACCTCGAAGTATGCCGTGGCTGGCGATTGCCTTCTTGCGCAGCAACGCCTCCGCCTCAAATTTCAAGTCAAGTTGGTCTGCTTCCACAAGATTCTTTTGAGGATCATTGGAGTCGGCGACTTGAATGCCACGCAGTGAAACTTCAGTACCAAGGACCGAAGCAGTCGCACTCGTGATGTCGATCTTCGCGCCCACAACTTGCTCCCCGCGCGACACAATAGCCCAGCGGATTCCCGGACCCACTCCGAGTTCAACCACTAAAATCGCCACCGAAAACAAGGTGATGCGCGGCAAAATGTAATTCCATGGAATCCGAACCATCAGGCAGCCGCTCCCCACTCAGCCCCAATTTTCATGCGGGCCATTAGGCTGTCTACTTCCTGGCGCCGTCGGCGATTTTCCCGCCACCCCAACAGCACTGAAAAGAAAGTGTAACTCAGCCAGTAAATTGGAAACGAAAAGTAAACCCCTATTAGCAAACCGCCCAAGGCAACCGTGTTGTTGAACCCAATCCACGGCCCCAGGGGCATGTCGTACAACCACGCGTAGGTGCTTTGAAGTGACTGGATCGAAAGTGCGTAGAGACCAACAATGTGCGCATACGGGTCAATCCACGGAGTTGTCCACATGAACAACAAAGCAGCTATACAACCAGTCACTCGATTGACCCGGAGTGAAAAAAGGAGCATGCACAATATCGTGGCAACGAGACTTCCCAACGGTGCCAGGCCAATGACGACACCTATCGCGAAGCCACTCGCCAGTTGGCTGGGTGAACTGTGGGCCTTGAGCATACTCCACAGCGGGCGCAACGGGTCAAAGTTCCATTGAAACATCCAGATTCCTTTCCCTCCCCACACATCGCGGCGTCGGCACACAATTCGCGCATCACAACCCTTTGGCGTTATCGACCACGGTCGCCGGTCGGCTTGATCGAAGGGAACGGTTATGACAGGGAACAGGCTGAGTGCACGCCACCACTGCTAGCAATGGCGGCGCGTCAGTGGAGCCTTAATCTTCAGCCTCCCTGGCGGTCTTATCAGCCCCGAGAATCGGCAAGGTGGGCTGCTCGCGGACCCTACGGCCGACGGGCTCCCTTTGCCGAGCAGGTTTTTCGCCCATTTTTCCCGATCGTGGGCCTGGTCAGCTGCTCCCCCGAAAAAAAATCTGATTTGGCCATTGACCTGAAGCGGCCCAACTAGATAATAGTAGTTTTGATACTGAGTCTCATTAGCGAGATGGTCCCAGTTGGAGGCCTACCTCTGCAACGTCCCGCCATTTCACATCTCCCGCCATGAAAACAACACTCTTTGATCAAATGCAGTTTCAATCGAAATCAATTATCAACTCAGGCCACTCACTCAGCCTTCCCAGTTTTCCACGCTGGAGGCAATCGGTCACCGCGCAAACCGGCCCCCATGCGTCACCTGCGGGTGGTCCAGCCGCTTGTGCCAACCCCGCGCATCCCCTACACGGTTTCACACTGGTGGAATTATTGGTGGTGATTACGGTCATTGGAATTCTGATTGCCCTTTTATTGCCGGCTGTACAGGCCGCACGCGAGGCAGCTCGTCGCATGGCCTGCCAGAACCACATGAAGCAAATCGCCTTGGGCATGCACAATTTCGAATCGGCAAAGGGAAAATTTCCCCCCATGATTGGCATCGGCAACGACCAGTATCGCTGGTCGGCCCAGGCACGGATCCTCCCCTACCTGGAGGAATCAGGAGTTGCCGACCTGTTCAGTTTTGATGAGAGTTACAGTTCTCTTACCCTCGTCAAGACAACTCGCATACCCGTTTATCTTTGCCCCAGCGAAGAAAACGATCGTGTTCGCCTCAAGAATGGCGAACCGGCTTACTACCCCATCAACTACGTCGTGAACTGTGGAGTCTGGAAGGTTTACGACCCTAACAACGGCAGTGGCGGTTTGGGTGCTTTTTATCCAGGCGATGGACTTGAAACTCGCGCTTACGAGGACGGCATGAGCAAAACACTCATGCTTGCCGAGGTCAAGACCTACAATCCTTACTACCGAGATGGAGGCGGTGGAGATGAAAACCCCCCTGCTCAGCCGAGTGTAGTTTGCGGTTTGGGTGGCGATTTCAAGACCAATTCGGGGCATACCGAATGGGTGGATGGCCGCGTACATCAGGCCGGTTTCACCACCACGTTTACCCCCAATACAAACGTAGATTGCAATGGGAATGACGTCGACTTCAACAGTTCACGGGTCGGAGTCTCCAATACCATCGTGACTTACGCTGCCGTGACTGCCCGCAGTTATCACTACAGTGCGATCAATGCAGCACTGATGGATGGTTCGGTTCATGCGATTAGTGAAACTATTGATCCGATCATCTGGCGATCTCTGGCCACCCGCGCTGGTGGCGAACCGGTTGCAATCCCTTGATCCATTTCCGGGGGCCCTCTCGGCGGCACCTCCTGCCATGTGCCACTTGCCCGCAATACATGGTGCGCTGCTTGCCTGATTACTGCAGTCAGGTAGACTTTGGGAATGGTGACACAATCTTTGCTTAACGAGCCACGGTCCCGACAATGGATAGAGCAAGCCGGCCTTGATGCGATCGTCGCTTGCTCACCGGCGAATGTTCGTTATCTCACCGGGCACCACATTTGGTTTAACGTGACCTTCAAGCGTCACATGCTTGACCCGCGCGAGCCTGCTGGACTCCCCTTTTGCTTTGCAGTACTGGCCAACGGCAAAAAGCCCTCCTTGGTGCTGGATCACATGAGTGAAACCAACACTGCCGATTTGGATGTCGATTGTTACGTCTACGGGCAGGAAAAGCCTGGGAACTCCGGGCCCTGGAACACCCACGCATCGAACAAGCTTTCGGCACAACCGTTCGTACCAACCCGGAATCGCTACGAGTCACCTTTCGACGCCCTGGTGGCGGTGCTACATGCCAATGGACTTACCGAGGCACGACTTGGTTTTGAATTCGAACCCATGATTCCTGAGGACCAGGCAAAGCTTCGCAAAGCGCTTCCCAATGCACAACTACGCGATGCCTCGCAATTGTTCAGAATGATTCGGATGGTCAAGACTCCAGTCGAGCAGGATCTACTGCGGCACGGATTTGAGATTGCCGAACGGGCAGCGGCCGAAAGTTTTAAGGAGGCCCGCGTGGGCACCGATTTGACCGATCTGGCCCGCATCTTTCGGGCTCAAATTGCAGCCGATGGAGCCGACTTCGATCATTATGCCTACAGCCCGTTCGGGCTCGGCATTGCCACCGAACCGTCTTACACGATCAGCGACGGAGAAGTACTGTTTTTGGACTTTGGTTGTGTCTATCGACAGTACTACACCGATGCGGGAACGTCCCTTTTTGTGGGTACGACCACGGCCGAGGACGAACGCGTGTTCGAGGTGTTGATCCGCTGTCTGGAGACCACCCGGCGGGAACTTCGACCAGGTGTCTTGTCATCCCGCGTACAGGCCGTCATGGCGGAGGTTTTCGAGGATGGGGGGCTGACCGGCGAATTCCCACACGGGCATGGACTAGGCCTTGAGGTGCGGGATTTTCCGATCCTTGTCCCAGACCACGGGCATCGTATCCGCGACGACTGCATTGACGTGCCGGCAGATTTTCCGTTGGAAACGGGAATGGTCCTCAATCTCGAAGCGCCCGTGTTTGGAATCCCCGGCAAAGCATTCCAACTAGAACAATCGTTCACCGTGACACCCGATGGCGGTGCACCTTTGACCGACCGAGACCTTACAACGCCAGCCAGGGTACTCCCTTAGCGACTTGGTAACCGGACCAAGGGAAACCGGATCAAGGGAAACCTAGCGAACAAGGGTCGGGGGGTTGGTCCGCAAATTGTCCATTACCGGATTTTCCTTCCCCGGCTCTGCCCCATTTGCGGGAATGCTATCTGGTTGAGTTGAACGCGTCGTTATACCAATCGACGGGCGTGTCGCGATAATCGCCTTCGGTGTTGCCACAGCCGCCGGGGTGATTTCATGTTGTTCCTCTTGGTCCTCGCGCCGGATTCCAAAGAACGACAATAGCCTGGACGTGGTTGACGTCGATTGCGGAATCTCCGAGTCGAGTTCACTTTGCGGCGGCTCCTGTCGAACCAGGAATCTGCTGAAAAAATGGCTTCGCGGAGGATCAATCGTCGCCGGTCCCGGGTCCGACTCAGCAGCAGGAACCGCTGCTTGGAGTTCACCAACATCGGCTCCGGGTGCAGTTTCTGCCAAGACCTCGTTATTTTCGTTACTTCCGAATCGGGGCAGCCGCCACAGGCTGGTAAACCTGGTGAAGTTGCCATCGTTCGGGGTATCTTCGCTCGGATCACTCTTACCCGACTCGTTTTCTCGCTGCATGAACCAGAAAATACTCTGCAGACGATTACCCTCTCTTTCGGTGTCGATCGTCGTTTGAGTCACGGCCACATTGTTGACCGCCGGGGTGATTTCGGGTGTTGCCGGGGTGATTTCGGGTGTTGAAGGTGTTGGCGTGTCGTCTTGAGAACTTCCCCACAGCGACGTCCACAGCGACCCAATTGTCGACTTCGGCGCGTCAGGAGCATCGTTTATTGTTCCCAGAGCATCACCATCTTGACGCGCTATCGGAATTCGTGGTGGTGGTTCGCTTGGCGTTGACGACTGCGCGCCGATCTGGTTTTCTTCGATCCCATCAAGATCTTCGCCAGCGGACTCCCAGAACTTCCACCACGGAGCGCCAGTGCGAGTTGCTGCAATCGCCGACTTTGGCTCGGCAACGAAAACCGTATCAGAGTTCAAGCTTGGACTGACCGGTTTTGTGGCAACAATGGCTGTGGCATTCGCACTGCTTTTGCTCTCTGAAATTTCCGAAGCCGATTCTGTTTGTTTTCGCCCGGCCCGCTCTTTGTCGACTAGTTGGCCGAACATTGAAACCAATTCCGATTTTTTTACCGTAGCAGCCACTCGTTGAGCAATCGTTGCAGGTTGCTCCGTTGGTTCGAGGTCGCTCACGATCACGGTGCTCGATGCGTCTTCCACTGGGATTGGCGTGATGTCGGGATCGGTCGAACTTGATGTTTTCGCGACGGACACTTGTTGGACAGGCGCCTGGGCAGCTGGGGCTGTTGTCAGCTCGGTCGTTGCTGGAGTTGCAACAGACGTGGCTTGGGCAAGACTCGGAGCGAGGTAGTTCACTTCGGCGAACTTGGCTAGTTGGTTTGGCAACGTTGTCGCCAGGTAAATCTGCACGTCTTCGGTCCGTCCCGCAGCCAGACTCTGTTCTGCCGTGTCGAGCGCGGCGATAAACCCTTGGTATTCTTCCTCGCTGAGCCACATGTCGTTAAGTTGCAGGTTGTCGACCCACACGTTCCCCGTCCCGCTCAAATCAATAGCAACCCGCAGGTTGGAGATGCCTTCACGCGGTAACTCATCAATTTGCAAGGTCAGGGGTATCCACTCACCTGGATTTTTTCCCGCATTGGCCAAATTGGTGTTGTCCGGAAGCTCAACCTGGTGCGTAAACCTTTGGCCTTGATATTCACCTTCCAGCACCAACCGCACAGAAGGAGCATCCGCTTCGGGTTCCAGACGCACCCAAGCCTCAATGGCGATGCGACGAGTAGGATTAAACTGGAACGATTTGCTGCGCAGCGATATGGCACGACCAGGGCTGGGACTGCGAAGATGAACACTTTGAGCACCTTCTCGAAAATGCGTTTTGTCGATTTGGACGGTAGCTCCCTCAACAAGATGAATTTCCCACTCGCTAAGATTGCCATCGGGTGAAATCTCGAAACCGAGATTTTCCAACTGTGTTGTCGACGAGTGGATTGTCAGGGAATCAATATCCTTCCGGATTGCCTTAAGCGTGTTCGCCAGGTCGGACACCGGCTCACCAATCCCGACAAACGCCGGGGGCAACCCATCATCACCTGGAAGATGCGACACAAAGATCACCCCGGAACAGGTACTCGCAATCGCAATAGACAAGCGTTTGTTGAACTGCTCTTTCGTGTTTGCAGATGCATCAACAAGTGGTATCGCCTGGCATTCGGTCAAGGCTGTTTGCGAGATCATCTTCGCAGAGCAACCGCGGCAGTCAATCACAATAGCCTTGAACGAATTGTGTTTGGAATAAAGTCCTGCAACCCGATTGACAGCCTGCCTTACGTACGAAGGAATTTGGTGACGCATGCTGTTGTAGGGAAGTGCATAGGATCCGAATTCTGTTTGCTCCAGGATAAGCAGGGGAACGCTCGTTGATAATTCTTCGGTGCCCTCTGTCGGATCGGTAACCTTCGCTTCTTGTCCGGGAATCACCAAATATACGTCGGATCCAGACCGATCCAGTCGACGCATTAGCAATTCCAGTACGTCGGCGTTGGCTATCGCCGTTGGTTTGGCGGGTGCCGTGTTATCGGCTGGATAAAGGTCGATCTCTGAAACGTTGGTCGGGATAGCAACCGTGCTGTGCCCATTTGCCTTGAGTTCCGAAACGAACGCAGTACATTGGTTAAAAATATAGTCCCAGTCCAATTCTTCCGAATGCCCGGTCCTCTTCCCCAAGCCTATTTTCCTGGCAAAATCTCCTGGCTCATTCCACATCGCCAGCAAATCCTGGGTATTGCTGTTTGGTTCCGCCTTCTCAGGGTCACCTGGTATCGCTGCCGGTTGGTCTCCGCTCCCTTTTTCATTCGCGACAACAAGCAGCGGTAAACGCTTTATGAAAACCTGTTTGAATGGTGCCGCGGAATCTGCTTGACGAATCGCTAGTTTGATTTCCAGATGAAACGCACCCTCGATGCTGGGTGTCTTCTGGTGAAAGGGTTGAAAGCCTGGTAATCCACCTGCTTCGTCCACTTGTTGTTCCCGGACGGCGTTCCAGCTTGATTTGCCGTCGGCCACCTTGATCGCACCGGCAGTACAGCGCACGAGCGTACCTGGTTGTGCATGAAAGTCTGCCACCCCGACCGTAATGCTCAATGACTCCTCCGGAGAAAAGACAAGTGACTTATGGTCCAGCTGAATACGTACATTGGCAGCCTGCCCAACCCTGTTAAGGGACTCGCCAAATAACGTAAAGAACAGTGCCAGCGGCAATACCACGCAAGACGCGATAGCTTGAATGTGTTTTCGCACAGGTCGTCCCTCAACAGATAGTTGGAAAAGCGGGAACGCGACAGGGATCGGGGGGACGAAATTACCTGCCACGAACAGTTTGGATCTTTATAAGACTCCGGTAAAACCGGACTCACCGATATCATCGGAATAACCGGTTCCACTAAATTACCCTAAATACTAACTCGTCTATTTGGGTGGATGCCCGCATGCTGGCAGCGTTACATCAAAGTCGAGTCGGCCCTGCAAATAATGATTACGTCTATCCGTTGCTGACCGACAGAATCCTCGAGATTTACCTCCTAGCTGGGCAAGCAAGTCATGGTGGTCGCCGGTCAGTAGCAGTCATGCCAGTGGAGTTGTGTCAAGTTGTTGCCAGTCTTAATGAAAACAGTCTTAATGAAACAACCAAGTCCTACACGATTGATAGCAATGACGTTGCTGCCAAAAATCCAAACTCCGAACTGGCGAGGTGATCGACTGTGGAGCACCAACTTGGGTCCTCCGTAGTGAAGGCAAGTTCCGCAGCATCGGGAGCAACACTCCTGTTCCGAGTACGGTTGCTCGGTGTGGCACGAAACGATGCCAGCAACTCGGCAAGAAAACTGCTGCTCAGCAGAAGATCCTCGGCAAGCTCCCATCGGATTCGATTGGATGAGTCGGTCGCCAACCAGGCTGGGACAGTCATGCTGTAGCGGGTAGAAATCGGCCCCAGCATGAAGCTTCCCGCCACTGCAATCTTCGCGCGGCGTCTTATCTCCCAACTTTGCTTTCAGGATCCCTGAATCACCGGCGCAGATAACGTGCCGATGCCGTCAATAGAGATATCTATCTGGTCGCCCGGCAACAGGGTGAAATCATTGGCGGGTACGATCCCGGTTCCCGTAAGTAATATTGCTCCCGACGGAAAAGAGTTGTCACGCCCCAACCAACCGATCAAATCTTCGAACGTGCGGGCCATTTCCTCGATCTGGGTCCGGCCGTGAAACACCTGCTCTGTATTGCGGAAAACCTGAAGCTGAATGCCAATTTCTGACCGCGGGGGCATGGCACTCGAAAGCGTAATCCAGGGACCAAGCCCGCAACTTTGATCGTAGATTTTCGCCTGGGTCAGATAAAGCGGGTTTTCCCCTTCAATGTCCCGGCTACTCATGTCGTTGCCAATCGTAAAACCGACCAGCTCCTTGCGTGAATTGATCACTAACGCGAGTTCCGGTTCCGGCACATTCCAACTTGCATCAACCCGAATCCGCACCGGTTGACCGGGACCAGCAACCCGGCTTGGCGTGGCCTTAAAAAACAGCTCGGGGCGGTCGGATGCGTAAACCCGGTCATAGCAGGAAGCAGCAGCAGCCGACTCCTCCATCCGAGCCGTTTTGCTCCGCTTGTACGTCACACCAGCTGCCCATACTTCCTGCGCATCCAGCGGAGCCTCAAGCTGCACCTCCTCAATGGCAAGCGCTGACGGAACATCGTCGCCCGCCAAAAGCCTGGTAACCATTGCAGTGATCTCGTTAGCCTCCAGCAATTCGAATAAATTGGCGGCTTCACAGGATGGATGGTCACCCAGTGGAACAATCGATTTAGGTCCCTGAAGGACACCAAACCCCTGTTCCCCTGACAATGTTCTGTATTTTGCCAGTTGCATTTATGTACCTCGAAATAGCGTGGAGTATTTCATATCGTTCGATAGCATAACGCCCCGCCAAACAACATTCCATGGTGTCTGCGTAACACGTCTCCATTGAAAATGTTATAATGCCCTTTTTGTATGA
>Ga0315336_1005248_pt1 | contig 14360 bp, 11 predicted proteins | sample ASW5metaG_FD_204512 | JGI IMG/M metagenome (GOLD analysis project Ga0315336, IMG submission 204512) | Ammonia-oxidizing marine archaeal communities from Monterey Bay, California, United States - ASW #5 | ecosystem: Environmental > Aquatic > Marine > Intertidal zone | place: USA: California...
CCCGATTCTCCTTCGCGTTGGGCCCGATTCTCCTTCGCGTTGGGCCCGATTCTCCCTTCCGCCTTGCCCCGATACCTTCCCCCGCTTGGCATGATTCTTCCCTTCTTCCCCGACCCGCCCTATGTCCTCGAGGCGGTGACGAGACCCGCCCGCGCGGAAGCCCCGACGGGGCCTCTCTGCCTGGGCCGCTAACAACAGCCTTCACCTCGCGTTACGTTAGCAGGCAGCGGGCCGGCTCCTGCGGTATCCGCGCAGCACCCTCGTTCTTCCGGACCCGCCTCGTGAAAAGGAGCCTTGGCCAGAGGTTTTCTATGGAGATGGCCCACGGATCGCCCGTATACTTATTGAAACTTTCCCTGCCTTTGTGGGGTTTTCGGGTCTGGGATTGGATACGAGGAGAGAAATACCATGGCGCGAACTGCACTCGTTCTGACATCGGCCTTTTTATTGACGTTTGCCATTGCGGTCTGGCGGACGGGTACGGCACTGGCAGTCGGCTATCGCTTCCCGATTTCAACCGTCAATGCCTCGCCGGGCGACAGCGTTCGTGTAACGATCAAGGGCGATCACGAAGTGTCGGCGCAGGGCTTCTCCATCGCTGCGCGGTACGACTCTCAGCACATGACGATTGACCGGGTGCATTACGAAGATACGATCCTGGAGGCGATGGAGGTCGACTACTTCGAGCCCAGGACTTCTCCAGAGGACGGCATTTTCACCGTTGCCGTGCTTCTGGATACGGCCCCGCCCTACGAGGGCGAGTTGCTTCCTGCCATGCCCGCTCCGTGGGAACCCCTCGACTTTATCCACCTCGAGGTGACGGTTTCCGAGGACGCGGAGGGTTTTCTGAGCATTCGCCTCGAGAACGGGCTTTTTAACCCTCCCATCGACAACCTGTTTTCGATCGCCAACCAGTCCGTTTTCACCACGGAGCTTACCGAGGGCGGAATTCTGGCCGGAGCCCAGTTCCTCCGCGGTGACGTCAACATGGACGCGTTTTACGACCTCTCGGACCCCGTGATCAGCCTCGAGTACGTCTTCCGGGGAGGCTTCGATCCTGATTGCTTGAGGGCCGCGGATGTCAACGATGACGAAAAGGTAGATCTCTCCGACTCCATTTACAGCCTCGCCTACCTTTTCACCGGTGGGCCTGCGCCGCCAACGCCCTTTGAGACCATGGGCGCGGATCCGACGCCCGGTCCGCTCAGCTGCGCGTATCCCTTTCACTGATTCGCGTTCGCGTTCCCCGACGAAAGGGTCCTCCGTCCCCGTCTCCCTCCCCCTCTCTTTCGCGAGTACCCTGCACGAGTACCCTGCACGAGTACCCTGCACGAGTACCTGGCTCGAGACCCGCTTCCGGCACCCGGTATGCGCCTCCGCACCCGAAACGTAGGCGGCTCCCGAGTCCTCTTGGCTGCGCGTATGCTTCGCGTCCCCCGCACCTGAATGCGCGCCACCGGATTGTCCTAACCTCAGGCTTAATCCGCTGGTTGTGACGAATCGACCCGGACCGGTGCCGTAGGTTGCGCGGGTCCCCCGCGGCCGATCGCCACTTCCCATAATGCTCCATCAACTGGCAGTGCGGCCCCTTCCTGATGCACCACTACCCGTGGGGGGGGGCAGGGTGCTGCCACCGCCGTCCACTTTTCTTTCAGGGCCAGGATTGCACTTACCCGCCGACGTGGTTAAACTCCCTGCGCAACCCATGAAATGGCATAAAATCCCTGGTTATTCCATGAAAATGAGGTCCTTGGTGGAGTGGTCTCCAACAACATCGATAGGAACCCGGATTTCTTGCCCATCGGGCCGAAAGGCCCCGCGGGCGCTCTCGGTGGACTGGGGGAGAAATTCGGGTTCGATTGCGCCCGCGGCGCGCCCTGGCGAAAAGGAAAGGAGAATCGAAACTGCTGGGCCGCCGGGAAAAGAAGTGAGTTGGACAAGAACGTTGAGGACGGAACCGCGGAGGGGATGAGGTGCCGACGCCTAACAGCACCCCCGAGAAGTCATGTTCTACGAGAACCGGCCCTTTTTGCCAATCTCTGCGTCGCAAATACTCGGCGATACCTCCTATATCGCCTGCGTTTTGCTCCTTGAGCCTTGGCGAAAAGGGCTCGGTTCTCGCAACGAAGCACTTCTCGGGCGGACTGGATAAGAGGCACGCACAAATTGGATGTTCGTTTTCGCAGGTAACTATGAGCTCAGCCTGGACGACAAGAACCGGGTGGTCCTGCCTCTCGGGCTCCGTAAATGCATCAAGGAAAATCGAGAAGAGACCCTTGCCAAGGGTTTCATGCTCGCGCCCGGCGATGGCAATGAACGCCTGGAGCTTTTCCCTACGGACGAGTTCGAGCAGCACGTCCGAACACTTCGCGCCAGGTATTTGCCCGAGGACATTGCCGGACAGAACTACTTGCGGCGCCTTACCTCCTCCGCCACCCCGATCGAGCTCGACCGTCAGTATCGTTTTATCATTCCCGAAAAGCAGACCCGCGCGGCGGGTATCGATCGGGACGTCTACTTCGTGGGAGCGACGACGAAGATAGAAATATGGCCGACGCCTCGCTGGGAGGCCTGGCAGGCAGAGCATGAAGACATGACTGTGCCGGCTCCCAGTCGGCACGAAGGCCGGCGCTGAAAGAGAGGTTCGGGTGGTGGCGGCCGCCGTCGCGGCCGGGTGACATAAAAACGAAGTCGAGGAGACTTGCAAGGTGGTAGCGATTCGCGGTTCGTTGGTGGATAAGGGGCCCATGGTGCGGCGCGTGCGCAAGCTTCTCGAATGCGTCGACGAGGCGGCCATTCAGGCCACCAGCAACGACAGAGCCGGGCGTCCGATCCACGCGCACAACCAAGGGGAGGCGGACAGGACCCTCGTGGCGGGGGACCTCGAGGATATCGAGGCTCGGCTTCGACAGGTGCGCGAAGCCTTTCCTGACCTTCAAGTGGAGGAGAGTCCGCACTTGGTTCAGGCTCGCGCGTGGCTCGGGAAGGTCGACAACCCTCCCAGCGCGCCTGGCGAGGAGGCCTGGACAGACAGGCACCGAGGAGCGACCGAGTGATGGGCCGTGGAACCTACGCCGAAACACCGTCCCGTTCTTCTGCGCGAGGTTATCGAGCGCCTCGATCCTCAGCCGGGGGAGATTCACGTCGATGGAACTCTCGGTGCAGGTGGTCACGCGGCTGCCATCCTATCGAGGCTGGGTTCCCGGGGGGTCCTGATAGGACTGGATCGCGATCGGGAAGCTCTGGAAATCGCCCGACCTCGGCTCGAGGCAGTCGGGTCCCCGTTTCACATCGTCCAGGGAGAGTATTCAAAGATAGCAGAGTATCTTCAGCTGCTGGGAATATCGCCGGAAGGAGCAGTGGATGGGCTGCTCCTTGATCTTGGCGTCTCTTCCTTTCAGCTCGATCGGTCCGAGAGGGGATTCAGCTTCCTTCGCGATGGGCCGTTGGACATGCGGATGTCTCAGGGTGAAGGAGAGTCCGCATCGGAGTTCCTCGATAACGTTACGGTCGAGGAGCTCGAAGGAATTCTTCGGGATTTCGGAGAGGAACGTGCGGCAGGAAGAGTGGCTCGGGCGATCGACCGCGCTCGAAGGAAGGAGAGAATCGAGACGACGGGCCGGCTCGCCGCAATTGTCGAACAAGTCTTACCGCGGAGAGGCCGGAAGATTCACCCCGCAACCCGGACCTTCCAGGGAATCAGAATCGCTATCAACAAGGAGCTCGAACACCTCCGCCGAGTTCTTCGCGACCTCGACCGGATGGTCAGGCCTGGGGGGCGGGTGGTGGTTCTCAGCTACCATTCCCTGGAGGACCGAATCGTGAAGGAAAGCTTCCGCGAACGAGTACGTGAAGGTATCTATCGCTGGACGCTGCCGAATCCATTGGTGCCCGATGTGGCAGAAATCGAGAACAACCCACGATCTCGGAGCGCACGCTTGCGCTCGGTGGTACGTGAAGGAAAAACGTCGAAGTGACAGCGACGACACGAGCAGCGTTCATTTCAGCCTGGATACTCGGTGTCGGCCTTCTGGCGGTCCATCTCGAGGTTCAAAACGTACACTCGGGAGCACGGATTCGCACGTTATTGATCGAGCGGGATGCTCGGGTGGAGAATTTTCGCCGTTTGGAGATGCGCTTCAACCGTATGGTAAGCCCTGACCTGCTCGAGAAGAATCTTCCCAAGGAGTTTCGCCCCACCGCGAGCGAAACAGAAGCGTCACAGCCACGCACCTGACAGGAAGAATCCTGACATGCCATTCCAGTTCTTACCCCCCAACACGAAGGGAGGACTCGCGCGAGTCCTCCCTTCCCCATCCTTCCAGCAACGCCAGTGAATGAAGCTTCTCTTTTTACCCGTTCCCGTCCCCGTTCCCGAACGGGAGACAGGGAAGCTCCCTGAATTCGACACACCGCCTCCCTTCACGGGCGGCTCAGTCCTGTTCCTGAAGCTATGAAAAGCTCGGAAACAACCCGCTCAACCCACGCTGACAAGATCCACCGGACCCGCCTTCTCGTCGCTGTCTCGCTGATCACCGCCTGCTTCGTGGCGCTTAGCTGGCGACTCTATTCGATTCAGATCCTCGGGCACGATCGCTACACCCGCGCCGCAAGAAGTATGCGACGCTCCGCGGATTCTGTCCTCGCCTACCGCGGGGACATTCACCTCAGCGACGGGGTGCTGGTTGCGCGAGACTTGATGGACTACGACGTCGGATTCGATCCTGGCTTCCTGTCGCGGGAGCGGCTGCCTTGGCTGGTGAGCGTCGTATGCAATGCGGGTGGAAAGTCCCCGGAATACCGGCGTCGGCGTCTCTCCACTGCCCTGGAAAAGCGGCAGCAAGGCGGCGAGTACGTTCACCTCCTCAGTGGTGTGAGTTTTTCCCTTGCCACTGAGATCCGAGCGGCTTTGGAGAGGGTTCTGTCAAAACGAGAGCTGAGAGGCTTTGTCATGGAGCCCAAGACGCGCCGGGCCTACCCGAGGGATTCCCTCGCGGCTCTCGTGGTAGGGGTCACCGACGCCGCTGGAGAAGGCATCGAAGGGGTCGAGAAATACCTGGACCCCTATCTCTCGGAGCGAAACGGTCGTCGAGAAGTCTTCAAGGACGCGACCCAGAAGATGAAGATATTCACCGTCGACAGCCTCGAGGTTGCGGCTTCCAGCGGTTACGACGTCTACCTCACTGTTGACAGCTTGCTGCAGTCCATTGTTGAAGAGGAACTCGAGGCCGGGATCGGGCGCAAGGGAGCCGAGGGGGGGCTCTTCATCCTGATGGACTGTAACTCCGGCGATCTCCTCGCCCTCGCCAGCTATCCAGGTTACGACCCGAACCATTTCAGCGAGTATCCCGACGAGGAGCGTAAGAAGCGACGTGCCAACAAGGTCGTTGAGAATTTGTACGAGCCTGGCTCGGTGATCAAGCCCTTCTATGCTTCCTACGCCTTGGAGCAGGGGGTGTCGAGCCGTGCTCGGTCTATCCGTGAGCTGATGACACCTGCGGTAAGCTGGGACGGGGGGATCAGTGCACGCTTCGGCCGGCGCACCGTGAGGGACGTCCACGAGCACCCTGGCATGACGTTTCAGGACGCTGTGGTCCATTCCTCCAACATCGGTATGGCCATTCTGGGATTGAAGCTGGGGCGCTCCGGCATCACGGAGACGCTGCACCGTTTCGGGTTCGACCGCCCCACCGGGATCGAGCTCCCGGCGGAGGCAAGCAAGGTGCCGTGGGGCCCTCCCATGAGATGGAATTCACTATATTCCCCCGTTTCGGCGGCGTTCGGCTACGAGGTCATGATCTCGCCTATTCAACTATGTCGCGCCTTTGCCTCTCTGATCAACGGGGGGTACCTGTTGAAGCCACGACTGGTCGACCGGGTGGAACGTCTGGGCGGGGTGAAGCATTTTCCCACCCGTCAGGTAGAGAGCCGCCCTATCTCAGAAGAGACTTCCCGGCACATGCGGGAGATTCTACGCCTGGTCGTCGAGGAGGGCACTGCCAAGTGGCTGAGGGTCGAGGGCTTTGAGTTTGGTGGCAAAACCGGCACTGCCGACATGGTCAGGGGGCGGCACGGCTATACGAAAAAGGATTACCTGGCGTCCTTCGAGGCCTTCGCGCCGTTCGACGATCCGCAGGTCGTCGCGCTCTGTATGGTGGAGAAGCCGCGACGCGGCTCCTACTATGGCGGTATGGTTGCAGGTCCTATTGTGGTGGAGGTTTTTCGACGCATGTTCCATGTCTCTCGCCAAACGAAGCTTGCGGAATTGAGGGCGAAGGTGCAAAACTAGAAGTCTGTACAGATCGGAGTGAAGAGAACCATGCTCCTGAAGGATTTGGGGGAAGGCTGCTTCGAGGTACCGGAGCGCCTTGCGGGGATTGAGGTCAAGGGCCTGGCCAGCGACTCGAGAAACGTTCAACCGGGGTCTGTCTTCGTCGCGATCCGGGGTGCCGAGGCCGATGGTCATGAATTCATCCGCTCGGCCGTGAAGGCCGGTGCCACGGCAGTGGTGGGGGAAAAGAAGCTACCAGCCACCGCGGCCATCAAAGTGCCATACTTCCGTGTCCCTGATTCGCGTGCGACACTGGGGGGGCTGGCGGCTCGGTTCTTCGGGGTCCGTTGGGACAAACTCCATGTTGCGGGCGTTACGGGGACCAAGGGAAAGACGACTACGGCATGGATTCTTGATTCCATATTCCGCAACGCAGGGAAGGTCTCCGGCCTTTTCGGCACGGTCCACAATCGTCTCGGCGCCGAAGTATTTCCGAGCTCCAATACGACTCCGGCTTGTCTTCAGCTTCATACCGACCTCAAGACGCTCGCAGAGAAGGGAGGCACGCACGCCATTCTGGAGGTCTCCTCGCACGGGATCTCTCAGCGTCGCATCGCTGGCGTAGAGTTCTGTTGTGGAATCTTTACGAACATCGCCCCGGAGCATCTGGATTATCACAAGACGTTCGAGAGGTACGTCGAGACGAAAGCGAGCTTTTTTGCCGAACTCCCCCCCTCGGCTCACGTCGTGCTCCCGCGTGACGAGTCCGCGTCTCTCACGATCGCGGGTCGTACGAAGGCCCACATCTGCTGGTACGGCGCAGAGGTCCACGACGGGGTCGAGGATCTCCGCATGAGTCGCGAAGCTCTCTCCTTCTGGTGGAAGGGGACTTCTATTCGGTCCCATCTCTGGGGAAATCACAACCTTCTCAACATTCTCGCAGCCATGACTGCCGCCGAGTGCATGGGGTTCACCCGCGAGGACATTGCGCTGGGCATCGAACGTGCGAAGGCTCCCCCGGGTCGTCTCGAGGAGATCAAGCACGACCGTCCCTTCCATGTTTTCGTGGACTATGCGCACACCGACGGTTCCCTGGAGACGGTGCTGCGCTCATTGCGGGCTGTCACTCCGGGCCGCCTCATTACTGTCTTCGGGTGTGGCGGGGATCGAGACAGGGCCAAACGGCCGCGCATGGGGCGGGTGGCTGAGAAGTGGTCCGATCAGATCCTGGTAACCTCGGACAATCCGAGGTGCGAGGATCCCAAGGAGATTCTCGACGACATCATGCTGGGACTCGAAAGGCCGGAAGAGGCTGTGTTCGAAGAGGACAGAAGGCAAGCGATCGCTCTGGGAATCCGCATGGCGCGTGCGACCGACACCGTGCTCATTGCGGGAAAGGGGCATGAGGACTATCAGGAGCTTGAAGACCGGCGTCTGCACTTCGACGATCGCGAGGTGGCGCACGAGTTCCTGGGGGAGGGGTTTGAGGTTTGAAGGCCGAACACCGAACACTGAACACCGAACACTCCCATGGAACCCCTTGAAGTTCATGCGATCGTCGAACGGGTCGGGGGTGAGTGGCGGGCGCCCTCGCCGCCGCCGCGCTTGCGGGTGGCTGAGCTGGGCACGGACAGCCGTACCGTTGCCCGGCAGTCCGTCTTCGTAGCTCTGAGCGGCCCGCGCTTCGACGGGCACGACTACGTGCAGGAGGCTCGGAGGAAGGGGGCTGTCGCAAGCATCGTCAGCCGCAGTCGACTTGGTGGCCTGCCCCGTGCCGGGGGGCCCTATATCGCGGTGGACGACCCGCTGGGGGCGATGGAGAGAATCGCCGCCTGGAACCGCGACCACCTCAAACTCACCGTGATCGGTGTCACCGGTAGCGTTGGCAAGACCAGTACCAAGGAATTTCTCAGGACCATACTCTCCGGGGCGTTTCGGGTGAAGTCGGCGCCCAAGAGCTATAACAACCGTATCGGTGTCGCTACCACGCTCCTTTCGGCGGGACCGAGCACCGAGGTGCTCGTCGTCGAGCTGGGGACCTCGGAGCCGGGAGAGCTTTCCCACCTTTCGGGGATCGTCAGACCCGACAAGGTCGTGATGACGGAGATTGCTCCAGCCCACCTGGACGGCCTGGGCAACCTGGCGGGGGTCGTCGCGGCGAAGGCCGAGATTTTTGACGGCCTCCAGGCAGGTGGAACCGCGTTCCTGCGCCATGGCATCGAGGGCTTCGAGCGCTTTGCGGCTCTATCGAGCGGCCCGATCGTCACCTTCGGCTGGGGAAGTGGAGACTACGCGGTGACGGATTGCCAGCGTGTCTCGCTAGGGCACGATTCGAGAGCCGGAGGTGGTTGGGCTGACTACGGCTACCACTTCACCCTGAATGGGGAGGAGAACTTTCTCCTCCCCGTGGCGGGTCGCCACAATGCCATGAACGCTGCGGCAGCCATCGCCGTGGCGCGCGATTTGGGCATGAGTTGGGAAGAAATTCGTTCCTCTCTGGCGGATTGCCGATTGCCGCCGTTGCGCCTTCAGGTGGCGGAAGAAAACGGTGTTATTTTTGTCGACGACACCTACAACGCGAATCCCTTGAGCATGCAAGCCGCCATCAGTGAGTGGCAAGCTCTTCGCGAAGCCCACAACAGCACACAGCAGAGCAACCATAGCTCGATGGTCGCCGTGCTTGGTGACATGCTCGAGATGGGCTCGGAGTCACGCCGTCTGCATCAACAGGTCGGAACGCTGCTCGTCGGTGCCGGTGCGCGCCTGATTGTCACCATCGGTTCCGACAGCAAGTGGATTGGCGAAGCTTACAGTGATGAGGCATCGATGGCCGGGGGGGCGACGGCCGAGGCCGTGCATTTTTCGTCTGTCGAGGAAGCGACAGATTTTCTCAGGCAGAAACTCTGTATTGGCGACCGTATCCTCTTCAAAGCATCGCGCGGTATGGGTCTCGACAGACTCGTTCGTGACCTGCGCCAGTGGGCTGTCGATTCTTTCAAGTCCACCGCCCGAGGCTCCATGCCCAATCCAGAGTCCGCTTCATGATCCACTACCTCGACCAGCTCTTACATCTCGATCTGACCGAGCACGCGGCGCTGCGTGCTTTGCTGGCCGGCCTCTCGGCCTTCGTTCTTGTCTTGGTAGGGGGGCGTTGGTTCATCCGGCTGCTTACCAAGAAACGCGTACTGGAACATTGCCAGAAAGGGGATTCCGAGCGTCTCGACCAGATGCACTCCGAGAAAGACAGCACTCCAACCATGGGGGGGCTCGTGCTTCTCGGCTCTGCTCTGGTCGCCACCGTGGTCTGGGGGCGTCTCGATAATCGCCTGGTTCTCTTGCTCCTCGGGTACTCGTGCGCGCTGGGCGTTCTCGGATTTCTGGATGACCTCACCAAGCTCAGATCCGGTCGCAAGGGGCTGCGCGCCCAGACGAAGCTCCTGGTGCAAATCGCCGTCTCCCTGATGGTGGGAGTCTACCTTTATCTCAGCCCGCTCGACGTGGAGTTCCCCATGGCGCGTGGAAGCGCCGGCACCTGCGTTTTCTTTCCTATCTTCAAGGACCATTCTATTCAGCTGGGGCTCGGGTTCGTGCTGCTCGTTGCCTGCGTGACCACCGGCGCCTCCAACGCCGTGAATCTGACGGACGGACTGGATGGTCTGGCAACCGGGTGCAGTCTTCTCGTAGGCGCCACGTTCGTCGCTGTCGCTTTCCTGTGTGGCAACCCGCTGTCCAGCTCCTTGCTTCACATTCCGTACGTTGCAGACGGGCACGAGGTGGCGGTTTTCCTTGCTGCCCTCCTCGGAGGCGGCCTCGGGTTTTTGTGGTTTAACTGTTACCCGGCACAGCTTTTCATGGGTGACACGGGCGCACTTCCGCTCGGTGGGGCGCTCGGGCTCGTCGCCGTGATGCTGAAGCAGGAAATGCTTCTGGTCCTGGTAGGGGGGGTACTCGTGGTCGAGGCTTTGTCAGTAGTCCTGCAGGTGGTTTCCTTCAAGGTCTGGAGGAAAAGGGTGTTCCTGTGCGCGCCGTTGCACCACCACTTCCAGTTCAAAGGCTGGCCGGAGACGAAAGTCACCGTCCGTTTTTGGCTTGTGGGCGCAATGCTCGCGCTGTTCTCTCTTGTGACGTTCTCGTGATGCTCCTAATTCGTACGCTCAACCCACGGGACATCTTCATCACCTGTGTGTTTCTCCTCCTCTCCCTCGGCACCGTGATGGTATTCAGCTCGAGCGCTTTCCACTGGGCGGTGGAAGGGGATGCGTACTACTTTCTTCGTAGGCAACTGGCCTGGTTGCCAATAGCCGTTCTTGGGTGCCTTCTCGTCCGTCAGCTGGACTACCGAATTTTGCGCCGTCACTACTGGGAACCGCTGGTCCTGAGCGTCCTTTTGCTTTCCGTCGTGCTCATTCCCGAGATAGGTCGTGACGTGAATCAGTCCCGGCGATGGTTGCCGCTGGGGGCTGGACTGCAGTTCCAGCCCTCCGAGTTGGCGAAGCTCGCCGTCATCCTCTTCGTGGCGGGATTCATGGCCGGCAACCCGATGCGGAAGCACCTCTTTTTCAAGGGCTTCCTGGTGGTGGCAATCTCGGTTCTCCCTGTTTTTGCGCTGGTCCTCATTGAGCCCGACTTCGGCACGGCCGTATTCATCCTAGGACTGGCAAGCTTTGTCCTTATCATGAGCGGCATCAGAAAAGTCTACCTGCTCCTCAGCGCCATTCTTCTTGCCCCGCTCGTCGGTGTATTCGTTCATGCCCGCTGGGAGCAGATTCATGGCCGCCTCCTCGGCTTCCTCGAGCCGGAAAAGGTGTATCAGGTCAAGCAGTCCCTCACGGCCTTGGGATCTGGGGGGATGTGGGGTGTTGGACTCGGGGCGAGCGGGCAGAAGCTCCGCTTCCTGCCCGAGCCGCATACGGACTTCATCCTGGCCATCCTGGGCGAAGAGCTGGGGTTCTTCGGTTGCCTCGGTGTCCTTCTCCTCTTTCTCGTTCTCCTCTGGAGTGGAGCCGCCATCGTCTGGCGTACGCGCGATCTCTTCGGATTCCTCCTCGGGGCAGGAGTCGTTATCTCCCTCAGCTTCCAGGCCGCCATTAACGTGGCGGTGGTCACCGCCAGCTTTCCCACCAAGGGAATCCCGTTGCCTTTCCTGACCCACGGAGGGTCGGGACTCTGCATGACTCTGGTACAAGTCGGCTTGCTCCTGTCCATAGAGCGCGTGGCCCGCCTGGATTCGCGCTCGGCTTCCGCGGGCGTGGCAAACGCCGGTGCGTCTTCCCCCGTGAACACGGTTGCGGGCGCGTTTGAGAGCGCAGGAGGGGCGGCTTGAATGCCATCGCCTTTGTCGGCGGCGGGACAGGGGGACACCTCTATCCCGGTGTCGCCTTGGCCGAGCGTGCCCGGGAGCGCTTCCACGGATGCCGCACCCTTTTCGTGCGTACTTCGAGAGCAGTCGAAGACCACGTATTCGAGGGTCTCGATCTGGAAACAATGACCGTTGAGATCCGTCCGCCGGGAAACGATCTGGGGGGCTGGCTGCGGTACTCCCGGGAGGCAAGCAGGGCGCAGCGGAAGATCCTGGGTGCCCTCCAGGACGGGTTCGATCTGGTTTTTGGTCTGGGAGGCTACGCCTCTCTCCCCGGGATCCTTGCGGCCCGATTGTCACACATTCCCGTAATCCTTCTCGAGCAGAACGGGGTTGCCGGGCGGGCCAACCGCCTCCTTGCGCCCTTCGTCGACGCGGTCGCCTGCGCCCGGCCGGAATCGGAGTTTCCTCTAGCTCGCAGGCGCAAAGTAACCGGAAACCCCGTGCGTCGAGGGGTACTCGAAGCCGCAAGACGGCGTGCTTCGCTGGCGCGCCACACACGAGGCCGAACCCGACGAACCCTACTGGTGGTGGGTGGCAGCCAGGGCGCGCAGGGACTGAATCAGTCGATACGACAAGCCTTGCCTTCGCTTCTGGAGTTCCGCGAAAAAATTTACTGGATTCACGTGACCGGTGATGCCGATAAGCATTCCATGGAGAAGGCTTACCGGACGGACGCTTGGGACGCAGAGGTTCATGCCTACAGCCCCGAGCTGCCAGCCCTGATGGCCCGCAGTGATCTCGTCTTGGGCCGCGCCGGCGCTACGACGCTCTGCGAGCTGGCGGTCATGGGGCTTCCTTCGGTTCTCGTGCCTTACCCGCACCACCGGGACGAGCAGCAGCGGTTGAATGCCGACGTCCTGGTTCATGCGGGTGGTGCCCACCTGATCGCTGAGAACCAGCTGAACGCCGACAGCCTTCGTGCCGTGTTCCGCGACGTGCTGTTGGCGCCGGAGCGGCTTCAGGCCATGGGCGAGAGTGCCCACCGTCTCGCAAGGCCGGATGCCGCCGACGCGATTCTCGACCTCGCGTTGGATGTGAGTGACCGATGTCCATCGGCTTCCGTATCTTCCTGTTGATTCTCTTCGGTTTTGGTACGGTTTACGCGTACCGATTTCGAGCCACCGATCTGGACAAGTGGCTGTCCGAGCCTCGTCGGTCGACGGCCCTGGAGGCCGCGCCAGAAGGCCTCGCATCTCCGGTGAACGGGATCCTCCCCCCCGACGTCGTCCTCGCGTTTCTCCAGGGGCCAGTACGCGGCCTCCCTCTGTCCGTACCCCAAGTCACCGACCCGTGGGATGAGGCCATTGAAGACTACCTCCCGCCCGGGGAGGTCGGGGCCGAGGACCTGGCGCTCATGGATCCGGAGCTCTCCGCTGACGGCACTTTCCCCCCGCCCCTCACGGACGAGTATGAGCCTCTTACAACGTCCGGTGACTCCCCGGCGACTGGCGAGCCGCCAGAAGACGTGCCACTATCCGTTTCGCCCGGGGATTCACCCGCTATCGTTGCCACGGAGGAGCTCACCTACACGGTAAAAGATGGCGATAATCTTTGGAAAATCGCCGAGCAGCAGCTAGGCGCCGGAGCTCGCTACCGGGAGATTCGTCAGCTGAACCGCGACCTCTTTGCGAACCGAAGCTCGAACACAGTAGCGCCAGGGATGCTGCTGAGGATTGGAGTCTCGGCGCAGAAAACGGTGCTGGAAGAAAGTCTCAAGGTTCCCGACGGGCCCGTCGATAGTTCCGTTGAGGAGAGTTCTCCCTCTGGCTCGAACGGGCCCACGGGAGAACCGACTCATCATAAAGTACGGCATAAGGTACGGCGAAACGAGAATCTCAGAAGGATCGCCAGTCGATACTTCCCGGGAAAGACTGATGGTTGGAAAAGAATATTCGAGGCCAACAGAGATCTTCTCGACTCCGCCGACAGGATTCGTGAGGGTCAGGTGTTGACGATCCCGTCGTTGCCCTGACCGAGGCGTGATTGGCGGCTTTCAGACGCTGACTGTCCTGATTTTTCTGGAGACGGGAAGGGTTTTCTGGTTCCATATTTCTGTGGTCATGGCGAAAGCCGTTGGCTGCAGGAAGTGCAGAGAGAGGATTGGATGCAGGCAGAGAGAGAATCCCCTTCTGCTAGGGGGGAAGCTACCGAATTAACTTCCGGACAGATGTCCGGAAAAGCGGCCTTGCAGTCGATCGCAAGCCCGACGAAGAAGGTGCATGTGGTGGGCGTCGCTGGCACGGGTCTGAGGGGGCTGGTGCACCTTCTCCACGCGAGAGGAGTCGAGATCACCGGGTCCGAGCTCCTGGAAAGTCCCGTTTTGCAAAACCTCCGTGGCAGGGGAATCCCCTGCCACGTCGGTCACAAGAGCGTGAATGTCGACCGAGAAACCAGCCTCGTGCTGGTTTCCGCGGCAGTCAAGGCGAGCAATCCGGAGGTGAAGGCTGCGCATGCCCGCAGGATCCCGGTGCTCAAGTATGCCGAATTTCTCGGTCGCCTGATGGCAGAGAAGGTGGGAATTGCCGTTGCGGGAACGCACGGGAAAACGACCACGACCGCGATGTCCTCTCTCGTCTTGCGCGAAGCTGGACTCAATCCCTCCTTCTTGATCGGTGGGGAGCACCCGGCGTTGGGAGGGAGCTCTAGCTGGGATAATGGTGACCATTTCGTGGCGGAAGCCTGCGAATTTGACCGCAGCTTTCTGAACCTACGTCCGAGAATCGGTGT
>Ga0315336_1005249_pt1 | contig 14360 bp, 10 predicted proteins | sample ASW5metaG_FD_204512 | JGI IMG/M metagenome (GOLD analysis project Ga0315336, IMG submission 204512) | Ammonia-oxidizing marine archaeal communities from Monterey Bay, California, United States - ASW #5 | ecosystem: Environmental > Aquatic > Marine > Intertidal zone | place: USA: California...
CGCCAGCAATTCTTGTCGTCAGTCGGATGCAAGGCGCACGCGACATAAGGGGCGTAGTACACGGTCATATTCGGAAGCAGGTGAATTCCCTGTGCCGGTGGTTCGCGCAACGAAAAAGCCATCGTAGCTGCCCACTTGTCAGGGAACTTTCCGGCCAGTTTAACTGCAATATCAAAAAATTCCTCACTCATCATGCGCTTGTGACCCCGCAATCGCGGATAGACAAAGTTCTGACTGCTGGCGAGGCATGACTCGCAATAGCAGTAGGGCGTGCCGTCGGGAGGACTGATCCCGAAACCGTTCGGCCAGGAAGCATTTTGCAATTGAGGCCCACCGGAAAACGCCTTTTTCAGGTTGGCCTCCATTTCGTTCAAGACGTTCGTGTTCGAAAGACAAAGCATCGTCCAGTGATCGATTGGTCCAATTCGTCGTACACCGTTTTCGTCCATCCCAAAGTATTCAGGATGCGTGCTCCAGTAGTTCGTAGCGGGCAGGAGACAGCCCAGAAATCCATCGCCCACCATGGGATACATCTCTCCCTGTGGTACGTTGAAGCGAACCTTAGACTCCCACTCACGATACTCCGCGCGTTCTTCCTGGGTGATCTTTTGCCATCCACCGCCGCCGGAAATGTGCCGAAGCGCAAAGTCCGGTCTCGATGTGACATCGAGGTGCGGCACAGTCAGAGTCACACGCTTTGGTATGATCTCGCCCCATTCGCCGGGGAAGTACCATCTGCAGCCCAGCTTTTCGAGAAAGGCGTAAGCGGCGTAAACGGTACCGCGATATGGGCCGTCTGCATTGCCACCGATAAATATGTTGCCGTCCTTGGTCTGCAGGGTTAAGCCTTCCTCCTCGAATGCGTCGTCAAAGATTGCCGGATTGAAGCCCGACGGGATTTCGACCCCAGCCTCCTTGGCGGTGACCGTATGTCCAACATAAATGCGAATCCCCTGCGACTCTGCGGGCGTGCTGCCTTCCTCGTGAATATCAAGAACGGCGCCGGTCATCTTTTCGATGTACTTGCGGATTTCTTCGGCTGCCTTTTGTACGTGCGGTTCGTCTGCAGCCACAACGATGGCAGCGCGAGGCTGGCCCTCTTCGACCAACGTCAATGGCTCCGCAGTTAGACTTCGGGCAGCGAATGCAACCGCCATACTGATTCCGAAGAGTAATCTTTTTCCGTGTCTGGTTTTTTTCTGCGAATGGCGTTTTTTCTTATGCATGGAACTTCGTTACTCTCGTGGTGTAATGCGATCCTGAATCCGTTGTCAGTCGTGGCTCAGGCAAAAAAGGTGCGTCTAATGAAACAGCCGATCTTCCAATACCGTGTCATCCTTCGGCAACCAGAAGAAGCCGCGTTGATACAGTCCGCCCAGATTCGAATTGTTCCATACGCGAATTGCGATCGTGTTGTGTTCGCCCGGCTTCACAAGGTCGGAGACCTCAAGGTTGAAACCGTAGGGATGCCATTCTTCCCGATACTCATGGTGCCCGGCATACTCGCCATTGATCCAGATCCAGGCTTCATTGAGGGCGCCACCGCACCAGAAATGAATGGACTTGTTCTTGAATCGTGCCGGCACGCTGAAGGTACCCCGATACCAGCGATCGCCGACGTAGCCAAAACCTCTTTCATCAAGCGGATAATCCTCCACGTTGGAAATGAAGTACGTGCTCAGTGGCTTCCATTCGCGATCGTCGAAATCGTGCGCGTACCACTCACCAATGACGCCTTCATTGAACGGATCACGATGCGCACGCATTTCCAGCGGAAGAGGCGCCACGAGTTCGCCCAACTCGCCTCCGGTCATCCCGGCAAGCTCTTCGAACTTGCGCTTTCGACCCGGCGCAAAGTGCGAGGATCCCTCCATGTGACGTGGCGTGATGAAGTGCGAATAGATAGCGTTCAGTTTTTCTTGCAGCACCATGACATGTTCTTCGAGTTCGGCCGCCTTGGCGTAGTTCAGCCGCATCTCCGCATCGTGAATCGCGGCGTACGTTGCCAGGTTCTCCGCGATGAGCGCAAACGCCTCTACCCGTTCACGCTGGGCATCGGTTAGCTTGACCTTTTGGGCAGCGTCCACGTGTTTCTGGATGCTGTTTACGAACTCGGACGTGTAAACGTGACTCAAGAAAAAATCTTCGAGGCGATGCAGTTTAGATTTCCGTACGGCTGCCTCACATGCGTCCCACCAGGCTTGCACATGGGGTCCGGCCGGGCCGAAGAAGTTATCATAGAAGTCTGCTTTAATAGCGTCGATATCCGCATCGGCGTCCCACAGAAGTTTGCCGGTCAGGTAGTAGCTGATCCATGTCTGCATGACAGCCTTGCGACCTTCGGCGCTAACGCCCTTTAGATCCATCTCCTTGTAAGCCGCAATATCGCTCGCAATGTCGTCAAGCCGGCCGCCAGGCAGGTAATGGCCAAAAAAAACGTGAGGGTTGTAATCGTAAATGTAAACGTGCGGTGTCTGCTGTCTCCACTGCTTTAGCATTTTCCAGTAGAAGGACTGCCGCCAGCAGAATTCATTGTCGATAGCATGTAGCGGGCAGCCGGTTATAGGAGCATGCAGCACGGTCACGTTTGGCAACAGGGAGATGCCTTGGACCGGAGCTTCGCGCAGAGAATACGCCATCGTAGCCACCCACTTGTCGGGGAACATGGCGGCCAGTTGATTGACGACACCATAGTATTCCTCACTCATCATGCGCTTACGCCCAAAATACCTCGGGTACGTGAAATTCTGGCTGTTGGCCTGGCATGAATCGCAATAGCAATAAGGGGTGCCGTCCGGCGGACTGATTCCGAAACCGTTGGGCCAGGATGCGTTTTGCAGTTTCGGTCCGCCGTCGAAATAACTGCGTAAATTGGCCGCCATTTCATTCACCACGTTCGTATTCGAAAGGCAGAGCATTGTGGTGTGTTCGAGATCCCCGATGCCACGCTCGCCCTTCTCGTCCATTGCGTAGTATTCAGGATGCTTTTCCCAGTATAGCTTCGAAGGAAGGAGACAGCCGATAAAACCGTCGCCGGTCATTGGATACGGAGCTTCGTGACCGTCGTTGAAGCGAGAGGTGATTTCAAATGCGCGAAATTCTTCCCGCTCCTTGTCTGTTATCTTCTGCCAGCCTCCACCGCCGCTCACGCGTCGAATGGCAAAATCCGGTTTCGAAACGATATCAAGCGGGGGCACTATTAAGGTGTCCTGTTCAGGAATAATCTCGCCCCACTCACCCGGGAAGTACCAACGGCATCCGAGCGATTCGAGAAAGGCGTAGCAGGCGTATAACGTGCCCCGGTACGGTCCATCGGAATTGCCGCAGATAAAAATGTTGCCGTCTTTCGTCTGCAGCGTGAAGCCTTCTTCCTCGAAAGCGTCGTCATGAATTGCAGGATCGAACCCGGAAGGGATTCTGACATTGCTCTTCTTGGCCGCCTTCGTGTGGCCAACATAAATGTTTCCAGAGGATGGCGAAGGCGGATCGCTGCCTTCCTCTTGAATCTTGAGCGAGGCTCCAGTCATCTTTTTGACGTACTTGCGAATTTCTTCACCCGCCTTCTGGGCGTGGGGATCGTTATCCGCAATGATGATCGTAGCAAGGGGCACACCCTCCTCCACCATGGTCAGAGGCTCTATCGTTTTGCATCCGCTTGTAATCGCAATAATTCCGAAGACCCAAAGAAGCGTCAGCGTGTGGCTAAGCACGATGTTGAATCTATGCTGTTTTATTCGTCGCATGAGATCGTCTCACCTTCCTTTTAAACTGTTGTTCAGGCGCCCTTTTGTCCAAAATGAAGGTCTCAGTCAGTTCGAACATGCAGGATACGCAAAAGTGCATAGAACACTTTTTTTTATTGCCGTCACTTTTCTGAGCTTCGTAGCGGGTGGTTTGCTTGCCGCTTTTTACGAACCTTATGGCGATTATCTACACAAAGTACAGATGTATTTCAGAGCCTCGTACGAAGCATTTCGCGAGGATCCCTCAAAACAATTTCACGAGAATCTGTGGTTTAAAGCCAGGACCGGAAACGTAGGGGTGCATCGCTATGATGAACAGAAAGCCGATAACGGATTGACCTTTTTCACAGATCAAAGTCCGACGGCATACCTGATAACGATGAAGGGTGAGGTCGTTCATCAGTGGCATCTACCGTTTTCGAAGTCGTGGCCGAATCCAACGCATATCGGGGGCAATGTACCGCCGGACTATTTAATTCACTGGCGCAGGGCACATCTTTTTCGCAACGGGGACGTGCTTGCAATTTATGAAGGCATGTCAACGACGCCATACGGTTTTGGGCTCGTCAAGATTGACTATAACTCGGACGTAATCTGGACCTACTCCGAACGCACCCATCACGATCTGGCGGTGGCACAGAACGGAACCATTTTCGTCTTCACCCACTCAATTGAAGACTCCGTTCCCTATGATATTCCAAATATACGAGCACCGATCATACACGACTACATCGCCGTGCTTTCACCCGAAGGGAAGGAAGTGAAACGCATTTCAATGTTAAAGGCTTTTTGGATGTCGGAATACAGGGCATTTCTTGATTTTCACCAGGTCGCTAAAGGCGACCTGCTCCACGCCAATGCGGTGGATATTGCCGGCGCGAAAGAGGCTCAACGATACCCGTTTATTCAACCTGGAGATCTGCTTGTTTCTTTCAGAGACATCCACACGATTGCCGTCCTGGACCCTGATCTGGAAATCATAAAATGGGCCTCCGCGGGAATTTGGCGGTTTCAACACGATCCTGATTTTCTGGAAAACGGAAGCTTGTTGATATGTGACAACCTGGGTAATCGCGGCCCGGGAGGACCGATGCGTATTCTAGAAATTAACCCTTTGACGAAACAGGTGGACTGGCAATATGCAGGCAGCGCAAACGAACTATTGATCAGCCGGGGACGATCATCGCAGCAGCGGCTGCCCAACGGCAATACACTGATCACCGAATCGGAGAATGGAAGGATATTCGAGGTCACGAGAGACAACCAGATCGTCTGGGAATTCTATAACTACAGCAGGGGTGGCCTGAATAGTGAGCTGGTTGGTATCCTTAATTGGGGAACCAGGATCGATCCGGACACATTAGGATTTCTTGATACCGTATACGTCCCCAAGTAAATGTCATGCATAGGATGTGTTTCTATCTCGCCTTGTCTTTTGTCCTTTGCGCAATGCCGGCATTGGCATACATCGGGCCCGGTGCCGGACTTGGCGCTCTTAGCGCTGTCCTGGGATTCATCATTGCCATTTTCGTGGCTATCCTAATCGTTCTCTCCTGGCCGATTCGGTTATTGCTGCGAAAGCTGAAGAAGAAAAAAAAATCGATCGACACCAACGGTGACTTGGACTAATGGGAATCGCCAACCGTGCATTTCCGTTCTTTTCGGCCATTGACGCTTTCTTCGCGAGATTGTGTTCGCCGACCATTGGTCTGATTCTCTGGGGGATTTTGAGTGGTGTTCTCTCAATGTTTCTCTACCGCCTCCTGTCACCCCAGGTCCGCATATCGCAATGCAAAACGGAACTGACGACCCTCAGACGAACGCTTTCCGGTTTTGAGGGAGAATTCGCGCAAGTTCTTCCTCTCTTGAGAACCCAAATTATACTATCACTTAAACACGTACTCCTGACCACGTGGCCGGCGTGCCTGGCTTCGATCCCTGTACTCTTCTTGATGGCCTGGCTCAGCGTGGAACGTAGCTACGTCTCGCCGCTGCCGGAAACGTCGGTCGCCGTCGAAGCGTACCCCACGATCACTGAAATGACGTGGTCGACAAAAAACAAATCTCTGGCTGCCGGCAAGTGGAGCCTGATGTGGCCGCCCATTGATCGCGTCGTCGCACACGCTGAAGGTAACCATGCACAGATTGTCATACCGAACGCGTTGTCGATGCCGGGTATCCATAAGCGCCAATGGTGGAATGCGCTGATTGGAAATCCCGCCGGGTACATTCCAGACTCGGCATCGATTAACAGACTGCACTTCGAGCTAGCGCCGGCACATTATCTGAGATTCGGTCCTTCATGGATGCGAGGGTGGGAATTTACTTTTTTCTCAGTGCTCGTGCTGACGTCTATTGTCATGAAATCTGTCTTTAGGATACATTAACGTTACTCGGCGGGACCCTCCAGCGTGCTGCGCACGGGCGGGCAGACTGACTCGTCCATCTTTTGTTCCAGCTTCTCTACACATAAGATGAATCGCAAGGTGGACGAAGGTCCCGCCGAGTTAGCGCAAACGAATGAGCCACAGAACACAACAACCTCCCGAATTCCACGTTCCGTGGGGATTGAACTTTTTTGGAAGCCTGGTTTGTAAGACTTCCGGGTTCTGGAAATGGCTGGGCGACCGTGAAACTTCTTTTCTGATCGACGACTTGGAGCGCAGACCGATAACCGCTCCGATTTACATATGCGGCCTTGCCCGGTCCGGTTCGACGATCCTGCTTGAACTGTTGACCGCTCACGCCGATGTCGCCACGCATCGCTATATCGACTTTCCTCCGGTATACACGCCGTGCTTATGGCACCTTGTCCGTGGGATGATCCCGCGCGCGCAACCCGATCCCGTCGAGCGCACGCACCAGGACGGGATGATGGTCACTGCGGATAGCCCTGAGGCCATGGAGGAAGTGCTATGGATGAGTTTTTTTTCCAGGCTTCATAACCCGCTGAAGATCGGCATCCTCGACGCAAAGACAAGTCAACCGGATTTCGAGAAATTTTACGCCGACCACATCCGCAAGATGCTGCGCATTAGAAACGGAACGCGCTATGCGGCGAAAGGCAACTACAACCTTGCACGAATCGACTATCTCTTAAAGCTGTTTCCCGATGCCCGTATTGTTGTGCCCATTCGAAAACCCGTTACCCACGTGGCATCGATGCAGAAACAGCAGCGCCTTTTCTGCAAGGGCCAGTCGCTGAATCCGAAAATGCTCGCGCATCTACAGCGTGTTGGTCATTTTGAATTCGGCCTTGACCGGCGGCCGATTAACGTCGGAAACGAGAACATTTTGCGGGAGATCATGGATCTTTGGGAAGCCGGCGATGAGATCAGAGGCTGGGCGAGATATTGGGCATATATCTACGGGTACGTGGCCGACCTGTTAGAAACATCGCCGCTCATAAATTCCGCGGTCAAGGTGTTGAAATACGAAGACTTGTGTGATGACGCTGGAGACACGATTACGTCGCTTTTGAACCACTGCCAACTGGAAGATGATGACCGACTGTCTCATGAAATTTCGAAGCGCATTCACTACCCCGACTACTACAAGATTACCTTCACGCCTGAGGAGATTGCCACCGTAAACGACGAAACGCAGCCCGTGGCTGCAAGATTCGGGTATTGAAAGCACAGTCCTAGCCCGCTGTCTGGTACGCCTTCTGCTTATTGTTAGATCGATCAACACCTCGTGCTGAGGTGCTGATATTGATCACGGGCACGACATGGGCTTTCGACAGGGATTTACGAACTGGCTCCGTATGCTAGCCCACGCACAACCACCAGTGCGGGGTGATATTGTTGCATAACGAGGCCACGAGACCGCGGCGGGGAGTATCGCGCTCCTGCCTCCACGCGCTACTCCTCGCCTTCATTCTGCATTTCACTCCGCTCCAACGCGCCAAGGCCGAAGATCGCATTGATTTCAAATTTTATCATTATCGCGAGGATGATGATCGGATTCGAGTGATCTCTCCCGCATTTTTCTACGAAAAACAGATTTCTCCTACGACAATCATAAAACTCGACGGCGTTTACGACGCAATCTCGGGGGCCACGCCTACCGGGGCGCCGCCTGTGCCTAAAACCGGCGTCGAGACGAAGACCGCGGGCGATCACCACGCTACCACGGGCGCAACCGGCATGGTCACGACACCGGACGAACATGCGAAATCCATATCGCTGCCCGACTCTGAACTCAACGTCCCCACGATCGAAGTGGAAGATGAGCGCCTGGCAGGAACGATTGAGCTGATCAAGAAGTTGGACCGCCACGCGCTGTCTGGTCAACTCGCCTACAGCAATGAGCGGGACTATGACTCCATTGGCATCGCCGTTAAGAACAACACGCACTTTAACAACAAGAATACAACACTGCTGGCGGGTATTGCCTACTCCCATGACGTCGTTGATCTCGTGCCGGGGCCGGGAACCGACAACAAGGATGTGGTGGACATGTTGCTCGGCATAACGCAGATCCTCGGCCCCAAAACACTGCTCTCCGCGAATTTTGCTTTTGGCTACATGACGGGATATCTTGATGATCCGTACAAGGTTGTTGAAATCAACCGTGTGCTCACCGCGGAGCGGCGACCTGGCCAGAAGCACAAAGAGATCGTCCGCCTCGCGCTCAACCATCGCGTAGACCCCCTTGACGGCACAATCGAGTCGAGCTACCGCTTTTACGATGATTCCTTCGGCATTACCGGCCATACGGCTGAGCTGGCGTGGTATCAGGACATCGGCGACAATCTCATTGTTCGGCCCATGGTTCGTGTCCACGACCAGAGCGCAGCCAGATTCTATGCCGTTCGATTTTCTGGATCACCCACCGAATACTCATCGGATTATCGGCTATCTGCGTTAGACGCGATTTCGTATGGAGTCAAACTCGTCATTGCGCAAGCGCTCGCCTATCGATCGACTGCGCATATGAACGTTACTCCCTCGAGGGTAAGGACGACGTAACGCACGAAGATGTTTATCCATCTGCCGACATCTATTCTGTGGGAGCGCGATTATGGCTCTGACCTGCGACAAACTCTTCGACCGTATGGATACCGGCCGGCCAGAGAACGCCTCGGGAGGCTATTACAGCACGTCTTTCCGCGCCATGGGTACAGCTTGTCGCGTCATCTATTCGGCCAACCGTCCAGCCTCAGCCGATCAGTTCCGTAAGGCCATCTTGCGATGGTTGGCTGAATTCGAGGCCCAGTATTCTCGCTATCTTGAGGACAGTTTGATTAGTGAAATCAATCGATCCGCAGGCGCCGACTGGGTGGATATCGACGAAGAACTGGAGAGCATGTTTCAACTCTGCGATTGGTACCATTGGCGCACGGACGGGATCTTTGACCCATCGACGTTGCCGCTGATCAAGCTATGGGATTACCAGGCCGAGTGCCCGATTGTGCCTCACGATGCCTCGATTCAGCGCGCCGTAAACCTCGTCAACTGGCGCCTCGTTAAACGGGAACGAGGCAAAGTCAAGTTGCCACACGAAGGCATGGCTATCGACATTGGAGGTATCGGCAAGGAATACGCCGTGGATCGAGTGCTGGCCATGGCGCAAGATCGGGGCATTCGCGACATCCTGATCAACTTTGGCCAAGATCTGCGATGTTACGGTTCGCCACCAGAAGGCGGTTTCTGGCGCGTCGGCTTGGAGCATCCTCAAGATCCGGGAAAATGCTGGGCCGGCATTTCGCTACATGATCGCGCGGTCGCAACGTCAGGTGACTATCATCGCCATTTCGAGCTGGGCGGTAAACGGTATGGTCACATTCTGGATCCGCGCACGGGCTATCCCGTCAGCCACGACGGTCGAGCTGTTTCCGTCATCGCCCCTACGTGTACGGAAGCGGGCATCCTAGCCACGACCGCCTTTATCCTGGGCCCTTTTGAAGGTCTTGCGTTTCTCGAAAGCTGTCATCAGGCAGAGGCATCTGTTTGGACAGGTCACTATCAAACCCAAACGCGGAGGTTCAGTCACTATGTACTCTGACAAAATAAATCGATGCATGATTATCTGCACATCGTTGCTCCTATCATGTGTCGCCACCTCATTTGCCACCCCCCTGAAGCAAGGCGATCCTTTCCCAGAACTGGAACGCTATCAACTCGAAGGAACGCTTCCAGAAACCTTGCAAGGAAAAGTATTGCTGGTCGACTTCTGGGCATCCTGGTGTGCCCCTTGCAAGCGTTCCTTTGAAGTATATGACGCCCTACACGACAAGTATCGGGAAAAGGGGCTGGTCCTGATCGGCATTTCCGTCGATGACGATGTTGACATGATGCAGACCTTTCTGGAAAAGAATCCGGTATCATTCCCCGTAGTGCGTGACGTCGGTCAACGGCTTGTTGCCCAATGTTCGATCAGAACGATGCCGACGCTCTTTCTCATTGATCAACAAGGTGTCGTGCGCTTCGTGCAGAACGGATTCGGTGGGGAGGAATCGAAGGAGCAGCTTGTCGCGCAAATTGAGGAGCTGATCGAGTGACGATTTGCAGATGCATCAAGCGGTTGAGGCGAAGCCAGAACGATTCAGAACGTATGGCATAGTGATGCTGCGAATTATTGAACTCCTAAATCTAATGTACGTTTGTGAAGTGACCTTACAACCAATCATTCAGTGGATTCGCTTCAGGGATCTTTTTTCCTCGCGCCGCCAAGGCGCGAGGTGGCAACCGCGGCATGCGTTTGGGTGCCCGAACCGGCCGAAGGTCGGTGAAGGACGCGAATTTGGTCGTCCAGTTTGCCCCGGATTCAAGGCGCCGGGAGCCGAGGTGTACTCGTGTACCTGAGGTTCCCGGGAACGCAGAAGCCGGGGCGAAATGGGCGACCAAATTCGCGCCAAACGCATGACGCCGATTTACTGACGACACTCATAACTGAATCGTTCCGGCTAAGCATAATTTTAGCGCTTGTCTTGCTAAGCGGTTGCGCCCAGGTACAACCATGGGAACGGGGAACCCTTTCCGACTATTCAATGCGGCCGGACCGTGACCCTCTTCATGACGCCCTGACGGAACACGTCTATTTTTCGCGCGAAGCTGCCTCCGGCGGTCGAGGGGTCGGCGGTGGTGGTTGTGGGTGTAATTAGGCAGCCGCGTGTTTCTCAATCAATTGGAACAGAGGTGGACGAGGCATCTTGCCCGCTACGCACGTAGTGCACCGAAGGGTCCCGCCTAGCTGACTCAGCCGGAGGGTTCGTCCACCTTAATTGGCCGGAGATTGCTCCGAGCACTTGCGTCGGCATAACATCACCCTATTTCTCCAGTCTCAAGACCTCACAACTTCTTTTCAAGTTGTTGCAGAAGTTCTTTGGTTGCCTCTTCTAAGGAATCAGTGTTCGCATCAACTCTAATCACGGGAATATTCCTGTTTTCAGCCAGCGCCATCTCCTCTTCAAACAATTCTTTTAGCCGTCTTAGCGACTGCAGCCTCTCGTGCAGTTGCTGGCGCGAACTGGTCCGTTGGGCCGCAATCTCTGGATTGACGTCAAGATAACAGAAGGAATCCGGATAGCCGAACCATCGCTCGAGTACGAATTTGAGAGAGGGTCTAAACAGTCTCGATAGCCCCTTCGGCAAATAGAAGTCGGCGTAGCAGACCGTATCCACGATGGGGTCTCGATCCGATATCAGCACCGGTGCCGTATTTTTCCTCTGCTCCAGGTAGTAAGGAAACAGGTGCAACAGATATGCGAACCCCGTGACGAACTTGAAACTGTGCGATTCCCCGATTTCAGCAAGTCTATTAATGACTCTGGCAGTTCGGGATCGCTCACTTAAGCCGCCGGTAAGGCGAATCGTGTTCACGCAGTCGACCTCGCCCAATGATAGCACCATCGAAGATTTTCCGGCATTATCGATGCCCACAATCGACACCTTATGCATAGCATGAATAGAATAAAACAGATCAAGCCAACGATCGATAACCCTTTTCGTAATGGCGTAGAGCGCTTTCGTCGCCCCGCACCCGGGAATAATCAGTTAGACCAATCTGTCCTTTAATTCTCTTTTCAAGACCTTGCCCATTGCATTACGCGGTAGCTCATCGACAAATTCAAAACTTACAGGTACCTGGTAATCGGCCAGATTCGCTCTACAATGCGCTTTCAATTCCCCGGCGTTCAGAGCATCTCCAGGAACAACGACGGCAACGACTTTCTCTCCTCGCTTTGCATCTGGAACACCGATCACAGCAGATTCTTTCACTAGTGCGAAGCTGTTCAGCACGCGTTCAACAACTGCGGGATAAACATTATAGCCGTCAGTGATTACGAGATCCTTTTTACGGCCAACTAGTGTCAGAAAACCACGTTTGTCATATTGACCAAGATCACCGGTCGAAAAATATCCTTCCTCGTCAAACGCCTGTGCCGTTGCCTCCATGTTTCGCCAATACTCGCGAAAGAGATTCTTGCCGCGGATAAGGACCTCGCCAACCACATCCGGGTCGTCGCCATGATCCGTCCCCGCGAGAATTGATTGCCCCTCCTCCGTAACCAGCTTCATTTCAACGCCGCTTAATGGTATACCCACGGATCCCTGCGGATGAGGGCCAGTCAACGGAAGACTTGTGATGACGTGGCTCTCGGTCATGCCGTATCGGTTGATCAGAGGACTGTCCAGGATGGATTCCAGCTCCGGGAGAACTTCCGACCGAATCGGGGCGGAACCACAAGTAAAGAGTCGCGTCTTGTCCCAATGGGACGCCACGACGCCAAATTCTTTTCTCCGCAGGAAAGCGTAGTAGATCGTGGGTACGGCCATGAACACCGTGGCGTCATTGATGCGTCGCATGGTCTTGAGCGGATGAAACCTGTCCTCGAGCAACATCGTGCTGCCGGAAAGCAGGGACAAATGTGTCGCGAACGAAAGTCCGTGGATGTGAAACAGTGGAAGCACATTCAGCAAGACATCATCCGAAGAAAAGTGCCAACACGCCTGCAAAGCCATTATGCTTGCCGCCAGATTTCGCTGCCTCTGGACGACCCCCTTGGGTCGACCTGTCGTCCCTGAAGAATACAGCATGAAGCAACCATCCTCCTCACTTACTTCCGTGTCCTTAAGAGTGCTGAAACCGCGCGTCTCGAGGGCTTCGGCTGGATTAATCACCTCGACGAGATCCAGGCACCTGCCTGCAATTCGCGCGATCAAGCCGGCCTGTTCGCCGGATGCAAAGACATATCGCGCTCCGCTATCGTTGAGAAAATAGATCATCTCCTCTTCGGTGAAGCCGAAGTTCAGGGGCAGCGATATGCCACCTCCCAGGATGATTCCCAAGTGCGCAATCAGTAGCGGAAGCTTGTCGGGCGTAAAGAGAATAACGCGGTCGCCCTTCTGCATCCCCTTCCCTTGAAGAAGGGCACCGACATGGGCGGCTCTGTAGCGGAGCTGATCATACGTGATCCGCTCGTCGCGGTACACGATCGCCGTCTTGCGGCCATTGTGATCAAACTGGCGCTGAAGCAAGTGACTGAAGCATTCCAAGCTAACCTGCGTAGACTCCTGCGGTGGCACGTCCTACGCCACGATAACCATAGCCTCTGAAACGGGGCCGTGCTGTTTCCCGTTGCTGGAGATGGGTACGGTGACCAGATGGCGTCGGTTTGGATCGGGCTTCGCGTCGGACGGCACGGTTACCTCAAACGCTATTGCCCCCCGCTCGCCCGCGTTCAGCTTCAGACTTCCCACGTCCGGCGTGACTATAACAGGCAATGCGCATTCGAGCCGTGCTTCAAATTCTGCAGTCTCGTCGTGAGGATTTCGTAGTTCGAGAGTGAAGGCTTGCGTCTGGCCGGGTGCGATGTCCGACTGGTAAGGCATCAGCCGAGCCCAGAACAAATCTATACCAAAGTCCTCCGGCGCAGGCACGAGTTCGGCCCAGAGTTTCTCCTTCTGCTCGACGTAACGGCGGTGTTCCTCAAACGCATAATCGGGAATTTCAATAAATGGACCGTGGCCCGGACATAGCAGATCGGCTTGAAGCCGATCAAACTCGTCTGCACATTTTCGGTGCATCTTCAACGTAACCGAATTGCGCATGACCGGGTTCACCATCCATTGCCTTTCCGAGTCCGGGTAAAAACGTGTCATGGAATACGAACTGTCTCCCGCAAACAGGACTCTACGCCCATCAACGACCGCCAGAATCGCGGAATGAAATTCCGTCTGCCCGGGATAAAACACGATCTCGAACTGGATCCCTTCCCATTCAAATGTGTCGCCGTCTTTGAAGCAGCGATCAATTCGTATCGGTGTTTTCAGCAGGCACGGCGTGTTCCATTTTTGCGGCGCCTCAAGCACCTTGGCGACGTCGTCCAACGCCCAGCACTCGGTATCATGATGCCGCTGCAGGTATGGAATGCCACACACATGGTCGTCGTGGATATGCGTCGGGATAACGACGTCGAAGCTCTTTACCCCCCACTCATCACGAAGTTCATCGAGATGATGCTCGACAAATCGGAGTGTCGCGTAGGGTTCCGGGTTCTCAAGGCTCGCATTAAACAGTGCAAGCGAAGCATACGGATAGTCGACAATGAGTGACTTTCCACTATCGGCACGAATGACGTAGAAGTTGGAGCATGTTTCCGCCGTTCCA
>Ga0315336_1005250_pt1 | contig 14357 bp, 12 predicted proteins | sample ASW5metaG_FD_204512 | JGI IMG/M metagenome (GOLD analysis project Ga0315336, IMG submission 204512) | Ammonia-oxidizing marine archaeal communities from Monterey Bay, California, United States - ASW #5 | ecosystem: Environmental > Aquatic > Marine > Intertidal zone | place: USA: California...
GGAAGTCCACGCGTGGGACGCCCACATCTCCTGAGATGCGCGTGGACTCCCGTCCACACCTCGGTAGCCGGCGCTCTAGTTGTCTTCCTAACCTGATGTCTCCCTATCAATCAACCTGAGCAGCCCGTCGGAATTCCTCGATCGCCAACGCAAACTCTCGCGCCACAGCCTCATTCCCCGCGTCGTTGAGATGCCCGTCAGGCAGCGCATATCGCCGATCCGTTGCGATGCTCGAGAGATCAACGACATTAACGTCCGCCCCGCGAGCCACCCTGCCTAATCTCTCATCAAGCGCCCCAAGCATGAAGGGCGCCCCCGCCGCCCGGCAGTCCCGATCGATCTGCAAAACGATCAAGTCTCCGAGCCCTACGACGTCAGCACGGTCCCCTCCCGCAGTATCCAACGCAGCGCCTTGCTGGCCAACACTCCAGCCGCTCCACACCTTTCGCAGACCCTCGTACGCCGCACTGTTCTCGCGCATCAGTCGATGCGGAAGCCGCAGCACAGAGTCCCGCGCGGTGTCCGGCTCGGGTACGGGGGAGTCGTACAGAAGCAGCTCATCCCCTTCAAGTTGGAACCGCGGTTTCGCGAACCCGAACCGATTGCTGTACATATGCCGGTCGTTGGGATAATTCCCGTCGACCAAGGCAAGAACAAGGTCCGGCCCGTAAGAGAACCCCTCTTTGCGCAGACGAAGCAGCTCTTGATCAACCCCATATCCGCCGACTGCAAGGTTGACGATCTCTACACCTTCAACGTATTCCTCAACCAAGGTGGAGAAATGATTTTCCAGGCGGACGCCAAACCCAAACGCATTCGAGTCCCCCAGCAGGACGACTCGAAACTCTCCTTTGCCCTTCACCGCGGAGACTTCCCGGTCCCTCAACCCTTTCGAGTTGACGCGGTATTCGATCGGATAGCCAAACGGCTTCGAAACCGCCACATTGTTTTCACGAAGGGTCCAGCCGAGCTCAGCGTCATAGCGGCCGACCGCGGGCGGCACGACGTAGCTCTGCGGATGCAAATCCACAAATCCCAAAAGTGCCAGCTTCCTGATCATGATCTGCTGACGAAACCCATTGAGAGCAGGGTCGCCTCCCCTGGGTTTACCCGTGAGCTTGAGCTCAATCGATCCGGTTCGCGCCAGTCTCCGCCACCAGGTTTGTCGCCTTTCGCAGCGAGTCGATTGTCCCGGCGTCCGTCCACCAGCCCTCGAGCTTTGTCCAGGTCATTGTCCCCTCGTCGATATAGAGGTTGTTCACGTCAGTGATCTCGAGCTCACCCCTCTCAGACCTGTCAAGAGTATTGATCTTGTCGAAGATCGTGGAGTCGTACATGTAGATGCCCGTCACCGCGTATTGCGACTTGGGATGAGCAGGCTTCTCTTCGATTCGAACGATCCGATCACCATCGATCTCCGGCACGCCAAAACGCTCAGGATCGGGAACTTCCTTCAGCAAAATCTTCGCCCCGCGTCCCTGCTTCTTAAAGTCGCTAACCGCCTGAGCGATACTCCGTTCGATGATGTTGTCGCCCAAGATGACGCAAATGCTCTGGCCGCGAGCCGTGTGCTCAGCAAGACCTAGAGCCTCGGCGATTCCGCCCTCCCCGTCTTGATAGGTGTAGTCGATGTGCTTGAGGCCAAATTCCTTGCCGTTGCCGAGCAGGCGAAGAAAGTCGCCCGAATTCCGCCCTCCCGTGACAACCAAAATATCCTCGATTCCGGCATTCACCAGCGCCTGAATCGGGTAATAGATCATCGGCTTGTCGTAAACCGGCAGCAGGTGTTTGTTGACAATGCGGGTCAGGCTTCCCAATCGGGTGCCCAAACCGCCAGCTAGCACGACTCCGCGCATAAATTAAATAGTCCTCGCGTCGTCTTGCGACTCGAACGAGTTGAACAGACTACCACACAGCTTTAGGCGAGATCTCGGCGGTGCGTTGTTAGAGTGGGAAGCGATGTCGGTCGATTGGACCCAAGTTCGCGACCAATTTCCAGTGCTGGCAGACTGGACTTACCTCAATGCCGCGACCTTCGGACCCGTCCCTAAGCTCGCTCTAGTCGCCGCCCAAAGTCAGCTCGAACGGCGGAATCTCGAGCCCTGCCTCGATTTCTTGAACTGGTACGTCGAGGCCGATAGCGTCCGCGCAAGCGCCGCCCGCCTGATCGGTGCCCAAGCCAGCGACATCGGATTTATCCCTAGCGCAGGCATCGGCCTGTCGTGGATTCTCAACGGCATCGACTGGCAACCAGGTGATCGGGTGCTCGGACTCGAAGACGAATTCCCAAACAACATCTACGCACCTATGATGCTTGGGCGCCACGGAGTCGAGTTCGTCTCCGTGCCCGGTGGAGATGAGTTCTCCATCGACCAGCTGCTATCGGCGATCGACGACAGCACGCGGCTCGTCTTGGTAAGTCTGGTGAACTACTCCACAGGCCTGAAACCTCCAATCTCCGCGATCGCTCAAGCCGCCCGGGATAACGGTGGAATGGTATGCGTCGACGCCACCCAAGGGATGGGGGCGCTCGATGTAAACGTGAACAGCCTTGGCGTCGACCTACTTCTATGCCACTGTTACAAGTCGATGTTGTCACCGGCCGGAGCAGGAATCCTATACGCCAGCAAGCACGCACGTGACCAAGTACCGCCGACGGTAGTCAGCTGGCGGAGCCACAAGGACTGGCGCAATGTCGACCACCTCCATCACGGTCCGCCCGACTTGCCCGACGAGGCCGCCCGTTACGAAGGAGGCGTGCTCAACTATTCGGGAATCGCGGCCATGGGCGCGGTATTCGCCTGGATGCTCGAGCTCGGTCCTCCGCGGCTCTACAGAAGAGTGGACGAAATCATCCTGAAGACCAAAGAGGCCCTTCGCGCGGCCGGCGGCGAGCTCATCGGCGACCGAAAACCCTACTTCGATTCTTCGATCGTCACAGCGCAATTCCCAGGAAAAGACGCTTCAGCCCTACCGATCGCCCTCCGCGAACGCCAGGTCGCCGTCGCAGCCCGCAAAGGCAGACTGCGCGTGTCGCCCCATTTCTACAACAACGAGCAAGACATCGAGCGCCTCGAAGCCGCCCTGTTGGAGGTCCTGTGAATTCTCCTTACGACGCCATCCTAGTGCTCTCGTTCGGTGGACCCGAAAAGCGCGAGGACGTCCTTCCCTTCCTCGAAAACGTGCTTCGCGGCCGCAACGTCCCCCACGAACGCATGCTCGAAGTCGCCGAACACTACTACCACTTCGGCGGCCGCAGCCCAATCAACGACCAGAACCGCGCTCTGATCGCAGCGCTAGAAGCCGAGCTTGCAGCCAACGGACCCAACCTCCCCATCTATTGGGGAAACCGCAACTGGCACCCAATGCTGCCCGACACCCTTCGCCAGATGGGCGCCGACGGCGTTACTCGCGCCCTGGGATTCGTCACCTCGGCCTATAGTTCATACTCCGGCTGCCGGCAATACCGCGAAGACATCGCCCGCGCCCAAGCCGAGGTCGGACCAGCATCTCCAGGGGTCGACAAGCTCCGCGCATTCTTCGACCATCCCGGCTTCATCGAACCGATGATCGAAAACGTCCGCTCGGCGCTCGAGAAAACCACCGCCGCACCGGACCTCATCTTCACCGCCCACAGCGTCCCAATGTCTATGGCGAAGACATCAGCCTACGTCGACCAGCTCAGGATCGCCGCCAAGCTCGTCGCCCAAGGTGTAGGGATCGAGTCTTGGGAGTTGGTCTACCAGAGCCGCAGCGGCCCGCCCACCCAGCCTTGGCTCGAACCCGACATCTGCGACTACCTCCGGCAGCCCGACCGTTCATCGCAGGTGGTCGTGATGCCGATCGGCTTTATCTCCGATCACCTCGAAGTCGTCTTCGATCTCGACACCGAAGCCCAGCAAGTCGCGAGCGAGCTCGGAATCAACCTAGTCCGCGCCGCGACCGTGGGGACACACCCACGCTTCATCTCAATGATTCGCGAACTGATCGTCGAACGAATCCAATTCGGCCCCGATTGGAGCGTCTGCGCCGCCGACTGCTGTCCGGCGCCGACCCGACCGACAGCACCGCGGGGGCGCGACATGTCGCGCCCCTAGCGCGCCAGTCGCCGGACAATCTCGTCAATCTCAGCGCCCGACTGAAACATCGAAATCCCCGCCACTCCCGCGGCCCCTGCTTCAACGCATGACCGCGCCAATTCCACCCCGATCCCTCCCAGCGCCAGCACCGGCAACTCTACCTCTCCACACGCCCTCGCCAACCCCGCCAGGCCCACAGGCTCCCCATACTGACGCTTGGACGACGTATCAAAAACCGGCCCAAACACCGCAAAATCCGCTCCTTCCGCCTCCGCCCGCCGAAGCTCGTCCAACGAATGGCATGACACCCCGATCAAGAACCCCTCAGGGACAATTCCCCGGATTCGGCCAGCATCCACGGAATTGGAAGGTAGGTGGACCCCATCGAGCCCAGCCGCCAGCGCGATGTCGACTCGCTCATTAATCAGCAGCTTCGTCTCCGACCCGGCCACCCGTTCTCGGGCCTCACAAGCCAGGGCAAGCAAATCGTGACCCGACAGGTCCTTCTCTCGAATCTGGATAAGATCAACCCCTGCACGTGCAGCGTCTCCCATGCACTGAATCACACTTCTAGCCGTGCCCCAGACGCTCGATCGATCCGTAATGTAGTAGAGTTTCAAGACTGCCGACTAAAGATTATACGCCCCGGCGACGGCAACCATCTTAGAATCAACCACATGTTATAGGTTGACAAAAACACACTAAGGTTTCATAATCATAATAGGCTAAACAGGGTTCGTCGAAATCCCGATCCAGGGCATAGTCCGGGCGGGTAAGAGTAGGCCGCCGATGAGGCAATTGACCCCGGCGCGCCAACAAGGAGATACAAAGTAATGGGCAAGATCATTGGAATCGATCTAGGAACAACCAACTCCGTCGTCGCAGTGATGCAGGCGGGCCAACCCAGCGTCATCGCCAACCAAGAAGGCGCGCGCACGACCCCGTCCGTCGTCGCCTTTACCAAGGGCGGCGAACGGCTAGTCGGCCAGGCCGCCAAGCGACAGAGCGTCACCAATCCCGAAAGCACCGTCTATTCGATCAAGCGATTCATGGGTCGCCGTCACGACGAAGTAGGCGAAGAGACGAAGCTCGTTCCCTACAAGATCGTCCGCAATAACGACATCCTTGCCATTGAGGCTGGCGACAAGACCTACTCTCCGCAGGAAATCTCCGCGATGGTGCTCACAAAGTTGAAGGAGGCCGCCGAATCTTTCCTCGGCGAAAAGGTCACCGAAGCCGTCATCACCGTACCGGCGTACTTCAATGACGCCCAGCGCCAGGCGACAAAAGACGCTGGCAAGATCGCCGGACTCGAGGTCCAGCGCATCATTAACGAGCCCACAGCGGCTGCCCTAGCCTACGGTCTCGACAAGAAAACCAACGAGACCATCGCTGTCTACGATTTCGGTGGCGGCACGTTTGACATCTCTATCCTCGAAGTGGGCGAAGGAGTTGTTGAGGTCAAAGCGACCAACGGCGACACGCACCTCGGCGGCGACAACATCGACCAGGTCATCATCGAGTGGATCATCGAGGAGTTCAAGAATGAGCAGGGCATCGACCTGTCGCAAGACAAAATGGCCCTGCAGCGCCTGAAAGAAGCCGCCGAGAAAGCCAAGATGGATCTCTCGTCGCTTCTTGAGCATGAGATCAACCTGCCCTTCGTTACAGCTGACTCCTCGGGCCCCAAGCACCTCCAGCTGAAGCTCACCCGCGCCGCCCTTGAACAAATGATGGAGCCGCTTCTGCAGCGCGCAATGGAGTCGTGCACGAAGGCGCTTGAGGACTCAGGCTTGAGCCCCAGCGAAATCGACGAGGTCGTCATGGTTGGCGGCTCCACGCGCATCCCGCGCGTCCAGCAGTTGGTGCAAGGCTTCTTCGGCAAAGAGCCTCACCGAGGCGTCAACCCCGATGAAGTTGTTGCGGTCGGGGCCGCGGTCCAGGGCGGCGTCTTGGCGGGCGACGTCAAAGACGTCCTGCTGCTCGACGTCACACCCCTTTCGCTTGGCATCGAGACGCTTGGCGGCGTTTTCACCAAGATGATCGAGCGCAACACGACCATCCCGACTCGAAAGAATGAGGTCTTCTCGACCGCCGCCGACAGCCAGACCTCGGTCGAGATCAAGGTCTACCAAGGCGAGCGTTCGATGGCGGGCGACAACCGCCTGCTCGGGGTCTTCCAACTTGTCGGAATCCCGCCGGCTCCGCGCGGCGTGCCGCAAGTCGAAGTCGAATTCAACATCGACGCCAACGGCATCCTAAACGTCTCTGCCAAAGACAAAGCCACCTCAAAGGAGCAAAAGATCACGATCACAAGCTCCTCGGGCCTCTCCGAAGATGAGATCACGAAGATGCGCAAAGAGGCCGAATCCCATTCCGCCGACGACGAAGAGCGCAAGGGCCAAGTCGACGCACGCAACCGCGCCGACTCCATGATCTACTCCACCGAGAAGACCCTCAGCGAGCATCGTGACAAAATCAGCGACGATGACGCCAAGACCATCGAGTCCGCCCTCGAAGCCACCAAGCAGGCTGTCCAAGACGGGTCGGTGGATGACATCAACAAGGCGGTCGAAGCCCTGACCCAAGCCAGTCACAAGTTGGCGGAAGCGATGTACAAGTCAGGCGCGGGCGCGACCGACGCTCCGCCGCCAGACGAGCCTGGGGCCGAGCAGGCGTCAGCCGAGTCCGAAACCAAAGACGACGATGTCGTCGACGCGGAGTTCGTCGACGTCGACGACAAGCCGAAATCATAGGTAGGGGCGCGACATGTCGCGCCCTTAGGAAATCGAATGGCGACAGGGGTCAAGAAAGACTACTACAAGACGCTAGGAGTCAAGCGCGGCGACAACGATGATGCCGTCCGCAAGGCTTATCGTCGGCTCGCCCGCAAATATCACCCGGACGTCAACCCGGGCGACAAGGCTGCCGAGGACCGCTTCAAGGACATCCAAGAGGCTTACGACGTCCTCAGTGACGAGAAAAAGCGCCAAGTCTACGACCAGTTTGGCTTTTATTCTCCAAACGCCGCAGCCGGAGGAAACCCAGGTCGAGAAAGCCGACCCGGCGACTTCGGCTTCAGCGGATTCGATTTCTCAGAGTTCGCCAAGCAAGCCGAAGCCGGTCGCCGCGGAGGCCCTTTCCCGGGAGCCAGTGCGCCCGGGGGCGGAGGCGGATTCGGCGACCTCTTTTCGCAATTTTTCCGCTCAAACGAAACCGCCCGTCAGCAGCCGCAAGCCGTAAGTGGCGAAGACCTCGAGTACTCAGTCGACATCGGCTTCTGGGAAGCCATTCGGGGAACCTCGGTTCGCCTCAACATTCAGCGCTATGAGAATTGCGTTCAATGCAGAGGCACCGGCAACATCAACAGCGGCGTCACCGCCTGCACCGAGTGCAACGGCTCCGGTGAAGTGAATCAGAAGGTTGGCGCAATGCGGTTCAACCTGACCTGCCCACGTTGCGCCGGCGGCGGACAACTCCGCAACACCTGCGCGGCCTGCTCAGGCGACGGCCGAACGAGCGACTCAGAGACGGTGGACGTCCGCATCCCAGCCGGCGCACAAAGCGGTTCACGCTTGCGAGTGCCCGGCAAAGGCAATGCCGGCGCGATGGGCGGAAGGCCCGGCGATCTTTACATCATTACGCGCGTAGGAGCTCATGCCTTGTTTAGTCGAGACGGTGACGACATTCGTATCAAAGTACCGATCACGGTATCGGAAGCAATCCTGGGCGGCAAAATCGAAGTACCCACAATCGACGGTCGCGCGCTCCTAAAGATTCCTCCCGCGACAAGTTCTGGGAAGGTCTTCCGCCTGCGCGAGAAGGGCGTCCTGAACCGCCGCACCGACAAGCGCGGAGACCACTACATCGAGGTCCAAATCGCGGTACCGGAAGTTCCCGGTGAAACGGCCAAAGACCTAGCGCGCGAATTCGCCAAGCTCAACCCTGAAGACCCCCGCGCTAAGCTATTCGAACAAACCTAGCGATGGCAAAAAAGCGCAAAACCCTAGGAGCCTATACGATTTCCGTCGTCGCCGACCACTTCGGAATTCACCCACAGACACTCCGCCTTTACGAGCGCGAAGGCCTCCTCAAACCGTCTCGCACCGAAGGCAACACCCGTCTCTACACCGACGAAGACATGGAGCGGCTCGAGAAGATCCTCTCCCTCACCCGCGACCTCGGCGTCAACCTCGCCGGCGTCGAGATCATCATGAACATGCGGGCCAAAATGGAAGAGATGCAGCGCCAGATGCAAGAGTTCGTCGCCTACGTCAACGACAACTTGGGGTCGATTCCCCAAGAGGCCACCGATACGTTATCGGCGAACGCCCTGGTACCGGTCGGGACTCGCCTACCAGCGCGGCCGAAGGCCGCACGCAAGAAGGCCAGCAAGAAGACCGGGCGCAAGCGCTCCTAGCGGCAGGGGCCCAAGCAGGGCCTTGTGGATGCGCCAATCGGCGTTCGAGAAGAAGAGCTGTCGGCTCTTAAGCTCTACATACAGTCACGATCGAGGCGGGCGCAGTCTCCCGCTGACACGAACCGCTCGCGTTATGAGCTACGCCACCACTTGTCGGTTTCGAAGTCCTCGGGGATGTGCTGCTCGCCCGGATCTTCGAAGCCCAACGCATAGAGGCGTTGATACCACGCTTCGCGCTTTGATGTGGAGAGTTCGCTACCGCACCAAGGGCAGTAGCGGATCCGCGTCGCCTTGTACCCGTCGTAGGCGATCGGGATACGGTATTCATTCCACGCGGAATTCCAGTCGAGCACGCGATTTCTTCGCTGGTGGACCGATTCAATAGGATGCGAGACCGCGTGAGCCATTTCCAGACAAGAGTGGAGGGAGGGGTCGATACCCCGGTGAAGGCAGTATTGTGCTTTGGCCGAAGCGACACAATCGGAACATTCAGACTGGTGTTTGTTAAACGCCATGTGTTCCGCTGGATAGGAATTGTTTGCGGGCGGTTGGTTCCACCACTTTGGATATGCATTCTCGATATGCCGAACAATCCACGGTAGGCCTCATGAATGAGCCGAAACCCGAGCCACAGATCCGGAGCATCCTCCAGGAATCGGTCAGGGAAACTACAACAGCTTCGACTATCCCGGCCGGCTCTCAATCATAGGCAATCGATTCGTCAGTATCGGCGTCCGCCTGGCCAGAATTCGGGGCGCGTCACTCCGCTGCGTTTGTCCGATAGCGCTCCAGAAACTTCGCTCGCTTCTGATCCCAATACGCCGCCGTGGCCTCCCGCGCGCCCCCGCTTAGCACTCCCTCGATCAGCAGTCCATGCAGTTCGGCTTTCGCCTGACGGCCTCGTTGAATCAGACTGGCCACGTAGTCATCGATCGACTCGTGAGTGCCGTCAACAACTTGGGAGTTGGCGAAGGCTTCCAGCTCGTCGGAGAGGACAATTTGGCGGGCGTGCATAGGCTCCTGCTACCGATTGTACCCGGGGAGCGTGGCAATCAATCCACTCGAGCGAGTCTGTCACGATGGTTTCAAAGAAATATCCCCCGTCGCATCAACAGCCTAGCCCCGACACTCGACGTTAGCGCACCAAGCCCAGGCTAAGGTTACCCCAGAGGCCCAAGTTCCTCCTCACTCCTGCGAGAGTTGCCGGTTCTTGCCGGTTCTTGCCGCCACGTCGGAAAAACCCCGTCAGTCTAGCTTCGCGACATCACCCGGCCGAGGCACATGCGTCTCAACCCCAAACATCTCCTCGATGGCGCCCTTCAACGCCGCGGACGCGTCCGCCTCCCCGTGCACCAAGAAGATCTTCTTCAGCTTCGGCGCTATCGGCTTGAGCCACGCCAATAGCTCCCCTTGGTCGGCATGCCCGCTAAGGGCGTTCAGCTTGACGACCTTCGCCCGCAACCGCCTCATATCGCCAAAGATCGGTACCTCTTCCCAACGCTCAAGCATCTTTCGCCCGAGGGTGTGCTTGGCTTGGTAGCCGGTAATCAAGACGGTATTCCGCGGGTCGCCGATGTTGTTGCGCAGGTGATGCACGACCCGCCCGGCCTCGCACATTCCCGAGGCCGAGATCACAATGTAGGGATGATTGATGTCGTTGAGGGCCTTCGACTCCTCCACGTTGCGGGTGTAACGGAGACGACCGAAACCGAATGGCTCCCTCTGGTCGAGAAGGAACTTCCTCGTCTCGGAGTCGTAGCATTCCGGGTGACGGCGATAGACTTCGGTCACATTAGTCGCCAACGGAGAGTCGACGAAGATCGGCAGGTCGGGGATTCGCTTCTCGAGTACGAGCTCATGCAACAGCAGGACGAGCTGCTGCGTCCGGCCCACCGCAAACGCCGGCACAATCACCTTGCCGCCAGCAGCGGCAGTGCGCCTGATCACTTCGGACAAATGGTCAATGACCGACTCACCCCGTGCATGGAGGCGGCCGCCATAGGTGCTCTCCATGATCAAGTAGTCGGCCTCGGGCGGGCGCTGGGGATCCCGAATGATCGGCAATCCAGGGCGCCCGATATCTCCAGAGAACAGCAACCGCACTGGCCCCTTGTTGCGACGCTCGTGCAGCAAGACCGACGATGAGCCCAAGATATGGCCGGCGTCGACCGACTCGTAGCTCACCGAATCGCTGATCCGGGTCGGGGTCCGATAGTCGACTCCCTTGAAGAGTGCCTGTGTCTTCGCAGCATCCTCACGGGTGTAGAGAGGCTCGACCTTCTGATGCTGGAAATCCTGCTCGACGCGCCTCCTCCGAGTTGCCCGGCGATTGAGAAACTCGGCGTCCTTTTCTTGGATGTAGCCCGAATCCTTGAGCATCTGGCCGGCGAGGTCGGCTGTAGCCGGCGTCGTGTAGATCGGCCCCTCGAAGCCTTGGCGAGTCAGCGACGGGAGATTTCCGCTGTGATCGATGTGAGCGTGCGAAAGAACAACTCCGTCGATTTCAGTCGCCGGAAAAGGAAGTTCTCTGTTGCGCTTGCGAGCTTCGGAACGCCGGCCCTGATACATGCCGCAGTCCAGCAAGAAACGCTGATCGTCGAACTGGACCTCATGCATCGACCCGGTGACCGTGCCCGCCGCTCCGCGGAAAGTGATTCGCATCGGGCGAAGTCTAGCAGACCGACGCTAGGATTCGCCTTGGGCGCGGCTAACTTCGCGGACGAATGAGAACGTCCGGATTCGAGCCGTGATGCGGTCAAGCTGTTTCACATCGGCAACTTCCACGGTCAGACGGACGACGGCGCTACTTGCCTCCGCCTTGTCTCCGCGAGATTCCAACTGCGAAATGTTGACCTTTTCCTCGGTCAGGACGTTCGTGATTTGGTTGAGCACGTTGGGCTGGTCGTCGACGTAAATCGCCAGACGCGTCTTGAACCTGGCCTCGCCGGCAGCAGCCCAGGCAACGTCGATCCGTCGCTCGGCTTCATACATCAGGTTTTGGACATTCGGACAGTTGCGTGAGTGGACAGCCACGCCCTTGCCTCGCGTGATGTAGCCAAGAATAGGCTCCCCGTAGATCGGGTTGCAGCACCGTCCGCGATAGACCAAGACGTCGTCGAAGCCCCCTACGATCACCGCCCCGGCAGCCGTATCGGCTCGTTTGCCCGCCGGCGGCGCCCCAACAGTCGGGGGGTCTTCGACCTTAGGAGCCAGTTTGGCGACCACCTGCCGAGCGGAGAACTTGCCGTAGCCAAGCGCCGCATAAAGATCAGAGAGCTGCGAGCAGCCGTTGTCGCGAGCGGCTTTGAGCAAGACTCCCGGTTCGATTTTGTTCAACGAAACCTTCAGGCGACGGGCCTCTTTCTCCAGAGCCTTCCGCCCAATCTCCTCGGCCTTCTGCCGGCGCCGTGCGTTGAGCGACTGCTTGATTCGGTGGCGCGCCCGCGAGGTCTTGACGAACGACAGCCAGTCGGGGCTGGGTTGGCGAGACCTCTGCGTAATGACTTCCACTTGCTCGCCGTTTCGTAGGCGGTAGCGCAGCGGAACGATGCGACCCTCAACCTTGGCCCCGACGCAAGTGTTGCCCACTTCCGTGTGGATCGAGTAGGCAAAGTCGACCGGCGTTGCCTCTCGCGGTAGAACGATCAGCTTGCCCTGCGGAGTGAAGACATAGACTTCCTCGGGGTAGAGATCGACCTTGAGAGTCGACAAGAAGTCGGTCGGGTCTTTGAGATCCTGCTGCCAGTCGACGAGCTGACGCAGCCACGCAACGCGCTTGTCGTCGATATCGGGGCCGACGCGGCCCTCCTTGTATTTCCAATGCGAGCAGATGCCCTGTTCGGCCATTTCGTGCATCTCGTCGGTTCTGATTTGCACTTCGAAGCGCTGGCCTTGGTCGGTGATGACGGACGTGTGCAGCGACTGGTAGAGGTTCTGTCGCGGCATCGCAATAAAATCTTTGATGCGGTCTGGCACCGGGCGCCATTGGTTGTGGATAACTCCGAGCGCCGCGTAGCAGTTCTTCTTCGAATCGGTGACAACCCTCAGTGCCAGCAGATCGTAGACCTGATCGAGGGTGATCCGCTGGCGCTGGAGCTTGCGATAGATCGAGTACGGACGCTTGATTCGGGCGTTGATTTTGGCGGGGATCTCGGCTTCGTCCAGACGGTCGGTCAGCGCCTCACGAACTTCGGCCAGAAACTCTTCGCTCGATTCCCGACGCGACTCGATGTACTCGGTGACCTGCTTGAAGCCGTCGGGATCGAGATAGGCGAAGGCGTGGTCTTCGAGCTCGCTGCGGACCTTGCCCATGCCAAGTCTCAGCGCGATGGGCGCATAGATCTCAAGCGTTTCGCGAGCGATTCGCTCTTGGCGGTCGCGCGGAAGGTGGCTCAGAGTGCGGATATTGTGCAGCCGGTCGGCGAGCTTGACGAGGATGACGCGAATGTCTTCGGTCATCGCCAAGAGCATCTTGCGATAGTTGCCGGCCTGGCGCGCCTCATCCGAGTGATAGTCGATGCGCCCAAGCTTGGTGACACCATCGACGCAGCGCGCAATATCTTCGCCAAAAACAGCGCGAATCTCATCGACGCTCGCCGAGGTGTCTTCTACCGTGTCGTGAAGCAAGCCGGTCGCGACGCAGATCGCATCGAGCCGCATGTCGGCCAACAGATGAGCGACCTCGAGGGGGTGCGTCAGGTAAAGTTCGCCCGACTTGCGCCGTTGGGAGCTGTGCCGCTCAGCCGCGAACTGGAAGGCTGTCGAGAGATAGTCGGAGGGCTCGCCGGGGCGGGCCTTGCGAACCTTGCCTTCTAGCTCCTCAAAGCTTTGGGCGAACTGGGGCGGGAGCTGTGGAGGGGCTAGCGAAGGAGTCGCTTCCGGGGGCATAAAAAAACGCTGAGGCCCGGGTGATCCGGACCTCAGCGCTCATTATAAGCTCGAACGAGTCGACTATTCGGACGAGAACTGGTCGAAGGTTTCGGCGTCGTTGAGGCGCTTCTTGGTATCGAGCGTCTTCTGCACCCACTCGTCGGCCTGCGCCTGCAACTCTTCGTACTCGGCGGAGGTCTCGACGAAGTCGGACTTCTCGCGGAAGAGCAAATTCATGTAGGCCATGGCGTCGGCGTAGTCGGGGTTAATCTCGAGCGCCTTGTTGATTGCGTCCATGCCCCGGTCGATCACTGGAACCACCTTCGCCGATAGCTCTTCCTTCTCTTCGCCCGCCTTAATCGGACCGGGATCCTCTTGCTGCATGCTGAGGTCAGCGCGGAGCTGCAAGCGCGGCTCGTAGGACTGGCTCCAGCTGATGACGCCGATCGTGTAGTAAGATTCAGCGGCCACAGGGTCGATCATGCCGTCTTCGCTTGAGGCAGCTTCATCTTCGAGCACCTGGATGCGCTTCATATGCCACTCGGTTGCCTTATCGAACTCCTTCATATTGAAGTAGAGCGACGCCAGGCTGGCGATGGCGAACTTGCTGTTTGGGTCCCGCTCGAGCACGTCGTTGAACCCATCGATCGCGTTCTTGGCGAACCGTTCGTTGTCCGGCGTCTCGGTGCCGGGAATAAACTGCATCATGTACGAGTACGCTCGATAGCCGAGCGCATCGGTAAGATCGGGATCGAGATCAAGCGCACTTTCGAAGAACGTTACCGCTGACGGATAGTCGGCGGCAGTGAACGATCGGACCCCTTTGTTGAGCTCATTGCGAGCCTTCAGGTAATTGATTTTGTCGGCGCAACCGAGCGCCATGAAACTCACGATCACCAGCGAAGCCGGGGCAACGCGTGTGAAGGCGGTGCGTGTGATGAGCTTGTTCATCGAATCCTTCCCTCCTAGCTATTCTTAGAAGCTCGCCG
>Ga0315336_1005251_pt1 | contig 14352 bp, 13 predicted proteins | sample ASW5metaG_FD_204512 | JGI IMG/M metagenome (GOLD analysis project Ga0315336, IMG submission 204512) | Ammonia-oxidizing marine archaeal communities from Monterey Bay, California, United States - ASW #5 | ecosystem: Environmental > Aquatic > Marine > Intertidal zone | place: USA: California...
ACCTATCTTAGCTGCTATAGCCCAACCTTTTTTGCCTTGATTTTTGGGGTTTCTCCAGTATTTATCTGCAGATCTCCATATCCCAACAGAAGTAAATATCATCCATCCAGCGTAAAATATTTTATGGTCATCAAATGTTTGAAATAGTAGTGTTGATAAAAAAACGCCTACAAAAGCTGCTGGAATACTTAACAATCCACCCACAACCCAGTAAGATATAACTAAGCGCACATCCCCATTCCAAAATTTTTCTATGTAATTCATAATTTGAGTATGCAGTAAGACTTATGCCTTGTGGTAAATCTTACTGCCCTTATCGATAAATTTTTTTGACATTTCCTTCATCCCGTCTTTGGCTTGGTCCCTGATTTCCCGCGTAATCTCCATCGAGCAGAATTTAGGACCACACATAGAACAGAAGTGGGCGAGTTTTGCACCCTCAGAGGGCAGTGTTTGATCGTGGAAATCCTTTGCGGTTGTAGGATCTAGAGATAGGTTAAACTGGTCCTTCCATCTAAAATCGAACCTTGCTTTGGAGATAGCATCATCGCGAAATTTTGCACCCGGATGACCCTTTGCAAGATCCGACGCATGCGCTGCTAGTTTATAAGTAATAACTCCCGTTTTTACATCATCCTTATCTGGAAGACCCAAGTGTTCCTTGGGTGTAACATAGCAGAGCATAGCAGTTCCATACCAACCGATCATTGCCGCGCCTATAGCGCTGGTTATATGATCATAACCTGGAGCAATATCAGTGGTTAGTGGTCCCAGGGTATAAAATGGAGCCTCCTTGCAGACCTTTAGTTGCAAATCAACATTTTCTTTTATTTTGTGCATCGGAACATGACCGGGCCCTTCAATCATCACTTGGACATCGTGCGCCCATGCTTTTTCTGTTAGCTCTCCCAACGTTTCTAACTCAGCAAACTGCGCTTTATCATTTGCGTCGGCTATGGATCCTGGTCTCAGGCCATCACCTAGGGAGAAGCTAATATCATACGCTTTCATGATTTCGCACATTTCATCAAAATTTGTGTACAAAAAACTTTCCTTATGATGGGCAAGGCACCATTTCGCCATAATAGATCCGCCACGAGAAACAATCCCCGTTACTCTGTCAGCGGTAAGCGGAATATAGGCAAGCTTAACTCCAGCATGAATGGTGAAATAATCAACCCCTTGTTCGGCTTGTTCTACTAAAATATCTCGGAATATCTCCCATGAAAGATCTTCGGCCTTTCCTTCGACTTTTTCCAAGGCTTGATATATTGGAACTGTTCCAATTGGGACGGGAGAGTTTCTTATTATCCATTCCCTTATGTTATGAATATCTTTTCCGGTAGAAAGATCCATAACTGTATCTGCGCCCCATCCTGTAGCCCAGATCATTTTCTCAACTTCATCCGATACCGATGACGTGATTGCTGAATTTCCGATATTTGCATTAATCTTTACAAGAAAGTTTCTGCCTATAATCATTGGTTCGGATTCAGGATGATTGATATTACATGGTATGATTGCCCTTCCGCTTGCTATCTCATCTCTAACAAATTCTGCTGTCACAAAATTGGGAATATTGGCTCCAAATGACTCTCCATCACGATCAACTTCGGCTATTAATTGACGCCCCTCGTTCTCACGAATGGCAACATACTCCATTTCTGACGTAACAGTTCCCTGTTTTGCATAGGCTAATTGACTAACGGATCCTTTATTTTTTCCCTTTAAAGGATGGGTATTTTTTTTAGGGAAGGGAGGGACCCTTGATTGTTGTTTTTTTGTATGACCATTATCCTTTGGTTGCGGATCTCTTCCTTTATATGAAGCCGTATCGTTTCTTTCTAGAATCCATTTCTCTCTAAGTTTAGGCAAACCGGAAGAAAAATCTATTTTGTGGTTTGGGTCGGTGTATAGTCCCGACGGATCATAAACAACCAATTTATCATTTCCCGGTTCATCTGATAATTTTATTTCTCGCATCCCAACCGCTATGTTGGAATCGCTTTCGCTCTTTATGTATATTTTCTTCGAGCTGGGAAAAGTAACCGTCTCTTCGACTTTTACTTTAGCAACGGTTGATTCTTTTGTCTTTGATAATTTCATGTCCATTTCCTACGCCGGGACTAACCGGTTCAGGTTCTAAGGGTTACCCTATTTGTTAGGTTTCTCAGCATCTTTGGATTGAAAAGAAGCTCCCCCAGGATCTCTGTCTCAACAGTCTTCATTAAATGGTGCATTTTATCAAGCGGATAAAATAACAGATATATTATGTACTTTAATTATTTCTACATAATAAATAAGTTATTAATTGACATTTTATTTTTTTCATTTAAACAAGTATTTTTGATTATTTTTGGGTTTAATTACATACTTGTATTTTAATATTAGCTCTCGATTGTAATTTGGTTTTTAGTTTATGTTTATATTAGAACCACATTTGTTAATGGCAGCTACGCTGTTTTTCGTCTTGCTCGCAATTCTTTTGTATGCTTGGGAAAGAATGGCGATGGAGATCATTTCCGTTGGTATTATAGGGTTATTGCTCGTTTTTTATACAATCTTTCCCTACCTTGATGCTGATGGGAATAACCTTTTAAGGCCTTCTAAAATTTTGGCTGGTTTTTCCAATCCTGCCTTGATCACTGTATTATCGCTTCTTGTTATAGGGCAAGCAATTGTTAACACTAGATCTTTAGAACGAGCAACGCAGTTTGTCGTTGGACTGAGTCCAAAAAATCCATTTTTTTCCATGGTTTTTGCTCTAATTTTTGTTTTGATTATCAGTGCTTTTCTAAACAATACGCCGGTTGTGGTAATCTTTATTCCCATTATGCAGATCCTAGCTGATCGTTTTTCGCGTTCTGCTAGTGCATTTATGATGCCCTTAAGTTTTGTTGCAATACTAGGCGGCATGACTACATTGCTAGGATCTAGCACGAATCTTCTAATATCTAACTCTTTAGCCGATTTGGGATTGAGGCAGTTTTCTTTCTTTGAGTTTACCGTGCCTGGTTTAGTTTTAGCAGCTACTGGCTTTCTATACATTGTTTTTATTGCTCCAAAAATTCTTCCTAATCGACGAACCTTAGCAAACACCTTAATTGATGGAGATGGGAAACAATTTTTAGCTCAGGTGACGGTTAATGAGGATTCAAAATTAATTGGGGAAGAGGCCGTTGCTGGTATTTTTCCGAGTCTTAAGGAAATGACCGTGAGGATGATATTGAGAGGCGAGCATGCAGAACTAACCCCTTTTGATGGCTTTAAACTTAGATCTGGAGATGTACTTGTTGTTGCTGCTACAAAAAAAGCTCTTACCAATGTTTTAGCTACTGGGGTTGGAGTATTAAGTACTGAATATATCGAAAAAAGCAAAAGTCGAGTTGGAGATGGAAAGCTTTCACAAATTCTTTCTGAAATTATGATCACGCCTGGTTCAAGACTTGTGGGTCAAAACCTGGAACAGATTGGTTTTCGTTATAGGTTTAATTCGATTGTATTAGGTTTGCAGAGACGGACAAGAATGATCAGAACTAAAATGACAGAAATTGCTTTAGAGGCAGGTGATATACTATTAGTGCAGGGTAGTGCTGAAAATATAGAGTCCCTTCGAAATCACAGAGATCTAATACCCATGGCTTGGTCCTATACAGATATACCGTCTCCCAAATTGGCCATGAGGGCTAATATAATATTCTTTTCTGTGATTGCGCTTGCTGCTACTCATTTATTACCCATAGTCGTTGCAGCTGTGTTGGGTGCGGCTGCCGTTATTTTTACTGGTGTAATTAATATAAGGCAGGCGGGCCGAGCGATTGATAGGAGGCTTTTTCTACTAATTGTTTCTGCTCTTGCTCTTGGTACCGCTATGTATGAGACTGGAGCGGCAGCTTTTCTTGCTGATATTATTATTCAATTATTTGGCACTAGTAGTCCAGCGGTAGTTTTATCTGCTTTCTTTTTTCTCGTAGCCTTCTTGACGAATATTATAAGCAATAATGCATGCGCTGTCCTTTTCACTCCTATTGCTGTTAACCTGGCCGAAACCTTAGGAGTAGATCCAATGATATTTGCGATAGGTTTAGTTTTTGCAGCAAACTGTTCATTCGTTACACCGTTGGGATATCAAACGAATTTATTAGTTATAGGTCCGGGTCACTATAAGTTTAATGATTTCGTCAAGGTTGGACTTCCACTAAGCCTTCTATTATGGTTGGTTTTTTCTTTATTTGTGCCCTGGTATTACGGTTTGTGATTTTATAGAGTGGAAAAAAGATGATTTTTAAGAAAGCAAGTAAAGTACTTTTGCCGTCTGGCTTTAGAGATTTATTACCACCTGACGCTGAAAGAGAAGCAGATTCTAACAGGCAATTGATGGATCTCTTTTCGTCTTTTGGCTACCAACGTGTAAAACCTCCTTTGATCGAATTTGAAGAAACTTTGGTAAGTGGTGCAGGTATATCGACCAGTCAAGAAACTTTCAGAGTTATGGATCCAATTTCGCAAACAATGTTAGGAATTAGAACGGACATTACCGTTCAGGTTGCAAGAATTGCAAACGGAAGCATGGTTAATTCTCCAAGACCACTACGACTGTGTTACAGTGGAGAAATTATCAGAGTTACGGAGAATCAGTTAAGACCTGAACGTCAACTATGCCAGACAGGATTGGAATTAGTTGGCAGTGAATCAGTGGCCGCAGATGTGGAAGTTATAAAGCTAGGCGTTGAGTCACTTAAATTGCTTGGTGTAGAAGATGTAACTGTTTGTATGACAATCCCAACTTTAATTCCAAAGATTATCGAAAAATTTAATTTTTCTAAGAAATTAATATCAGAGCTAAATGTTGCGCTGGAGAGAAAGGATTTATCTGCTATTAAACCATTGGTTGGTAATGCTTATCCAGTTTTCAAAAAACTTATAACTTCGGTTGGGCTTTTCAGTGAAGTCCCAGAGTCCCTGCGAGCAATAGAAATTCCCGCTGAAGCTAGGAAAGAACTAATATCCTTGATTGAATCTGCGACCGCTTTGCAAAAAGTGATTTCTGGAGCTCAGATTGTGATCGATCCTGTAGAGAAAAAAGGTTTTGAGTATCAGTGTGGGGTTTCTTTTTCATTTTTGGCAAAGGGAAGCAAAAGAGAACTTGGATTTGGTGGTCGTTATATGACTGGATTGGATCAAGAAGATTCGAAAAAGCCAGAACCTTCTACCGGCTTGACGTTTTTTATGGACACTATTTTAGATGTACTCCCCAAGAAAAATGACCCTAAGACCCTTTATGTCCCTTTTGGTACCCCGGACAAGGAGTTTAAAAGATATTTAAATAGTGAGTGGAGAATTATTAGGGGACTAACCAAAGAAAAAGATATAAATTCTGAAGCAAAAAAATTAAACTGCTCTTATATTTTAAAAAATAATAAAACAACAGCAATTTCTTAATTCAGAATAGATTGATTATTCAATGACAAATGTTGTCGTTATAGGAAGCCAGTGGGGCGACGAGGGAAAAGGCAAAATAGTTGATTGGCTTTCCAAAAGAGCGGACATTATTGTTCGATTTCAAGGAGGTCATAACGCAGGTCATACTCTTGTTGTGAACGGTGTAAAGTATGCGCTTAGTTTGTTGCCTTCGGGAGTTGTCAGAAAAGGAAAAATTTCACTGATAGGTAACGGCGTGGTTGTCGATCCTTGGGCACTGCTATCAGAAATTGATCTTTTGAGGAAAAAAGGAATCTCTGTTAGTCCAAAAAATCTCCGAATCGCTGATAACGTTACATTAATTTTACCATTTCATTGTCAACTTGATAAGGCTCGGGAAAAGGCTTTTGGTAAAAATAAAATAGGTACTACAGGAAGGGGTATCGGACCCGCCTATGAAGACAAAGTTTCTAGACGCGCGGTCCGTTTATGTGATCTCTATGATCCATCTGCCTTGAAAGAAAAGCTTCATCAGATGTCAATTCATCATAACGCAATTTTAAAGAATATGGGTCTAAGGCCCATAAGAATTGCAGAAATTTCTAAAAAGCTAATGAAAATTTCTAAAAAGTTACTTCCTTATGTAGATAGAGTATGGAGTATTTTAGATAAAGCGCAGGAAAGAAATCAAAATATATTGTTTGAAGGTGCACAGGGTTTTGCGCTCGATGTCGATCATGGGACTTATCCATATGTAACGTCTTCCAATACTATTGCTGGTCAGGCAAATATTGGGACGGGCTCTTCGGGGACAAAATATGTTCTGGGCATTACAAAAGCTTATACAACAAGGGTTGGTTCTGGTCCTTTTCCAACTGAGTTAAACGACAAGATTGGTCAGCAATTAGGTGAAATAGGCAACGAGTATGGCACTGTTACTAATAGAAAAAGAAGGTGTGGCTGGTTCGATGCTGTATTGGTTAAACAGGCAGCAAAGATATCTGGTATTAATGGTATTGCTTTAACTAAACTAGATGTCTTGGATAGTTTTAAAGAAATAAAAATTTGTACCGGCTATCGCTTAAAAGGAAAAAGAATTGATTACTTTCCTTCCGGCATGTCTGAACAAAAGAATGTTCGACCAATTTATGAAACAATTAAGGGGTGGGGTCAGCAAACCAGAGGATTAAAAGCATTTAAAAATTTACCTCTTAGATCAGTTAAGTTTATTAAGAAGATAGAGAAATTAGTTGGCGTTCCGATAACCTTGATATCTACCAGCGAGAGACGAGAAGATACCATCTTAGTTAAGAATCCGTATAGTGGACGTTAGCACCCAATTTTAATATTTGTCTGAAAAACCGCTGCTTAATTTATCTATTAGGCTATTAAATATAGCTGGAGTTTTTGTTCTATAAGTCAAAAACTTATTCTTTCTTGGATGCACAAAACCTAGTTTGTTAGCATGCAGCATGTGTCTGTTTAAGGTTAAATCACTTATTTTCCTTTGTTTTCCGTAAATTTTATCACCTATAATTGGAAAACCGTTATGACTCAAATGTACCCGTATTTGATGTGTTCGGCCAGTTTCTAATCTGCATTCGATAAAAGAAGCACCTTCTGTCCGAGTGTTACCTATTCTTTTCACCATTTTGTAATGAGTAACCGCGTGTTTTCCGCCAGAGCTTAATACTGTCATTTTTTTTCTATTTTTAGGGTTTCTTCCTAAATTTCCTTTAAAGGTCCCTTGGTTTTTTCCTAACCACCCCCAGACGATTGCTTGGTACGATCTCATTATTTTACGATCAGAAAACTGTTTTGATAAATTGATATGGGTGTAGTCGTTTTTAGCGACAACCAGCGCACCACTGGTTTCTTTATCTAATCTGTGCACTATTCCAGGACGTCGTACACCACCAATTCCCGAGAGGTTATTTCCACAATGCGCTAATAAAGCATTCACTAAGGTGTTTTCCCAATTTCCTGCTCCCGGATGAACCACTAAACCAGCAGGCTTGTTAATAACAATTATATCTTGATCCTCATATAAAATCTCTAGCGCAATCTTGGTGGCTTTAAGTTTTCCCTCCGATGCTTTTGGTATGTTCACAACTATAAGATCACCAGGTTTTATTTTATATGAAGCGCTTGTTATTGATTTATTTTTTATTAAAACTTGTTTACCCTTGATAAGTTTTTGTAAGCGGGAACGTGAGAAGTCTGGAATTTTCTTTGCCAAGAATTGATCTATTCGTTCTTCAGGCATGTTCTTTGTAACGGATAGTTTTTTTTGTTCTTTTGTTTCTTTTGCGTTCATTGTGAATCGAGGTAAGCTAGGTTATGCAATTTTTAAAGTTCATTGTTATATTCATGGCCGTTCTTATTGTTGCTGGTTTGGCAATTATTGGGTTTACAATATTTAATAATATAACTTCGCCTGGTTCTTCAGATAAAAACTATGAGTCAAATTATCATTTCCAGACCTGTAAATATATAGGTAAAATTAATTCATTTAATGAACAAGAAGTTGTTGTTTGTACGAGTTCTGGTAACAGCTCTTTATTTCAGCTTTATGAGGACGGCTGGAAACTTATAAACGTGAACCCGGTTGGATCTGAAGACGTTTCAGCAAAAGCTTGGTTAGAAGAAGGGGAGGGTTTTCTACAGTTTTTTTTAGAAAAGAAAAGCAAAAAGTAAATAGCTGAATATGTGTTTACAAAATATGAGGAAGACTGATAGGTTGTGCAGCATGTCCCCTTCGTCTAGTGGCCCAGGACGCCGCCTTCTCAAGGCGGTAACAGGGGTTCAAATCCCCTAGGGGACGCCAAATAGGAATGGAGTATTTTTAAAGTTGTTCAAAGTTTTTGACTTAGCTAACTTGTTTCTTCGTTTTCAGAATTTGTCGACAAGCAAGAGCGTGCTAATTATTTTTCTTTCTGCGTTTTGTATCCGCCTAGCATATTTGTTTCTGATTTATGGTGATGCTTCTTCGCTAATGATCGAGGACTCAAAATTATACTTAAAGTTAGCGGAAAATATTTTATTGAATCAATCACAAGGTTTTGACTTTAATACTCTATTTCCAAGCACCGAAGATATGCCGTTATATCCTTTGTTTATTTCTGGTGTCTTTTCTTTATTTGGGAAGAGCGAAATATGTCTAGTCTTATCTCAAATTATTATTGATTCGATGACCTGCGTGTTGATTGCCCTTATAGCCAAAGAGTTTGATCGGTGCATATTCTTACTTACTGGAGTTTTTGCCGCATGCAATCCAACACAAATAGTTATTTCCTCAATCATTTTGACGGATACGATATTTTTATTTTTTGTAACCATTGCTTTTCTTACACTGATTAAATGCGCAAAAAAGATATCTTGGATTTACCTGATATTGTTAGCGATAGCTCTTGCGCTTGGCATTATGACCAGAGCGGTTTTAATGCCCTGGGCAATTTTTGTAACGGTTTATCTTCTTTTTTTAACGACAAGATATCAAAGGCATTTTAAGAACTATCTCATAATTCTTTTCTCTATTTTTCTTTGTTTACTAATACTTTCGCCCCAATTAGAGAGGAATTATACTTATTATGGAACTTTTCAATTGGTTGATAAGACTGGGAATCATTATTTGAATTGGGTGGTTCCTCTGATCAGGCAAATGAATGAGGGAATCAGTCATTCTCGTGCAGCAGCAGAAAATCACCAACTCCTTGCTCAAGACCCAAATTATACTTCAAGCAAAAATCCTTTTGAGAAATCCGATATTCAAATGATGTATGCTATAGAAAAAATGAAACAAATGGGGCCATTAACTGTTGCTCAAGCATGGATATTAGGTGGATCAATCAACCTGTTTTCTCCGGCAATTTCTTTATCCCCTCCCTTTAAGAATCTTACGCACAAGGGTTTGTATGAAATTGAGGGCAGCAATCGTTACGAAAAAATATGGAATTTTCTCTTTAAGAATGAGAATGCTACTTACAGTCGAGTCTTTTTATTTTCTTTGATTGCTACTGTGCTTGTGAGATTGATTCAAGTTTATGGACTCAGCACTCTTCTAGTTAGACCAGGTTTCCTTCGCCATACTGGAGCTCTATTTTTAATATGGATAGTTTATGTTCTTCTGGTTAATGGACCCATTGGATCACCAAAATATAGGCTTCCATTAGAACCGATGCTATTGATCTTTTTATCGATCGCATTTACAAATTTTATATCTAGAAGATTAAAGAAGAAAAAATGAAGACAATATATTTTGAATTCCCAGAGTATAAGTTTGAAGTTCAGTTACGAGACACTGAAACGGCTAAGGCAATATTAAAAATTTTACCTATTGAGGCTGCTGTCAAAAAATGGGGAGATGAATTTTATTTTGAAGCTCCTTTGAAACAGAAGTTGGAACTTGAGGACAACGCCAAGGAGGTTATTAACTTGGGAGAGATCGTTTATTGGGTTGAGGGTGGATGTATTGCCATAGGATTTGGGCCCACGCCAATCTCTCAGGGAAATGAAATTCGCTTGGCTGCCAGAACTAATGTTTGGGGAGATGCGAAGTTAGATACAGAGGCGCTAAAAAAAATTCAAGACAGTGATATCATCAAAGTCAGTTAGTTTTTTTATATAAGTAAATATGACCCAGTTATACTTTTGGTTTGCGGTTTCTTTAATTTTATTTTTGATATGTTTCTATTTTATGAAATCCACCAATATTAAGAAAACTTTTTTCTTTTCCTTTTCTTCCTTTATCATCATTAGCTCTATTTTAATTTACATGTATTTAGGTAATCCGAGCCTCGTTACCTTTTCTGACAAAGAGGGCTTACCAAAAATATCTACCTCCATTGCTGATGAGTTAAAGGATAACCTTAGTCTTGACCCCCAGAATCAGAAAATATTATGGTTTCTCGGTGTGTATGAATTTCAAAATAAAAACTTTGACCAAGCGCTAAAATATTGGAATAATCTGATGAGTTTATTACCAGAGGGTACCGAACAATATTTTCTTGTTGAGGCCCTTATAAAAGAAATAGAAAAAAGCGGGTTTTAGGATTTATTATGAGTTGGGTTGAGTTAGTTTCTTGCGACGGACATAGATTGGACGCTTTTGTTTCTGGAGATCTTACCAACTGTCAAGCAAGTATAGTGATTGTGCAAGAAATCTTTGGCGTCAATCAGCATATACAAAAGGTTTGTGAGGAATATTCAGCAAAAGGGTATTTTTGCATTGCGCCTGCGATATTCGATCGCTTAGAAAAGAAAGTTGATCTAAATTACGATAAGGATGGCGCTGATAAGGGAAAAGATCTGAAATCGAGAATACCCCTAATTGGAGCCCTGAGAGATATCAGCGCAGCCTGTTCTTTTGGAAGTAAGGCCCAAAAAGTGGGTATTCTGGGTTTTTGCTATGGCGGTTCTTTGTCTTGGATTTCCGCAGCCAGTATGGGTCGTATTCTCGAGTGGAATCCTATCCAAGCAGCCGTGGGTTATTACGGATCACAAATTTTTGAACACAATAAACGTATTTTTGGCATAAACGTAGGCAAGGAAGAAGATAAAAAGACAGATAAAGAAGAGATGGAAGAAGAAGAAGAAAAAAATCTACAGTGCCCCGTTATGCTTCATTTCGGTGGAAAAGATCCAACAACTCCCCAAAAAGAAATTGATCTTCTGAAGAAAAAGCATTCAAAAGAAGAAATGGAAATACACGTTTATCCGAATGCCGGTCATGGTTTCAATTGTGATATGAGGGATAATTTTGATCAAGAGTCGGCTGCTTTGGCAAAGGATCGAACTCTAGAATTCTTATCAAAACATTTAGCCGAATAAAATATCCATGAAGAGGGATGGCTATATTTTTGATCCCACAATCTTACGTGAGTATGACATTCGCGGCATCTTCAAAGAAAACTTGGATACAAATGACGCCTATGCAACCGGCAGGGCTTTTGGCACCATAGTTGCCCAAAAAGGCGGAAAAACAGCGAGTGTGGGTTATGATGGGCGCTTAAGTTCTGTTGCGCTGGAAGATTCTTTGGTAGAGGGATTGAAAGATTGTGGATTAGAGGTTTTTCGTATCGGTTTGGGGCCAACTCCGATGCTTTATTTTTCTGTACATGAATTAAAAACTGATTGCGGAATAATGGTTTCTGGATCACACAACCCACCGAACTATAACGGATTCAAATTGATGCTTGGAACCCAACCTTTTTTTGGAGAGGACATAAAAAAAATGGGCAAGATTGCATCGAAAGGAGTATTTTCTAGCGGGAATGGAAGCGAAAAAAAAGTTCAGCTGTTGACCAGCTATGTTAACGGTTTGCTAAGCGCATATCGCGGCAATAAGGAATTAAAGGTTGCATGGGATGCTGGAAATGGTTCAGCTGGTGAAGCCATGAGAAAGCTGACAGAGAAATTGCCCGGTGAACATATTTTACTATTTGATGAAATTGATGGAATGTTTCCGAATCATCATCCGGATCCAACCGTTAAGGAGAATTTGCTCTCCCTTATCGATACGGTTAAGGGAAAGAAATGTGATTTGGGTTTTGCCTTTGATGGTGATGGAGATCGGGTTGGTTTAGTTGATGAGCTTGGTCAGATCTTATGGGGCGATCAAATTTTAGCAATACTATCAAAAGAAGTTTTAGAGGAAAATCCCGGAGCAATCGTTATTGCTGATGTAAAGTCAAGTGAAGCCTTATTTGAGGAAATTAAGAAATTAGGGGGTCAGCCAAGAATGGCAAGGACAGGTCACTCGATCATAAAACAGGAGATGGTCAATACTCAGGCAATGTTAGCTGGAGAAATGAGCGGACACATCTTTTTTGCTGACAAATACTTTGGTTTTGATGATGCCCTCTATGCTGCAGTCAGGTTATTGGGCGTTGTGAGCAGATCGGGAAAACCGTTATCTCATTTTACACCAAACTTTGCACAAATACATAACACACCAGAGCTTCGCTTCCAGTGTTCTGAAGATAAGAAATTTACCATCGTCGAAGAGATAAAGGCCAGATTAGTAAAACAAGGAATTTCTTTTGTCGATATAGATGGAATAAGGGTTACAAATGATGATGGTTGGTGGTTGCTCAGAGCATCCAATACCCAAGATGTTCTGGTTGCCAGGTGCGAAGCAAAAACACACCAGGGACTTGAAGCAACTAAAAAATTTCTTACATCGGAACTTAACAAATCAGGCATTACGATTCCTGAAGAATTAACTTAAAAACGCTTGCATAATTAATGAAACATGTGCATTTTCTTCATTCTAAATGCTAATCAGTGAGGCTATGGATGGCTAAGAAGTCTTATAATTTGGTTCAACTAGTTCCCGAAGAGAAACGTAAAACGGGCACTAAGTATGTAGTAAGAAAACCGGCAAAAGGAGAGAAGGTTTCGGTTAAGTTGCGTCTCCGCAAGTATGATTCGAAATTGAAAAAGCATGTCTGGTTTATCGAATCGAAGCTACCCAGTCCAAAGAAGAATTAGAATAAAATAGAGTGGTCTTTCCATGAATGGCATTTTTTTTGCCTTTGTTGTCGTATCTTTCTTTTTTGCCGCGATTCACCAATTGAATTGGACGCCGGTTGTTGGCGAAAAATCACCTATTGAACTTTTAGGACAGTCCATGATTGGCTCTGCCACCGATTCGGTGACACTGGCGATTAGTCTCATTGGTGTCATGGCTTTATTTCTTGGGCTTATGAAAGTCGCTGAGAAGGGGGGGCTACTGGTGATTATCGCGAAAGTGGTGAAACCTTTAATGATCAGGCTTTTTCCTGACGTCCCCGCTACGCATCCCGCTATGGGAGCCATGATTATGAACATTTCTGCAAACAGCATGGGGCTTGGTAATGCTGCTACTCCGTTTGGAATTAGGGCGATGCAGGAGCTGGATAAACTGAATACCCATAAAGGGGTAGCGAACAATGCCATGGTGCTTTTTCTGGCAATTAACACTTCGAGCGTTACGCTACTTCCAAGTGGAGTGATTGCTTTGCGGGCTGCTGCCGATTCTATGGATCCTGCAGGGATACTGCCGACGACATTATTTGCGACGATCTGTTCTACCATTACAGCAATTGTCGTTGCAAAATTGTTACAAAACTTTTGGTCATCGGATAAAGGGACCTTTTCCTTTCAGGCTCATGTGCGAGCACAAAAGAGAAAGGAAAACAAAGCCGATAAAGGTGACTATCCTCTATGGGTCAGCTATTTAGCTTTGCTATCTTTGGTATCTTTGGTTCCTTTAACAGTTCTGTATGGTAGGGGAGTGGCTCCTTGGATTATACCCTTATTGATGATTCTCCTCCTTGGCTTTGGTTTTTTTCGCGGCGTTAGGATTTACGAAGCATTTGTTGAGGGAGCTCAAGAGGGATTCAAGGTTGCTGTAAAGATTATTCCCTATTTGGTTGCGATTCTAGTTGCGGTTGGAATGTTTCGCGCAAGCGGAGCAATGGAGTTTTTGATTGGACCGATAGGAAACGTGACGGGAACTTTTGGTTTACCAACTGACGCAATTCCGATGGCGATCCTAAGGCCGCTTTCTGGATCAGGTGCATACGGCGTTTTGGCCTCAATCATTCAAGACCCAAACATTGGACCAGATAGCTATGTCGGCTATTTGGTTAGTACTCTTCAGGGTTCTACAGAGACAACGTTTTATGTTCTTGCTGTTTATTTTGGCGCCATTCAAATAAAGAAAATAAGGCACGCTTTGTTTGCTGCTTTGTCAGCCGATATAATGGGTGTTGCTGCAGCTGTATTCATTTGTTCTTATCTGTTCCTCAACTAGGCTTTCGTTAAACTTTTTTTCCAGATATCTTGGCAAGCGTTCTCAAACGCCTTTGCAAATTTTTTTCCATCACAGAGAGGAGATTGTTGCATTTTTTTTCTGAGTCCTAACCTTAGTTTTTCGAGATGTTGAGG
>Ga0315336_1005252_pt1 | contig 14350 bp, 11 predicted proteins | sample ASW5metaG_FD_204512 | JGI IMG/M metagenome (GOLD analysis project Ga0315336, IMG submission 204512) | Ammonia-oxidizing marine archaeal communities from Monterey Bay, California, United States - ASW #5 | ecosystem: Environmental > Aquatic > Marine > Intertidal zone | place: USA: California...
GCTTAGTAAACCCACTCGAAAGGACACTCGTCCACGCCACCCCCATCGCATCCCCGGATGAATCATGAGGCATTTAGTACGTACGATCGTCTCGAATTCTGTACTGGCGAATCTAGCACTCTGCGTCATCATCGGCCTCGGCGCCATGGCTCTAATGAATCTTCGCCGTGAGAGTATGCCGTCCCTCGACGTAGACATCATCCAAGTCAGTATTCCCTACCGTGGCGCGGATCCCGCCGAAGTTGAAGAAGGTGTATCGCGCCGCGTGGAAGCGGTTTTGGATGGTATGAATGGCGTTATTCGCTATCACACCGGCTCCTACGAAGGCATGAGCGAAGCGCAGATCGAAGTGCGTGAAGGCTACGATGTACAGGAAGTACGCGACCGCGTCGAGAACGCCGTCGCATCCATCGATACCTTTCCGGAAGCCGCGGAAAATCCCCGCTACACCGTCCTCGCACAAGAAGAAGAAGTCATAAACCTTGCCCTTTGGGGTGACCTCTCCGAGCGTCAACTCAAGTCACTCGCCGACGAAGTCATCGACGAGCTACAACAACTCCCAGAAGTGTCCCTGGTCAAGGTAATGGGCGGACGGCCGTACGAACTCAACATCGAAATCTCTAAAGATCGCCTCCGCGAATACGATCTTTCCTTAGCTGATGTAACCCGCGCCATCGAACGCACCAGTCTCAACTTGTCGTCCGGCGCCATCAAAGGCGATGGTGAAGACATTCGCATTCGCACACTTGGACGCCGATACAAAGGCAGCGAATTCGAATCCATCATCGTCAAGACCGCTGCGAATGGAAGCATCATAACGCTCGACCGTATCGCAACAATCTCGGACTCGTTCGTGGAAGACGGCGGATCCGCGTCCTTCAACGGTCATCCATGCCAGCTCGTTTACGTCGAAAAAGCCCCCGACGAGGACTCCATTCTAATCTCAGAGGCCGTCCGCACCTACGCCAAATCCAAGCAACGGGAATTCCCTCCCGGCGTAAACGTCACCGTGTGTTTCGATGAATCCGAATTTATCCGCGGCCAGATCAGCATGTTAACCCGCAACGGCTTGTTCGGCCTCGTGCTCGTTTTGATCGTGCTATGGCTCTTCCTCGACACCCGACTCGCCTTCTGGATCGCCATGGGCATTCCGATTTCCCTCAGCGGAGCACTCATAATCATGTGGATGCTCGGTCTTTCCATCAATCAATTTTCGCTCATGACCATGATCGTCGTGCTCGGTATCATCGTCGACGATGCCATCGTGGTTGGCGAAGCGATCTACGCGCAACGGCGTGAGGGCAAACCAGCCCTTCAAGCTGCTGCCGACGGTGTCATGGAGGTTGGCGCCCCTGTCATCGCAGCAATCACGACCACCATCATCGCATTCCTTCCGTTAGCTTTCGTTCCTGGCGTCATGGGCAAGTTCATGGTGATGATGCCCATCATTGTGATTTCAGCATTACTCGTCTCGCTGGTCGAATGCCTATTCATGCTACCCGCCCACCTAAACCACCTTCCACAACCTCGTACCCCTGATGACACAGAATCCTCGATCACCCGCAGGATCAGAAACACGCGCCGCTGGCCCGGCGCTGCGCTTGAACGATTCGCGCGCGCAGTCTACGCGCCCGTCGTGCGCAAAGCTGTTCACCATCGCTACATAACCCTAAGCGCCGCAGTTGGCCTAGTCCTCGTCACCATCGGCCTTCTGCAGGGGCAATACATTCGCGTCGTATTCTGGCCTCCCGCCGACGGCAATCACCTAAGCTCGCGAATCGAATTCCCACCCGGAACGCGTGCTGAAGTTACGCAAGGCGCCATCGATCAAACGCGCGAAGCGTTCGAGAAAATCGCCGCCGAAACACAGACTACCGGCGGAAAACCGTTGGTTCGATCCATGTTCACGTGGGTGAACAGTGGAATGACCAATTCCGGAACGGTCTTGATCGAAATGATCGAGCCAGCAGAACGCGGAGTCCATTCACAAGATCTAACCGTCGCCTGGCAAAAGGAAGTCGGACAACTCCCAGGCGTTGTATCCCACACGTTCGAAGGAAGTTCGATTGGGATGGGCGGCGCACCCATCGAGATTTGGCTCCAGGCAAAGGACATCGATGTCGCTAAGACTGCCGCCGACGAACTTAAGGAAAAACTCCACACCTACGACGGCGTCTTTCAGATCGAAGACGACTTTCGCCCAGGCAAAACCGAAGTTCGTGTAAGGCTAAAACCCGATGCGCACTTGATGGGCTTAACCCTGGCCGACGTAGCCACCTTCCTCCGCACCGGATACTACGGCGACGAACCCGAACGCCTACAACGCGGACGCGACGATGTTCGTGTTCGCGTGCGATATCCGCGCGAAGAACGTCAAACCCTTGACGAACTGGAACGCGCACGCATTCGCACACCCGACGGAAACGAAATACCTTTGATGTCCGTCGCCCATTTAGAACTGAAGCAAGGATACTCGACCATTCACGGGACCAACGGTCGCCGCCGCATTGCAGTCACGGCGAACGCAGATATTAATCGTGCAAACCCCAGCGAAGTCATCGACGATCTCAAAGCCAATTACCTCGACGGCATGACCGCCCAACACCCCAACTTGTCATGGTCCGTGCAAGGCGTCGAAGCGAGCAACCAAGAAACGGCCGGCGGACTCCAACGCGGATTCATCATCGCCGTCTTCGGCATCTTCGTCGTCATGGCCGCGATCTTCCGGTCGTATGTTCAGCCGCTGCTCATTGTCATCGTGATACCGTTTGGCGTCATTGGCGCCTTCTGGGGCCACATGCTCCTCGGCATCCCCGTCACCCTCATCAGCTTATTCGGCATCGTCGCACTCGCCGGCGTCGTGGTAAACGACAACATCGTCCTCATCGAACGTATCAACGGCCTACTGGCAAAAGGCGTGCCATTCTACGAAGCCGTGTGCGAAGGCGGGGTCCGCAGATTTCGGCCCATCTTCCTAACAACGCTAAGTACATCCATCGGACTACTCCCCGTGATCTCGGAGACCAATCTTCAAGCGCAGATCGTTATCCCAATGGCCGTATCCATTTCCGCCGGTGTAGCATTCGCCACCGTACTCACGCTGTTGTTCATCCCCGCCATGATGGCAATCTTCAACGACGCGCGAAGAATAGTCTTTACAGTAATCTACCGCCGCTGGCCGACGCCGGAAGAAGTAGAACCGGCTTCACGGCGCGGCACGCATGCACATGAGGAAACTGATGCGACACCCGCGTTTGACGCGGCGTAAGATCGGGAATCTCTAACCCACCGGCAACGTCAGTGCCGGTCCGATGCTCGTCACATTCCCGGACTGCAACTTAAACAACGTCGTCAACAATCCGAACGTGGTCTTCGATTCTAGATCTGTATCTTCAATAAAGAACCAACGACCCCGATAACGCACTCGTACAAACGCATCTCCCGGCGCTGAACTCTGAGCCTGCACGCGGAATAACCCGCCCGTGATGTCCGCCCAGTCAAAGGGTGTACCGTCATCACGCATCGTCTCCGTCACCAGGCCACGCTCAACGTGATCCGCCGGCGCTTCGACCCCTTGAGACAAAAAGTGCAGCACGCCCATCAACGATCGCGCCCGCAATGCCAATACATCGCCATCCCCATTGTCGATGGTCTGCGCTACCCTAAACTCGGTTGCATCACCGGAAAGATGTAATAGCTTTCGTAGCGCTTTCGCATCTTCTGAATTCTCCGCGCCCCTGCGAAAACGCATTTCAAGACGCACTGTATTCGTATCCGCCTCGATTCGTTGCAAGAACTCAATCGCGCCTTGCACTTGCAATCGCCGTAGCAATCCCGCCGCAACCCGAAAATCTTCATACGCCGGTGCGAGTTCAGGCGTCGGCCCTGAAGCGCTGGACGCATTATCCAGACCGTTCATCTCCTGCAAACACGTCCGCAGAATTCGCGCCGTACTCCAACCCGACCCCGATAACAACATCAACCGCTCCAACGGAATCGGCGAGAGCAACTGCGTAACAAAATCCTCACCCTGTAAGGGGCTATACGTGATGGTCGGACGCTCATAGAATCCCAGACCAACATCCATCCCCGACGAATCCGTGTCCACACGATTACGTGACAGCGAACCCGACCGCGATCCTTTACCGCTCAACGCATTCGATACCGCCGCCTCGGCGGCCGCACCCACGCCACCCGTCAACGTGTCGGTGTCCGTAAACGATTGTGAAGCTCCCGCCGACCATTCAAGGTTGTATTGTGTCGACACGCTCGTAATTTCAAGAAAAAGTGGCGTATCCCGATACTTCAACCGGACCAGGTTCAACAGCAACTGTTGGTCACCCGTCCGCGCAATCGCTTCGTTATAGTTGATCCGCGCCCCACGAACCGCTTTCGGCCCTACCGTGTTGCAAGACGAAAACAACGCGAGAAAGACAGGACACACGAAAATCGTTAGTAATACTCGATACATAGAATCCATTCCTCCCCCGTATCCAGTCCATATTATCCCAGCGTTACCAAATCAGCGCAAGCGCATTTCCCATGCCCAATCGCCCGATGCAATCGGGCACTACGTAGCCCGTGTACTTGCGTCATTTCCGCGAAGGCGGGAATCCAGATCGCCAACTGGCATAACCGACACCAAAAATGCAGACTACACAACTGAATCAACTCAGGACCAAGAACGCGGAGAATCATGGGATGAACGCAAATAGAACCACTAGCAACGCAATGACAAGACTCCTCGCTGTACTCCTCCTCATTGTTTCAACTGCAGCCTGGGCGGGATCCTCGGTTTCCATTTCATCGCCCAGCTCTGTCGGCATGTCAAAGTCACGCCTCGACCGGATTACCGTTGGAATGCAGCGGTACATTGATCGTAAGGAAGTTCCCGGCGTTGTGACCCTTGTGGCGCGCCGTGGGAAGGTCGTTCATTTCGAAGCGCAAGGTTCGCGCTGGGTTGAAGAAGGCGCCCCGATGGAGAAAGACACCATCTTCCGCATCGCCTCGATGACTAAGCCCATCACGTCTGTGGCGTTGATGATGTTGCATGAAGAAGGCCATTTTCTGCTGACCGACCCCATCTCGAAGTGGATGCCCGAGTACGCAGAGATGCAGATTGCGCTTCCGGCCGGGAGCAGCCGCGTGGGCATTCCGTACAAATTGGTTGACGCTGAAACGCCCGTCACGGTGCGCCACATCCTCACGCACACTGCGGGCCTCGCGAATAGTTATCGCGGCTTCACGCGCGCCAATTTCGCCGAAGTGTCCCAACGCCAAGACCCTAATGAGACCATAGGCGATTTCGTCACACGCATGGCATCGCTCCCCCTCAACTTCGAACCCGGTACGCAATGGGAATACTCCCGTGCCACCGATGTCGTTGGCCGCTTAGTCGAACTCATCTCGGGCGAGACCCTCGAAGAATATTTCCAGAACCATATCTTCAAACCGCTGGGGATGAAGGACACGCATTTCTATCTTCCTGAAGAAAAACTGGACCGATTCGTCGCCCAATACACACCGAACGAAGACGGCACAATCAAACTTGCCGACGCGCCCACGGCTGATAGCCGCTTCGTAAAAGAACCACACGTCTATTTCGTCGGCGCGGGCGGTCTTATGTCCACTGCCGCCGACTACTGGCGTTTTCAACAGATGATGCTCAACGGCGGCAAATTTAATGGCAAGCGAATACTCGGTCGCAAGACCGTCGAACTGATGACGTCCAACCACACCGGCGATCTACCCCTCTGGCTCACAGGCCCCGGCTACGGCTTTGGCCTCGGCTACAGCGTCATCACCGATCGGGGTGCTGCTGGTTCCATGTCGTCCGAAGGAACATTTGGTTGGGGCGGCGCGTACTGCACGTACTTCTGGGTTGATCCAGAAGAGGATGTAGTGGGAATTGTCATGACTCAAGTCCGGCCCTATACTCACATCAACATCCGCCAAGAATTCGGAGTATTGGTCAATCAAGCGATCATCGATTGAGCGCTTGAATTCCGAAATAAACGTTTTATGCAGCGACCGCATCAAATCCAGCAGATACGGGGCAATTCCGTCTCGCGTACGGCGAGACGGTCACGAAGGAGTGGGATCTCATGAGGGGTCGAATGTTGTTAGCATTGGGGTTATCCCTAGGTATTCTATTGACAGGCGCGATGGCTGAGTCGGATAAGAGCGAAGAATCCGTTGAGGCGAGTATCCCGCTGCTGGTCGATTATGAGCGTGACGATGATTCCAAGGAAATCGAAGTACTCGATCTCGGCATTGTCGAAGGCTACCGGTACGAACGCGATGGCGACCATAAAGAAGTCGAAATATTGGATCTACCACTGGCGGCGGTGTTGAAGGCCGAACGCAATGAAGACGGGGAAACGGGATTTCGCTTTATTCATGTTCCGTTCGTGACCGTTGCGGAGCGGAAACTGGGCGACGAGAGCAATTCGTTCGAACTATTGGACGTGCCGTTTTTCTCGCTGGTTAAAACGCGAAATGATGACGACGGCGATTTCGATCGTCAATTAATCGACCTTCCCATATTGGGTCCCCTTTTCCGTCACAAGCGTGTGGGTGATAAAGAGACCACGCGATTTCTGTTTTTCAAGCACTCGCGGAAGTCCCGCGACGTTGAATCGGATGAGCTGCGTCGCGCACCGCGACAATCAAACGCGCATCCCGGCTAATCTCATTTCGTTCGTGTCAGAATCTGATATGCGCGGCGATTCCGTTTCCAATCCTACGGCGGCACACTGGCGCCAAGGAACACGTAGAGTAGTTCATAAAGAATAAAGGAGAATTCTCGATGTACAGGATAGGTTTGAAGGCCGGCATGACCGCCCTTGCACTGATCGTTGTTGTGAGCGCGGGCTGCGCCACCGGCGGCGGAGGCATGAGCGATGAAGACGCCATTCGCGCAATCATTTCGAAGTTTGAAGCGAGCATAACGGCGTTGGATCTAGACGCCATGTTCGCACTGATAACCGATGATTTTGAAATGAGCGATGGGCTCGGCAAGGCCGAATACAAAGAATTCATCGGCACTCTGGTCGATTCTGGACAGTTTGACGGCGTTGAAATGTCGACCGCGGACCTCAAGATTACAGTAGAAGGCGATTCCGCCGAAGCCATGCCGTTTGTCGTCACTGCGGGATTTGGCGAAGTCACCCTCGAATTCGAATTGGAAAAGCGCGACGGCACATGGTTGGTGAACTACATCAATCAAATCGTAGGCTAACGATTCCGAACATCACCAGAATTCGCCGGGTATCGGATCAGGCTTTGATCTGGTACTCGGCGATTTTGTTGTACAGCGTACTACGGCCGATACCCAGAATCTTGGCCGCATCGCGCACATTGCCTCCGCACTCCTCCACCGTCGCTGCAATGTGATCTTTTTCGACTTCGGCCAGCGTCTGTGCCTTGTAGATGGCGGGCGCACCCGATGCTGCTGGTGTATCCGTTGGCGCCGCAACGACGAGATCCGATGACCGGATCTTCTTTTCCTTGCACAGTGCAATCGCACGGTCGACCACACTCTTCAATTCACGCACGTTTCCCGGCCATGAAAATTTTTGAAGGTGATCGAATGCCTCGTTCGAAAACCCTTCCAGCGGGCGCTTCGCCCGTTCCCGTCCCAACGCCAAGAAGTGTTTGGCCAATTCCGGAATATCTTCGGTACGATCGCGCAGCGCCGGCATCTGAATCTCGAAGCCGTTCAATCGATGATAGAGGTCACTACGATACGCATCTTCCCGCATCATCGCGTTGAGATCGCGGTTCGTCGCAGCAACCACCCGGACATTCACTCGCGTTTCATGCTCCGATCCCACGCGATGAAACGTCCCCTGCTCGATCGCGCGGAGTACGCCAGCCTGATGTTGCGGACTCAGATCGCCGATTTCATCCAAGAACAGTGTACCGCCGTTCGCCTGCTCGAATCGGCCTGTCTTATCCTGATGCGCTCCGGTAAATGCCCCTTTTACGTGGCCAAACAGCTCGCTCTCCATCAACTCATGTGGAATAGCGGCGCAATTTAGGACGACAAACGGTTCGTTTACCCGCGCCGAAAAATCGTGGATCATGCGGGCAGCCAGTTCTTTACCCGTACCCGTTTCCCCCAGAATGAGCGCGTTGAGATCCGTTTCTGCAGCTTCGCGCACTTGTTTCCGCAGCGATTTCATTGCCTCGCTGATGCCGATCAAAGTTGACGATTCGCCCGTTTGGGCACGCAGCCGTTCGACGTCCCGCGTCAATTTCTGTTCTCGTTCAACGGTCACGAAAAACGGAGCGGCCTGGTGGGCCAGCGCGAACAAGAATTCCAGATCGCCATCGTCCAGCGGCAATGATGACTTTTCCAACGCAAGCGCAAACGCGCCGATTGGGCCACCACTCACGACCAAGGGTGCCACCAACACCGGATATCCAATTTCGAGATCCGCCGCGGTACGCGCGCCACGAACCAACTTAGCCTGTTCCTCCGCCAGCGCACCCTTCATTGCGTTGATGGGTGCCGTTGACGCGCCATCAATCCCGGCGTCTGGAAGGGTATAGCAATACAGATCTTTGTCGGCGCTATGGTAACGGCCCACCCATATCGTCGCCGGCTTGAATCGCGCGCGTAATCGGCGCACCAAAATCGCTAACAGATCATCGACCGTCGAAGCCTGACTGATCTGACGTCCGATGTTGTAGAGTTCGGCGAGATCGTTGACGGTCTTCGGTCGCCCCGAAGTGTTCCCCGCTTCTTCCTCATCCCGTAACAACAACCCCGCACTCGGCGAAATCGTCATCGTGTGTGTCATTCCCGAATCACCAGGATTGAATCCGTCTTCCGCTACATCCGGATTGATGACCAAGAACACCGCTGGCCCCACCGCCAATTCGTCGCCCGCTTGAAGTTCGCACTTTCGGGTAGGCTCGCCATTCACCAAAGTGCGGTTACTACTCCCCAAATCCACGAGTGTAGGTTTTCCGCCGATCAGCGAAATCTCACAATGACGCCTCGACACAGCGCTATCGCTGACGATGATGTCAGCTCCCGTTGAACGGCCAATCTGAATGGGCGTGGCCTGAACCGGCCAACTGATCCCCTTGTCAGGTCCGGATGTCCGGACAAGGTACGGCATCAAAGATTCCTTCTCAGTGACGTTACTGCCTGACCCCAGGCACCGCGGCGCAAGATTGCCTCATAATATGGTTGTGCGATGACCCACGCAACCTTCTATACCGCCACAGGAACTCGGGCACCTGATTCTGTTGTCTCCATCATCACATAGACGTTAGACTGGTCTGAGAGACTTCATGGTCGTTCGTTGCTCAAAATTGAATGGATCGCGCCCAGAGCGCTTGCGCATCATCGTAGCGGTATTTTTACTACAGGCCTCGGTGGCGGCTCTCGCTCAGGATGCTCGAATCCTACCGGATGAACAGAATTCCATCGTCCTAAAGGCCTCGCCCTGGGGCGAGTATTGGCAATTCGCTCCGCGATCCGCCAGACATATTCTCGTAATTGTTCACGGCACTATAGGCAAGAACGAAACCGCCAGAGACGCCGCACATACCTACATCCTCCGTTGGACGGAATTTGCCCAACGCAAACGTATGCTGCTGCTGAGCCCCGCATTTGATAACCCAAACTACCAGGCCGCATCCGGAGGATACCGCGGGTTGTTCGGTCACAAGTACGGTGCTGATGATTTCGTCAATAACATCGTCGATTTGTACAGCGGTGATGTTTCCGGTTTCGACGGGAAATTCTTCCTTTATGGACATTCTGCGGGCGGCCAGTTTGCCTGCCGCTACAGCGTTCGGCATCCCGATCGCCTTCGCGGTGTCGTACTTTCCGCACCAGGCCGGTACGCATTTCCCGATTCAACCGCCCCCTGGCCCTACGGAATGGGCAAATTGCGCCGAGACCTCCATTGGAACAAATCGGCGCCGCCGCAAAAGGTTGCCATCTATCCGGATCCACAAGGCTGGGTCGCTGCGGCGTCACTGCCCTTCACGGTCGTCGTAGGCGACCGGGACCTGGACCCGCAGCCACGTCGCCCTGGTCACCGTGGCACAACCCGGGTCGAACTCGCGCGAAACTGGGTCAACGACATGCAGGAATTCGCTGCACAATACGCAGCAATCCCGGAAGTTGATCTGGTCATCGTCCCGGGCGTTGGCCACACCTCCAATGGACTAACACAATCCTGCCAGCAAGTATTGGCACGGGCGATATCGAAAGCGCAAATACAACAACAACAATCACGGGACCGGCGCACTCCGTAATCACCGGCGTTACGTTGACAGACCAGCATGGCGTAAAACTCGTTCCACCGTATGGTCATGAGGATCCTCACCGGATACAATCAAATCGGCCCGTTCCCTCAATGGCAAAACAAACTGCTCTGCCATCGGCCACACCGTCCCATCAAACTGTTCACTCACCGATAACGCCGTGCGGCCACGCTCCACGATGTCCCGTCGGGATCGCCGCGAAAGGCACACCTCCCGCGACGCGTCGACATAAATGGTTAGCTCAGCAATTCGCACCAACGCCGCATCGCCCAGCGCATGGATGCCGTCTAATACAACAAATGAACGTGGGTGAACCGTCTCCGTCCTCCGCTGTCTCGTATGGGTTGCGAAGTCATAGCAAGGCTTCGCGATCGCATGTCCTTCCCGTAGCGCAAGGACATGCTCAAGCAATAACTCCCAATCGATCGCATCGGGATGATCGAAGTTGACCGACGCGCGCTCTTCCTCCCGCAAGTTCCCGACGTCGACATAATAATCGTCCAGCCCCATCCAGACACCGGTGGACTCGCCCATCGCGGTCACCAGTGCTCTGGCCAACGCCGTTTTTCCCGCACCGGAAGGCCCCGCAACGAGGATTATTCGCGGATTATTCCGCCCGGCGTTCATGTGGATGCTCCGAACGAGAAAACAACAGTCCGGCTTCCAAAAAACTGTGGTAAACTTTTATCTGGCGTGGGGTTAGGCCGCATCGTCCGTACGAGTTGTTCCGGTGCGTGTTGAGAACGGAGGTCGATTTCGAATGCGGGATTCATGGATTCTACTGGGCGTGATCATGCTGTCGATTATCGTCAGTATGGGGACAACCTCCGCTCCAGCACAAGCACAAGTTGATCACGTGGTGGTCATCGGCGTCGACGGCATGAGCCCGGACGGCATCTCGAACGCCGATACGCCTGTAATGGACAAGCTCATCAAGGAAGGCGCCAGCACCATGACCGCACGCGCCGTACTCCCCACCAGCAGTAGCCCCAATTGGGCATCCATGATTATGGGTGCCGGACCCATCCAACACGGAATTACATCCAATGGATGGCAACCTGACAAGCATGAATTGAACGCCGTGGCCCTCGGTAGCGGCGACCGCTTTCCGACCATATTTTCCATTTTGCGCGAACAGCGTGGCGATGCCATCCAAGCCAGTTTTTATGATTGGAGTGGATTTGGCCGCCTCTATCACGAAGCGGATCTCAACGCCTCTGAAGACACTAAAGGCCCCAAGGCCACCACGGAACGCGCCTGTGGATACATCAAAGCGAACAAACCGCTGTTCACCTTCATCCATCTCGATCACGTTGATCACGTCGGCCACGACAAAGGCCATGGCACGAAGGAATACTACGAATCGGTGACTGAAGCCGATGGCTATATCGGCCAGGTTATCGCTGCTTTGGATGATGCAGGCATTCGCGCGAACGCCGCCGTCATCATCACGTCCGACCACGGTGGAAAAGGTAAAGGCCATGGTGGCGCCAGCCGCGCCGAAGTCGAAATCCCATGGATTATTCAAGGCACAAACATCCGAGCGAACCACCAAATCCTAGATCCAGTGTTTACGTACGACACTGCGGCAACGGTGGCTCACCTCATCGGCCTGAGTACACCCGATGCATGGATTGCGCGTCCAGTACTAGAAGCATTGGACGAAAAATAGACCCAACGCGAACAATCTTTCGATGTCTTCCTCGAGCGAAAAACTAATCGTCTGCACCTGCGGCGCCGAAATCCCATTCGAGCCGGGCGGGTTATCCGTATGCCCGAAATGCGACAGTCCCCTTGAGACCGCCCCGTCGACCCTCCTCGCCCCCACCGCACCAGATGTCGGTGAGGTTGTCGCCGCAGCTCCGAAAGACGTCCATTCCCTCGAATGGAAAATCGGCGACATCATTCTCGGTCGGTATGCGGTGCTCGGCCAGGTGGGCGAAGGCGGCATGGGCCATGTCTATCGCGTCCGGCATTTGGGTTGGCATATGGACCTTGCGGTTAAGAGCCCAAAATCAAAAATCCTCCGACGCAAGCGCGGCGTCGAAAACTTCGAACGCGAATGCGAGACCTGGGTCAACCTCGGACTCCACCCCCACATCGTAACCTGCTACTACGTCCGCCGTGTCGGTGGTATCCCACGCGTCTTCGCCGAATACGTCCCCGGCGGCAGCGTCTGGGAATGGATTCAAACCGGCAATCTCTACAAAGGCGAACCCGAGGAAGTTCAACGGCGCATCATCGATATCGCAATTCAATTTGCCTGGGGTCTACGTTACGCCCACGAACAAGGAATCGTCCACCAAGACGTCAAACCCGGTAACGTGTTGATGAGCGACAGCGGTCTCGTCAAGGTAACTGATTTCGGTTTGGCTCGAATAGATTTGTCCGTCACGGATGACGCAGATTCGGAGACGCAAGGCGCAAAGTTCGCTGGCATGACGCGGGCCTACTGTTCTCCGGAACAAGCGCGAAGTGCCGCCCTTACTGCACGGAGCGACATGTGGAGCTGGGCCACTTCCATCCTCGAAATGTATTGTACGCGCGTCACTTGGAAAAGCGGAGACGAGGCGCCCAAAACCCTAGAACGCGCGGCCCATGGCAAATACATCAACCCCAAAGCGCCGCGAATTCCCGAAGGCGTAATCTCCCTGCTTCGCGCTTGCTTCCAACCCGAAGCGAACGATCGTCCCGCGCACATGGGCGAAGTCGCCAACGAACTTAAGGAAATCTACGCGAGCACCTTCAGTCAGCCCTACGCTCGTCCTGAACCGCGGATGGCCGAAGCCCTTGCCGACAGCCTCAACAATCGTGCCGTATCGTTGTTGGACTTGGGCCGCGGAGAACAGGCACACGAAGTCTGGGCACAAGCGCTAAAGGCGGACCCACATCACCCCGAATCCACCTTCAACGACGGAGTCTCTCAGTGGCGCAACGGCGAAGTCGCCGACGATGTATTCCGGCAGCGGTTGACTGATGTCCGCCGCTTTCATCCTGGCGAAGCCTTGCCTGATTACCTTCTTGGGCAGTTTCATCTAGAACAAGGGAACTATGTTGAAGCAAAGCGATCGCTTCGTCGATTCCGCGACGACGAAAAGGTCCGTCCAGAATGGCGCGAGGCCGAACGCATGGCACGCGAACGCCGTCCGTTGACACGCGGATTGAGCATAGGTCTCGAAGGCCACAACGATGCCGTCACCGCTGTGACCCATTTGATCGGACAACGTGCAATCATCTCCGGAAGTGCGGATAACACCCTAAAGCGCTGGAACACGGAGACCGGCGAATGCGAACGAACCTTCGAAGGCCACACGAATTCCGTCACTGCGGTCTGTGGATCTGGCGACGGCCGACTGGTCTTTTCCGCCAGCCGCGATCGCACCGCACGCTGTTGGGAAGTCGCGACAGGCCGCTGCCTTACCATACTTGGCGGGTCCGAAAACGAACTTACGTGCCTCGCCGTAACCCGGTCGGGACAACGCATTTTTGCCGGTGGGCAGGACGGCGCATTACACGGTTGGGAAACCTCAAGCGGCACCTGCGACCTCCTCATCGAAGCGCACCGCGGAGGCGTCACCACCGTCGCCCTCACACACGGGGGCAAATATGCCTTCACGGCCGGCCAAGAAGGCTTGATCAAACGTTGGGATCTTGAAAGCGGTTCTCTCGTCAGCGAATTAGCGGGCCACGAAGGCGCAATCAACACACTTGCACTCAGCGAGGACGGTCGCATCCTCATTTCCGGCGGTGCGGACAAGACGCTCCGTATGTGGCATGCCGCGAGCGGCACGGCACTGCGGACAATGCATGGCCACCAAAGCGAAGTCATCACCGTCGCAGTTGCCACCGATGGCGTCCACGCCATTTCGGGCGGTAAAGACAATACTGTACGCATTTGGGAACTAGGACACGGACGATGCTTAACAACACTTCAAGGCCACACCAAAACGGTATGCGGTGTCTCTTGGCGACGCGATGGACGTCGGGCCGCATCATGCGCTGAAGACGGCAAAATATTTATTTGGCAAGCCAATCATGCCGAAGCCCCATATGCCTCGAC
>Ga0315336_1005253_pt1 | contig 14346 bp, 14 predicted proteins | sample ASW5metaG_FD_204512 | JGI IMG/M metagenome (GOLD analysis project Ga0315336, IMG submission 204512) | Ammonia-oxidizing marine archaeal communities from Monterey Bay, California, United States - ASW #5 | ecosystem: Environmental > Aquatic > Marine > Intertidal zone | place: USA: California...
TTGACTTACTGGACCGCATCGAAACTCTGCGCTCCCAACTGCGCAGAAGATAGCTCATATCCCGAAAAAACATTCGATCCGACGCGCTTGAGACTGCGGCGTAAGGAATCCGAATCCAGAATCGGTGTGTGGACAGATATCCCGTGATTCCGTAGGGTGCGAATTGGCTAGCATGTCGACGCGTTGACTTTGCAAGCCCTTGACGCGTCGTTTGTGCCATTCAATAGGCGCGTCAGCGAACAAACAACAAACCCTGGGGGAGAATGATCATGTCTGAAAATGCTGCTGTCACATCCGGTCTGCTAGACGGAATCAAGAAGAACGCGCGTTTGGCCGTAATCATGGGCATCATCATGGTGATATGCGGCATCCTGGCAATCGGATCGCCATTCGCGGCCGGATTATCCGTGACGATGTTCGTCGGCATCATGCTCGCGATTGGTGGTATCGCCCAGTGCATTCTCGCGTTCGGCGCCGGCGCTTTCGGCAGGGGTTCGTTGATATTTGTCGTGGGCGCACTCACCGCTGCCGTCGGCTTCTACCTGCTCAACCAGCCGCTTGCGGGTCTGGCCGCAATCGCGCTTTTTCTTGCGGCCTACTTTGTCGTCACCGGCATTTTCGAACTGATCAGCGCATTCCAGATTCGGCCTGCCGATGGCTGGGGCGTCATGCTGTTCAACGGTATCGTCACGCTGCTGCTTGGCATCATGATCTGGAGTGATTTTCCGGTATCCGGCGCCTGGGCTATCGGAATTCTATTTGGCGTAAAGCTGCTCATGAGCGGCTGGTCGCTAATATTCATTGGCAGAAGTGTGCGCGTCGCTGCCAAAACTGCAGCAGCATAGCCAACCGCCGGTCGATCAGAGCAGCGATTCGACCGGCAGCAACCGAATGAACCAGACGGCAGCTTTCGAACCGAAGCCAACGTAGGGCTCTGCGTCGAGCACGACCTCCTGGCCATTTTGCATACCGCGCCAGCGCAAGGATTCCTTGCCGCTGCTGTCGGTGAGTAACTCGACTTTGAATGCGATCCTGTTAATGCCCCGGTCGAATTTCCCGGCGGCAGGCCCGGCCAGATTGATCTGCTCGAACACCAGGCCGATCTCGTTGTTGATATGCAACGAACGCTGGTCGAAGTTGAATGAGCCGACGAACATTCTTTTCTTGTCGAAGACCATGGTCTTCGCGTGCAGGCTGGATTTACTCAAACCCGGTAACCAGGAAAACGCCTTGCGCTGCTCGTTCTTGAGTTCCTCGTTCAGTTCATACAGTTCGACGCCACAACGGAGCAGCGGATTGCGGTACTTGGTATAGCCGGCGTGCACCGCTGCGACGTCGTTCGAGGCCAGCGAATTCGTCAGAATCCTGACGCGCACAGCGTTCTGAGCCAGCTTGCACAGTGCGTCGGTAGCCTGCTGGCCGGGCACGAAATACGGCGAGACCATGATGACCTCTTCGGTCGACCCGGTAATGTAAGGCGCCAACTGAGAGATCAGCAATTCTTCCTGCCAGTTCTCATCGTGGGCTTTCTTCTCCGACGAGTCGTGGATGATTTTGCCCAGCCCAAAATGGAACTCAGCAGTGCCGGCGCGCAACTCGTTGGCAAGTTTCGAGTTCTTGACCGCCTGCAGATAGCTTGTCGTCCTGCTCTCGGAGAAAAATGCGTCCGACTGGTCGCGCAGCGCCTGTAAGTCGGCATCGCTGCCGGCGGGTAGCAGTGTCGTGACCGGATAGGCATACTCGCTGTTCCAGTATTCGTCAAACTCCGTCGAAACTTGCGGCACCGCAGGACCGATGGCCAGCGCGTCCATATCGGCAAAGGCGAGATCCGGATCGGCATCAAAATATTCATCGCCAATGTTTCGCCCGCCGACGATCGTCGCCTGGTTGTCTACAGTGAACGTCTTGCTGTGCATCCGGTAATTGACGTCCTTGAAGCGGGTCACAAACTGCAGGTACTTGGGCTGGCTGCGCGTATACGGATTGAACAGCCGAACCTCTATCTTTGGATGGGCGTCGATGGCCAGCCACGTGTCCTGACCATCGCTGCCGTACATGTCATCGATCAACAAACGCACGCGCACGCCGCGATCAGCCGCAGAAACCAACTCCTTGATCAGCAGCCGCCCAACCGTGTCCTGATGCCACATGTAGTACTGCGTATCGATGCTGCGTTCCGCCAGTCGTGCCAGCAACGCGCGCCCGACAAACGCGTCGCGACCTTCCGCAAGCAACGTCACACCATTCAGGCCCGGATGTGCCGCGAGCTTGTCTCCGAACATCCGCCCAAGCTGCGTGTCTGCGCCGTCGCTGATGACCTGCGATGGTGTCCGACCCGTGTTATCGGGCAAATCGATAAAGATTCCGAATACGGACATCAGTATCACGACAATCAAGACCGCAAGGGCCAGTCGGGACAAGGTACGTGTTTTCATGCGAATATTATTGTCACGAATTGTGTTTCGCGACGGCGTCGACCACATCTTGATCGAGGTGCACGTCCAACTGCGGATAGGCAATCAGTATGCCTTTGTCCTTCAACGCCCGCCAGACCGCTTCGTGTAAATCCGAATTCCTGCGGCGTGAATCGTTTGCATCGTCGATCCAGACCTCCACAGCGTAGTTGACGCTCGACTTGCCGAACGCCTCCAGAAAAACCTCCGCTTGCATTGATTGCGACTGCCATTCGAGTTTTTCGATCGTGTCTTCCAGCGTTGTTCGCACCAGCGCCAGGTCCGACTCATAACTTACATCCACTTTCAACCCAATCCGGTGCATACGATTGCCACGCGTCAGGTTAGAGATCATCGACTTCGTCACCATCGAATTCGGAATCAGAATTTCCTGACCGTCGTAAGAGTTCGCCTTGATCGTGCGCACACCGATATGCTTGATGACCAGCCAGCGGCCGTCGACGCTCACCAGGTCGCCCGACCGGATCGCTTTTTCGGCACGGATGATAATCCCCGCCAGAAAATTCTCGACGATGTCCTTGGCTGCCAGGCCTGCACCGAGTGCCAGAAACCCGCTGGCCGCGAACAGCGTGGTCAGGCGTATGCCGAGCAGGTGAAAAGTGAGTTCGAAACCGATCAGCCAGATGATCAGTTGAGCGACGATCGAGTACACCCTTGATGCGTGTTCCGACGCCTGATCGTCCTTTTCATGCAATCGCAGGAAGAATCCCTGCACGCCTTTGCGCACGACGCGGCCCATAAAAAGCGTCGCAATGACGACAAGGATGGCCGCCAGCAACGAACCGCCTGTCGCCGGCGTGTAGCCAATATTAAACAATGGCAATCCAAGAATTTTGTCTAGTGCGTCCATGTGGCCGTCCTGTCGGTACACTGCACTCCTGTTGGTCAGTGCTTCGTCGAGAAGCCGGGAACATTAATGTCTATGTACCGGTTGATACCGAACAACCGGCTCCCGAGGGAGACAGATTGTCCGCGACGATTTCTCTGCAACGATTTCTCCGTGAGGCTTGGCCGCGTCCGCGAAATCATAAGTGCAATCGCCATCGTAGCATTGTCGATCATCGCGATTACAGAAACGAAACGACCCGCTGAATCGTCCAGAAGGCGGCGACACCGCCGATCGCGTACGGCGCTGCCCTCCCGACTTTAAGTGCGGTGCGGCCGTGCAACTTGTGCAATCCGGCGAGCAGCAGCGACACCGCAACTACGAACATCACCTGGCCCGTTTCGACGCCGACATTAAACATCAGCAGCGCCAGCGGAACCTCGTTCGGCGGCACGCCGATTTCTGATAACGCGCCGGCAAAACCAAGCCCGTGCACAAGGCCAAAGGTAAACGCGACGACCCAAGGGTAGCGCTCCGACAGCGTTAACTCGCCTGCGTATTTGCGCACGACTTCAACAGCCAGCAACACGATACTCAGCGAAATAACTGCCTCGGTCGGCGCCTGCGGAACATGCACCACACCGAGTGTCGCCAACCCAAGCGTCAGACTGTGCGCAACGGTGAATGCAGTTACAGTCTTCAACAACGGCCAGATACCGGCCACAATCAGCAACAGCGTAAGCAGGAACAACAGGTGATCGAAACCCTCCAGAATGTGGATGGTGCCCATGCGCCAGTACGAACCGGCCAGTTCCAGGCGCGTCGCCTGCTCGGGAATAGTGAACGAGTCGTTACCACCACGCAGAATCGCCGAGTGTTGTGTGCCGTCCTTCAATGAAACGCGCACCACGACATCGGTCGGCACTGCGACAAGTCCGTCAACACTCAGAGTCGCGCCGGCGAGTGATTTGTCTCCGGCACGATAAGAACCGTAAACGACCCATGCACCCGGAACGGAACGCCCCGAACCGGGCCCAATCGGTACGAGAAAATCGGGAAGGACCGGAGCAAGACTGAGGACTCGGTCGCCGACCGAGGGAACTTTCCACATAACATCGACCCAGCCACCTTCGCGCTCGGTAACCTCAAGCAGTGCCGGACGGAATTCATCCGCAAAAACTACAGTCGGAACAGCAAGCAGGACAAGCAGCGCGCACGCAATCAGCGCGAACTGCTCACTGATAGCGCGGTGATTGACGCGAACGCGCATCATGACTCCGGGTCAGTCGCGGCTTCGGCCTCGTCTTTGGTTTTCGTGCCAACCAATCGGTCTGTCGGAATGTCAGCGACGACAATCTCATAGCGGCCCTTGAGGTTCTCGAAAAAATCAGCATTGAACGTCTCTTGCTGACGGGTTTGCCAGTTTACGAGCACGTACTGACGCACATCCTCGAACACCGGTGGGGGTGGCGCATGCACCGAATATATGAAAACCAGGTGAGGGCCGAATCCGGACAGGACCGGGCCGTGCCACTTTCCGGGCTCGAGTTGCATGACGGCTTGCGCAAACCCGCTACCGAACTGGCGCCGGATATCAAGTTCCGAGATCTCCGAAAAATAACTTTGCAGCATAAACCGGTCACCGGCGACGAGCGTTTGCGGATCAGGTTCTCCCGCGGCCTGCAGTTGCGCCAGTAGATTTTCCGCGTCTTCAATCGTGGCCGCTTCGCGCTTGTCCGGGTCAAGGAATGCCTGGCTGAAGGTGATCAGTTCGGGTTCGCGATAGCGCTCAATGTTTTCCTGGAAATACGCCTCCAGCTCGCCGTCTGCAGGCTCTTTGAGCAAGGCGATATCCTTGGTCAGGAACTCGAGTTTTTGCGCCATGCGCCGCCGGGTGATGGGATCATCGGCATCCAGCCCCATCGCGATGGCTTGCCGGTAAAGAATACTCTCGCGCACGAAGGCGTTGATCACCCCGTCGAGTTCCTGCCGCGTTGGCGGCCGGTTCCAGCGTCGTTGCCACTCGCCGATAAAACCATCGATGCGACCTGCATCGACAATGATGGTCTTGTCTACTGTGTCTTCATCCGGAGCGCCGAACAGCGCGTAAGCGCCGTAAATGCACGCCCCGATAATCAGGAATTGAATCAACGGCTCCCTGACCATCTGCTTCAGTTTGTTTCGCACACGCATTTCCTCAGGAATTTCTGCACCCGAACATTACCGGAACCGGAATTGAAAAGGGAGGCGTCAAAGCGTCTCCCGAATGATCTATGTAAACCGGAAAATGGGTCCGGTCCTCGTGGCACTACTGTAAGAGCGGCCTGGCGCGATTGCAAGATAGACTCGCAAGCCTGCGTAGGGCGGGTTAGCGAAGCGTAACCCGCCGTTATCGCGTCAATGCGCTTCCATTAGACGACACCCTCAAGATGCTTGGTTTCCCGCGATTCTGCAGCGTGACAGCGTTGCGAGTCACGGTCAGGCGGTAGAGTAAACCTGACGGTCGGATTTGAGTAGACAAAGGCGAATGCCAGGCGGGCGGGTAAGGAAAAATGTGTATCCCTCTGCGTTTGCTGACTCTGATAGGTTAAATTGTTGTTTTGTGGCTTCGAGTTTTGGGTCCTGATGTTATTGTCGAAAAAATAGTGTCTGTTGAAGGGGGTTAATATGATGAACGGCCGAGCGAACACTTTACTTCTCTTGCTGAGTAGCCTGCTGCTCACCATTTCCGTCTCTTCCGCCCAGGAGGGCGATGCAGAGGAGAAAAAGTACCTCCCACCCGTTGAGTACCCGCAAAACGTCTACTTCGGTGATGCCCACGTTCACACGGTGATGTCTATGGATGCTGCCGCATGGGGTGCCAGCCAAACACCCGAGGGTGCCTACCGCTATGCCCGCGGCGAAGAAGTCACCTCTTTCAAGGGTTGGAAAACGCAACTGACCCGGCCGCTCGACTGGCTGGTGATTGCCGACCACAGCGATGGGTACAATTTCTACAACATGGTGAAGGATGGCGATCCCTTGATCGTCAAAGAAGAGCTTGGGCAGCGCTGGCACGACCTGCTGAATAAAGGTGGCGAAGAGGAGCGCAGGATTGTGGCGGACGAGATCATCAAGGGTTTCGGGGGGGGCGGAGACATGCCCTGGGACGTAGCCGACCCAGCGATGCTTGGCCCCGGTTGGGAGCAAACGATCGCGGCGGCCGAGAAGTACAACGACCCGGGTAAGTTCACTGCGTTCATTGCCTACGAGTGGAGCTCCGCACCCGGAGGCGACAACTTGCACCGGGTCGTCATCTATCGGGACGATAGCGATAAGGCCAGCCAAACGCTGCCACTCACCATGAGCGAGACTAAGAACCCGGAGGACCTGTGGAAGTCTTTGCAGGCCTACGAAGATAAGACCGGCGGCAAGGTGCTGGCGATCGCACACAACGGCAACTGGAGCAGCGGCCGGATGTTCGAGATGACCAAGTTCAACGGGAGCTCTATGGATAAGTCCTACGCGGAGACCCGCATGCGTTGGGAGCCTGTTTACGAAACAACCCAGATCAAAGGCGACGGCGAAGCTCACCCATTCTTGTCTCCCGACGATGAGTTCGCGGATTACGAAACCTGGGATGTCGGCAATCTGGATTTCACCAAACGCGTGACGACGGAGATGCTACCGGGATCGTATACGCGCTCGGCTTTGAAGCGGGGGCTGCAGTTAGAGGCCGAGTTGGGTGTCAACCCGTTCCAGTTCGGCCTCAATGGCGCCGGCGATTCCCACACGGGGCTGCCCGGGCAAGAGGAAGCCCAGTTCATGGGCAAGAGTGCCTCATCGGAGCCGGACGCCAAGCGCTGGAAGACGCCGTTCAGGAACTCTGAAATCGGCACTCAACCGGGTTGGTCGGAAACCGCGTCCGGCCTGACTGGTATCTGGGCTCCTGAAAACACCCGCACGGCACTTTTCGATGCGTTCAAGCGAAAAGAGGTTTACGCGACGACGGGCAGCAGGATCAGGGTGCGGTTGTTCGGCGGCTGGAATTTCAAGCCTGGAGACGACCAACGCTCTGACTATGTCGCCTTGGGTTATAGCAAGGGTGTGCCCATGGGCGGAGAGTTGCATGGCGATCCTGAAGCTGCCGCCGTCCGTGAGGCGTTCAGAAGCGGCAAGACTGCGAAGTCCAACACGCTGAGTTTCCTGGGTTATGGCGATAACGCACCCGGTGACACTGACAGCGCGGGTAAAACGTATATCGGTATATCAGCCGAGATTGCCAAACAGATCAAGAGCCCGACCTTTCTGGTCGCTGCACTGAAAGACCCGATCGGAGGCAACCTTGATCGGTTGCAGATGATCAAAGGCTGGCGCGACAGCAAGGGCGAGGTACATGAGAAGGTCTATAACATCGTTTGGGGAGATGCCGAGAGACGCCTGGTAGGCGCCGATGGCAAGGTTCCGCGCGTCGGCAATACCGTGAATGTACCGGAAGCCACCTGGACCAACACCATTGGGGACCCACAGCTGTCGACGGTTTGGATCGATCCGGATTTCGATCCGGAGGAATCGGCATTCTATTACGTGCGCGTGCTGGAGATTCCCACGCCACGTTGGACGGCCCATGACGCCAAGCGCTTCGGTGTCACGATGAGCGAAGAAGTACCGATGACGACCCAGGAACGCGCCTATACGTCGCCGATCTGGTACAAGCCCTGAGGTCGTTTTTGAACGATGACCGACACCATTCCTCTACCACCTGACCGTGACTCGCAACACTGTCACGGTGCAGAACCGCGGGAAACCAAGAAGCATATGGAGGGTGTCGTCTAATGGTAGGGCCTCAGCTTCCCGAGCTGATGGTCTACCGTCACTAGAGAACAACACAATTTGGTCCACCCAAAAGCGGACGTTCGTTTCACGCTCCCGAACGATCTTTGCAAACCGGGAAATGGGTCCGGCCCTCATGGCACAACCTTAAGAGCGGCCGGGATCGTTGTGCTTGTTGGCGTTCTTCTTTTTGGCGTTCCAGGCAGATCGCTGCAATGCCATGTCGTCGAAACCAGCGGGCGGGTGCCCTTTCTGGACGCTATCCATGATGATTCCGAACGCCTTGTCCATGTTCTCCGGCGTACCGGTGCGGATCAGCTTCGCGACTTCGGTTTTATAAAGCGGGCTTTTCTTGTCAAGCGTCAAGGGAAGCAGTCCCATCATGACTGCGTGATCGGTCACTGCGCACCAGTCGTAGGGCGTTTTCTTCTGCACCGTGTAGCCGCCGCCGGTGGACTTCTTTATCGGCTTGCCCTTACAGAAGTTGAAGGCATCGTCCTGGGAATTTGTCGTACCCATGGCGAAGGCGTCAGGTGAATCTGCCGTGTGCAGATGCTGCTCGCCGAAGTACACGTTATTCAGCGAATTCGGCATGCCGGAGTTGCGGCCCGGTTCGCCGATCGAGTCCGCCAACGCACTGCCGGCGAACAGCAACCAGACCAAAGCGATCCAGATTTGATTTCCCATTAAATTATTCCGCATAGCCTTCTTCGCCGTAGCTTTAATCGCGCAGCGTTCGCGCAAGGATTTCAAGCAAACCGCGATGGAGCCGCGACCGGATTGATTCACGTCTGCATCGCAATGGCATTATTATGCAAGGTCACGAACGTTAACCCTTTTAACATCAATCTCCCCGACGAAACTGCTATGAAATTCTCGCGTACCGGCCATCTAAGCGCCCAAGCTGATTCCGACCTCGATCAATACCGTAAAGTACTGCGTGTTGTCTCAGGCCGATATCGGCAAGTGCGGGACTCGCAGGGACAACAATGATAGCTTTCGATATTCGAACCTCGTTGCTTGCTACGATTTTACTGGTTGCCCTGGGATGTTTCGCACCGGCGACGTTCGCGGAGACGGAGACCGAAAGCGACGAGAAAAACAAGTTTTCCATCCTGGTCGGCGTCACCAGTGAGACCCGGCGCGACAAAGGCCCGACGCTCGGACTCGAATACGAGCGACGCCTGGATGCTGTATTAGGCGTTGGCCTCTTGGCCGAACACGTCTTCGGCGATCTCGATTTCTCGATACTCGCGGTGCCGCTTTTCTTCCATACCGGACGCTGGAAATTCCTGATTGCGCCCGGCGTCGAGGACAGCGACCTCGGCACAGAATTTCTCCTGCGTATCGGCGGCGATTACGGCTTTGAGGTTGGCCGCTGGGAAATCGCGCCCGGGATTGATGTTGATTTCGTTGACGGCGAAGTCGTGCCCGTCATCGGCGTCGCTATCGGCCGAGACTTCTGATTCTTGAATATCAACAACGGAGAAAGGCCGGTATTGACCGCGAGATATGCCGGGCCAACTCACTCTGCGCAAGAAATACAACGCTCGGCGTACGGCAAAGCCTCCAGACGCGCCGGGTTGATCGGTTCACCGCAACTCGTACAGATACCGTAATCACCCGCATCCAGGCGCGCCAGCGCACGGCTAATATCACGCAGCTCGCTGACCGCCTCATCGTTCATACCGTCGCGAATTTCGGATGCCTGCCAGAGCTGCGCCGTCGTATCCTCGTGCTCTTCGACTTCGTGGCGCTCCTCGGATTGCGCCTGTCCCAGCCGCTGTTGTAATTCGGATTGCAGTGCCAACAGGTTTTTTCTGATTTTTTCAGCGTCATTCATTGATGTATCCAATCATTGAAGTCAATTTCTGCCTTGCCGCGCCGTCGACAGAGGCGGCGATTAGCACTCTCCGACTTTATAGGGTAAACGTGTTGCAGGCAATTCTCGCTGTAGCGGCGGCGCCCCAGGAGTCTGGTTCTTCGATAACAGGCCCTACACGTTTCGCGCCGCCAAAGCGAGTGCTTCAATTTCGAAGACATGCGAATCCTGAATATCGAGATGCCGTAGCGTTCGAGCCAGTTCCAGAACATATTCGATGTTGGTCCCACTCGGCCCGGCACTGCGATGGATTTGTGCCGCAATATCTTCTGGCGGCGCGTCGCCGAGAAATGCGATATTGCCCCTGGCGGCAATGTAGACGACGCCCGATGTTTGCTCATCATCGAAAAAAGTCTCGACCGTAACGCGTTCGTAGCCGTTCTTCTCACGATGATCGAGATGCTCGAACACGCCGGGCTCCACCAGGAAAGCACGTCCGTGACAGCGATCACCTGGTGCTTCAATCAATGTCACTACCCGGCCGGGATCGGTTTCTGTTCCGCGATGATCGTGCGAGCCCTGCCAGAAGCGTCGCGACCAACCCTCAATGTAGGCGCGGCGCGCATCGAGATAGGGAAAGTCCTGACGCCATATCAGCGAGCCGTAACCGAATACCCAGGTCGGGCCCGTCACTGTGCCGTCTCTACTATTCGGCCGCGTTCGATCGCGGCTTTTGCCACGGCCAGCGGCCGTTCATCTCGAGACTGGTAGTCCAGGTCATTACGATACGGATGGCGACCATGAAGACCAGCAGCCCCATGCTCTGCGCAGTCGGTTCAAGCGTAATGGTCTTGACGATCGTCGCCGCCACCAGCACGTCCAGACCGATGAGGATCACCCGGCCCAGCGCGCGGCGATAGGAGTGCAGGGCCACCGTGTCGCCGCGAAGCAGGCGTCCACCCCAGATCACCGTGGCGAGCACGAAGCCCAGTACCAATAGCCCGGCGGCGGCCAGTTCCAGAACTACCATAACCGTGTAAACGGGGCCGGCCATGATGTCATGCATCGGCTTTGTCTCCTTCGGCTTCGGGTTGCCACGGCCAGCGGCCTTCAACCTGCAAGCTGGTGGTCCAGCTCACGATAGTGCGCAGTACAACGAGAAAGGCCAGAACCGTCAACGACATGTAGGAAGGTTCCACCGTAATCGATTCGATCACGTCGGCGATGACGAGGATCTCCAGCCCCAGCAACATGTTCATGCCCAGGCGGGAGCGAAACGCGACAAATGCTTTCTCGCGGTCCGCGGCGCGCCGGGTTCGGGTGTAAGCAACCGAAGCGCGGATAAAGCCGATGACAATCACCAGCACCGCGACGAGTTCGATGGCGCCCACCGCGACTTCGAAACCTTCCCGAATGTGCTCAATGACGTTCATTTGCCGATCCTACCTCGCGTGGGAGACGCTGCCTGGCATTATTTCAGGACAGAACCAGTCAGATGTTTTCCGGCCAGCGCTGAGGCTTGGTGATAAACGGTGCGCGTGGTTTCTTGCGCATTGTCAGGCCACTTTGCCGCAGCCGCCAGAAGAACAGATTGAACCGGTCCTGCCCGAAGAAGGGCTCGTTCTGGAAAATCATCAGCGGCACGCCACCGTGTCCGGCGTTTAGCTGCACCACCTGGTTTTCCTGCCAGACCGCATCGACTTTTTCTGGCTTGTCCCGAATGAACTGGATGGCCTCGTCGTAGTCCAGGCCATCAATGGAATTGAATGCATCCTTGACGTGATCAGGCCAGTGATCGACGTGACCGCCCCAAATCAGCGGGCTGACGGCGTTGACGTAATCAATGCCTTTGCCCTGCAACTCTGCAAAATTACCAAGACGCGTTACCCAGCTAATGTAGGGCTGTTTCTCCAAAGGGTGGACTGCGAAGTCCGCGCTTTCCGTAGGCCAGGTGTTCTGCCAGATCGGATCCGGGCGGGCGAAGCGGAACGGAATGCCCTCGTACTGTCCGACGCGGCGGGTGTCATTGATTGTATCGGCCCATTTGTACCAGCGTCCGGAACCGGCCTTGCCACTGCTGGCTCGCGTGCGCACCGCCACGGGGAAAATAACCCGGATTCTGATATCGACGTTGTAATTCGAATTAAGCCACGTCAATCGAGACAGCGAGAGATAACTGTAGGGGCTGCGCATCGACCAGCAGACGTCGGCCTTCAACGGATTTTCTTCGGTTACGATTTCTGTGAGCGGCGTCGGGAACGGGGCCTTCTGCGGATGCGCATCGTCCTGAAAATGCAGCCAGTTGAAGTTATCCGGCGGCGGCGGAGGGTTCACCGCGTCCGGAACAGTCGGTAGCTCCGGGACCGACGGGTCGTGCGGCCAGTCCGCGTCCATGCCTGTCAGTTTGTCAGTGATTGATCGGTCATACTTTGACGTCACTTTTCCTCCATATTTATCTTGTGTTGCGTTGTGAAGCACCGTCTTGGTGCTCTCCATCTGATTGGCGTTTAACGCTCGTCAGATTGCCAAGGATTGCAATGGAACTCGTCTTGAACGTATGAGCATGTTAGCACCGCCGCGATCGGTTTCTGGCCGAGCGGGTGTCGGAAACGCGGCGACTCACTCGAACGCCCAGCCTCCGTCGATAGCGAAGAACTGGGACGTCTGAAACGCGTTCTTGCCGTCGATCAGCGACGCGACAAAGTGCGCCGCCTCTTCGGGTCGGCAAAGGCGTCTCAGCGGCACACCCGCCTCGACATCCTTGCGTTTCGACGGGTCCTTGTCGGCACCGACATCGTGCAGAAAGCTCGGGTAGTCCATTGCGTAGGTGCCGGTGGCGTTGACGCTCACGCCGTGGGGCCCCACGGTCTGACCAGCGCAACGCACCAGGGCGTTGGCGCCCATGCGCATGGCGCTATAGACCGCAGCCCAAGGTGCGGGTCGCAGGCCGCTGGCACTGGTGTTGATTACGACTTGTCCGGACTTCTGCGCAACCAAAGGCGGAAGCAGCGCCTGCAGCGCGTAGTACACCGACAGGAAGTTGCCATCGAACTGGATCTGGCAGTCCTCTGCCGTCGACTCGAGAACGGTGCCGGTTCCGTGCACGCCGGTTCGGATGCAAGCGGCGTCGAAACCGCCGAAGGCGTCCTTGGCACGCTCGACCAGCTTCTGGATCGTGTCCGCTTTGGTCTGGTCCGCGGTATCGGGCACGACCTCGACTTTGGCGCCCAACGCGATCAACTCTTCAGCCAGACCGTCCATAGCATCGCCAAGGACGAGATCATGGTCTCGGCCAGCCATCTCGCGCGCCAGCGCGGGCATCATGTGTGTCTGTGTGCTCGCCAGAATTACAACTCGTCTTTTTCTGTTCTTTGCCATTTTGAAAATCCTCTTGAGAAAGTCAATTTGTTGAGTTGGGCGAGAAAACTGAACCGACCAACCGCATCACAGCCGATCCAATTCATGGTCGTCCTCTTGAAACAGTGGTGCGACACGAAGAGATTCGCACCACCGTGCAGCGCGCATCATTTAAGCGGTTCGCCCTTGGCATTGGTCATCCAGACCGGTTGACTTGCGCCCTGCATGTAGAGCATTGGTTGATCCCAGAACTGCGGGGTCTTGGACATTTCCACCTGCGAGGCCGGTCGGGTGTATTCGCCAAAGGCCGTCATGCCTGTGACGAGCTCGGGCTTCATGATCTGATGTTCTTCGCCGAGGTTCTCGTAATCTTCGACCACTCGCTTGTCGTTGAAGCCGAGGCTGATCATGTACTGCACGCACTGCGTCAGCGTGACCCGAACAACGTAGCTGCCACCTTCCTTCGCGCGACGCAACAGAGCCGCCTTGGCCCCGAGCGCGCCGAGGTATCCGGTCATGATGTCGCAGACGACGTTGACCTGCTGCGGCAAGAGCGGTTGATCCGGCGTGCCTTCTGCAGTGTAAAGACCGGCGATGCCGCCGGCGCTGACGTCGTAGCCTGGCCACCGGGTCCACGGGCCTTCGTGCGTGTTCAGCTTGACACTGACGTATATGATCCCCGGGTTGCGCTCAGCGAGCGCCTGGGGGGAGTACCCCTCCCCATCCGCAACACCCGGACGGAGGTTCTCGACGAAGACGTCTGCGTCCTCTACGAGTTTGTAGATACGCTTGCGGTTATCGGCTACTCGAGCGTCGAGATAGGCCTGCCGCTGGCCGGCCTGAGCGGTAAAGAAAAAGTTCCCGAATTCGACCCAGTCGGGCATGTTGATGTTCATGCACTCGGCGCCTTGCATGGCCAGCGTTCGACCCACGCAGGGACCTGCGACGGCGTGCACAAACGAGAGAGACTTCACGCCGGAAAGCACCCGCTCGCCCTGCGGCAGCGGGACGGGCGGGCCGTCGGCGATCTTCTCGATGTGGACCAGCGGGGTCTC
>Ga0315336_1005254_pt1 | contig 14344 bp, 8 predicted proteins | sample ASW5metaG_FD_204512 | JGI IMG/M metagenome (GOLD analysis project Ga0315336, IMG submission 204512) | Ammonia-oxidizing marine archaeal communities from Monterey Bay, California, United States - ASW #5 | ecosystem: Environmental > Aquatic > Marine > Intertidal zone | place: USA: California...
GGGATGATCAGTTATGAAATCCCGCTCACGACCTATCCCGAGACGTACAACAAAAAACCGCTGATGTACGCTGCTCTCGCATCTCAGAAGCAATACAACTCCCTCTATTTGTCGTGCGCGTACCAGGATTCAGAACAGGCAAAACGACTGAAAGAAGGATTTCGAAAAGCGGGCAAGAAACTGAACATGGGAAAGTCCTGCGTACGCTTTATGACCCTTGACGACCTTCCTCTCGATGCGATCGCGAAATCCATCGGGGCCGTCACTCCCGATGCATTCATCAAGCAGTACGAACGCGCTCGAAAGACGGGACGATGTTAGATCGCAAATCAATCTCAGCGCGCCGAAGGAGCCCCCTGTGGAGTGCGGCCGCCGCGATACTATTCACCGCGACAGGCGTACTTGCGCAAACCTCCACGGACCCGGAGGACGTCATCAACAATATCAGGGAGATCAGGGAGGAAGGCCTTCGCACCCACCTGGGACGGGGTCTCCTGGACAAACTTTTTAATCCCCTGGAGAAACTTCAAATTGCACTGGATGAAAAATTCGATCTGGGCCTGTACGCGCAGTTCGCCCCGGTGATCCAGGCAACAACCGACGCCGAAACCGCGAATTACACGTTCGACCTGTTCGGCCGATGGGATCACGTCATCAAGTCCTCGACCTGGTTCGGCAACGGCTCGATCGACCTCTATGCAACCAGCCGCGGCGACGATTGGACGGGAACCACCACCAGGGAATTTCAGGCGTTGCTGGGTCTCGCCATACCCGTCAGCGACAACACGGCAAACGGAACCGTGACCTCTCTGGCGCATTTTTCCTGGGAGCAGCGAATGTTCGATGAATTTTTTGAACTCGAGTTTGGACAATTGGATCCGGCAAACATCTGGGACAAAAACAACTTTACCGGCTATGACCGCGTTTCCTTTTTGCACAAAGCGTTGTCGGCAAATCCGGTCCGCCCCGCTCCCGGGCCCGGACTCGGATTTACTCTCGGTTTGAACGGGTCCAGGGGTTTGCACCTCAATGCGGGAATGATGGATGCCGACGCGAACAACGAATACCCGGACTTCGACAGCCTGGGAGACAGCGAATGGGCTACTTTCGGCGAACTTCGACTGGAAACCGCGGAAGAGCTCTATGGGAAGGGAAATTACCGGTTCGGATTTCAACACATTGAAGAAACAGTCGATGGACCGGAAGACACCGCCTTCTCGTTCAGCTTTGACCAGGAACTCTCGGACGGAGTGGGAGCATCGTTCCGGTACGGCAACGGCGATGGGAATCGATCAAGAGTCAAATATTTCCTGAGCACCGGGCTGGTGTGGAAGCAGGCAATCGTATCCACCGACGATTGGCTCGGGTTCGGATACTTCTGGAGTCGCCCCAAGGAAAACCGGAGAGAATACGGGGGCGAAATCTACTGGAGAATTCAGCTCACCCGGCGCGCACAACTCACTCCCGATGTGATGTTCATCCGCCCATCCGACGGCACGAGCTCGGGAAAGGTAGAGACGCTCTTCAATCTTCGGCTACTGATTGCATTGTAGAACTACCGTTCATCCATTCCGAAAAACAGCGCTTCCAGGAAAATGCGCAGGGACGGCTCCATCTCCCAGTCATCGATCGCCGCCCACTTGAATTGCGGGCCAACCGCCAGGTAGAGCCACTTCCCATAGAGAGGGGCGCGATAAATAAGCGGAATCCAGCGGTACAGGGTAGCATCATTATCGACGTCACCCCGAATCGTAAGAAAAGAACCGATTCCGCGGTGGTAGTCAAATTCGGTCCCCTCGAACAGATAAAGACCCACAAAATTATGGTACCATTCGGTACTGTCCAGGCTCTCTCGCCAGTTGAATCCCGGTGTGTATGCGATAGAACCCCGCTGCCTCGCGCGATATTGCATCAATAGGTGCCCGCGTGTTCCAAATCCTTCGTCTGATCGATAGTACGGAGTCACGTTGGGCTCAAAATAGTATTTTCCTTTTTTCCAATGGGGCCGCCAGGAAACCCGCGCCTCAAACTCCGCCAGAGATTCACTACTGCTCCGCAATCGCACCGATGCCTTCACTTTTTTGAAAATAAACTCGTCGGTTTCGAAACCTACGCTGAGACCTCGATCCTCGTCGAAACTGTCCGTGCCCGGGGTGTTGTCGACGGACTCGGTACTGAATACCAGCTTGATGTCACGCTTTAGATTGGGAAGTTGCAATTTCGTTTCGAGGTTTGGTTTCACGTCCAGTTCGACGCCACCCGCATTGGCCTCGCGAAGTTCGAAATCAATCCTGAAATAGATTCTGGATGCTTCCTTGGCGGTTAAAACAGGACGATCTTCCTTGGTCAAAGACGTATCGATTTTTTCAACCCATCGATGCATTTCCTTGTTGATCCGGTCGTGTGTACGGCTCATCCACCGCCGGAATCTATATTTCTTGGGGTCCGCGTCGGCCGGAATCGAACCAACAAGGCCATCCGTTATGTATCGCGTTGGATCGGACAACAGGCCTTCCTGCCTTTCGGGCGGCACGTACACCGGTGGCGCCTGCACCGCGAGATCCATCCCGAAAGTGAGTATGACTCCATCGTAGGAACCGTCGATTCCCGCTCTTCCACTCCGGCTATCGAACTCCCAGTCGCGCTGCTGATACCGATATCCCAAGCCGGCATAAAACTCCTTGGTCCAGTAATACCGTATGACGCCCATCGCGGTCCAATCGACATCAGGTGCATCTCCCATGCCAAACCCCGAAACGTAGCCGCGCGCCAGCCCAGCCCACCGATCTGACCACTGCCACAGAATCAGGCCCCCGATAAGGGGAGCCCAGGAAGTGTGCGTGATGCTGGGATCCTCGGCCTCCTCGTCCGCAAGATCGGCCACCACCTGGAAATTGCGATAGCGGACACCAAGCTGCGGGTTCAATTCCAGCTTGGTGCTTCCGAATGTGTCAAAGAAGAACCGATACCCCCCCGCCAGATCGAGGACCGCGTCATTTACGGTGAGATCTTTGACGTCTCCGGAAAGAAGATCCGCAATCCCATCGTCATCGGCAACATAGCTTTCACCGTTGAAAAGAATATTCCACTTGTCACGGTACAGATCGACAGCCATCCCGAAACTACTGGGTTTAAACGATCCGGAATCACCCATGTAGCCGGGATCGAACTTCAGCTTCTCGCCATTGACGGTAACGTCGGTATCGGCGGAATAGCCCCAATAGTAGGGCATCAGCGTCAGACGCCAGGGCGTGTTGGTCTGCGCCATTGAGAGATTTGGACCCACCAGCGCAAGAATCAGCCCCATGTACAGAATGGGAAACCGTATTCGTCCAACTCCTCGTTTCCTCATGTTCTCCTCCATTCGGCGATTCATATGCTATGACCTAGCGAGGAGTGTTTCGCAAGCAATCTGTAGGGCCACGCTACCGTGGAAACTTCTTGAAGAGTTTTGCGATGGCACCGTCGATATCCTTTTTCGTGATGGCCTCGTTTTCAAAGAACTCTCCTTCGATCACTCCCTGCCATACCAGACGGTTTGCCTCCACATCCACCATATCGAGAATGAAAGATCCCAGCTTGTAATCGATGACCTGGGACATCCGAAATTCCAGCCCATAGCCGTGGTAATGCCCCCAGTAACTGGGGCCGCCATAATACTTGTGGTCGTTTACCACCCTCCGCTTATCCGTTACTTTCAGGAAGAAAGCTATCTTCAGATCGGGAGAATCAGTCCTCTTGTATCCAAGAGTGGACAACTCGCTCGTGATCGCATCGACAAACCGTTCCTGATTGATCTGGCTGAAGTAAACCGCATCCGTATCCTCGTCCTTCAGCTCGTAGAACCCGAACGAGGAATAGGACGAGAGATCGGCGTCTTCCGCCTGGTCCGTATAGACTTCGATCGTGCTGCAACCGGAACAGGTCAGGAGCATCGCCAAAAGTATGATCGTCATTTCCTTCATGCGAGTACCATGCATCGATTGTTTCCTCCGGGCAAGCGCCAACCTATTCGACAGATGATGTCCCGGTGCCGTGATGTCCACCGCAAGAGGGCCGGTGATAGGACGGATTCGGTAAAGCGGGCGGTCAGCACCATCGTTACATCAAAGGCCGCAACCAGCCGAAAAAGCCCTTCATCATGCGGGCCTGGATCTTGGACGCTGAGCTGTCGACATCCGGGAACTGTCCGACATCCTTGTAGTGGCTTCTGAAGTCCGGCTCCCGGGCGGTCATGGGATCTTTTCCTTCGATGAGCTCGTAGTTGGTCGCATATCGATACGGCCAGATGTCCAGGAAGGGGATGTAGGCGAAGATGCTGCCGAAAAAGCGGTTCAGGTTCGACCAGCCCGTGTGCTCTCGCTTGCCGACCATCCACGCATTCTGATCTTCGGAATCTCGCAGCATCCGGCCTTCGAGAAAAGAAGCGAACTCCTCGTCATAGATGATGACTGCGTTCTCGGTATTCAGCTTCGAGGAGCGCGGATCGAAATTGTGTGATCCGATCTGCGCAATGCGGCCATCCACGGTAAAGCTTTTGATGTGAATGCACATCCGGGGCCCCGCTTTCTTGATCGGCGCGATGTTTCCATCGATTGCGTACTGCTCGTACTCGTCGGGGGACAGCGTGTTCAGGATCGGGTATCGCGGGGCGAACTCTTCGATATCCAGTGGTACGGGTTTGAATTCATAGATGTCGATGCCCGATTTGGCGAAAAGCTGCTTCCGGTGCTTGTAGGAGATGGCGTATGCCACGGTGTGATCCGCCGCGCCGAAACTGTTGCTGATGGCCACGATCCTGATATTCGGATACTCTTTCCTGATCCGCTTGAAAAACCGCTTCATGCCACGGCTGTAAATCAGGTAGGGCGTTTGGAACACAATCTGTTCCTGCGCGCGGCTTACGACTTCGTCCAGTTTCTGGTCTGTATAGTCGACCTTCCCGATCAGTCTTCTCCGGAACTTCGTCGGAAGATCGGTGACAAATTCCAACTTGTCGATGTCCCAGATTCTCATCTCCTGGCGAATGGAAGCCAGGGAGTATTCCTCCGCGACCGGAGGCAGATCCGCTATGGACTCGAGGTCTTCTTCAGATGCGATCGGTTTCGCGGGGTCGACACTTCCAATCGCGCCTGCCACATCCTTGAACTGGGCAAGAAACACCGCGTTCTGCTCGTCCCAGAACGCATTGAACGCTTCCGTCATCTGCGGGACGGCAGCCCCGATCACGATGGCCTCCCGATCTTTGAATATGAAGGAGGGGTAGCGGTCGTAGTATTTCCCCTCGTAGTTCCGGCCGCCGACAATGGCAATGCGGTCATCCACGATGAACAACTTGTTGTGCATCCGACGATTCATTCGCTTGAACCGGAAGATGAAAGTGTCGGTGTATTCCAAGGTTCCGGTGACGGCCTTCCAACTCAAGGGGCGGAAGATGCAGATGTCGATGTTTTCGTGAGCGAGGGCCTTGGCGGCGATCGTATGAGCGTCGCCCACGGGGGTCAATCCGTCTACCAGTATACGGACCTTGACCCCGCGTTTCGCCGCCCCCAGAAGTTCATTGAAGATCGATCGCGACACGGGGTCATTGTTCCAGATGAAGGTCTGCAGTTCGATCGTCTCTCGTGCCGCCCGGATCAGATGGATGCGCGCAAGCAGCGCATCGTCGCCAACATCCAGCAAGACAAGTTTGTGAGCGTTCGTGCTCCCGCCCGCCGACAATTCATCCGCGAGATCCTGGTACTCAGACCGTATCGGCTCCGCATCGAGGCGATCGTTTCCTCGGAGGTCCGCGTACGGGGACATGGCGTTCAGGTCCCGTTTCGGGAGGCCCGCGCAACCGGCGAAGAGGATCGAAGCGCAGAAAAGGAGAAGAATTGAAGCTGCGATTCGCGAATTTCTGTGGTCGTTCATGAGTTTCCCTTGCCGTTTCCCCATTGAAGTACACGCCAGGACTGGCCCTGACAAGTTCCAACCCCGGGCCCCAGATCGACAACCAAAACCCCAGTCTCCTGTAGCACGGGTATATGACCCGTGTAGCAAAGACTCAACCAGAACCCCAGTCTTCCGTAGCACGGGTATGTGACCCGTGTAGCAAAGACTCAACCAGAACCCCGCTCTTCCGTAGCACGAGCAGATGACCCGCGTAGCAAACGACAACCGGAGCAACCACGGAAAAGATTCCCCGAAAGTTGAATATTCAAGATCCCAAATTCAAGTCCTCGAATAGAGGATCAGACCAGATCTTGCATTGCCTCTCAGGTTTTGAATTGTCTTTTTTTGAATTTCGGATTTGTTCGAAATTTGGGGTTTGAGATTTCGGACCTGTTCGGAATCTGCGACCCAGGATTCAGCCTGACACCTTCCAAGCCGCGGCAGGATGCCCGTGCTACAATCACTTCATCATCTTTTCCCATTCTGCGCAGACGTCGCTGCCGTCTTTGGGGGGAGGGTCCGCGCCCATCCATTGAAAGGGAACCGTAATGATGCTGAAAATGAATCCGCCGACGCTTTTCGTCACGTCCCAACCCTTCAGTGAAATCTTAGGCTTGTGCAGGGAGCCCTTCACCGTAATCGCGGTTTCGAGACTGAAGAATGCAGGACTCTTGGATCGCGGTTTCAGCTTCAGCCGGATTTCGTCGTTTCGAAGATCAATCTTTCCCGTGGCATTCACACGAACCCGTGTCGTATCGAGCACAATGGTTCGGTCGGTGAAGAGGCCGTCATTCAATGCAAACCGGCCCATCAGACAATTGAATTTGGAATTTCTCGGGTCGTCGGCTTTCCGGGCCAGCGCCATGATCAGGTTGGCTGCCCACAGATCCAGGATCGATGCGTCGAGGTTTTCAGGAAATACACCAAGATGAAGAAATCCGTTCGCGTGGTCCGCCAAGTCCTCCCAATCCTTGCCCTCCCCCCAGATTTCGGCATCAATGCTGATCTTTCCTTCCATGTCCGATTTTCGATCCATCCGTCGCGCCAGAACACCGTAGTCGAACTGCTGTGCGTTCAATCTCAGTTCGGCAGATATCCCCTCGACGCTCTCTTCGAAGCCGGCCTGCAATTCCAACTCGCCGTCGCCGAACGCCACGTAGAGCGGATCAATATCGATTCGGCCGGAACTCAGGGTCGCCTCGAAGACCCCCGCTCCGAGAAAGTCTCCTCCCGAAGCTACTTCATCCACGTTCAACTGGATGTGCCCGTCCACGTTCTCGAGTAAGTATTCCATCGTACTGGGCTTCTTTTCTTTGGGTGGTTCCGGCTCGACGGCAGGCACCTCCACTTCTTTCTTCTTGTCCTTCTTCTTGTCCTTCTTGCTCACCCAATCCGACAAAAAGAGTTCATCGAGTTGAAGGGTCGGCGCAGTCAGCGCAATGTCGAAACGGGGACGTTCCTCATTGAGAACAAGCGCAACCGAACCGTTGAGCCGGCTCGATGCGAGAGCCAGGTTTAGATCCGTCAGAGCGTATCCGGCTTCATCGATGTCCAGGTGCGCGGAAAGTTCGTAGGGGCCGAGCGGAGGCAGTCGAACGAAATTCGTGGCCACGTTTGCCAGGGAATCTCCGGCAATTCTGAAATCGAATGTATGATTCATTTTGTCGAGGGGAAGATTCACATCGGCGATGAAATTCAGATCGACGCCGAAACCCTCGATGCCAAGTTCCAATGGGACGTGCTCGATGCGGTGAATCTCCGATCTCGACAAGTCGCTACGCAACCCAATCGACAACGGTTCGCCGTTTACGGTGCCGATCGCATTGAGCGTGACGGGTTCATCCTGCAGGGCTCTCGCCTCAACACGTTCCACCGCCACTTCCACGGCTTCGCTGCCCTTCCCCCGTGCGTAAGAATACTGGCCGCGATTCACCACAATTGAAAAGTCCGACCACCGGAGCAATTCTGAGAGCGTTGAACCGCGGCCTACAGTATGGAGTTCAATCCGGTCGGCCCGGAACGTAGTGTCTTCCACGATGTTGCGCCGAAGCAGAAGATCACTGACATCGACGTTCTCAGCCACCACGTCGAGGGTTCCCACGGGAATTTCCTCCGAGAGCTTGAGCGAAAACCGCCCGTCAAAGGTCGTTTCTCCGTAAGAGAATTCCACCGCCGCGCTCTCGACGTCGCCACCCATCGAATTTCCTGAAATCTTCAGGCCTCGCATTTCCTCGCTCCCCACGATGAAGTGATCCACCGTGCAATCGAGATCGACGTCCGGAATATCAATCGGATCCGGCCAGATGGGAACCTCCAGTTCCAGGCCCGCGTCCTTACTCTCGGACTGTTTCACCGTGGTTACCGTCGGCGCCTCCGCCGGATTCGGCTCGGGCTTCCTTTTTTCTCTCTTCAGTATGTTTTGAAATCCGGCCGCGGAAATCTCATCAACCGCAAGACGATCCGACTTGAGGCGGGCAAATATCGACTGGGTACCGTCCTCATTCGCCTGGGAAAACTCGGCATTCAGATTGTTTTCTCCCATCGTCAATCGTAGCGCTTCAATTCCGAGGCGTTCTTTCGACTGGCGCAGCCGGGTGTGAAAATCGAGGGGCAAATCACATTCCGGATTCACGTCCAGCCAGGCATTCAGGTCCCCTACCCGCTCACTCTCCAGGGACACCTGGAGGTCAGTCTCCTTGTTCAGCCTCTTCCCCCGAAGAAGCCCCTCCACGAAGAGGCGAGTCCCGGCCCCTTCCAGGCGGAGCTCGACCTCCCGGCGGTCATCGTCGGGCTCTTCACGAGGCGGACTCCTTTTCACATCCAGAATGATATCCTTCCCGAGCCAGACTCCGTCCAGACGCGCCACGTCCCCGGTGCCTGGAGTCCGGGAGACGTACAAATCATTCACATCGAGCGTCAGGTATTCGCGCCCTTCGTATTCGTACCGCAACTTCCCTCCGGACGCGGTTACGAGAAACGATCGATTCCGTTTTCTTTCGATTCGGGACCCGCCCGGCTGGGTCATCTTGAACTCAACCCGGTTTACGGTTCCCTCCAGGCCTTCCGCATCAACTTCGATCACCTTGAATACATCGCCAAGGACCGCCTGTTCGGCGGTGAAGTACAACTCACGCTGCTTGTCGCGGGTCATGTAAATATGACCGTTGAGGTACGTGCTTCCCATCTTGGCCCGAATGTTTTCCACCCTCCTCACCTCCCGGGTGTAGAAGAAGGTCAGTGAACCGTCAATCGGTCCGACGTCCGGCCAGTCCTCGTTGATGACACGGCTCAGAATGTAGAGGCTTGGAGACTGCGTGGCCGCCTCCACGGTCACACTCGGAGTCTCGCCGGAGAAGTCAATCACCGCCGTGCCTTCGATTTTCGTTTCCCCTACTACGACGTCCACCGAGGCGGTGGAAGCGTGGTCCAGATCCATGATCTCTTCAATCGGGTCGAAGATCTCCAGGTCAGCCGAAGAGGACAGTCCCTGGTAGATGCCGGTCGCGGAAATCGTGAGAGGCTGATCGGCAACGGCGGTCCCTTCCAGGTTCTCGATCACATCCTCCCGGATCTCCGGGGCCTTCCGCGGCTTGTGCCGGATCAACACATTCTTGAGGCGTATGCGATCGATTCCGATCAAATCGAAGTCATCCTCATCCTCTTCCACTTCCACTTCCTGATTTTTCTCACCCGGTTCCGGTAATTGTTCAGGAGTCCTTTCTTCGGGCTTGGCGACCGCGGGTGGACTCGCCTTCCTCTTCCGCGGGGGAATGGAGATCTCGGTATCCTCGATATCAACCAGGGAAAGGATAATCTCCTTTTTACGCAACGCGGGAAGTCGCAATCCCGCTTCAACTCTCCCCGCTTCAAGAAGAGGAAGATCGATTGCGGGATCCTTGCCGGAGATCCTGAGTTTTTCAATTTTGATTTCCACCGCCAGGCTGCGGCGCAGGGTGGCTTGGACAGCGCCACCCATAGTGACTTCCCGTTTCATGGATTTGGAGGCAATCGCCTCGAGGCGTGGACGGAAGGAAGACAGGTTGAGAGGAATCTCGAAAACAACCACGCAGAAAACAACTGCGACCGGCAATAGAATGGCGAGGAGAAGGAGTACAAGTACTGCCTTGAGAAGCCGAGGGATCCAGCTGCGTCCTTTTGCCTTCCGCATCATTCGAGCCCTACCGGTCTCTCATCTCGTGGAACGGCAAATCACGGTGGATTCCTACCCCGCATTGTTCCGCAAAATATTGCATGCCCAGGTTTCCTCGGGTCCCTTTCTCTCTATCCCTTGATCAAGCCGATCCGAAGACCAAATCGCTCTCCTCTTAAGTCGAATATACGGAATAGCCGGCACGAGTACCATAGAAATCCAATTTCGGATCGCAACACCCATGCACATTTCTGATTTGAGTCATCCGCGGTTTGGATTCCGACGGACGACGTGAAGGAGGGCGGTGGTATCAGGAAGCACGACCCGCACTTGAACGCCCGTGTCGAGGCGGCATATTCAGATTATCTTGCATTCTACTTTACAGATGAGAGAGGGACGGGAATCATGGCATCGCGTACCGTTTGCTGGAAATACCCGGAAGGACGCGGAAAATCGAACAGGAGTATAATAGATGAAATACCGGAACATGGCCGTGGCTGTCTGCACACTGGGAATGGGCTTGCTTCAACTTCAGAACGCTGTTGCGGAAAAGGGACTTTTCGATGGCGGCGGGCTTTTCGATGAAATTGGAAAGAGCCTCGATGACGCAGGGAAGGAACTGGATAAGGCAAAACCGCTCATCGACCAGCAGGGGAAAGACCTCCAGGAAACCATCGACAAGAGCGTGAAAGACGGGTTCCTGAATCTGCAATCGATTACCGATGAAGTCGACTCTGCGGTAAAAGATCTGAAAGGGGAACTCGATGGCATCCTGAGCGACGAAAACATCAAGAACCTGGAGTCATTTCTGGACGGGCTGGACGACCAAGCGCTCGAGAGCATCAAGGAAGGAATTCTCGAGGAGCTGGAGAAGAAACTGGATCTCGCAAAGAATCAGGTGGACGAAGTAATCCCTATACTGAAGAACGAAATCGATAAGCGCGGGAAAATGCTCGAGGAGGCGCTCAGCGATGGACAGGCGAATTTCAAGGACTTCAAGAAGGAGAGCAAGACACTCCTGCAGGAAACCTTGAAGAGCCTGGATGATGTATTGACTCCGGAACAGCTGCAGAAGTTCGAAAACTTCAGTTCGGATTCGCTGAAACGGATTGGCAAACTCTTTAAAGAGTTGAAAATCGGCGCGTAGACTCCGCATCCGAACACGCAGAAAACTTCATGGTCAGCGTGCAGGACGACGCCGAGGTCGAACGGGCTGAAATTTCCGCTCTCGGCTTCTCCAAGTGGGTGAATCTCTTCATGGGAATTGCCGGCGTCGTGGCGGCCCTCGCGTCCAACGCGACCGCGCTCCTTTTGGACGGCCTGTTTTCCGGCGTCAACTTTCTCGCCGCGGTCATGGCGGGACGGGTGGCAAAGTCCATCCGGCGCCCCGCCGATGCAAGCCGCCCATTCGGGTACGAAATCGACGAGCCGGTCTACATTATGTTTCGCTCGCTCGTCCTGACCGGCATCATCATCGTGTCTCTGTTCAATGCGCTGGCGAAAGTCGTCAAGTATCTCCAGGGAAAACACATCGATGAGATCGTTCTCGGACCGATCGTAGGGTACATGGTTCTGATGCTGATTCTCTGCTTCGGCCTTGCCGCGATACACCATCGGAAGTGGGTGGCGACGGGTCGTCAAAGCGATTTACTGAGATCCGAACGCTCGGTATCGGTGATCAACGGTGTCCTCAGTGCCGCCATGGGGATCGCGTTTATCGCGATTGCCATGCTCAAGAACACGCCCCTCTCCTTCCTGACGCCCATCTCGGATTCAATCGTCGTCGTCGGCCTGGCACTCTACATCGTCAACAAACCGATTCGTTCGTTCTCCGATGCCCTGGCGGAGGTGGTCAGCGAGGCGGCGCCGAAGGAAATGATCGAGGGGCTCCGGGGTGCATTGCAGGAATCATTGCGAAACACTTCATTTGAACTGCTCGATGTCTCCGCCACGAAAACCGGACGCACGCTATTTGCCCTGGTCCACGTACGGCCCGAGCAGCCTGCAACGGCCGAAATGCTCGACGAGATCAGGGATCGGCTCCGCGACGACTGTTCGAGCTTGCCGAATCGGACCGTCATCGAAGTGGCTTTTACCGCGCGGACGCCATTCGGGCCGTAACCGTGCGCGCATGTATCGCAGGATGAAGAATCGGCCCCGGACGTGAACGCCTACGCATACCACCAGCGGCGAACATCCCTGCGTATTATTTCTGCGACCGAAAGCGCCATGGAGATTTCATCTTCGGATGAAGGAGGCCTTTTGAGGATGTTCCAAACCACCCAGATACCGGATGCAGAGACGAAGTCGAATCCTAATTCCCTGTTCTTGTTGTAGAATCTTTGAAGATTGTTGAGCGAAGCATTGGCATACGGATTCCACTCGACAAGTTGGTTTACAACCGCCGAGTAAAGTTTTCGAAATGTCTTATTGTTGACCTGTGGAAACAACGTTTGGAGACCGACGGCGACACCCGCGACTGTAATCAGAAAATCCCAGTCGTGAACTAATCTGCGCGATTGGAACAATTCCCTTTGGTAGGGAAGCGAATCTCGTACCTGCTGATTGACCTTGCCCGCAAGAGACCGCGCCCCGGGACAATTGTCAGAAAAGCCTCTGACGCAAGAATTCGATCTGATCCCCGCTCAAACGCTCGAACCATGGAGCCTGGTACACATCGAAATGCCCGCAGTCATATCGGAATATCTCCACCGGCCCGCTCACCTTTGCCGCAACCACTTCCGCCGCCGCAATCGGGGCCACCTTGTCGCGGTCGCAAATTTGAATCAGCAGCGGGCTTCCGAGGCGTGCTGCCCGCGTGACGGGTCGATAGGTGCCCACCGCCAGTCCGATGCGTGCGCACACTTCGTTGCGTACGTCCGGCGGCGAAATCGCCGTGAACCCGGGCAGCGCGTCGGGCGTGGTCATGGCCGCGACACTTCCCGGGGCGCCCACGATCGGGATGTGCCAGGGAGCTCTTCCCGTCATCGCCCGGGACAAGTCCCGCAATCCGTGAAAGATGACCCGTGCCAGGTATCCCGCGCCCGCGTACCGGGCCAGATTGAGAAGTCCCGAACGACCATCCATGAGCGGACACTGGGCCACGACCGCGGCAATCCTTTTATCTTCGGAGGCGACAACCAGGGCATGCCCGCCCGAAAAGGAAGTGCCGACAATCGCGATCCGCTCCGGGTCCACTCCGTCTAAACTCCGCGCAAAGTCGATCCCCGCTTTCCAATCTTCCAATTGCCGACGAATGGACACGAGCTGTCGCGGCTCGCCGTCACTTCCGCCGAAGTGCCGGTAATCAAACGCGACGGAATGAAATCCGGCGCAGCAAAATGCCTCGGCAAACTGTATCAGCCCCCCGTCGTACGTCCCTCCGAATCCCGGCGCCAACACCACGCAGGGCAGTGAGGAGTCATCACGATCAGGGATCCAATGCATTCCCCGGCAACTTACTCCGGCGCTGAAAAATTCAATCGGATCCTTGTTCACGGTTCATTCCTGGACTCAGGGACGGAATTTGAACAGGGGTAAACGAAGGAATCAAACGAGTATTGAATCCTACTCACTTCGTTGCTTCTTGCTCAATGTCACCACATCCCGAATCAAAGCCGCAGCTTGAATGCAATATTGTCTTCCGAGAATTGGACGGAAATTGCAATCCTTGGAATCTTGATTCCAATGAGTTTTACGCGAGGCTCTGTGTAGAACTTCACACCCAATTCGTATTGATCCCTGATCTCGATGGGGTCGTCACCCACCTGGTCGATCGTCAGGGGATTAAAATGGTACCCCGCCTTCACAAACGGAACCACGACCGGGCGATGTTTCTTGCCCCACCGTGAGAATTTCGGGCTGCGGATCTCCGTGCTCAAACCGGTGTAGAAATAGTCGTCATCGCTGGGGCCGTTGCTGGAAATATAAGTTCCGTAGCGGGCGCTCACCTGGAGGAAACGAAAGTAGGGAATCGCCGGGTGGGAATAGATTGCCCCGAGCCCGGTGGTGGAGGTGTACTTGATCTCGTCCAGCGTGGTGATGTCGTTGAACCCGATGGATTGATAGGGCGTTACGATCCACTCTCTGCCGATCACGATCGGAATTTCAATCCGCGGTTCCACCGAAATGGCCCCGAAAGTCTTGTCGGAAATGTCCAACTCCTCGAGGAGTTGAAATGCGTGCACCCCGAAAGTGATTTTCGCATCCAGCTTGATATTCCAGCGGGGGTCGTCCTCGGTTTTGTTCACGCGGTACGTG